>ERZ825137.4557-NODE-4557-length-13710-cov-3.048334_pt1 | contig 13710 bp, 10 predicted proteins | sample MGYA00519873_ERZ825137 | MGnify/ENA primary metagenome ERZ825137 (study PRJEB31778, sample SAMEA3449190) | human gut metagenome | biome: human gut; feature: human-associated habitat; material: faeces | place: United Kingdom | collected 2010/2012 ...
ACATGATTGAAAATACTGCCTTATGTGGTCTTGGAAAGAGTGCACCAAAGCCGGTTGTAAGTACGATTCATGCATTCCGAAAAGAATATGAAGAGCACATAATAGATAAGAAATGTCGTGCGGGAGTCTGTTCTAATCTTCGTGTGTTTAAGATTGATCCGGAGAAATGCAAAGGATGTTCGAAATGTGCGAAGAACTGTCCGGTAAATGCAATCACAGGAAAAATAAAATCACCATTTATAATTGATAATTCAAAGTGCATCAAGTGTGGAAGTTGTATCGATAACTGCCCATTTGGAGCTGTTTATACAGAGTAGGGAGGATAGAGATTTATGGGAATTATGACAATTGACGGACAGGCCATTGAGTTCACGGATGAACCTAATGTATTGTCTGTAATAAGAAAAGCCGGGATTGATATCCCTACCTTGTGTTATCATTCGGAATTATCTATCTATGGTGCCTGCCGATTATGCACGGTAGAAGATGACAGAGGGAAAACATTTGCTTCATGTTCAGAAAAGCCGAGAGACGGAATGATTATTTATACAAATACACCAAGGCTGATGCGCTACCGGAAACTGATACTGGAACTACTTCTGGCTGCTCACTGCAGAGATTGTACGACGTGTATCAAGAGTGGCGAGTGTCATCTGCAGGAACTGGCTCACCGTATGGGAGTTCATGAGATCCGCTTTGAAAATGTAAGAGAGATACAGCCAATTGATACAAGTTCACACGCAATTATCAGAGATCCGAATAAATGTATCCTGTGTGGTGACTGTGTCAGAATGTGTGATAATGTACAGAATATCAATGCAATCGACTTCGCGTATCGTGGAACTGATGCACAGGTAATACCGGCATTTAATAAGAAGATTGCAGAAACAGACTGCGTAGGTTGTGGACAGTGTCGTGTTGTCTGTCCGACCGGTGCAATCAGTATTCATACCAATATTGATGAAGTGTGGGAAGCTTTGGCAGACAAGAATACAAAGGTGATCGCTCAGATCGCTCCGGCTGTACGTGTTGCAATCGGTGATAACTTTGGTTATGCCAAAGGCGAAAATGTAATGGGTAAGTTAGTAGGAGTACTGCATCGTCTGGGATTTGATGAAGTATATGACACATCCTATGGCGCAGACCTGACAGTTGTGGAGGAATCCAAAGAGTTTATTGAGAGATTTACTTCCGGTGAGAAGATGCCACTCTTTACATCCTGTTGTCCGGCATGGGTAAAATATTGTGAGAATAAATATCCGGAATTCGTGCCGAATCTTTCAACATGCAGATCACCGCAGCAGATGTTTGGAGCAGTTGTAAGAGAGTATTATAAAGATCCTGAGAAAAATGAAGGAAAGAAAATCGTATCTGTATCAATTATGCCTTGTACGGCGAAGAAGGAAGAAATCTTACGTCCGGAATCTTATACAAATGGCAAGCAGGATGTTGATTACGTGCTCACAACAACAGAAATCGTAAGAATGATCCGCAAATCAGGAATTGTATTTGACAAAGTTGAGATCGAAGCAGCTGATGTACCGTTTGGTATCGGCTCCGGAAGTGGTGTGATCTTCGGTGTTACCGGTGGTGTTACAGAGGCAGTGCTTCGTAGACTGCAGCAGGGACACAACAGAGTAGACATGGAGTCTATTAAAAAGAGTGGTGTGCGTGGGGACGACGGTATTAAAGTGCTGACTTATAATTATAATGGAAGAGAGATTAAGGCGGCAGTTGTAAATGGCCTTGCAAATGCAGATAAAGTATTGCAGCAGATTAAAAATCACGAAGCAGAGTATGATTTTGTGGAAGTGATGGCCTGCCGCAGAGGATGTATCATGGGTGGAGGTCAGCCGGTGAATGCAGGACCGAGAACCAGAAAAGCAAGAATGAAGGGCTTATATGATACAGATGTAAACACTCAGATCAAGAAATCAAATGAGAACCCAATGATTCTTTCCTTGTACGATACTTTGTTGAAGGGAAAAGAGCATGAGCTTCTTCATAGAAATTTCTCCGGTAAATAAAGTATCTGGTTGTGGAGAATTACATTTGAAATGAAGATATACATTTTCAACAAAAATAGTAATTGAAAATTGTACAAGGTGCAAAAGAGAACCCTGAAAACAAAATATAATGCAAATAAGGACGCTGTTTTTCGTAAATAGCGTCCTTTTTTTACATAAAAAGCGTGGGTATAATAAAGTCATAAGAAATGAACAGTAATAGAAAAATAACAAGGAGGCACCAAACAATGGGCAATTATTATCTGGCAGTTGATATCGGAGCATCCAGTGGACGTCATATGCTGGCATCCATGGAAGATGGAAAGATGAAACTGGAAGAGGTTTACCGTTTTCCAAATGGAATGGATAACAAAAACGGTACTTTATGCTGGGATGTAGATCGTCTTTTTACAGAAATCAAGAACGGATTGAAGAAATGTAAAGAACTTGGAAAGATACCGGCAACAATGGGAATTGATACTTGGGGAGTTGACTATGTGCTTCTTGATGAGAAGGATCAGATCCTCGGAGATACAGTAGGCTATCGTGACAGTCGTACGAATGGAATGGATGAGAAAGTGTATGAAAAGATTTCCCTTTCCGCATTGTATGAGAGAACAGGTATCCAGAAGCAGATATTCAATACAATCTATCAGCTGATGGCTGTAAAAGAGACTCATCCGGAGTACCTTGAACAGGCAAAAGCAATCCTGATGATTCCGGATTACTTCCATTTCCTGCTGACAGGTGTGAAGAAAAATGAATATACAAATGCGACAACAGGACAGCTTGTGAATCCGACGACAAATGACTGGGATTATGAACTGATCGATATGCTCGGATACAACAAAGAGATGTTCCAGCCGGTATCTATGCCGGGAACAGTTGTAGGCGAATTTACGCAGGACATTCAGAACGAGGTTGGATTCAACTGTAAGGTTGTTCTTCCAGCCACTCATGATACAGGCTCAGCGGTACTTGCGGTACCAACCAACGATGACAATGCCATTTATATCAGCTCCGGCACATGGTCTTTGATGGGAATTGAGAGAAAAGAAGCGGACTGCTCACTGAGAAGTATGCAGGCAAACTTCACAAACGAAGGTGGATACGATCACCGTTTCCGTTACCTGAAAAATATCATGGGACTCTGGATGATCCAGTCTGTAAAGAAAGAATTCACAGAGGATCTTTCTTTTGCAGAGATTTGTGAGAGAGCTTCCAAAGAGACGATCACATCTTTAGTAGACTGTAATGATGACTGCTTCCTTGCTCCGAAGAGCATGATTGAAGCTGTGAAGAAGTTCTGCCGTGATTCCAAGCAGCAGGTGCCTGAAACAGTGGGCGAGATCGCAGCAGTTATCTACAACAGTCTTGCAAAATGTTATGGCGATACGATCGAAGAGATTGAAGCATTAACAGGAAAAAAATACACTACAATCTATGTTGTCGGTGGCGGTGCCAATGCAGGATATCTTAACGAACTGACAGCAAAATATACAGGAAAAAAAGTTTCTGCAGGGCCTTCTGAAGCTACAGCAATCGGAAATATTGTTGTCCAGATGCTACATGATGGAGTATTTAAAGACCTGCCGGAAGCAAGAACATGTGTTGGAAAATCGTTTGATGTAAAAATATACGAAAATGTGTAATTCAAATTCACAAAAATGGAGGAAGAAAAGATGACAAGATATGAATCAGCCAAAGAAATCTATGCAAAATTAGGAGTGGACACAGACGCAGCAATCGCAAAATGTAAAGAAATTCCGGTTTCTCTTCACTGCTGGCAGGGAGATGATGTAACAGGATTTGACCACGACGGCCCTCTGACAGGAGGAATCCAGACAACAGGAAACTATCCGGGAAAAGCAAGAACTCCGGAAGAACTGTTAGCTGATATGGATAAGGCAATGAGCCTGATGCCGGGTAAAAAGAAAATCAATGTTCATGCATGCTACGCAATCTTTGAAGATGGTGAATTCGTAGATCGTGATAAATTAGAGCCAAAACATTTCCAGAAATGGGTTGATTTTGCAAAAGAAAGAGGAATGGGACTTGATTTTAATCCAACATTCTTCTCACATCCAATGGTAAAAGACGGACTTACACTTTCAAGCCCGGATGAGGAAGTAAGAAACTTCTGGATCGAGCATGGAAAAGCCTGCATCCGCATTTCACAGTATTTTGCGGAGCAGACAGGAGTTCCTTGTGTAATGAATATCTGGACAGGTGACGGATTCAAAGATATTCCGGCTGACCGTATGGGACCTCGTGTACGCTACAAAGAGTCTATCGATACAATCCTTTCCGAGCCATTTGACACAAACCTTGTAAAACCTTGTGTAGAGTCTAAAGTATTCGGTATCGGTGTTGAGGCTTATACAGTAGGGTCAGCTGAATTCTCACTGAGCTACGCTGCAATGAACAAAGACAAATGTCTGCCACTGATGGACAACGGACATTATCATCCAACAGAAGTAGTATCCGATAAGATTCCGGCACTGCTTACATTCTTCCAGGAGATTGCTCTGCATGTTACACGTCCGATCCGTTGGGATTCAGACCATGTAGTTCTCTTTGATGATGAGACAAAAGAGATCGCAAAAGAGATCGTTCGCTGCGAGAACGGAATTGACCGTACATATATTGCACTGGATTACTTTGATGCTTCCATCAACCGTATCTCCGCATGGGTAACAGGATTCCGCAGCTTCCAGAAAGCACTGCTTGATGCACTTTGTCAGCCAAGCGAGATGCTCAAAGAGCTTCAGGATACAAACCAGATGAGCAAGAAGATGGTTGTTATGGAACAGTGCAAGACACTTCCAATCGGTGATGTATGGGAAGAGTACTGCCGTCAGTGTGGTGTAGAAGCTGAAGGATGGTTTGACGAGATTCAGAAATATGAGGATGAAGTGCTGTCTAAGAGAGCATAATAAAGAGTGAAAAAATGGGGGATATCAGGAAATTGATATGCCCCATTTTTGTTCGAAAATGCGAAGTTGGTCAAGGAATGGAGTATCCTTTTTAAATCAAATTCAGAGATTCCAGCGCCTGGCGGATTCCGCCGTCTTCCAAGGCGCCGGTCACATAATCAGCCTGTGATTTCAAGTCTTCAGATCCATTTCCCATAGCAACCTTAAATCCGGCAGCCTGGAACATTGGCAAGTCATTATTGCTATCGCCGAAAGCAATAACATCCCTCTTTTCGTATCCAAGTACATTACTCATAACACTGATCGCAAGTCCTTTGGAACAGCCTTTCATGACAAATTCAATCGTTCTTCCAACAAAAGATCCACTGTGAATAATATAATCATACCATAGGGATAATTCCTGGCATAATTTCTCTGGATTACATCCGGGTGTGCGCTTGGCACTTATTTTGTTAAAGTGAAGATTATGTTCATTTCCACGAATAGGAAGCAGTTTGTCACCGAGTTCCTGAGTGATCAGATCAGCAAACCAGTCTATGTCACTTGTATATTCATCCAGATTATAGTACATATAATCATTGCCTTCCAGTACAGGGATAAAACCGTTTGCCTTAATGATCTCTACGGTCTTCCATGCCAGATCAGTTGGCATCTCACGCTCAAATACCCGCGTTCCATTATATTCGATATATGCTCCAAGATTAGCGATAAGTCCGTCAAATCCAATCTCCTTCATAAGATATTCCGGAACAAAAGCGTTTGAACGACCGGTACAGATGAAAGTCTTGTGTCCGTTTTTTCTCAGCTGTTGAAGTGCGAGCTTTGTATCTTCTGGTGTTCCTTTTACAATATCTAAAATTGTTCCATCGGCATCAAAGAAAAGACATTTTCCCATTGTAAGTATTCCTTCTATATTATAGTATTATCTCTCTCCTAAAAATCCCATGAATTTACGCACAGAGTAATTCAGGATAAGATCCTCCGGAATGTCAGCTTTTCGAGCCAAAGCTTCGGCATACTGGAAGTCACCGATATGTTCGGTGCCGTGGCTGTCACTGGAGAACAGAACCGGATAATTAAAGTGCTTGGACAGATTCAATATTAAGAGATCAGCGTAGGTCGTATCCCCACGATATCCATCCGGACTTAAAGAACTGTTATTGATCTCAAGCAGAACATGGTTCTCCATTGCAGCACGGAAAAGCGCAAAATAATCTACAGGGAATTTTTCGTCATCGCAATGACCGATGATATTAACATTAGGATTCTCCATAGTCTTGATATAAGCACGGGTGTTCTCATCTGCTGTTCCGGATTTAAAAATTGGACGATGCATACTTGCTATAACATAATCCAGAGACTCTAAAATTTCATCATCAAGATCCAGTTTTCCTTCCTGATCCAGAATATTTACCTCTGCACCGTAAAGCATTCTAACACCGAGACGCTTTGGTTGTGCAAATGCAAGGCTGCGGAAATAAGAAATGCGTCCGCCACCAAGCGTTTTTGGACCATGATCGGAAATTCCAAGCATCTTAAGCCCAGCTGCATTGGCAACTTTTGCCATATCAGTCATGGTCGCACAGGTTCCGTGCCCGCTGGCGATGGAATGTGTGTGGATATCAAATTCATAAGAAGCCATATAATCCAACCCTTCTTTCTAATCGTTCACGCGGCAGACATTGTGTTGATTCATTCGCCATGCCGCATATATACCTTAAGTATGCGGTATTTTAAGTAAAATGTCAATAAATTCGAGGTGAAACGTAAAGAAAAAACAAATAAAACACAAGATGAACTGTATTGGGATTTATTGTAACTTTACAGAAATATAATGTGGGATGTATTGTGTTTTGATTGACTTTGGGGGATAAATAAAGTATAATAAATGTTAATATTGGAAGAAAGGAGTTTAAGAGCAAAATGGGACTTTATACTTATGACAGTACTCCCATCCCGAAGTCGGACAGAATTCCAAAACTGGTAGAAAACCTGTATGCGAAGATGCCTGAGATTGAGTCGGCGAGAGCGGTACTGATTACGGAGTCGTACAAACAGACTGAGAATGAACCAATGATCATCCGTAGAGCAAAAGCGTTCCAGCATATTTTGGAGAATATTCCGATCACGATCCGTGACTTGGAACTTGTTGTTGGAAGCAGTACACTTGCTCCAAGAGGATGCCAGACATTTCCGGAGTTCTCTTACGAGTGGCTGGAGGCAGAGTTTGATACAGTTGAAACAAGAAGTGCTGACCCGTTCTATATCTCTGAGCAGACGAAGAAGTAACTGAAAGAGGCGAATGCTTACTGGAAAGGCCGTACAACAAGTGACCTGGCTACAGCATACATGGAGCCGGAGACATTACTTGACATTGAACACAATATCTTTACACCTGGAAACTATTTCTATAATGGTGTAGGACATGTGACAGTTAAGTATGGTGAAGTTCTCGAGATCGGATTTTCCGGAATCCGCAAGAAAGCAGAAGATGAGCTTGCTTCTATGAAGGTCAGTGATGGTAACTATCAGACAAAATCACGTTTCCTTGAGGCAGTGATGATCAGCTGTGATGCAGCGATCACATATGCCCGCCGTTATGCAAAGCTTGCACTTGAGATGGCTGAGAAATGTTCTGATCCGGTAAGAAAGAAAGAACTTCTTATCATTGCACAGAATTGTGCGAATGTACCGGAGAAGGGTGCGACAGGATTCTATGAAGCTTGTCAGTCCTTCTGGTTTGTACAGCAGCTGTTACAGATCGAGTCCAGTGGACATTCAATCTCCCCTGGAAGATTCGACCAGTATATGTATCCTTATTATAAGAAGGATCTCGACAGCGGAAAGATCACAAGAGAGTTTGCACAGGAACTGTTGGATTGTATCTGGGTTAAATTAAATGACCTGAACAAGTGCCGTGATGCGGCTTCAGCAGAAGGATTCGCAGGTTACAGTCTGTTCCAGAACCTGATCGTAGGAGGACAGAATGAAGAGGGTATAGATGTTACGAATGATCTTTCATTTATGTGTATTACATCATCTATGCATGTATTCCTTCCAATGCCTTCTCTTTCTGTAAGAGTTTGGAATGGATCACCACATGAATTCCTGATTTATGCAGCAGAACTTACAAGAACAGGAATCGGACTCCCGGCGTATTATAATGATGAGGTTATTATCCCGTCACTGGAGAGCCGTGGACTGACTTTGCAGGATGCGAGAGACTACAATATCATCGGATGTGTAGAACCACAGAAGTCCGGTAAGACGAACGGATGGCATGATGCAGCATTCTTCAATATGTGTCGTCCGCTGGAACTGGTATTTTCAAATGGTGTGGACAAGGGTGTACAGATTGGTCCAAAGACAGGCAATGTTGAGGATATGAAGACATTTGATGAATTCTATGATGCTTATAAAGCACAGATGGATTACGCAATCGCACTACTTGTTAATGCTGACAATGCTATTGATATGGCACACGCAGAGAGAGCACCGCTTCCGTTCTTGGCAAGTATGGTCGATGACTGTATCAAGAGAGGAAAGACACTGGAACAGGGAGGAGCTGTATATAACTTTACAGGTCCGCAGGGATTCGGTGTTGCCAACATGGCGGATGCACTTTACGCAGTAAAGAAACTCGTTTATGACGAGAACAAGATTACAATGCATGACCTGAAGATGGCTCTTAGTACAAACTATGGAAAGGGTCTGAGAAGTGATGATGTTGCAGAGATGGTATCAGAAGTGGCTTCTGCTATGAAGTCTGCCGGACAGCCGGTAGGCGAGAAAGAAGTTGCGACAATCCTGAAGACTGTTGTTGCAGCGACAGAATCAGAGCAGGTGAAGGCGAATGGTGAGAGAATCCTCAAGCTGATTGATGCAGTGCCGAAGTTCGGAAATGATATTCCGGAGGTTGATGCATTTGCAAGAGACGTTGCCTATACTTATACAAAACCACTGGAGAAATACAAAAATCCACGTGGAGGTATGTTCCAGGCGGGATTATATCCAGTATCAGCGAATGTACCGCTTGGCGGACAGACAGGAGCCACACCAGACGGACGTCTGGCACATATGCCGGTAGCCGATGGAGTATCGCCATCAGCCGGTAAGGATGTGAACGGACCGACAGCAGCTGCAAACTCCGTTTCCAGACTGGATCACTTTATTGCTTCGAATGGAACACTGTTCAATCAGAAGTTTCATCCGTCTGCACTGAGTGGAAGAGAAGGACTTGAGAAGTTTGTAGGACTGATCCAGTCATACTTTGATCAGAAGGGAAGCCACATGCAGTTTAACGTTGTCAGCCGTGAAACACTTCTGGACGCACAGGAGCATCCGGAACAGTACAAACATCTGGTTGTACGTGTAGCTGGATATAGTGCACTGTTTACGACATTGTCCAAGTCACTGCAGGATGATATCATCCGCAGAACAGAGCAGGGATTTTAAGAATAAGAGGGAGACAGCATGGAAGAATATCTGAAGACCAAAGGAAGAATCTTCGATATCCAGCGGTATTCCATCCATGATGGGAATGGAATTCGAACCATCGTGTTCCTGAAGGGGTGCGTGCTCAGATGCCGCTGGTGCTGTAATCCGGAATCGCAGCACTACGAGATCGAGACAATGATGGTGCAGGGAGAACCAAAAGTGATCGGTGAGGACACAACGGTTGCGGAAGTGATGAAGACGGTAGAAAAAGACCGTACTTATTATAGAAGAACCGGAGGCGGACTTACACTTTCCGGAGGCGAAAGCCTTTGCCAGCCGAAGTTCGCAAGAGACCTTCTGCGGGCAGCGAAAGAGTCAGGAATCACAACTGCGATGGAAAGTATGGGATGCGCACCATACAGCACAATCGAAGAGATTCTTCCATATTTAGACCAGTATCTGCTGGATATCAAACACATGAATCCAGAGAAACATAAAGAATTTACAGGACGCTCGAATGAACTGATGTTAGAGAATGCAAAGAAGATTGCAGACTCTCATATGACAGAGTTGAGCATCCGTGTTCCGGTAATCCCGGGATTCAATGATACAGAGATAGAAATCCGTGATATTGCCGAATATGTCCGCAAACTTGGCAATGTAAGAAGAATGCATCTTCTGCCTTACCACAGGCTGGGACAGGATAAATATGACGGACTGAACCGCCCATACCTGATGGGGGATGTAAAACCACCGACAAATGAAAAGATGGGACGACTTTTGAAAGTAGCAGAAGAAGTTTCCGGTGTAGAGTGCCGGATCGGTGGTTAAAAATAAAAAACACAATCAGATAATCTACACGAAGTCGAAAACAGAGAAAATAGTGAAAATAATCACAAGAAACAATAAAAACAACGGCTGTTCAAATTGACTAATGTGGGATTGTGTGGTAAAATAAGTTAAGAAACAACACAAAACAAAAGTTTTGACACGATTCCAAGGAGGAGAAAAAATGCAAAACGAATACGAAATCAAAAAAGAAATGTGTGAAATCGGAAGAAGAGTTTACAACCGTGGAATGGTTGCAGCTAATGATGGAAACTTTTCTGTAAAACTGAACGACCATGAGTTCCTGTGTACACCAACAGGTGTCAGCAAAGGATTCATGACACCAGAGTACATCTGTAAAGTAGATGAGAATGGTAATGTTCTTCAGGCAAACAAAGGATTCAGACCATCTTCAGAAATTAAGATGCACATGCGTGTGTACAGAGAGAGACCAGACGTTCAGTCTGTAGTACATGCTCATCCACTGTACGCTACAACATTCGCTATCGCTGGTATTCCGCTTACACAGCCAATCATGCCAGAAGCAGTTATCGCTCTTGGATGTGTTCCGATCGCTAAATACGGTACACCTTCTACAATGGAGATTCCGGACGCTGTCGAGCCATACCTTCAGCACTTTGATGCAGTTCTTCTTGAGAACCACGGAGCACTTGCTTACTCAGACAGCCTTCTGAGCGCATACCACAAGATGGAGTCTCTTGAGTTCTACGCACGTCTGTTATGGCAGTCCATGCAGATTGGCGGACCTCAGGAACTGAACGATGAGCAGGTTCAGAGACTGTACGAACTGAGAAGACAGATGGGACTTCCAGGAAAACACCCGGCAAACCTTTGCCCGAACGCTAAAGCTGGTAAGCCAAGTTGCCATTCATGCGGTGGAAACTGTGGCGGATCTTCAGCAGCAGCTCCAGAAGGAACAGATGCTGATCTTGTAGCTTCTATCACAAAGAAAGTTATGGAACAGCTGGGAAGGTAATCTGACAGATTAGTAAAGGAGCAATGCTATGAATGAGCAGGAAATTACCAGTGCAGTTCAGGCTGTGCTGGATCAGATGAAGGAAGCAGCTCCACAACATACACACAAACATGTCTGTCAATGCAAAAAGCATCAGATGACATTGAAGCTTGCTAATGCCTTGATTGAAAAAGTTAAGGCAGAAGCGGCACGTGTGGGTGTGAATGCGGTTGTAGCAGTTTCCGACAAGGCAGGTAGACCTGTAGCCGTCCAGTGTATGGATGACGCCTACATAGCGAGCTTTGACATTGCATTAAACAAGACATATACTTCCGCGAGCCTTAAGATGTCCACAGCAGAGTTGAGTCAGTTGAGTCAGCCGGGACAGCCATTATACGGAATTCAGTTTACGAATGATGGTAAGATCGTGATCTTCGGAGGCGGAGAGGTACTCGAAGCTGATGGTAAGATCGTCGGTGCACTTGGTGTCAGCGGCGGAACTGCTGAGCAGGACACAGCAATCGCAGCTTACGGAAAACAAGTCTTCAAGGAGGTATTAAAGTGTCTATAAATGAACAGATGGTTCAGGACATTGTACAGGACGTTCTTGCAAAGATGCAGATCGCTTCTGATGTACAGGGAGACCGCGGTGTATTCAAGGATATGAACGAGGCCATTGAGGCAGCGAAAGCGTCCCAGAAGATCGTGGCTAAGATGTCACTGGATCACAGAGAGAAAGTTATCTCCAACATCCGTAAAAAGATCATGGAGAATGCAGAAATCCTGGCCCGTATGGGAGTTCAGGAGACTGGCATGGGAAATGTCGGACATAAAATTTTAAAACACCAGCTGGTAGCTGAGAAGACTCCGGGAACAGAGGATATCACTACACAGGCATGGTCAGGAGACAGAGGTCTTACACTGATCGAGATGGGACCGTTCGGAGTAATCGGAGCAATCACACCTTGTACAAACCCAAGTGAGACAGTGCTCTGTAACACAATCGGAATGTTCGCAGGTGGAAATACAGTAGTATTCAACCCACATCCGGCAGCAATCAAAACATCAATCTACGCAGTTAATCTTCTGAATGAAGCATCTGTTGAGGTTGGTGGACCGGACAACATTGCTTGTACAGTAGAGCATCCGACACTTGAGACAAGTAACATCATGATGAAACATCCTGCAATTCAGCTGATCGCTGCAACAGGAGGTCCGGGAGTTGTTACAGCAGTTCTTTCTTCAGGAAGAAGAGGAATCGGAGCTGGAGCAGGTAACCCACCGGCACTCGTTGATGAGACAGCAGATATCCGTAAGGCAGCTGAGGATATTGTAAACGGATGTACATTTGATAACAACCTTCCGTGTATCGCAGAAAAAGAGATTGTTGCAGTTGATTCTATCGCTGATGAACTGATGCACTACATGATAAATGAGCAGGGATGCTACCTGGCTTCCAAGGAAGAGCAGGATGCACTGACAAATGTAGTTCTTGCAGGCGGAAAGCTGAACAGAAAATGTGTTGGACGTGATGCAAAGACACTGCTTGGAATGATCGGAGTTACAGTTCCGGACAATATCAGATGTATTACATTTGAAGGACCAAAGGAACACCCACTGATCGCAACAGAGCTTATGATGCCAATTCTTGGTGTAGTAAGAGCGAAAGATTTCGACGATGCTGTAGAACAGGCTGTATGGCTTGAGCATGGTAACAGACATTCCGCTCACATTCATTCCAAGAATGTAGATCGTATTACAAAATATGCAAAAGCAATTGACACAGCAATTCTTGTTAAGAACGGACCATCCTATGCGGCACTTGGATTCGGAGGCGAAGGCTTCTGTACATTTACAATTGCCAGCAGAACTGGTGAAGGACTTACAAGCGCAAGCAGCTTCACAAAGAGAAGACGTTGCGTAATGACAGACAGCTTATGTATAAGATAACGGAGGTATAGACAATGGAAATGAATTCTGCTAATGTAGAAGCTGTTGTAAAACAGGTACTTGAGAGCATGCTGGAAAAGAAAGTTCCAGAAGCAGCTCCGGCACAGAAAGCAGCAGGAAATGAAATTCCAAAGACAGCTCACGTAGCTATGCTTACAGCACTTGAGCATTTTGAAATCAAAGAGTATCCGATGCCGGAAGTTGGTGACGGAGATATTCTTGTTAAAGTTGAAGGATGTGGTGTTTGTGGAACAGACGCTCACGAATTCAAGAGAGACCCATTCAGCCTTATTCCTGTAGTACTCGGACATGAGGGAACAGGTGAGATTGTTAAGATGGGTAAAAACGTTAAAGTTGACAGCGCTGGAAAAGCTCTGAATCTTGGAGATAAAGTTGTTACATGTATGATCTTCAAGGATGATCCGGAGATCACAATGTACGACCTCAACAAACAGAACGTAGGCGGAGCTGATGTATACGGACTTCTTCCGGACGATGATGTTCATCTGAATGGATGGTTCTCAGATTACATCCTGATCCGTGAGGGATCTACAGTATTCAACGTAAGTGATCTGGA
>ERZ825137.4559-NODE-4559-length-13690-cov-3.748295_pt1 | contig 13690 bp, 12 predicted proteins | sample MGYA00519873_ERZ825137 | MGnify/ENA primary metagenome ERZ825137 (study PRJEB31778, sample SAMEA3449190) | human gut metagenome | biome: human gut; feature: human-associated habitat; material: faeces | place: United Kingdom | collected 2010/2012 ...
TGCCCCTCGCCTTTCAGCTGTTTCAGCGCATCCAGAATGATCCGCAGTCCCTTGTACCACATCATGCGTCCCACGAACAACAGCAGCGGCACACCCTCCGGCAGGTCAAGACCTTCGCTTACGGCGCGCACCGTCTCCTCCGGCAAGCGATCGGACGGAATGTCCACGCCATTGGGCATGACGATGTAGTCTCCCTGATAGCCCAGGGATCGGAGATTTTCTCCTGCGCCGCGGCTGACTGTCCATACCTCATCGCAGGCGGAGATGTTCTCCACCAGCAGCTTGATGGAGGCTTCCTGCAGCCGCTTGCTATGGATGGCATTGGCAATGTCGATGTCGAACTTGGTGTGGTAGGTGAACACCAGCGGCACATGCAGACGCTGCCGCAGCATCCGGGCGAGGATTGTGGAGGTGACGGGGCAGTGGCTATGGATCAGGTCAATGTGACGCCCCTCAACCTGTGCCATCAGCTCCGGGGACAGGGGCAGACCTGCCCGGTAGCCAACCAGCTTTGTCACATCGATACTGGGATAGCGCAGCACCGGAAAGGGGTAGATGCTGTCGTCGGCGTCGGGATAGTAGGGCGTTACTACGGTGGCGTCGCCAAAGCTGCGCTGGATGATGGAGGCATAGTTGGTGACCGCATTGGCCACGCCGTCAATCACCGGAGGGAAGGAATCGTTAATGAGGCATACGCTGCGTTTTTCAGATGATAAATCAGATGCGGTTGGCAATGTATTTGTATTCAGACTCATATATGTCCACCCCAATCGTTCAATTTGGTTAGATAATTATACCATAAAAATGTGAAATAATCTACGGCTGTTTTCTTCCTGTGCACGGAAAATTTGTAAGTGTTACAATGATGCTACGGATATGGGAGAAAAGAATTTCCCCATGGATTGACCGCGCTCTGTTTTTTTGCTATTCTATTTCTATACGAAAACGGAGGCGGGAAGATGGAAAACGGAGACGCGCTGTATCAGAAATTTATGTCCTCCAAACAGGCGCCTGTACGTTTGGAGCTGGCGCTGTCGGGCTTTTTTCAGCCGGACGGCTATACGGATAAACAGCACAGGGACTTTGGAGATTACCTGAGGCTCCGTATCCGGCCGGCGGCGGAGGCGCTGATCCAGAGAGACGCGCTGGATAAATTGCAAGTGCTGGAAGAACTGGGCTGGATGGATGCTTCCGTGATAGAGAATTGTATGGACTATGCCATCCGGAATCAGAAAACACAGGCGTTTATCTGGCTGCTGGAACGGAAAACCCGGAAGTATGGGTTTCATGACCGAAGTTTTGACCTTTGAGGCAGAGGGCGGTTTCCATGGTACAGGACGAAAAGCAAACGGAATTGTGTCTGCGGATTTTGCAGACCTGCCGGGCGGAACTGTGTGATCTGTTTCCCTATCTGGATGCGGCCTTTGGCTGCCTGAGATGGCGGCTTGGAGCCGAAACGGGCTTCTCCGTTGATGGGCAGGCCATGTATTTCCCGGTTCGGGAAACGCTGGAATGCTACAGCCGGGAACCGGCGGCGCTGCGGCGGGGCTATCTGCATATGCTGCTGCACTGCCTGTTCCTGCATCTGTTCAAACCGGCGGGGGAAATGTGGGATATTGCCTGCGATATGGCGGTGGAGCAGATGATCGAGCGGCAGGCGCAGCCCCGGCTGGCGCTGGAAAATGCCGTCAGAAAAGACTGCTTTGACCGCATGGGGAGTGAACCGCTGCCCGCAGAGCGGATTCTGGAGCTGCTGGAAGCGGGGACGTTTCCCTATACCATAGAGGAAATGCGCGCGGCGTTTTCCTTTGACGACCACAGCCGTTGGGACGAGTCAGCAACTGGCGGCCTGCGCAGCCAGTGGGAGCAGATGCTCTTGGACGCGGCAAAAAACAAGGCAGGCAAGGGAAAACGGGGGACGACATCCGGCGCGGCGACGGAAAGCCCCATGGAAACGGCGGAATCCAGATACGACTACCGGAAGTTCCTGCAGCGCTTCACCTTCCCCCGGGAGGAAGTGGAGCTGGACACCGAGAGCTTTGACTACATCTTTTACAATTTCGGCATGGAGCAATACGGTTCCATGCCCCTGATCGAGCCGCTGGAATACAAGGAAGTGCGGCGGCTGGAGGAGCTGGTCATTGCCATCGACACCTCTGGCTCCTGTTCGCGGGAAGTGGTGAGCCGCTTCTTGAGCGAGACCTATGCCATTCTCTCCCGGCAGGAAAACTTTTTCCGAAGGATGAAGGTATACTTTATCCAGTGCGACTGTCTGATTCAGGATGTGGCCCTGATCCGGAACCGGGAGGACTGGCTGGCATATGAAAAGAAAATCCGCATCCGTGGGCGGGGCGGCACGGACTTTACGCCGGTGTTTGACTACGTAGAAAAGCAGCGGCAGCGGAAGGAATTAAAGGACTTAAAAGCGCTGCTCTACTTTACCGACGGCGACGGGGCGTACCCCACAACGCCGCCGGACTATGAAACGGCCTTTGTCCTGCTGAAGGAAAGCGGCCATCGGGAGCTGATTCCCGCTTGGGGCAGACTTTTACTGATTTAGGAGAATCCTATGAATATTCAGGAAGCAAAACAGGAGATCATCCATACCCTGCAGGCGTATCTTCGCAAGGATGACGCCGGGAATTATCTGCTTCCGGCGGTACACCAGCGTCCCATTCTGCTGATGGGCCCTCCGGGTATCGGAAAGACGGCCATCATGGAACAGGTCGCCCGGCGCTGCGGCGTGGGACTGGTGGCCTATACCATCACCCACCACACCCGCCAGAGCGCCATCGGCCTGCCCCATATTGAGGAAAAAACCTACGGCGGGCAGGTCGTGTCTGTCACGGAATATACCATGAGCGAGATCATCGCTTCCGTTTACGAGACCATGGAGCGCACCGGCTGTCAGGAGGGTATCCTGTTCCTGGACGAGATCAACTGCGTTTCGGAGACGCTGGCGCCCACCATGCTGCAATTTCTGCAGAACAAGACCTTCGGCACGCACCGTGTCCCGGAGGGCTGGGTCATCGTGGCCGCGGGAAATCCGCCGGAGTATAACAAATCGGTACGGGAGTTCGATGTGGTGACGCTGGATCGGGTGCGGCAGATCAACGTAGAAGCAGATTTGGATATCTGGCTGGATTATGCCCGGGAGAAGCAACTCCACGGCGCAGTCATTTCCTATCTGTCCGTGAAGCGGGAGCGGTTCTATATGGTGAAGCGGACGGAGGATAATCTGTCGTTTGTAACGGCACGGGGCTGGGAAGACCTGTCCCAGATACTGAAAGGCTATGAAGCGCTGCAAGTCCCGGTAACGGAGGCACTGGTATCCCAATTCCTGCACCATGAGGAAACGGCCAGAGATTTTGCCGCCTACTACCGCCTCTACCAGACCTATGGCTCCGATTACGCCATACCGGAGATCCTGAACGGAACACTGGCGGAGGAAGCCTATCAGGAGCGGGTGGCCATGGCGCGGGGCGGCAGTTTTGACGAGCGAATCACGGTGGTGAATCTGGTATTGGACGCACTGGGGGCGGAATTCGCGGCCTACGCCCGGGAGGACGCGGCGGTCGTCCGGCTCCACGAACTGCTGGGGCGGTATAAAAATGGGAACCAGTCCCTGACGGAGTTTATCACCGCCAACCGAAAGAGTCTGGAGATAAAACGCCAGAACGCCTTACTTTCCACGGAAGAAGCCCGGCGGGAGGAATGGGTGCTGCACCGTCTGGGGGAGATGGAGCTGGCAGTAAAGCAGGCGCATATCCGGGATGAAAAAGAGCAGCTTGTGCTTCTGCGCACGCTGTTCGGTCAGGACGTCCAGCGGCGGGAAGATCTGATCCGGCGCATCCAGACGGAGCTTTCCCACGGGTTCCGTTTCGTGGCGGACTGCTTTGGCGAGGGGCAGGAGATGATCCTGCTTGTATCCGCTCTGACCAGAACGCCCAATGCGCTGACGTACATCGGTCGGCACGGCTGTGAACCGTATCTTCACTACGCACAGGCGCTCATGTACCGGCAGCAGGAAGCTGCCTTGCAGCAAGCCTGCCGGGAAGTGCTGTAATGAAAAACAGGGGGCTGCCTCTTTAATGGGTGGCCGTAAAACAGCGAATGGAGCGCATCGATACAGATGCGCTCCATTTCTCATGCCAATATGCGGGTACAGTTTACTTCGCTCAGCTACCGCTCCCATAGGGAGAGGCAAGGAGTGCTTGCATTCAATGATATAGGCACAGCGGATTTGAACTGTACCCCCATTTGCCAGTCAGCTCTTTTGCGTCACCGCAGGGGATATTCCGTGAAGGATTTCATGGTCAGATCGATGTGCTTATATGAATTGATGATCTCCCAAGCCTGATCTTCCCGTATGGTTTTTCCATCCTGTCCGGCCAGCGCGTGACCCCAATACAGGGTGTAAGGGTCGCGGACGACTTTTTCAATGAACTCGGCCTCTTCCGCGCCGCAGCGGTAGAAACCATAATACCGGTCTTCCTTATCCTCACGTATTTCGCACTCCTCCAGAATATTGCCCTCGCAGACGTAGGAGATGTCGTCCGCATATTCTTTCAGCTCTCCATCCAGAATTGTGAAAATCTGCATATCTTTGCTGTCCGGTTCTTTTGTAATCAATTCCTGAACCACGTCCCCGTTCAGATCCATGAGGGTGTACGTAAAGTCTTCCCCATTGCTGAAACGATCCAGAACATTCGCAATATACGCCGCGTAGGGGTCAGAGTAGGCGACATAGGTATAGGGCTGACCAAATTTCACCAGCGGCAGCCACTGTATTTCCTCCTGTGGATGGGCGCCCATGATGCTTCTGGCTTCCGCTTCCGAAATAGGCTGTATGTTTTCGGTGCTGCCATCCAGACTTCTGTACCATTTGTCCTTTATCGTATCGTGGACGACCCCGGTCAGGCAGAAGCCGTCGTCCTGCATTTCGGTGGAAGCGATGTTGCCCCCGGCGGGCAGGTAAGAGGTGTTTTTCATTTTCAGCGGCCAGAAGACCTCCTGCAGGGCCAGCTCATTCAGCGGCAGGCCGTAGATGCATTCCAGCAGCTGCCCCAGCAGGATAAAGCCCGTGCAGCTGTACTGCACCCGGGTTCCCGGCTGGAAATCCAGCGGTGCGGCCAGAATCAGCTCGGTGCTCTGCTCCGGTGTGCGGGCCAGCTGCCACAGGTGCAGCCCCGGCGGAAAGCCCGCCGTATGGGTCAAAATCTGCGCGATGGTGATCTCCTGCTTGTCGGCGGGCGCGTCGATGAAGGCGCCCAGCTTGTCCCACAGGCAGAGCTTGCCGCTTTCCATGGCCCGCAGAGCCAGCATCCCCACCGCCAGCGGCTTGGAAACGGAGGCCAGATCGAAACGGGTCTGCTCGTTGCAAAGCCCTGCGTCCTCCTCAATGGAAAGCCTGCCGTAGGCCCGGCGGAACAGCACCTTCTCCCGGCGGCCCACCAGCACGCAGGCGGCGGGAAAGACCTCCTGTTCCAGCGCTTTTTGGATCACCTGATCGGCCTGAGAAAAGTCCGGCGCTCGCTGCATGGCGGTTCCTCCTTTGTGCGCTCTTGTAGGAAAAGTGGTGAATATCATTCTTTTTCCGGGGGAGCCCAGTGGACGATCTCGGCGTTTTTGCGGCCTTCCAACGCCTTGCGCAGCTTGGGCTTGGGATTCACGCCCACCTGCCGGGCGCACAGCTCCAGCATGTTCAGGTCGCTGGCGCTGTCCCCGTAGGCGGAGGAGGTGTCGTAATCCAGCCGGTCGCCACGGGCGGCCAGATATTCCGCCAGCCGCAGAGGCTTTTGTACTCCCCGGCAGTTATCGCCGCAGATGTCGCCGGTGTAGCGCTCCCGGTCGTCCACGTTCATTCGGGTGCCGATGACCGCCTCTACGCCCAGCATGGTTTTCAGCGGTTCCAGATAAAACGAGGGCGAAGCCGTGAGCAGCAGGACGCTGGCTCCACGGGCCTGCTCCTGCCGAAGGGCCTTCAGCCCCTCCGGGTACAGCTGGGGTACCAGCACGTGAAGACAGAAGTCCATGGAAAACGCCTCCACCTCCGGCACGAGCCGCCCCTTCATCCAGCACAGCGCCGCCGCCTTGGCGCGCTCGGCTGAGCAAAGGCGCAGCCCGTAGCCTGCGGCGTAGGCAATGCCTTTGAGCAGCTGGCCGGTGGTGCAAAGCTTTCGCCGATGGGCATACAGGCACAGGGAAACGATGGAATCCCCCTTTCGCAGGGTCCCGTCAAAATCGAACAACGCATAGCTCTTTTGCAAAATAAACCCCTCCGGGCTTTTGAAATCAGCATTTTTAACCACGGAAAGTATAGCATGAAAACGGGGAAAATGCTATCCTGAGAAGGCCAAACACCAAAATGCAACGATGAAAAAACGAAAAATAAGAGGCTGCGGAACAACTATGTGCATTTTTCGCAGCCCCATTTTTATGTCCGTTGCTGGGTACGGCCAAAGACCGTCAGTTTTCCTCCACCACTGATACTTCCTGAAGCGCTTCCGCCAGCAGCAGGTTGATCAGCTCGTTTCGGGAGCGGTTGGTCTGCTCGGCCAGTTCGTCCAGCTTTTTCAGCGTATCCTCCCGCATTCGCACTGACACGATCTTGTGCCCGTCTTCCCCCTTCTTTTTCGTGATCCGAATTTCGCGCTTCATGTCATCACCTCATGCTGTCATCATAGCTTGACACGAAGCTGAAATATATAATATAATATGAATACAATTTATATTACGCGCATAATATAAATTGTATTCATTATTTCTTTATGAAGAAATAATGGTCGCACGAAAGGAGGGGAAAAAGATGGAGGGTCAAACTAACGGCCTGTGTATCGCTGGTTTCATCGTGTCGCTTGGGTCGCTGTTCCTCGGGCTGTTTGGCATTACCGGCCTGGTGGGTACTGTGCTGTCTGCCGTCGGTCGTTCGAAAGCCGTCAATAACGGTGGAAAAACGGGTCTGGGTACTGCCGGAATCATTCTTGGCGTTATCGGCGCGGCTTACTGCTGGGTCATGTTGGCGATTGCCGCAGCCTGACGGAAAAAGGTCTTACCAAAAATCACCACAACAAAAAGGCGTTGGAACCGCAAAGTTCCAACGCCTTTTTGCTTTTTGGCGTGACGATTTATTTCTTCACTTCCAGCTCGCCATCCGCGTTCACATCCACCGTGACGTTCTGGCCGGGCAGAACGTCGCCGGCGATGATGGCCTTGGCCAGCATGGTTTCCAGATGGCTCTGCATATAGCGCTTCAACGGGCGGGCACCGTAGACCGGGTCGAAGCCCGCGTCGGCGATCTTGTCGATGGCGGCGTCGGTCAGGGTCAGGGTGATCTCCCGCTCCTGCAGGCGGCCTTCCAGACTCTTGGCAAGCAGACAGACGATCTGACGAATCTCGGCCTTTTCCAGCGGCTTGTAGAACACGATCTCGTCGATACGGTTCAGGAACTCGGGGCGGAACTGGCTGCGCAGCAGCTTCATCACGTTTTCCCGGGCTTCCGCCGTGATCTCGCCATTCTGGATGCCGTCCAGCAGGAACTGGCTGCCCAGATTGGAGGTCATGATGATGATGGTGTTCTTGAAGTCCACGGTGCGGCCCTGACTGTCAGTGATGCGGCCGTCGTCCAGCACCTGCAGCAGAATGTTAAATACGTCGGGGTGAGCCTTTTCCACCTCGTCCAGCAGGACGACGCAGTAGGGCTTGCGCCGCACGGCCTCGGTCAGCTGACCGCCCTCGTCGTAGCCCACGTATCCCGGAGGCGCGCCGATCAGACGGCTGACGGAGAACTTCTCCATGTATTCGCTCATGTCGATGCGAACCATGTTCTTCTCATCGTCAAACAGCGCCTGCGCCAGCGCCTTGGCCAGCTCGGTCTTGCCCACGCCGGTGGGGCCCAGGAACAGGAAGGAACCGATGGGACGGTTCTCGTCGCTGATGCCCGCGCGGCTGCGCAGGATGGCCTCGGAGACCTTCTGCACGGCCTCGTCCTGACCGATGACCCGCTGATGGAGCAGCTCGGGCAGCTTCAGCAGCTTCTCCCGCTCGCCCTCCTTCAGCCGGGTGACGGGCACGCCCGTCCAGCGGCTGACGATCCGGGCGATCTCTTCTTCGGTGACTTTATCTCGTAGCAGGCTACCCTCGCCCCGATCCCGGTCGGCGATTTCTTCTTCCTGCTGCAGTTCCTTCTGCAGCTTCGGCAGCTCGCCGTATTTCAGCTCCGCCGCCTTACCCAGATCGTAGTTCCGTTCAGCCTTGGCGATCTCGGCGTTGGTGCGCTCGATGTCCTCGCGCAGCTTCTGCACCTTCTGGATGGCGGACTTTTCGTTCTCCCAGCGGGCCTTCATTTCCTTCATCTTTTCCCGCTGCTTGCTCAGTTCTTCCTCCAGCATTTCCAGACGGCGCTTGCTGGCCTCGTCATCCTCTTTCTTCAGAGCGTTTTCCTCGATCTCCAGCTGCATGATACGGCGGCTGACCTCGTCCAGCTCCGCAGGCATGGAGTCGATTTCGGTACGGATCATGGCGCAGGCCTCGTCCACCAGATCGATGGCCTTGTCCGGCAGGAAACGGTCGGTGATGTAGCGGTTGGACAGGGTGGCGGCGGCGATCAGCGCGCCGTCGGTGATCTTCACGCCGTGGAAGACCTCATACCGCTCCTTCAGGCCCCGGAGGATGGAGATGGTGTCCTCTACCGAAGGCTCGGTGACCAGCACCGGCTGGAAGCGGCGTTCCAGCGCCGCGTCCTTCTCAATATACTTGCGGTATTCGTCCAGCGTGGTCGCGCCGATCAGGTGCAGCTCGCCCCGGGCCAGCATGGGCTTGAGCAGGTTGCCCGCGTCCATGGAGCCTTCGGTCTTGCCCGCGCCCACGATGGTGTGCAGCTCGTCGATGAAGAGCAGAATCCTGCCTTCGCTCTTGGCGATTTCCTTCAGCACGGCCTTCAGCCGCTCCTCAAATTCGCCCCGGTATTTGGCGCCGGCGATCAGGCTGCCCATGTCCAGGCAGAACACGGTGCGATCCTTCAGGCTGTCCGGCACGTCCCCCCGGACGATTCGCTGGGCCAGTCCTTCGGCGATGGCGGTTTTGCCCACGCCGGGCTCGCCGATCAGCACCGGGTTGTTCTTGGTTTTCCGGGTCAAAATCCGGATGACGCTGCGAATCTCGTTATCCCGGCCGATAACCGGGTCCAGCTTCTGGTTCCGAGCCGCGGCGGTCAGATCGGTGCCGTATTTGGCCAGCGCGTCGTAGGTGTCCTCCGGGGTTTCGCCGGTGACCCGGCTGTTGCCCCGTACGCTCTGCAAAACCGGCAGGAAGGCGTTGAGGGTGATGGCGTAGCTGTCCCACAGCTCCTTCATGGAGCGGGTAGGCTTCTCCAAAAGGCCCATGAACAGATGCTCCACGCTCATGTACTCGTCCTTCATCTGCTCGGCCCGTTCCTTGGCGGCGATCAGCGCCCGGTCTACGTCGTTGGAAATATAGATTTTATCGGCTTCCCGGCCGGAGCCCGTTACCTTGGGAATGCGGGCGATCATGGTCTGCAGACGGGAAAGAAGCTCCTGCGGATTTTTGCCCATTTTGGTCAGGAGTTGGGGAATCAGGCCCTGCGGGTCGCTGAGCAGCGCGCAGGCCAGATGCTCCTGCGCCATTTCCTGATTCTGATATTCTACCGTCAGCTGCTGGGCGTTTTGCAGCGCTTCCCGGCTTTTTTCGGTGAATTGGTTATTGTTCATATGCTTGACCCCCTTGGGGCGACGGCTGTGCGTCCGTGCGCCGATGGTTGCTGAAATCTTCGGAAGGTCTTTCGGTCAGGTTTTCGTCTGACTTTCTTTGACCTTCGATAGCAGTATAGCATTTTTCACGGGAATGTCAAGAGAAAATCGAAAAAATTTTGGGGGCTTTGTTGCCCTGGACCGCCTGCAACCCGCTCTTGCATCATCGGCCCGGAATGTGCTATAATTCTGCATGGCAATCTGAAGGTTTGGAGGTTTCGTCATGCCGCACCAGAAGGGCGTGAAGCCCATCGCGCAAAACAAAAAGGCATACCACGATTATTTCGTGGAAGAAACCTACGAATGCGGCCTGAGTCTGATGGGCACGGAAGTCAAGAGCATGCGTCAGGGCAAGGTCAACCTGAAGGAAAGCTTCTGCATCCTGCGGGGCGGCGAGGTCTTCGCCGAAGGAATGCACATCAGTCCCTACGACCACGGCAACATCTTCAACCCCGATCCCCTCCGGCCCAAGAAGCTGCTTCTGCACAAGGCGGAGATTCGCAAGCTGGCCGGGCTGGTGAGCCGTCAGGGCTACACGCTCATTCCGCTCAAGGTGTATCTGAAGGACGGACGCATGAAGCTGGAGATGGGCCTGTGCCGGGGCAAGCAGCTGCACGACAAGCGGGACGCAGCCGCCGAAAAGGACGCCCGGCGGGAGATCGAGCGGGCTTTCAGCCGCCGTCAGGACGGATAAGCGTCCCATTCATGGGGGTGTTCTGGTTTCGACGGGAGTGTTTGAGGGCATGGTTAGCGAGCCGCGGCCCCTGTACCGCGTAAAAACGGGGACAAAAAACAACTGACAATACCGAATTGTCTTTCGCGGCTTAATGCCGCGCGTCGGCCCGGGCAGCCCACAGGCCCGGTTCCCGGCGTCAGCTATGTGGGGAACGAGCGCGCCAAAGCTTTGAGGCGTTGCCCGTAATCATGAAGCTACCGTAGCCGGCAGCCCGCCGCGAGGCGACCGGCGAGGGGAATCCCAAAATCGTGGCTGCGCTCGGAGAAAACGATGTCAGCAAGCTTTCGGACGGGGGTTCGATTCCCCCCACCTCCACCATGCCGAATCTCCATACAGGAGTCGAAGCTTCCTGTTTGGAGATTTTTTTGTCGAAAAATCCTACAGGATTTCAGCCGGTTGCACTCTCGTTTTTCGCTGCATCCGTTTCATACGCCAGCTTTACGCCCTTGCGGGTCTGCATCAGCACCTTGGGCATGTCCAACGGAAGCTCCTTGGGAAATTCCAGTGTACCAACGCAATTGTAGCAGATCGTAAGCCGCTGCACATAAACGCCGTTGACCTTTTCTGACTGATGCACTTCAATCCGCTGAATCAGCTCGTTCAGCATTCGCGGCGTGAGCTTTCTGGCGCGGGTGTACTTGCGTACCGTGGCGATGAAGGCGTCCGTGGTCATGGACTGGTCGCTGCATTTTTCCAGCTGTACCCTGGCCTCCTTAATGCTTTGTGCCAAGGTGACCTGCTCCTGCTCATAATGGCCGCTCATACGGGAGAAACGTTCATCGGAAATTTTGCCGGAAACGTTATCCTCATAGAGCCGTTCAAAGAGCTGATCCAGTTCCCTGTCTCTCGCCAGTAACTGCTTCAAAGTCTTTTCACGATACTGCCGCTCTTCCAGAACCGCCTGATGGGAATGCCCCATGACCGCTTGGACAAAATCATTTTCATAACGGCTTGCAAACTTGGTCAGGCGGCGGATTTCGCCCAATACAACCTGTTCTAAAAAATCTACCCGGATGTAGTGAGTATAGGGACACGTCCCTCTTGCACTGTTGTTATTGGCACAGTTGAAATAACAGATTTCCGGGTTTTTTTGATTAAAATGGAAGTGTAGGTTGCTTCCGCAATCCGGGCAAACCAGCAGGCCGGAGAACATGTTTCGTTCTCCATTCTGGCATCGGCGCTTTCGAGTCTTGCCGCGTTTTTCCTGAATCTTCTCCCAGGTAGCCCGATCGACAATCGGCTCATGAACATTTTTGAACACGGCCATATTTTCAGGATCGTTCGGCAGGCGCTTCTTGTTTTTATAAGACTTGCTGTACGTCTTGAAGTTAATTAAATCACCGCAGTACTCCTGCATTGCCAGCATTTTGATAATTGTTCCGGAAGCCCAGTGCGTATGGTCTGGGTCCTGAGCTCTGCCAGAACGATTTATGCCCTTGCTTCGCCAATAAGCCATCGGAGCCAGAATTTGCTCTTTATCCAGCACGGTGGCAATTTGATCTGAACCATAGCCCTCCAGCGACATGGCAAAAATTCGTCTGACAATTCTGGCCGCTTCTTCATCGACGATCCAGTGTTTGGGATTCTGAGGATCCTGCTGATATCCATAGGGGGGCTTGCTAAGCGGCTCGCCGGAAGTCCCCCGGATTTTGTTGCTTAGCCGGCGCTTTTTACTGATGTCCCGGGCGTACCACTCGTTAAACAAATTGCGAATGGGAGCGAGTTCATTTTCCCCTTCGTTAGTATCAATGCCATCTGATACCGCCACCAGCCGAATGTTGTGTTCCGGGAAAAATTCTTCCGTTAGTTTGCCAACCTCAATGTAGTTTCGTCCCAGGCGGGATAAATCCTTCACCAACACGGCGGAGCCATGGCCCTTTTCAATCTCCTGGATCATTTCCCTGAAGCCCGGCCGGTTCATGGTTATGCCGGAAATACCGTCGTCGAAGAAATGAACCAGAATGGTGTAACCCAATTCTTTTGCCACCTTGGTAAGCAGCTTCTTTTGATTGGCGACGCTGTAGCTGTCTCCTTCCAGATTGTCATCCCGTGAAAGGCGTTCGTACAGGAAAGCCGTGCTTTCCCGATTCTTTTTGCTGCCTGACCTGCTCATAAATCCTCCTTTCCGACGGTCAAACAAGCAGTATTCCCGTTTCTGTTATAGCAGGTTTGAACGTCTTTGTCACGGATGCAAGTGGTTTTCAATAGCCGCGTTCTGCCGTCATCAATTTCATCAAGACAGTAGCCAGTGTTTCTGAAGAGTCCGTTCGGAAAACAGGAGTGACAATGAACGATTTGCCGTTTATCTGATAAGTGGTTTCTTTGGATAAGCGGTTTGCGCCCGGATCTGTTGACGCAGAGACGGACTGTTTCTTTTCGCTCAACAGAGGTCATCTTCTTTCTATCTGATAATCATATTCAAGTGTGCTAAAGTGCCGTATTTGCCATGCTTCCCCGGCAGGGGAACGTTACAGGCTGCGTCTGGCAACGCATCATAGTCCTGCCGGTACCGCCGTCCCCCGGACAAACGCATACCGCAGGAACTCCCCCTCAAGTCAGTGGGAGGCCGTAGAAGAAGTCTCATTATCCCCGTGGGGCATCGTCGCGCCCAGCTTGCCATAGCAGGGTCAACAGGGTACGGTTTCTCGCTCTGGCTATGCCGTCCTCGCGCCGTCCTGTTCGCCGCTCCGCCCCACGGGGGATTGTACCTGTAACGCCGTATATGCGATTGTCAAGTTACGTGAGAAAACAAAATTGTCTTCTCACTACTTATGACATTTTTTGGGGGTTATGGGAGCCTGATTAGAAAATATTTTTTAGATAATGTTCCAATTTACAAAGCCCTTTTTGAATCGAAAGGCTGATCGCTCGATGATCTACACTTTCAGCGCGAGCAATTTGTGCCTTAGAGAACCCCAAAACAAAATGAGCATAAATGCGTTGCCGTTGCTTTTCAGGGAGTGTAGCCAAAGTTGTTCATGGGTAATGACTTTCTCATAGTATTCATCCGGCGCAGCAGATCGAAAAATCACATGCCTGCCGATTCCATTTCCCCAATCCAGAGAATAATTTGCACGATAACGATACTTCTTCCTTTTTTGCGATCTTTCGGTGCGTTCCCATTGTGCCATTTCCGCCGCAAGCTCATCCGAAACCTCCACATATTCATCATCTTGGTAAAATGGAT
>ERZ825137.4562-NODE-4562-length-13688-cov-2.948874_pt1 | contig 13688 bp, 9 predicted proteins | sample MGYA00519873_ERZ825137 | MGnify/ENA primary metagenome ERZ825137 (study PRJEB31778, sample SAMEA3449190) | human gut metagenome | biome: human gut; feature: human-associated habitat; material: faeces | place: United Kingdom | collected 2010/2012 ...
TCAGGCAAGTTTTGTCTGTGTGCTGAAAGCTGCGGGCATTGCGCTGGTGGCGCAGCTTGCCGCCGATACCTGCAAGGAGGCCGGGCTTTCCGCCGCCGCGACCGCCGTCGAGCTGTGCGGCCGCGTGCTGGCCCTTTTGCAGGCGCTGCCGCTGCTGCAATCGCTGCTCGGCTCGTTTGCGGCCTATTTGCAGTAGTGCTTTTGCTGGCCGTACCGCCGCCTGTGTTTGCGGACGAGCTGTCCGGCGAGTTGCCCAAAAGTGTCCGGGACATCTTGGACGAAGGCGGCACTGACCTATCCGACGCCGCCCGCTGGCGCTTTTCCGATTTATGTGACACCGTCGGTGCCTGGGCCGCCGATGGTTTGCAGCCCGCACTGCACCTTGCGGCGCAGTCCGCCGGGTATCTGCTGCTGGCGGGGCTGCTGGGCCTGCTGGCCGGGGACCCGTACCGCGCCTATGTGGAGATCCTCGCGGTGCTCGGCTTTGGCACGCTGAGCCTTTCCGCTGCCATGCAGCTGACCGAGCTTGTCGCCGCGACGGCGCAGGACTGCCGCACCTATCTGACTGCCTTTGTGCCGGTGTTCAGCGGCCTGGCCGCCGCAGGCGGGCAGGCGTCGGGGGCGCTTGTCTACAGCGGCATGTTTTTTGCCATGTCCGGGTTTCTTTCAGCCGTCATCCAAAAGCTGCTTCTGCCTGTCATGCAGCTGTATTTCTGCTTTGCGGTCTCGGCCTGCCTGTGGGACAACCCCGGCATGGGAGATGCCGCCGCGCTGTTTTCCCGCTGCCTGCATTGGCTGCTCAAGGGCTGCGGGGCTCTGTTCAGCCTTGTGCTGGGGCTGCAAAGCGCACTGGCGGCCACGGCGGACAGTGCGGTCCTGCGGACCGGCAAGGGGGTATTGCAGGGTGTCATTCCCGTTGTCGGGGACGCCGCAGCCGCAGCGCTGACGGGCGCTGCCGCCGCCGTACAGCTGCTGAAGGGTTCTCTGGCTCTGGCGGCGCTGCTGGCACTGGCCGCGGCAGGGCTGGTGTGGGGGTTTGCCGGGGCCCTTCCCAGCTCTGTATCCGCCGTGGGGTTCGCCGAAAACGGGCGGGTCGTCTGCTACCTTACCCAGGAGCAGGCGGCGGGCGTGGCCCCCGGCATGGAGGTGCGCGCCGGCGAGCTCACCGGTGCCGTTGCGGCGGTGGAGCCGATCCCCTTGTCGGCGAGAGAGGTGTCGCAGCAGCTCGGCAGCGACTACCTCACCCAGCTGCTGGCCCTTTCCGACTGGAACGTGCCGGTGACCGTCTCGCTGCCCGGGGCGCCGGAGGGCGCGGTGCAGCTGTCCATTATCACCCGGTCCATCCGGCCCATTGACTTTCTGCTGAACTGAGGGGGCGCGGTATGAAGGAAAAAGCCATTAAGGTACCGGTCGTGATGCAGATGGAGGCGCTGGAATGCGGCGCGGCCTCCCTGTGCATGGTCCTGGCCTATTATGGAAAATGGCTCCCCCTGGAACAGGTGCGGGCCGACTGCGGCGTCTCACGGGACGGCTCCTCGGCCAAAAACGTGCTCAAAGCGGCCCGCAGCTACGGCCTCAAGGCCCAGGGCTATCGCTACGAGCCGGAACAGCTGCGCCGCCAGGCGCGCTTTCCCTGCATCATCCACTGGAATTTCAATCATTTTGTGGTGCTGTGCGGCTTTCACAAAAACCGGGTCCGCCTGAACGACCCCGCCCGCGGCGCCGTGACGGTGACCCTGGAGGAATTTGACCAGGCCTTCACCGGCATCGTGCTGCAGTTCGAGCCCACACAGGCCTTCCAGCCCGGGGGCAAGCCCAGCAGTGTGTTGGCCTTTGCCCGGGCCCGGCTGCGGGGCGCGGGCGCCGCGTTCGCCTTCGTGTTTCTCACCGGCGCGCTCAGCTCGGTGCTGGGCGTGGTGTCTCCCGCTTTCTCCCGGGTGTTTTTGGACCGCATCCTCACCGGCGCCGACCCCGGCTGGCTGTACCCCTTTCTTCTGCTTTTGGGCGGCGTCGCCGCCGCCCAGATCATTCTGTCCCTGCTCAAAGTGACCTATCTGCTGAAGCTGCAGGGCAAATTCGCCATCGTGGCAAACTCCACCTTTTTGTGGCACGTGCTGCGCCTGCCCATGGAGTTTTTCTCACAGCGGATGGCCGGCGACATCGCCGCCCGGCAGAATTCCAACGAGGGCATCGCCGCCACGCTGATCCAGCAGCTGGCCCCGGTGCTGCTGAACTTCATCATGCTGGTGGTCTATTTCGTGGTCATGCTTCGCTACAGCCCGCTCCTCACCCTGGTGGGCCTGGCATCGGTGGCAGCCAACCTGGTGCTTGCCCGCGTGATCTCGCAAAAGCGGACCAACATCACCCGGGTGCAGATGCGGGACGCGGGCAAGCTGACCGGCAGCACAATGTCGGGCATCGAGATGATCGAGACCATCAAGGCCAGCGGCGCCGAAAACGGCTTTTTCCAGCGCTGGGCGGGCTATCAGGCGGCGGTAAACGCCCAGGGCGTAAAGTTCGCGCGGCTGAACCAATACCTGGGCGCCCTGCCCGGGCTGGTGCAGCAGCTGTGCTCCGGCCTGGTGCTGCTGCTGGGCGTATTTTTGGTGATACAGGGCGAATTTACGCCCGGCATGATCCTGGCGTTCCAGGGCTTCCTCAGCTCGTTTCTGGCCCCGGCCGGTTCCCTGATCTCGGTGGGGCAAAGCATGCAGGAGATGCGCACCTCGATGGAGCGCATCGAGGACGTGATGCACTATCAGCCGGATGTGGACTACAGCCCCGAGCCCGCCGAGAGCGGCTGGGGCAAGCTCTCCGGCCGGTTGGAGCTGCGCCACGTCACCTTTGGCTACTCCCGCCTGGCCGACCCGCTGATCCGGGATTTTTCCCTCACCCTGGAGCCGGGGCAGCGGGTGGCCTTTATCGGCCCCTCCGGGTGCGGAAAATCCACCCTGTCCAAGCTGATCTCCGGGCTTTACAAGCCCTGGAGCGGGGAGATCCTGTTCGACGGCAAGCCGATCGCGCAGATCCCCCGCAGCGTTTTCACCGGCTCGCTGGCGGTGGTGGATCAGGACATCATCCTGTTTGAAGACACCGTGGCCGCCAACATCAAAATGTGGGACAGCTCCATCGAGGACTTCGAGATGATCCTGGCCGCCCGGGATGCCCACATCCACGAGGACATCATGCTGCGCGAGGGCGGGTACCAGCGCCGCATCCTGGAGGGCGGCAAGGACCTGTCGGGCGGCCAGCGCCAGCGGCTGGAGATCGCCCGCGTGCTGGCGCAGGACCCCACCATCCTGATCATGGACGAGGCCACCTCGGCCCTGGACGCCAGGACCGAGTACGAGGTGGTGCGCTCCATCCGGGACCGGGGCGTCACCTGCATCGTGGTGGCCCACCGCCTTTCCACCGTCCGCGACTGCGACGAGATCGTGGTGCTGGAGCGGGGCAGGGTGGTGGAGCGGGGCACGCACGAAACGCTGTATCGGGCCGGGGGGCTGTATGCCAGCCTGGTGTCCAATGAATAGGGGGAAGGGCGTATGAGCTGGTTTGACGAACAGCTTCGGAATCGGGCGCGCAACGACAGCGACGCTTTTTCAGATAGCTTTGCCCGCATGGCCCGCGTGGTCATGGGCCGTAAGGCGGCGCCGCCGGGCGCCAACGACCGAAGGCGCTCCCAGGACGCCATCGGCGAGATCTTAAAGTATTATCATGTCCGGGAAGCGCAGCTGCCCGGGGGCGTCACCGGGCTGGACGATCAGCTGGAATACCTGCTGCGCCCCTCCGGCGTCATGCGCCGCCCGGTGCGGCTGGAGGGGAAATGGTACGCGGAAGCGATCGGCCCCCTGCTGGGCCGCACCAAAGCGGGCGCGCCGGTGGCCCTGCTGCCCCACGGCTGGAAGGGCTATACCTTTTTTGATTGGGAGCGCGGCGTGCGCGTGCGCGTGGACCGCCGCACCGCCGCCGGCCTGGACGCCTCGGCCATCCAGTTTTACAGGCCCCTTCCGGCGGGCAAGCTGGGCATTGCCGATCTGCTGCGCTTTATTGCAGGCACCCTTTCCGCCGGGGACGTGGCACTGGCCGCGCTGGCCGTGCTGGCGGTAACGCTGGTGGGGCTTTGCCTGCCCATGGTGAACAGGGTCATCTTTGCCCAGGTCATTCCCGCCGGCGACCCGGGGTTGCTGCTGCCGGTAGCAGTCCTGCTGCTGGGCGTCACGGTGTCCGCCGCACTGCTGCAGATCACCCGCAGCCTTACGCTGGAGCGCATCCAGGTCAAAATGGACGCCACCGTCCAGGCTGCGTCCATGATGCGCTTGCTGGCCCTGCCCACCGACTTTTTCAAGCAGTACAGCGCCGGAGAGCTTGCCAGCCGGGTGCAGAACATCCAAAGCCTGTGCGGCATGTTCGGCAGCGCGATCTTCTCCACTGGGTTCACCGCGCTGTTTTCCCTGGTGTATGTGGGGCAGATCGCCCGGTATGCCGCGCCGCTGGCCGTCCCCGCGCTGGCAATCATCGCGCTCACGGCGGCGGCCAGCGTGGCGGCGGCGCTAGTGGGGATCGGCGTGACCCGCCGGATGATGCAGTGCAAAGCGAAGGAATCCGGCCTGGTGTTCTCACTGTTTTCCGGCGTGCAGAAGATCAAGCTTTCCGGCGCGGAGCGGCGGGCCTTTGCCAAATGGGCCGGCCAGTACTGCAAAACGGCCGCGCTGCAATATGACCCGCCCCTTCTTTTAAAGCTCACCCCCGTCATTTCCATGGCGATTTCGCTGCTGGGCGGCATCGTGCTTTACTGGGCGGCCGCCTCCAGCGGGATCGCCTTGGCGGACTACATGGCCTTCAACGCCTCCTACGGCATGGTGTCCGGCGCCTTTCTGTCGCTGGCGTCCATCGTCTCCACCGTCGCCTCCATCCGCCCCACGCTGGACATGGCGCGCCCCCTTTTGAACGCTGAGCCCGAGGTGGCCACCGGTAAGCAGGTGGTCACCCGGCTCAGCGGCGGCATCGAGCTGAACAACGTCTCCTTCCGCTACGAAACCCCCGGCGGGGAGGCTTCGCCCCTCATCCTCGACAATCTTTCCCTGAAGATCCGGCCCGGGCAGTACATCGCCATCGTGGGGCCCACCGGCTGCGGCAAATCCACCCTCATGCGGCTGCTGCTGGGCTTTGAGCGACCCCAAAAGGGCGCCGTGTACTACGACGGGAAGGATCTTTCCTCCATGGATCTGCGCAGCCTGCGGCGGCACATCGGGGTGGTGATGCAGAACGGCAAGCTGTTCCAGGGGGATATTTTTTCCAACATCGTCATCTCCGCGCCCTGGCTCACGTTGGACGACGCCTGGGAGGCCGCCGAGCGGGCGGGCATTGCCGAAGACATCCGCAGCATGCCAATGGGCATGCACACCATCATCTCGGAGGGCGCGGGCGGGGTGTCGGGCGGGCAGCGCCAGCGGCTCATGATCGCCCGGGCCATCGCGCCCAAGCCCAAGGTCTTGATGTTCGACGAGGCCACCTCCGCGCTCGACAACCTGACCCAAAAAACCGTGTCCCAGTCGCTGGACAGCCTCAAGTGCACCCGCATCGTCATTGCCCACCGCCTGTCCACCATCCGCCAGTGCGACCGCATTTTGGTGCTGGACAAAGGTCGCATCATCGAAGACGGCTCTTATGACGAGCTGATCGCCCAGGGGGGCTTTTTCTCCGGGCTCGTGGCCCGCCAGCGGCTGGACGACGAGGCCTTTGTGGGCAAGACCACCCTGTTTTAATTTTTTTTGCAAAAAGCCCCTAACAGCCGGGTGCGGCGCCCGTATCAATGGATGAAGACCGGGACCGGAAGCCGCAAAGCGGCTCGTCGGTTTCAGCTCGAACAGAAAGGAGAAACAAATCATGAAAGAATTTTTTGGCAGCGGCAAGAGCAGCTTTTCCGCAGGCGGGCTTCTAGCCGACGACGCGCTGGACGCCGTCTCGGGCGGGGCCCTGGGCGGCGATGACTGCAAGCAGGCCATGCTGGACGTGAGCAATCTGCGCTGCCCCAGCTGCGGCAAACACATGGAGCCTCTTGAGGTCGACGAGATGATCAAGCTTCTCAACAAGGGCAGGCCGGCCGAATGCCCTGCCTGCCATTACCAGGGCACGCTCCCCGATTTCGGTGCGCGCTAAAGCTAAAAAAGAAAAAGGAGAAACTGTGATGATGAAAGAATTTTTGGAAGCCCTGGAGCAGAACCCCGAACTGAAAGAGCGGGCAGCGGCGCTGGACGCCGCCGGTTCCACCCCCGCGCAGTACATCGCCCTGGCAGCGGAGTATGGCTTTGCCCTCACGGCCGCCGACTTCGCCCCCGCCGCGGCGGGCGGCCCGGTCTCCGACGACGAGCTGGACGCCGTGGCGGGCGGCGGCGCGACGGTGTGCATGATGAACAACGTCACGTATCAGCAGTACACGCAAGGGCAGATCGACAACATGTTGGAAATGCTTAAAGGCAGGGCAGGGCTGCGCTGCCCGCAATGCGGTAAATTCGTAACGCCGCAAGTAGCTGAAATGGGCACTTATTATACCTGCCCCAGCTGCGGGCATACCGGCACAGACTTCGTTATGTGTTCTGCTCCCCGATAAAGATTCCCCGGCCGGCAAGGCCCTGCCGGCTGGGGCGTTTTGCTCCCAGGCCCCGGTGAAAAGAGGTTTTCCCTGATGTATTTGAAACTTGAAAGTGCCTATGTGCTGCGCGGCTGGCAGCGGCTGCCTTATGTGCTGATCCGCCGCCCGGAAAACACGGTGCGCCTGCTCACGGAGGACGAGTTCAACGCGCTGCGCCTGTGCAACGGCCTGTGCGACTGCGGCCGGGCGCTGGTTCCGGCGCATCTGCGGGCCATCCTGCGCCGGGAGGCGGCGCGGGGCGTGGTGCGGGAATGCGCCTACGGCGACACGCTCGCACCGGAGCAGGAATACCGCCGGTACGAAAACCGCTTTATCCGCTCCGTGCATTGGTCCATTACCGGGCGTTGCAATTACCGCTGCAAGCACTGCTACCTGTCCGCCCCCAGCGCCAAGCTGGGGGAGCTGCCCCACGAGACCATGCTGGAGATCATCGAGCAGCTGGCCGCCTGCGGCGTGCAGCAGGTGTCGCTCACGGGCGGCGAACCGCTGGTGCGCGGCGACTGGTGGCAGCTTGTGGACGCGCTGACGCGGCACAGGATCGCCATCACCGCCATCTACTCCAACGGGGCGCTGGTGAACGCGGCGCTGCTGGACGGGCTGGAGCAGCGGGGCCTGCGCCCCGCGTTCAGCATGAGCTACGACGGCGACGCGGGCTGGCACGACTGGCTGCGCGGGATCCCCGGCGCGGGCGAGGCCGCGCTGCGCGCGTTCGATCTGTGCCGCGACAGAGGCTTTGCCACCGAGGCGGAGCTGTGCCTGCACCGGGGCAACTGTCCCTTGCTGCGCCAGAGCGTGAACACCCTGGCCGCCCACCACTGCGCTGCGTTAAAGGTCAACCCCGTGTCCGACACCGAGCTTTGGCGCAAGTACGGCGGCGACTACGCCCTTTCCATGGAGGATGCGTACCAAACGTACCTGAATTATATCCCCGCTTTTTTTGCCGACGGCGCGCCGCTGTCGCTGATGATGGGGGGCTTTTTCTACTGCCAAAAGGGCGGCGGGCACGTGAGCGTGCCCATGAAAAAATACAGTGGCGGGCCCGGCTGCCTGCGCCATGCCGTGTGCGGCCACGCCCGGCAGAGCTTGTATCTCTCCCCAGAGGGGCGCCTGCTGCCCTGCCTGCCCCTGGCCGCCTACGACCTGCAGGCCCAGTACCCCCGCATCACCGAGATCGGCCTGCGCCAGGGCTTGACCGACTCGAAGTATCTGGCGCTCATCGACACCCGCGTGGAGGATCTTTTCGCCCACACAAAGGAGTGCAGGGCGTGCTCGCATGCCCTGGTGTGCGCCGGGGGCTGCCGGGCACGGGCACTGGCCGACGCGCCCACGGATATCCTGGCCCCGGACCGCGCCTGCTGCCTGTTTTTCAAGGGCGGCTGGGCCGGGCGGCTGGAGGCTGTGTTGAACGAGTGCGCTGCCGGGCCGCAGGCGAAGTAAAAGGCGGCAAACGCGGCGCTCCGGGGGGTGCCCCGCCGCCCGGGTTTTGCTTTTCCGCCGGGAAGATGGTAAAATAAATTTGCCGCGGTTTCTGCCGCCCGCGCCGGGCGGCGCGATCCATTCAGCAGGGGAGGTCTTGCGATGTACCGGGTCCTTTTGGTGGACGACGACACGGAAGTGCTCGCGCTCAACGCGGATTATCTGCAAAAGGCCGGCTATCAGGTGGCGTGTTCCGAAACCGCCGAGGCCGCCCTTGCCGTTGCCTCCTGCGCAGCGCTGGACGCCATTGTGCTGGATGTGCACCTGCCGGGCATGGACGGCGTGGCCTTCTGCCGCACCCTGCGCGAAGTATCCCGCGTGCCCATCCTGTTTCTGTCGGCCTACGCCGAAGAGGACGACCGTGTGCGGGGCCTGCTGGCGGGCGGCGACGATTATATCCCCAAGCCCTACAGCCTGCGGGAGCTGGAGCTGCGCATCCGCCTGCGCATCGAGCGGCGGCTGCAGATCGAAACGGCCGACGTTTTGACCTTCGGCGGCCTCGAGATCGACCTTGGCCTGCGCGAGGTGCGCTTTCAGGGTGTTGCCGTGCGGGAGTTTTCCTCGCTGGAATTCGACCTGCTGGCCTACCTGGCGCAGCATCCCGGCCAGGTGTTCTCGTACGAGCAGCTTTACGACCGGGTGTGGAAAGCCCCCCTCAACAGGGGCGTGCACAACCTGCAGGCCTGCATGGCCCGGGTGCGGCAGCGGCTGGCCGCCCTGTGCCCCGGGCAGCAGTACATCGAAACGATCCGCCGCAAGGGCTACCGTTTCACCTGCCGCCCGGCAGAATAGCAAAATTTTCTGCTTCCACCCCTTCTTCTCTGCGCCTTTACAAGCTTGCAGGGCGCGCCCCTTGCAACAAATGATACAAAAAAACGAGCCCGGGGAGCGGCCTATGCAGGCTGTCCCCCGGGCTCATTTTCTGTGTGGAACACGACTGGGGCAAGTTACCGCTGCAAAACGCCTCTCAAGCCACCTCTTTCCGGCTCACATTTCCCGCTCGAACACCAGCGGGCCTTCCGGGGCGGCAAAGCTGCGCCTTGCGCCGCCCTCAATTCTCTCGCCATCCAATTTCCAAGCGCCCCGGGGCAGCCAGACCTCCCGCTCCCGCGCGCCCTTTTGCAGAAGGGGTGCCACCAGCAGCCCTTCGCCCAGCATAAACTGATCCATGGCCGCCGCGCACGGTTCCCCGCCAAATTCATAGGCCATGGGCCGCAGGATGGGTTCACCCGTGCGGGCACAGTGCTCCCACGCCGCGCGCAGCGCGGGCAAAAAGCGCGCGCGGGTTTCCACCGCCCTGCGCACCGCCGCAAAGTCCCGCTCCCCCAGCACCCGCCAGGGCGCGGCGGAAAACTGCATCACCGGCATCAGGCACGCCGCCTCGGCCCAGCGCACGAACAGCTCCCCGTCCAGGGCCCCCTGGCCGTAAAAATTGCGGTATTCCCCGCCGCCGATCATGTCCGGGCACAGGAACGGGTGCCCGGTAAGGCCCTGCACCAGCGCATCGGGCACCAGCGCTGCAAGCCCGGTTTCGCCCCAGCTGTGGTCCTTGTCGCACAGCCGCTGCAAAAGCGGCCGGCCCCCCGCGCCGGCGGTCACCCGGAATTCATTCAGGGCATATTGTTCTCCGAAGTGCGCCCAGGCCCGCGAATGCGCGTCAGGGCTCACCTCGCCGCCCTCGGGGTAGTACAGGCTGTCGCCCCCATCAAATTTGAACCCCTCCACGCCCAGCGCCGTCAGGGTGTCCAGCCGGGTTTTCAACCAGGCGCAGGCCTTTGGCCGGGTCATGTCCAGCAGGGCGGACCAGCCGTTCCACCAGTGGGCAATGTGCACCTCGCCCCTGCCGTTTTTCACCAAAAGGCCTTTCTGCTCCAGCTCCCGGTATTCCTGCGTGTCCGGCGTGACAAAGGGGCAGACCCAAAGCATCACCGCAAACCCCAGCCGCCGCAGCTCGGCCAGCAGGGCGCCGGGGCTGGGGAACCTTTCGGCCGAAAAGCTCCATTTTCCATAATAATCGCTCCAGCCGTCGTCGATCATCAGCACCCCGGCGGGCAGGCCGTGGGCCAGAATGTCCCCGGCATACCGCAGCACCGCCTGCTGGGTCTGGTGGAAGGTCAGCTCGATCCAGGTGTTGTACACCGGGGCCTCCCTCAGCTTTTCCGAGGGGCCCGCCCCGCAGAAGGGGAAAAACCGCCGCATTGCGCCAAGGTACGCCCCGCGCAGGCCCCCCTCCTCCTGCCCCTCCAGGGTGCCGGCGCTGCACCAAATGTGCCCGCTGCCCAACCGCACCAGCATCCCCCCGCCGTTCCACAGCCACCGCCCTTTGGTCGAGACCAGCAGCGGCATGGTCTGGTTCGGCGTTGCGTTGCGCCGCAGTTCCAGGGTGCGGCAGCAGTCCGCGGTATAGGGCTGGCAAAGGCCGTCGGTCACTGCGCCGCCGAACCACGCTTCCCCGGGCAAAAAATCCAGCGCGGTTCCGGCGCTTGTTTCCTTCTTATCCCACATGATACACTTCCAGCTCGTTCACCGCAAAGTGCTTCCAGGTCAGGTTGGCCGCGTACACCTTCATGCGCAGATAGCGCACGCCCTGCACCGGCGCCAGATCAAAGGTCTTCTGCTCCACCTCTGTCCCTGTGGTCTGCCAGCTCAGAGCGGTCTGGGGAACCACCTCGGTCCAGGTTTCACCCTCTGCCGACACCTCAAAAGAAACGCTGGTGGGGGCCTGGTCCCGGGCGTACCAGCAGTGCAGCTGGATCTGGTTAAAATCCACCGGCTGCGCCCACGCCAACGTGATCTCCTGCGGGAAGCCCGGCCTGGGCGGCGGTGGCGCGGTCCCCATCCACCAGCAGCCCGCCGTTTTCGCTGTTCAGCACCGGGGTGCTCTCGGCGGCAAGGTTCACGTTCACCGGGGCCGCAGTGGAATCTTTTACAATGACCTCGTTGATGGCGTAATGCTTCCATTGCAGGTTTGCGCTGTTGACCTTGATGCGCAGCGCCCTGCCCTGCGCCTGCGGAAAGGTGAGGACCCGCTCTTCCACCTGCCAGTCGTTCCCGTTCCAGTTCACATCGCCCGAGGCCGCCACCGGGGTCCACCCCGTTTGCCCGTCCTCCGATACCTCCAGCTCCCAGTTGGTGGGGCCCTGGCCCTGGCCGTAAGCCGCCTTCAGAATAAATGTGTCAAAGGTCTGCGTGTCCGCCCAATCCAGATAATAATACTGGGGGAAGGTGGGGTTGTCCTTGCTCTGCAATGCGGAATACGGGTCGCAGTCGATCATGTTGCTGGGCGGGCTGGTCCATTTCCAGTCCTGCCCGCCGCCCGCAACGGCAAAGGGCGCCAGGTTTTGCCCCTCTGCGGGGGCAGCGGCCTCCGCGGCCTCCTGGGCCAGCATCTCATCCGTTTTGTATACCCTGAAATAGTCCACCTCAAACCGCTTGGGGTACACCCCATTCGGGTCGATGGTGCCGCTCCAAAGTGGGGCGTTGTTCTCGTAGATCCCCAAAAAGGTGGCCATTTTATAGTTCGGCGATTGGGCCGTTTCCTTCACCAGCTGCCCGTCAAAATAAAATTTCATTCCGGTGGGCAGCCACTCAAACCCATACACATGAAAGTCCTGCGAAACATCGCAGGCAGGGTAATAGTCCAGGCTCTGCTCCTTCAGGTTGGGGTCATCCCAGGGATGCACCGACACCCGCACCCGGCTCTTTTTGCTGCCGCAGTCCGGGCCGCAGATCTCGAACAGGTCCAGCTCCGCGTTCCGGCCCGGGTGCTCCTCGTTGCCGATCATCCACCAGGCGCTGTGCAGCCCACCGTCGTGCGGCACCCGGGCGCGCAGTTCAAAATAGCCGTACTTTGTTTCAAAATTCGTGACCGCCCGGTGATGCCCGGTGATATAGCAGCTGTCCCAAAAGAGATGCATCCCGTCGCGCATGCCGGTCTGGATGCTGGACACCTTTTGAATGTCGCTGCCGTGCCACCAGGGCCCCTGGGTATCCTTTTCGATCTTGAGGGAAAGAATGCCGTCGGTCACATCGTAATGCGCCAGGCTCTGCTCCTGGGTGGTCCAGTGGGGCAGATACGAGTCGGAAAAGAGCGTGGGGTTCAGCACCGGGTCGCTGAACTCCTCGCTCAGCACCAGGTTCCAGCCCGCTTTTTCCAGGGGGCTGGGCGGTGTGTCGGCCGCAAGCGCCGCGCTCGGCCCCACAGTGCAGGCCAGCAGGCCGGCGCAGACCGCCGCGGAAACCGCGCGCTTTGTAATGTTTGCCTTAAAAAACATGTGTAAACTCCTTTCGTTTTATGGTTCTCTTCGCGCCCCGGGCGCGTTTTTACAATTCCTCCACGGTGTGGCAAAGGCGTGAGCGCTCGGCTGCAAAACAGATCAGGTGCCCTTGCAGCGAAGCCTGCGCCGAAGAAAGCGTCTGCGCTCCCCCCTGCCGCACGGCCCGCACAAAATCCCGCATCAGGTAATAATCGCCGCCGCCATGGCCGTAATTGTTGGTCTCGGGCGGCGCTTCCACGGGGATCACCTGCGGATCAGCCTGCCCAAAGCGGTGCAGGCTGATCCGCCCGGTGTTCATATCCGCCGTGATCTGCCCCCCGGTGCCCGTGATTTTCAGCTGGCGCGCCATATCGGTGGTAAACGCGGTCATGGCAAAGCTGGCCACGGCCCCGCCCTCAAACTCCAGGTTCACCACCTGCCGGTCCACCACGTCGTTGTCGCACCGGTACACGCACCGGCCGTACGGCCCCTCCCGCAGCGCCTTTTCCCTGCCCTCGCGGCTCAGGTCGGTGGTGAGCATGTCCGTGGGCCAGCCCACGTTTTCGGTCAAATAGATGCGCGGCGCGTAATAAGGGCAGCTGCCGCTGGCCGGGCAGCCGTCCAGGCAGCGGGCGGGCGCGCCCTTGGGGGCGTGGGCCGCGTCGAAGTGCCGCAGGCTGCCAAAGCTCGCCACCCGCTCACAGCGCCGCCCCACCAGCCACAGCAGAATGTCCATGTCGTGGCAGCTCTTTTGCAGGATCATGGGCGAAACCGCCCCGCTGCGCCAGTTGCCCCGCACAAAGCTGTGGGCGTGGTGCCAATACCCCACGTTCTCGATCTGCGCCAGGGCCGCCACCTCGCCCACCGCCCCTTCGTCCACCAGGCGTTTCAGTGTGGCATAAAACGGGGTATAGCGCAGCACATGGCACACGCACAGCACCCGGCCCCCCCGCTCGGCCGCGGCGGCAATGGCCCTGCACTCCGCCTCGGAATTGCTCATGGGCTTTTCCAGCAAAACGTGGTAGCCTTTTTCCAGCGCCGCCAGGGCCGGGGCGGTGTGCAGCCCGTCCAGGGTGCAGATCAGCGCCGCGTCCGCCATACGGGGCTTTTCCAGCAGGGGCTCCCAGCTGGAAAAGCTGCGCTCCGGCCCAACACCGTGCGCCCGGCACGCCAGCTCCCGCCGGTCCTGCCGCGGTTCGGCCACCGCCACGATCCTGAGCTCCTCCGGGTGCTGCCGGGCATATTCGGCATAGACCTGCCCCCGCGCCCCCGCGCCGACCAGCACCGCCGTTACCTGCTTCATG
>ERZ825137.4563-NODE-4563-length-13687-cov-2.445863_pt1 | contig 13687 bp, 12 predicted proteins | sample MGYA00519873_ERZ825137 | MGnify/ENA primary metagenome ERZ825137 (study PRJEB31778, sample SAMEA3449190) | human gut metagenome | biome: human gut; feature: human-associated habitat; material: faeces | place: United Kingdom | collected 2010/2012 ...
CCAGCTCTTTCAGCTGTTTTTCTTCTTCCTTATCCATGGCCTCCTGATTCTGCTTCCGGCCGCGCTTGCGCTGCAGAATCCGAATGTCGTCCAGATGATATTCGTTAATGCAGACATCACCCTTTTCCTGCTTGATGCCCACCTTGATCAGCTGGCGCAGCACATTAACGTGCAGTACTTCGCCGGTGCCGTCCTTCGTTTCTACCGTATCGCCCTCGCTCGGCAGCTTTTTGTTCAGCTCCTCATACGTGGCTTCCTCATATTTAAGGCAGCACATCAACCGGCCGCAGGTGCCGGAAATCTTTGTGGGGTTCAGCGACAGATTCTGATCCTTCGCCATTTTGATCGAAACCGGCGCAAAATCCGTCAGGAATGAAGCGCAGCAGAACGGACGGCCGCAAATACCGATGCCGCAGTTCATCTTCGTTTCATCCCGCACGCCGATCTGCCGCAGCTCGATCCGGGTCCGGAACGCGGATGCCAGATCCTTAACAAGCTCCCGGAAATCCACGCGTCCGTCCGCGGTAAAGTAAAACAGAATTTTGCTGCCGTCGAAGGTATATTCCACATCAACCAGGTTCATATCCAGCTTGTGATCCTTGATCTTCTGCTGGCAAAGGGCAAAGGCCTCCTTCTCCTGCGCCAGGTTCTTTTTGTAGGTCTCCGTATCCTTGGCCGTTGCCTTGCGCAGCACCATCCGCAGCGGCTGCACAATCTCCTCCTCCGGGGCCAGCCGGGGATCCGTCACGGCCAGGCCGTATTCCACGCCCCGGGACGTCTCCAGAACCACATAATCCCCCTTCTGAAGCTTCAGTGCTCCGGGGTTGAAATAATAAATCCGGCCCGCATGTCGGAACCGTACTCCGATTACCGTAATCAATCGTAACTCCTCTCTGCCCGTCGCCGGGCCTGTCCGTTTCGTTCTTTTCTATTTCATCTTCCCCAGCGCCAGCAAAAGACAATCCATCGCCAGAGAATAATTGGCATTCTGATCCAGTTTTTCCCGAATGTCCCGCAGGATATGCAGCAGCTCAGCCAGCCGCGCCGTTGAATAGGCGGATGCCGCCCGGGCTATGGCCTTCTGCCGGTCGGGCATCAGCAGCCGTTCGGCCTTTTCGGTTTGCTGCCAGACCATCACATCCCGATACCACATCTCCATTAAATCCAAAACAACCGGGTAATCCTTTTTATATTTTTCCAGTGCAGCCGCCTGCTCCAGCCGACCGCCATCCGTTTGCTCCGGCTGCTGCGCCAGCAGGGTGCCGACCGTCTCCTGCAGCGCGGCAAACTCTTCATCGCCGGCCAGGGCCAGCGCCTGCCCCAGCGAGCCTTGTGAAAAAGCGGCTCCGGCCGCCGCCTGGGCCTCCGAAACACCTCTCTCCCGCAAAACCTGCCGGATCTGCGTCTGCGGCAGCGGCTGAAAATTCAGTGTCACACAGCGGGAACGGATTGTCGGCAGCAGCATCGATGCGCCGTTGGTGAGCAAAAGAACCACACCGTAGGCTGGCGGCTCCTCGATCGTCTTCAGCATCGCATTCTGCGCCTCGGTGCCAAGAAGCTCCGCCTTTTCGATCACATAGATTTTATAGGCGCTCTGATACGGGCGCACCATCATATCCTGTACCAATTCCTGTCGGATCTGCCCGACGCGGATGGTTCCGCTTCCCTTCTCCGGCCGGATCCAGTGCACGTCCGGATGATTGCCGTCAAGCACGGTACGGCAGGCCACACAATGCCCGCAGCCCTCCGACCGTCCCTTGTTTTCCGTGCACAGCAAAGCCTGGATGAAGGCGCGGGCCATTGTGCGCCGCCCTACGCCCTCCATCCCGTCAAAAAGATAAGCGTGACTGATACGTCCGGAGGTGACCGCCGCCATCAGGTGTCTGCGTATTTCCTCGTGGCCCGTTACCTGCGGAAACGGTACATATTCCCTCTGTTCCATATGCATGTCGGCCGCCCGGTCCCGCCGTCTCCGGCGGCCGGGCCTTCTGTCCCTTCTGTCCCGTTAAAACTCAGAACTTAATAAACTGCGCTACATCCAGTACAAATACCGTAGCGCCGCCGGCGGTTACTTCCATCGGATAGGGCATACACCCCTCAGCTCCGCCCGCATACGGCTGACTGGTCACCGTAATTCGCTTGGTCGTATGGCAGCGCTCCCGGATCAGCTCCAGAACCTGGTCCAGCCGTTCCTCCTCAACACCTACCAGAACCGTCGTGTTGCCGACGCGCAGGAAGCCGCCGGTGCTGGCCAGCTTGGTCACCTGAAATCCGTTTTTGTTAAGGTACGAAATCAATTTCTGTGCATCCTCATCGTTGATAATGGCCAATACAAGCTTCATACTCCGTCTCCCTTCTTTTATTATAAAATAATTTTAAAGCCATAGCATCGATGGCATATCTACAGCAGCACTTCCAGCTGCCGCAAAATATCCTTCTGAATCTCGGATACGCTGCGGGATGCGTCAATCAGCCGTACCCGCTCCGGATACCGCTCCGCCAGCATCCGATAGCCCTCGTTGACCCGGCGGTGAAAATCCTCCGCCGCCTGCTCCAGCCGGTCAAGATGACCGTGCGTCTGGGCCTGCTTGCGTCGCAGTCCCTCTTCATATTCGAGATACAGCACAAAGGTCACGTCCGGCACCAGGCCCCGGGTGGCCCAGGCATTGATGCCTTCCACCGCCTCTACGCCCAGTTCCCGGCCGATTCCCTGATAGATCAGGCTGGAATCCACAAAGCGGTCGCATAATACAATAGCATCGCGCTGCAGCGCCGGCTCGATCACCTGACGCACATGCTGCGCCCGGGATGCGGCATACAGCAGCGCTTCCGTGCGCTCATCCATGCCGGTATACGCCGGGTCCAGCAGCAGCTCGCGAATTCGCTCGCCGATCACTGTTCCGCCCGGTTCCCGGCTGCGCAGCACCTCGCGCTGCGTCCGGCGGCGGATTTCCGCCTCCAGCCGGTCCATCTGCGTTGTTTTGCCGGAACCGTCCGACCCCTCCATCGTAATAAACAAACCTCTCATCGTCCGTTGTTTCCTTATCCGTATATAAAATCTGTTTTATTATAGCATAAGTTCCTTAAAAATGTAAAGTTGCAATCCGAAACCAGGCTCTCCTCGTTTCCTTTCTTCAAAAAATATTAATATTTTTTAATAATATGTTTATTGTATTGCCGCAACGGGGATGTTATACTAACTGTGCAATATTCTATTTGGCTTTGTATCCATATTTGAAGGGAGATGATTTCATGCTGCAAGCTTTCCGAGATAATTTCCAGCGCTGTCTGGAGCAATTTCGTCAGGAAATCGCCGGCGATACCTCTCTCCTTGCCCTTCTGAATCCGTTCTACGGTCTGTATGATCCGGCCGTCTATGAGCAGTGGAAGCTGACCAGCGATATGCGTTACTTCGAGGCCGCCAATCTGATCTATATTATGGATACCTTTCATTCCATGCCGTCGGAGCTTACGCTGCCGGCCAAAGAGTTTCTGGCCGCCGGCTACGATGCGCTGCCGGGCCCGGATTTCGATCCGGCCCTCATCAAAGAACAGCTCAAGCTCATTTACATGATCGTCCGCGGCGATACCAACATGCCGGAGGTTACGCTGGACGAATAATCAGGTAGCTTTATCTTCATCGCTTTCTGAAAACGGCGCGGCTTTTTAGCTGCGCCGTTTTTTGACGGATTTCAAAAAATTGTACACACCCACGCCAGGATGGCGCAGATGGGAAGGGAGATTATAAAGTGTACTATGTGCGTCTTTTTGTTATATCCGAACTGCTGCGGTCCCACAATTCCCTTCAGCTCCGGATAAAAATGAGGGAAAAAGTTGAAGTGGCAGAGCAGCACCCAATCAAAGAGGATGATATCATAGACCTCCATGCCATAGAGCATGATAAGAAACCGTACAAAGAACGCCGGGAAGGCGAATCCGTTTTTTACCCCGTCCCATATGCCAAGAGCCAATGCTCCCACAAACATCAGAAGCGCGATGACCACCAGAACCCAGCCGATGACATGCGCTCCGCGGAACCGCTCTTTTCTTTCGGGAATCGTCGCCAGATTTTCCTTGGGCACGGAAGAAAAAAATCTCTTGTCCTGTATAAAGGCAACGCCGCTGTACAGCAGGAGAAAATAAGCCGCCATAATTATAACCGTCGCCGCTACTGTTATCATCATTTCTGTTTTTCCCTCCCACCGTTTCCATTTTTACTGCCGAAGCTTAGATTGATTCGGCGAGCCGGGCCGGCAGACTCTTCAGAATGGTCATCGCCTGCTCCGCCGCCATCCGTTCGAACTCCTCATACTGCATGCCGGCTTCATCGCCGGCGCCGTCGGAAATAGCGCGCAGAATTGCAAAGGGCACCTGATTCAGCCAGCAGACCTGCGCGATCGCGGCCCCCTCCATTTCCGTACAGGCCGCCGTAAACGTATCGCGGATCCAGTCCTTTTTCTCCGGATCGGCAATAAACTGATCGCCGCTGGCCACGATACCGCGCAGACACGGAATCCCGTTCTCCCGGCTGATTTCTTCCATGGCCTCGACCAGTTCCTCCGATGCCGGAATGTATATGCGATTCAAGCCCGGTAGCATGCCAGCCGGATCTCCGAAATATGCCGTGTCAAAATCGTGCTGTGCCGCGGAAACCGACAGCACCATATCTCCGATATGCAGCCGCGGATCCAGTCCGCCGGCCACCCCGGCATTGATGATACAATCCGGATGCATGCTGTCGATAAACGCCTGGGTACACAGGGCCGCATTCACCTTGCCGATGCCCGCCTGCACGTCCACCACCGGCCGGCCCTCCAGATGCCCGCGCCAGAATGTCAGCCCGGCCGGACCCGGCACCGCCTCCTTCTCCGTCAGCAGCGCCTGCAGCGCCGCGCTTTCACAATCCGTTGCTGTAATAATTCCAATTCGTTTTTCCATAACGATACCCTTTCTGTGGCATGGCGATCTTTTTCCGGACGCCATCATATAATAAAGAAAGTCCTTCTGTCAAGTCCGATCCGTCGACCGCAGAAATTCCGCCATTGCGGCATTGGCCTCCTGCGATTCCGGCAACTCCGGCAGCATGGCGGCAAAGGCATGCGGCAGCTTTTTCGTCCCCTGTATATCGATCAGCCGATACGGCCGCCCGGCCCGCTGCAGCGCCGCCGCATATTGCCGGCTGTAATGGCGCAGGAAATCGCCATCGGCCGTTACCAGCAGGGTTGGCGGCAGATGTCCGATCACTTCCGGATGCTCCGGGTTCATATATGGCCGGAACGGATGCCGCCGCCAGCCGCGGCCGTAGATCTGCGCCGGCAGAAAAATCCCGATGGAATCCGGCTTGCGCGTGTAAAACATGCCGCTGATCAGCCCCAGTCCCCGGAACGGCACCCGGCAGGACTCGACGCCGGCGGCCTTTGCCAGAGCCGTACTGTTCTGCAGCGCCGCCAGATACACACAAAGATACGCGCCGGCGCTGTCGCCGCACAGGCTGATCTGCTCCGGATCGCCGCCGTAAGCCGGACACAGCTCGACTGCCTTTTCCACCGCCTGCGTCAGATCCCGCAGAATTTGAAAGATGCTGGCCTGCGGCGCCAGCGGATACTCCACTCCGAAAACCAGAAAGCCCCGCTGACACAAATCTGCGCAAAACAGCCGATTGGCCTCCTTATGGCCCAGCAAAAAGCCGCCGCCGTGAAAATTTACCAGCACCGGCCGGCGGCCCTCGGACCCTCGGATCCGGTAGATATCCATCCGATGCGCCGGCCGGGCATCCTCGGCATACGCTACATCGGCCGTCAGCTCCACATTCGCCGGAAACGGATGGGCCGCATCATGCTTCGCCAGCCAATCCTCCAGCTGCCGGGCCTGCTTGGCCGTCTGCTTCCGTATCCTCGCTTCCATCATCGGAATCGTTGCCTCCCTTCATCGTACAATCCAAATTCATATGCTATTATAGCATATATATTGAAGCAATTCCATCTTCATTTCGGGTCGCGCATCCTCAAATTCTCCGGCCGGCCGTTGAATTTTTCTTTTCTTTCTGCTATACTGTCTTTGGTTTTTATTTTTGAAAACAAAGGAGAACCGATATGCATACATATAAAACCCAGGGCGTATGTTCACGCCAGATCACTTTTGACATCATCGACGGAAAAGTTCACAATGTTGCCTATGTCGGCGGCTGCAACGGCAACCTGCAGGGCATCGGCCGACTGGTTGAAGGCATGGAAGTTCATGAGGCTATTGAACGACTGCGCGGCATCCGCTGCGGCTTTAAGGCCACCTCCTGCCCGGATCAGCTGGCTCAGGCCCTGACCGAAGCGCTGGCGGAAACAACGGCGGAAAAAAATTAAAAAAAGTACTTGACTTTTCCTTCGGATGTGATATTATTATCACATTATCACTTTAGCACAGCGCAGTGCTAACATATTAACGGAGGAAAATCATGAAGCGTGTATTGATTATTGCATTCACCCTGATTCTGACGCTGGCTTCCTTTACCGGCTGCCAATCGCAGGATACAAAAGAAACCCTGAACGTCACCGACGTAGCCCAGCTTAAGGATCTGAAAATCGGCACCCAGGCCGACAGTTCCGCATTGGAGGTTCTGCAGGCGAGCGACGACTACGCCTCCTTCAAGGATAACATTACCGAATATGCTACTTATGACGAAGCCATTCTGGACCTGCAGGCCGGCCGCATTGACTGCATCGTTGTAGATGAGGTTCTGGGCGAATATAAGAATTCCAAGCTGACCAAGAAGCTCTTCCTTTGCGATTATAATTTCGGCGATGATTACTATGCCATCGGCTGCCGCCAGGGCGAAACCGACGTTGCGGACAAAATTACCGGCGCTATCCAGACGCTGATCCAGAACGGCAAGGCGGCGGACATCAGCAACAAATGGTTCGGCCGGGACATCGTAATCTGCGAAGGCTATGATTCGCCCGGGAATACGCCGGTGGAAGGCGGCTGGGATTACATTCAGAGCCGCGGCAAGCTGATCATCGGTCTGGATGATACCTTTGCTCCCATGGGCTTCCGGGATGAAAACAACGACCTTGTGGGCTTTGATATCGATCTGGCCAAAGCCGTCGGCGACGTGCTCGGCCGGTATCATCCCCACGGCGACTCCGCCGTGTACGGCTCCATGGTCCGCATGGCTCAGGATTTTTCCCTGCGCTATCCCCTTATAGAAGGTCACGGTAACTTCGGCTCCATTGACGGAGACGGAGCCGCCGCATACCGTTATACAGAGGCCAGACTTTCCAAGATATCCAACGAAATGATGAGGGATATCGAGAAGGACGTTGTGGAGTTTGTTCCAAACTTCGATAACCGGAGGAAGGAGCCGTCTGTGCTGCCGTCGCGCTTTCCCAACCTGCTTGTAAACGGTTCTGTGGGAATTGCCGTGGGTATGGCCACAAATATACCCCCGCACAATCTTTCCGAAGTCATAGACGGAACTATCCACCTTATGGAGAATCCCGAGGCGGATGTGACCGAACTGATGGAGTATATCAAGGGTCCCGATTTCCCTACGGCCGCGACTATTTACGGCAACGCCGGAATACGTCAGGCTTATATGACAGGCCGGGGACGCGTTATGGTCAGGGCAAAGGCCAACATTGAAGAGGACAAGCACCGTATTATTGTGACGGAAATTCCCTATCAGGTGAATAAGTCAATGCTTGTCAGCTCAATTGCAGAGCTTGTGCGGGACAAGAGGATTGAGGGTGTTACGGGACTCAGGGATGAGTCCGGCCGTCACGGCATGAGGATAGTTATAGAGTACCGCCACGACGTCAACGGACAGATACTTCTGAATCAGCTTTATAAATATACCCAGCTTCAGGATACCTGCGCTGTGAATATGCTGGCTCTTATCGGCGGCGAACCTAAAATTCTCAATCTGAAGCAGATACTCTCCGCCTATATAGAGCATCAGGAATCCGTCATTACAAGACGCACCCAGTTTGAACTGAATAAGGCGCTGAAAGAGGCCCATATATACGAGGGCTATAAGATCGCTATTGACAACATCGATGAGGTGATCTCCATTATCCGCGCCAGCGCAGATACTGCCACGGCTAAGGAAAATCTGAAAGCTCGTTTCCGCGGGGACGGTACCCAGAGCGCTGATATTTCCACGAGGGAAGGACTTGTTGAGTTTGCAGCCAGCGATAACGCAAGCCTTTCCGACGAGCAGGCTCAGGCTATAGTCTCCATGCCTCTGGGACGTCTTTCCGGTCTGGAGAGACAGAAGATAGAGGAAAAGCTGGCTGAGCTTGAGGCCGCTGTGGTAGAACTGAGAGGTATCCTTGCCGATGAGAACAAGGTAAAGGAGATTATCAAAAACGAGATGCTTGAGGTTCGCCGCAAGTTTGGCGACGCCAGAAAAACCGAGCTTGTAGAGGCACACGACGAAATTGAGCTTGAGGATCTAATAGACAGGCATGCCTGCGTTATCACCATGACAAAAACAGGCTATATCAAACGTCAGAGAGCTTCGGATTACAGCGCTCAGCGCCGCGGCGGTATGGGCAAAATGGGCCTTTCCATGAAGGAGGAGGACTATACAGAAAAGGTGATAGTCGCCAACAGCCATTCATACCTGATGATGTTTACTTCCAAAGGAAAGGTATTCGCAAAGAAGGCATACCAGATTCCCGAGGCTTCAAGAACGGCCAAGGGAACAAACATCGTCAATATTCTTCAGCTCGAAGAAGGAGAAAAGGTTACGGCTGTTATCAGCGTTGCCGGTTTCTCCGATGAAGAATACCTTGTCATGGTCACAAAACGGGGCGTTATAAAGCGTACTCTGCTTTCAGAGTTTGAGTATCAGCGCCGCGGCGGAAAAATAGCCATAAATCTGGACGACGACGACGAGCTTCTCTTTGTTGAGAGAACGGCCGGGGACAGCGATATAATTATAGCTACCCGTGAGGGCCGTGCCTCTCGTTTTGCGGAAAACGAAGTGCGCGTTGTGGGCAGAACGTCTAGAGGCGTTACCGGCATCCGCCTGAGAGACGGAGACGAGGTAGTGGGCGCCGCTGTTATCAATAATGACGAATCATGGCAGGAAACTCATCAGCTTGTGAGCATTACGGAAAACGGCTACGGCAAGAGATGCTCTGTCAGCGCTTTCCGCAGAATGAACCGACCTAACATGGGAGTACGCTGCCACAGGATAACCGAAAAGACCGGAAAGCTGTGCGGAGTGGGTCTTGTTACCGAGGACGACGATCTGATGATGATAACCGATACCGGTACGCTTATACGGATAGCAGTGGCGGAAATAAGCTTCCTTAAGGGAACGGATTCTTCCGGAGTCCGGGTCATGAAAACTTCGGAAAACGCTTCGCTTGTTTCATTTGCTCCAGTTGCCCGTGAGGACAATGAGGAAATAGACGCGGCGGCGGCTCTTGACGGCGAGGCTCAGTTCGAGGAGACTGCCGAAGCTCTTTCCAATGCGGGAATAACGGAGGATAACGCCGACACTGCGCCTATCGCCGGGGAAGATTCACAGAACTCTGATGAATAAAATATATCAGACTGAAAACAGGAGGTCCGTATGAAGAAAATTGCAGCGTTGTTCGCATTTATTGCGGTTTTGCTCTCGGCTGTGCCTGCCTTGACCTCCTGTGCGTCTGAGGCCGACAGGAGGGAGGCGGCGGAATCCGCCGCCTCCCTTATAGAAGCGTCCCTTGAAATAAACGAAATATTTTACGGCAAAGGACTTCCCCAAAGCGACGCAGACAGCGACGACAGCAGGCGGTTTGCAGATGAAAACGGACTGGATGTAAACGCCGTAAGTTATCTGCCGGTGTCCGCAGAATGTACTTATAAAAGTATTCAGGATATCAAGGTCGCGGCGGAAAAGGTTTATTCCTCCGCATACTGCGCTCAGCTTTTCAAGGTCGGATTTGAGGGCTTTTCAAACGATGAAGGGACCAGAGCTGTATACGCCAGATACATGGAGGATGAATCGGGAACGCTTGTGGTCAGGTCGGACCTTTCCGATACAGGCATTCCGCTTGACAGAACGTTTGATACGGACACTATAAAAGTTAAAAAGCTTAAATCAAACACCGCGGTTATCAGCGTAGATTCATTTTTGAACGGAGAGAAAAGCGATACGCTGGAGCTTACAATGGTCCGTCAGGACGGACAGTGGAGGCTGGACACCCCCACATACTGAAAATCCGTCCCTGTACGGTCTGCACTGAGAAATAGTTTACTTTGATTCCGGGTTAGAGCGGAGATGAGGACATGAAAAATATTGCGCTGAGACCGCTTGCTTTGTCCGGCATGGTATTTTTCACGTCCTCATGCTTTTTGTCTGTGAATATGCGGGGAGGAAAGGTTTACGCTGCCGTTGCGTCAGCGCTTTTTGTCGCCTTCCTTTTTCTTTTTGCCCTGAGCCGCGAAAAATCCGGAAAAAGCGTGAGATCCGCCGCTGCACTTCTTGCGGCGGCCATGATCCTTCTGGGCTTGGGACTCGGTTTTCTTATCGGGACCAGAAGCGCGCGGCGGCTTCAGGAAGCGCCCGGCGCCGGAGACAGCGTCAGCTTTACAGGCGAAATAAAACAGGTTCTATGGTCGTCGTCTTACAGCAGCGCTTATCTTGCCGATATCACTGACAGCCGCGGCGTTGAATACAGGGTATGCCTGACTGGCGATCCCGGTTTTCTTTACGGTGAAAAGGTTGCGGGAGAAGCGCAGTTTGAAAAATTCCCGTCAGGGGACGATTACGGCAGCTGGCTCCTGTCTCAGGGCGCTGTGGCTGTATGCCGGTGCGAATCCGGAAACCTTATTCCCGACTCGGACGCAGACGGCAAAAAGTTTTCTCCGGTCTACTTTTTCTCAAAAGTGAGGGAAAACCTTTCCGCAAGGCTTAAGGATGTGCTTGGAGACAGTGAGGGAGGTTTTGCCGCCGCTTTGCTTTTAGGAGATAAGTCCGGACTGGATACCAGGTGCGCCGCAGACTTCTCCGATCTGGGAATATCTCATATACTGGCGGTTTCCGGTATGCATCTTACCGTGGTATGCGGTTTTTTCACGTCGGTTGCGCCCCTCGGCTACAAAGGAAAAAGATATTTGTCGACTGTGGTGGTTACGGCGTATATGCTGCTTACCGGGCTTGGCGCCTCGGTAATGAGAGCCGGGATAATGCTTATTGTTTATAACTTCTTGTCCGGATTCCGCCGAGACAGTGACAGACTGACCGACTTGTCTATTGCCGCGTCCGTCATAATAATTGCAGATCCCTCGGCGGTCTACGACGTGGGACTTCAGCTTTCCGCCATGTCTGTGCTGTGCCTTCTGCTTATTGGCGAGGCAAAGCGTCGGGATCGCGGCGGATGGCTCGGAGAGATGCGCAGGTTTGACCGCGCTGTAAAAAAGAAGGAATCGTCCCGGTGGAGGGAATATATCAGGGTATTGGTCCGCGGTATGGGGAGCTCACTCTTTACCACTGTGACGGTGGTGCTGTTTCTTATGCCGCTTGCCTGGCTGTATTTCGGAAAGTTCTCACTGGCGGCGCCTCTTGCAGGACTGCTGTTTTCGCTTCCGGTGACGGTTCTTTTATGGAGTCTGCCTGTTGTTCTGATACTGTCTCCGGCTCCCCTTTTTGCCGTACCGGTAGGAAAGCTCTGCTCCTTATTGATCCGGGCAGTTATGAATCTTGCCGCGGTGCTTGGGAGAATACCCGGAATATGCGTTTCCCTGCACTATCCGGGAGCTGCTGCGGCGGTAGCCGTAATATTTGTTCTTACCCTTTTCCTGCTTTGCTGCAACAGAAAAATGAAGCGAGGAGCAGCGGCGGCTTTGTGCGCAGTCATTGTAATATCCGGCGTATACGTGGGGGTATTGCGCGGAATAAATAAAAACACAGCTGTTGCAGACGCAGTAAGCAGCACTTCTTCCGACTGCATATGTCTGAGCGTCGGAGAGAAAATGCTTCTTTGCGATACGGGCTACGGTTCGGCTTCGCTGCTTGCAGAAGGAGCGCGTGCAGGCGAAGAGCGCTGCGCTGTGGAAACGGAAGCGATACTGTTTACAAGACTTAAGACCCGTCAGGCCGCAGCCTTTGACAGTTACAGCGACAGGCGGCGTGTACGGACAGTCTATATTCCTACCGACTCGGACGAAGCAGCTGAACAGGCGCTGCGCGCGGCGGCCGCTGCCAAGTCAGTTGAGGTTAGAGTGTATGAGCCGGGAGAGACTCTGGATTTTTACGGCGCCGATATCGTTACATATCCGAAGGAGTATCTGAATCGCTCAAAAAAGCCCATTGTGCACCTTGACATAATTTACGGCGGCGAAAAACTTGCCGTTTGCAGCGCCTGCGCCGGAGAGGCCGGAGAGAATTACAGAGAAATTGACGCAGACGTTCTTTATCTGGCGGCAGGCGGTCCGGCGCCGAAAAGCGACAGTGCCGGACTTTACGCCGGCTTTTATGGTCGGGTATCCGACATCCGATGCGCTCCTGAGCTTCGGAAATACTGGTCAGACGCTGAAGATCTGGAAGCCTATAAATTTGAAAAATAATGGCCCGGAGGGCCTTTTAACGGAGGATCACCATTTGGAAAACAAATTGGAAAAGAGATACGGACTTCTTACGGCCATATCCATGGTAGTCGGCATAGTTATCGGCTCCGGAGTTTTCTTCAAGGCTCAGGATGTGCTGAGATATACCGGCGGAAATATGCCTATGGGCATACTTGCGTGGGCTATCGGCGGAGCGGTGATGATATGCTGCGCCTACACATTTTCCGGCCTTGCGTCAAAATATGAGAAGATAAACGGAGTTGTGGATTACGCAGAGGCCGCCGTGGGCCGGAGGTATGCTTATATTACCGGGTGGTTTCTGTCTACCATGTATTATCCGGGAATGACGTCGGTTCTGGCGTGGGTGAGCGCCAGATACACCCTTGAGCTTTTCGGAAACCGTGAATCCTCGGGAGGCCTGTGTCTTGCTCTGGCAGGCTTCTATCTGTGTCTTTCATTCGTAATAAATTCCCTGTCTCCTGTGCTTGCGGGAAAACTACAGGTCAGCGCTACCGTTATAAAGCTTATCCCTCTTGTGATTATGGCCGCGGCAGGAATTATAGTGGGAAGCGTTAACGGAAATATGGTTGAGGCGTTCTCCTCCTGGCATAGGACAGGTTCTTCCGGCGGAGTGTTTGCTGCCGTTGTGGCAACGGCTTTTGCGTATGAGGGATGGATTATTGCTACTACTATAAATTCCGAGCTTAAAAACTCAAAAAAAAATCTGCCCATAGCTCTTGTATTGGGAACGACTATTATCGCACTTGTGTATATACTTTACTATGTTGGCCTTGCAGGCGCAGTTCCTGTTGATGTGCTTATTAACGACGGATCGCCGGCCGCATTCCGCGCCGTATTCGGAAACGCGGCCGGAGCCGTGCTGAACACATTTGTGGTAGTGTCCTGCCTCGGAACGGACTTATGCTCGGAAGCACAAGAGGGCTGTATTCAGTTGCGGCCAGAGGAGACGGACCTTCAAGCCGGGTGCTGGCCCATGTGGACGAGGCTACTAAGATGCCGTCGAATTCAGCGGCTATAGCCCTGGTTCTGTGCGCCGGATGGCTGTTTTACTATTACGGAGCGAACCTTGGGGACACTCCTGTGTTCGGTATATTCAGTTTTGATTCCTCTG
>ERZ825137.4564-NODE-4564-length-13686-cov-4.003375_pt1 | contig 13686 bp, 7 predicted proteins | sample MGYA00519873_ERZ825137 | MGnify/ENA primary metagenome ERZ825137 (study PRJEB31778, sample SAMEA3449190) | human gut metagenome | biome: human gut; feature: human-associated habitat; material: faeces | place: United Kingdom | collected 2010/2012 ...
GATAAATAACTATTTAGAAAGGCAAATTAAGGAAAATTTTCCTTATCAACCAACTTTTGAGCAGGAAATAGCTGTAAAATCTCTTTCAGAGTTTCTGCTTTCCACACTGGCGGATGAAGTATTTATCCTCAGAGGCTATGCCGGTACTGGTAAAACATCTTTGGTAGGGGCATTGGTAAAGACGATGGATCAGTTACAGCAAAAGGCTGTGTTACTGGCTCCTACCGGTCGTGCTGCAAAAGTTTTTTCATCCTATGCCGGTCACCCGGCTTTTACAATTCATAAGAAAATATACCGGCAGCAGTCGTTTTCTAATGAAACCAGTAATTTTTCAATAAATGACAATCTTGCTACGAATACTTTGTTTATAGTCGACGAAGCTTCAATGATTTCCAATGAAGGATTGTCGGGCAGTATGTTTGGGACGGGAAGATTATTGGACGACCTGATACAGTTTGTTTATTCCGGTCAGGGGTGCCGTCTTTTGTTGATGGGAGATACTGCGCAGCTTCCTCCGGTAGGTGAGGAGTTGAGTCCGGCACTTTTTGCAGATGCATTAAAGGGATATGGATTGGAAGTGCGGGAAGTTGACTTGACGCAAGTGGTTCGTCAGATACAGGAATCGGGCATTTTGTGGAATGCGACTCAATTGCGTCAGCTGATAGCGGAAGATAATTGCTACTCTTTACCTAAAATAAAGATAACAGGTTTTCCAGATATAAAGATGGTGCCGGGTACGGAATTGATTGATGCCATCACTAGTTGTTATGATCATGACGGCATGGATGAGACGATTGTGATCTGTCGTTCTAATAAACGCGCGAACCTATATAATAACGGAATACGTGCACAGATCCTTTGGCGGGAAGATGAACTGAATACGGGAGATATGTTGATGATAGCCAAAAATAATTATTATTGGACAGAGCAATATAAGGAAATGGACTTCATTGCCAATGGAGAAATAGCAGTCGTGCGTCGTGTCCGTAAGACGCGTGAGATGTATGGTTTTCGCTTTGCGGAAGTGACTCTCAGGTTTCCTGACCAGAATGATTTTGAACTGGATGCCAATTTGCTGCTGGATACTCTTCACTCTGATTCTCCCGCATTGCCAAAAGTAGATAATGACAGATTATTTTATACCATACTTGAAGATTACGCAGATATATCTAACAAGCGGGACCGGATGAAAAAGATGAAAGCAGATCCACACTACAATGCGTTGCAGGTGAAATATGCTTATGCGATAACTTGTCATAAAGCACAAGGTGGGCAATGGCAGAATGTTTTTCTTGATCAGGGATATATGACGGATGAATATTTGACTCCGGATTATTTTCGCTGGTTGTATACGGCATTTACTCGCGCCACGAAGACATTGTATCTGGTGAATTATCCCAAAGAACAAATTTTATAAAAGATTTCTTTTTTTTCTTCGTAAATAATTGATTCCCAGTCTAGATGAATGGGGAGATACTCGTTGTGAAAAAATAAATATGAGATTATATTTATTTTTTTTCAAAAACCTCTAAGTGTTTTTCAAGGTATGGGTTGTTATATAAATGTGAATCGAAAATAATAAATGGAATATCGATTCTAATATTTATATAAAAACTAATGTTTAATCTTAAATTCAAGTGTATGAGAATCAATGACTCGTGTAGAGGCTCGAAGATTTTTCGGGCATTGTTGATCTTGATGCTATTCGCCCTTCCGGCACAATCTGCAATAGCACAGTTAACAATTAGGATCTCCAATTCTTCTTTAGGAACTGTGATTAAGCAAATCCAGTCTCAATCCAAGTATCAATTTTTTTATGATGACAATTTGGCTTCAATGCGAATAGAGTCATTGAATGTTAAAGATGTTTCTTTGGTAGAAGTACTGGATAAGGCTTTGAAAGGGAAAAATGTCGTTTATAAAATTGATGACAATGTTGTTTATTTGTCGAAAGCAAATGCATCTTCTTCGACAAAGTCGACTCAACAACAACAGAAAGTAACAGGTAAGGTGGTAGATGCTAATAACGAACCTTTGATTGGCGTTTCTGTATTGGAAAAAGGAACAACTAATGGTACTATTACTGATTTTGATGGTAATTATACATTAGTCGTTACAGGTTCAAATGCAGTTTTGCAATTTTCGTATGTTGGATATCAAACTTTGGAGAGGGCTGTAGCAGGAAAGACTGCTATTAATATCACTTTAAAGGAAGATGCTCAAGTCTTGGATGAAGTCGTAGTTACGGCATTGGGAATCAAACGCTCAGAAAAAGCGCTGTCTTACAATGTACAGCAGGTAAATGCTGATGCAGTGACTACCAATAAAGATCCTAACTTTATTAACTCATTGAGTGGTAAAGTGGCAGGTGTTAATATCAATGCTTCTTCATCCGGAGTGGGCGGTGTATCTAAAGTAGTGATGCGTGGTACAAAATCTATCATGCAGTCTTCCAATGCATTGTATGTAGTAGATGGGGTTCCGATGTACTCCAATGCAAATAAAGTGAATGGGACAGAGTTTTCTTCTAAAGGAAATACTGAGCCGATTGCCGACATTAACCCGGAAGATATTGAATCAATGTCTGTGTTGACTGGTGCGGCAGCAGCTGCACTTTACGGTTCTGATGCTGCCAATGGTGCGATTATCATTACTACTAAAAAAGGAAAAGAAGGTCGTGTGAATATCACAGTGAATAGTAATGTTGAGTTTAATGCTCCTTTGGTAATGCCTCGTTTCCAGACACGTTATGGTACAGGTATTGGTGGCGTGAAAGATGATAACTCCAGTCGTAGCTGGGGCCCTAAACTGACAGAAGCCAGATATTTTGGATATAATCCTCGTGATGATTATTTTCAGACTGGTGTTATAGGTACAGAAAGCGTATCATTCTCTACCGGTTCGGAAAAGAACCAGACTTATGCTTCCGCTGCAGCGGTTAATTCAAAAGGTATCGTTCCTAACAACAAATATGACCGTTATAATTTCAACGTACGCAATACTACTTCATTTCTTGATGATAAGATGACATTGGATGTAAATGCCAGCTACATTTTGCAGAAAGACCGCAATATGGTGAATCAGGGTACTTACAACAATCCGTTGGTAGGAGCTTATCTGTTCCCTCGTGGTAATGACTGGGAAGATATTAAAATGTACGAACGCTATGACGTTGCACGTAAGATCTATACTCAGTACTGGCCGACAGGTGATGGTAATATGACTATGCAGAATCCTTATTGGGTGAACTACCGTAACTTGCGTGAAAATAAGAAAGATCGCTATATGTTAGGTGCAAGTCTGAATTATCAGATTCTTGACTGGTTAAATGTTTCCGGACGTGTCCGCCTGGATAATTCTAACAATGATTATACGGAAAAGGCTTATGCCAGTACAAATACTCAGCTGACAGAGTTGTCTGATCGTGGTCTTTATGGCATTTCCAGAAGCTACGAAAAGCAGTTGTATGCAGACTTCCTGGTAAGTGTAAACAAAACATTCGGTGAAAAATGGTCTTTACAAGCTAATATGGGTGGATCGTTTACTGATATGCGATATGATGAAATGGCTGTACGCGGACCTATTGCTGATGATTCAAAAACGTTTGCTGGTGAAAAAGCCGGATTGACAAACGGTTTCTATATTCAAAACCTGAGTACGACCAAGACAAGCAAAATGCAGTCAGGATGGCGTGAACAGACTCAGTCTATCTATGCATCTGCCGAAGTTGGCTACCAAAGTACTTATTATCTGACATTGACAGGTCGTAATGACTGGCCTTCACAGTTGGCAGGCCGTAACTCTGTCAATAAATCATTCTTCTACCCTTCGGTAGGTATGTCTGTAGTGTTATCTGAATTGATGCCTAAATTGAATAAGGACTATCTGTCTTACTGGAAGATACGCGGTTCTTTTGCTTCTGTAGGTACAGCATTCGAAAGATATATAGCTAATCCTTTGTTCGCATGGAATACCAGTATCGGTCAGTGGAGTAACCTGACTGACTTCCCGGTATATGACTTGAAACCGGAACGTACCAATTCTTTTGAAGTAGGTATGAATATGCGTTTTCTTAAGAACTTCGAACTGGATGTGACTTATTATAACGCCAAGACAATGAATCAGACATTCAATCCTGAGTTGCCGGTAGGTGAATATGCTCGTATCTACATTCAGACAGGTGCAGTTCGCAATCAAGGTCTTGAGTTAGCGTTGAATTACAATAATACATGGAAAGATTTTACTTGGAATACAGGAGTTACTTATTCAATGAACAAGAATAAGATTCTTACCTTAGCTGATAATGCCATCAATCCTATCACTCGCGAGAAATTCTCTATTTCTTCTCTGAATATGGGTGGTCTGGGTAGTACCCGTTTCATCCTGAAAGAAGGTGGAAGCATGGGTGACATTTACTCCTTGATGGATTTGAAGAGAGATGCCAATGGAGCTGTTTATATCGATGAGAACAACAGTGTTGTAACAGAGAGTCTGGAAGCTAATAATTACATCAAATTAGGTAGTGTATTGCCGAAAGGAAACTTGGCATGGCGTAACAATTTCAGTTGGAAAAACATTAATGTGGCATTCCTTGTATCAGCTCGTCTGGGTGGAGTTGTATTCTCACGTACACAAGCTGTTCTTGATAACTTCGGAGTTTCTGAAGCATCTGCTGCTGCACGTGACAAAGGTTATGTATCGGTAAATGGAAACGACCGTGTAAATCCGGAAGGCTGGTATTCAGTAGTAGCTGGTGGTACGGCTGTTCCTCAGTATTATATTTATTCCGCTACTAATATTCGTTTGCAGGAAGCTTCTATCGGTTATACTATTCCGAGAAAATGGCTGGGCAATGTGTGTGATATCAAAGTTTCATTGATCGGACGTAATCTTTGGATGATCTACAACAAGGCTCCTTTCGATCCTGAAAGCGTGGCATCTACTGATAACTTCTATCAGGGAATTGACTACTTTATGATGCCTTCATTGCGTAATATTGGCTTTAATCTGAGCTTTAAATTCTAAATAAATCAAGATAGGTATGAAAAATATAATAAATAAATTAGTATTTGGATCTCTTACCGTTGCCTTGTCCTCGTGTATCGGTAACTATGAGAATATCAATTCCAACCCATATGAAGCTCCTGATTTGTCAGCGGATGGATATGCTTTGGGATCTGCCATGAATAACCTGGCCGGTTGCGTGGTATCACCGGATGTAAATACAGCTCAGTTCACAGACTGCTTGTTGGGCGGACCTTTAGGCGGATATTTTGCCGATTCTAATGCCGGTTTTACAGAAACCATTTCAAACTTCAATCCGAAAGACGACTGGAGCCGTGTGTTTCTGAAAAGTGATAAGATTATTCCGACATTATATTCTAATCTGACCCAAGTGAAACTTGTATCACAAAATACGAATGATCCGGTTCCTTATGCCATTGCACAAGTGATAAAGGTGGCAGCTATGCATCGTGTAACTGATGCTTTCGGTCCGATACCTTATTCTCAGATAGGTGCGAATGGCGAAATTGCTACTCCTTATGATTCTCAGGAAGTGACATATAATACATTCTTCGATGAGTTGAATGCAGCTATTGCCACACTCAATGAGAATTCTAACGAACAGCTCGTTCCTACAGCCGACTATATATATAAAGGTGATGTAAAGAAGTGGATCAGATTTGCCAACTCACTGAAGTTGCGTCTTGCTATCCGTATAGCTTATGCTAATCCGGTGAAAGCTCAACAGATGGCTGAAGAAGCTGTGAATCCTGCAAACGGAGGTGTCATCGAATCGAATGCGGACAATGCAACATGGAACTACTTTGAGACTTCACAAAATCCTATTTATGTAGCTACCCGCTACAATCAGGTACAGACTTCCGATCATGGCGGCGTACCCTGTTTGACTGGTGGTGATACGCATGCTGCTGCCGATATCATCTGCTATATGAATGGTTACAAGGATAACAGACGTGAAAAGTTCTTCACAAAATCCGAATGGGCGGGACAGGACTATGTAGGAATGCGTCGTGGTATTGTCATTCCCGAACTGAAGACAACCGGACATAAATACTCTGGGGTGAACATTGCTCCTACATCTCCGCTTTATTGGATGAATGCAGCCGAAGTAGCTTTCTTACGTGCTGAAGGGCAAGCTGTTTTTAACTTCAGCATGGGTGGTACAGCAGAATCATTCTATAATCAAGGTATCCGTCTGTCATTTGAGCAATGGGGTGCAGACGGTGTGGAAGACTATCTGAAAGATGATGTAAACAAACCGACTGCATATACAGACCCGGCAGGTACGAACACTTATCAGAATGCTTTGTCCAATATCACTATTAAATGGAATGATAGTGCTGACAAAGAAGAGAAGCAAGAACGCATTATCGTGCAGAAGTGGATTGCCAACTGGCAATTGGGTAATGAAGCTTGGGCAGACTTCCGCCGTACCGGATATCCGAAACTGATCCCGGTGAAAGAAAATAAGAGCGGTGGTGTCGTTGATTCAGAGAAAGGGGCGCGTCGTATGCCTTATCCGTTGGATGAGTTTGTCAGCAATAAAGCAAATGTAGAATATGCGATTGCCAACTACTTGCACGGTGCAGATAACATGGCTACAGATGTATGGTGGGCTTCTAAAAAATAATATTAAACTTAAAGGAAAGTATATATGAAAAATAACCTGAAATATAGATTGTCTGCTCTGCTGTTTCTGGCATCAGCTCTGACAATAACTTCATGTAGTGATTGGACAGATGTGGAAAGTCTCCAATTGAATACTCCTACATTTGAAGAGCAGAATCCTCAGTTGTATGCTGACTATCTGAAGGATTTGAACAGATATAAGTCTGAAGAACATAAGGTCACTTTTGTTTCTTTCGAGAACCCTAAGGGATCTCCCGGCAAGCAGGCTGAACGTCTGACCGTCGTACCTGACAGCGTTGATTTCATTTGTCTGAATAATCCGGAAGTAAGTCCCGAAGTACAGGCAGAAATGGTCAAAATACGCGAGAAAGGAACTCGTACGGTTTACAGTATTGATTATTCCAGCATTGAAAATGCCTGGAAGGAGAAAGTAAAAGCCGAACCGGAGTTGACAGAAGAGGATGCTCTTCAGTATATCGGTGAACGCACCAATGAGATGTTGGCACTCTGTGACAAATATAACTTTGATGGTGTTATTGCTGATTATACGGGGCGTTCGCTGGTGAGCCTTCCGGAGGCAGCTCTGAAAGAATATAATGACCGTCAACAGAAGTTTTTTGGCGAGGTGATGAACTGGCAAGGCAATCATGATGACAAGACTCTGGTATTCTACGGAAATGTACAATATTTAGTGCCGGAGAATATGGATATGTTAAGCAAGTTTGACTACATCATGTTGAAAACTGTTTCTTCTACCAATGCTGATGATCTTGCTTTAAAAGCATATTTGGCTATTCAGGCGGGTATAGATGCAGTAGGCGGTACAGAAGGAGGAGTGAATCCTGTTCCTGCTGATCGTTTTATCGTTTGTGTCGAATTGCCGCAGGCTGACGATAAGGATAAAGTGAAGGGTTACTGGAGTACAGTGGATGAAAAAGGCAATAAACTAGTAGCAGCTCCGGGAGCAGCCCGGTGGATGGTTGAAGCATCTCCTAATTACACCCGGAAAGGAATCTTTATTATGAATGTCCATAATGATTATTATAACAATACTTATGGATATGTGCGTGAAGTTATTCGTATTATGAATCCTAATAAATAAGAATAGAAATGAAACTCTATAAATATTGTTTTGCGCTTTTGGCTCTTACAACAGTCACAGTGAGTGGTTGTAAGAATGAAGATATCAATGAAGAGCATCATTATGACAATAAACTCTATGTTAGCTCGGCTCCTGTTTGTGATGATTTGCTGATTAAACCCAGTATAACTGAGGCTACCCGTGAACTTAGCTATCGTATAGCATCGCCGGCAGAACAAGATATTCAAATAAGCTTTGATGCGGCTCCCGCTATGACAGCAGCATATAATTTGATTTACAATGATAACGCAACTGCACTGGATTCATATTTTTATAATATACCAACAAAAACTGCTACTATTAAGGCAGGGGATATTTCCAGTGATAATATTGTGATTGACTTTAAGAATACCAACGAATTGGATAAGTCAAAACGATATGTATTGCCCGTCACCATTCTAGATGCATCCAATATTGATGTACTCGAAAGTGCCCGTACTGCTTATTTCATATTTAAGGGTGCTGCCCTTATTAATGTAGTGGCAAATATCAAAGAAATCTATTTCCCAATTAACTGGAAGAGCAGTGTGAATAGTCTTTCTACTGTTACTATTGAAGCTTTGGTTCGTAGTGAAGACTGGGTAGCAGGACGTGATAACGCCCTGAGTTCTGTTTTCGGTATTGAAGGTAAATTCCTTGTACGTATTGGTGATGCTGACCGTCCACGTGATCAAGTTCAGGTAGTAGCTCCCGGTGGTAATTTCCCAGGTCCGAATGTTGTTCCGGGTTTACCGGTTAATGAGTGGGTACACATTGCCATTGTTTATGATAATACAACAAAAGAACGAATCTATTATAAAGATGGTGTGCCTGTTTATAAAGACGAAGCAGCTTCAGGTAATGTATCTTTGAGCAGTGGTTGTTATATTGGTCGCGCTTGGGATGATACTCGTTGGTTGCCGGGAGATATTTCAGAAGTCCGCGTGTGGTCAGTGCAAAGAACGGCAGAGCAAATTGCCACTAAGCCTTATGAAGTAGATCCTGCCAGTGAAGGACTGGTTGCTTACTGGAAGTTTAATGAAGGTGCTGGAAATGTTATTACCGACCAGACTGGACATGGTAATGATATTACAGGTTCGGGCGATCCTACTTGGGTAAAAGTAGAGATTCCTAAGATAAATTAATTGTTGGTTTAATCTTTTATTCAAGAATTCATTATGAATATGAAATATATAACTTCGGGTTTGTTCGCTGCCATGATTGTGAGCAGTACTGCATTCTTGACCTCTTGTGCTGATGATCTTGAGGTCGGAAAGAATATTGATGAGTCGGCCTACAGTGGCATTTATGAAAATAATGCATATCTGCGTGATGGAAAGTCGAACTTAGTTTCTAAGGTTGTCGAATTGCACGGTGAGACTTATGCTACTACAGTAAAAATGGGGTTGAGCAAGACACCTAATACAGCTACATCGGCAAAAGTGAAAATTGATGCTGCTTATTTGGAAACGTATAATAAGGCGCATAATACAGATTTTGCATTGTATCCGCAGGACTTGGTTACCTTTGCTAACGAAGGAATACTTACAGTGAACGCTAATACTAAATCAGCGGAGGTAGAGATGACTATTCGGGCAGGAGAAGGTCTGCAGGAAGATAAAACATATGCTATTCCGGTAGCTATCAGTGATCAGAGTAGTGATATCACTATTAAAGATGAAGATGCGAAACATTGTATTTATCTGGTGAAAGATATGCGAAATGCCGGTGATGCATATAAAGGAGAAGGTGTAATGCAAGGTTATTTGTTCTTTGAAGTAAATGACGTAAATCCGCTGAATACTCTTTCTTTCCAATTAGAGAATGGAAAACTTCTTTGGGATGTTGTTGTACTGTTTGCTGCTAATATCAACTATGATGCTGAAGCAGGACGTCCTCGTGTACAATGTAACCCGAATGTACAGTATCTGTTGGATAATAATGAAACTCTTCTTCAGCCACTGCGTAGACGTGGTGTGAAAGTATTGTTAGGACTGCTTGGTAACCATGACATTACAGGCTTGGCACAGCTTTCCGAACAAGGTGCTAAAGACTTTGCCCGCGAAGTTGCTCAGTATTGTAAGGCATATAACTTGGATGGAGTAAATTATGACGATGAGTATTCAAACAGTCCTGATTTGAGCAATCCGTCTCTTACTAATCCAAGTACGGCTGCTGCAGCTCGTCTGTGTTATGAAACCAAACAGGCAATGCCGGATAAACTGGTTACTGTATTTGATTGGGGACAGATGTATGGTGTAGCTACTGTCGACGGGGTAGATGCAAAAGAATGGATAGATATTGTGGTAGCCAACTATGGTAGTGCTGCATATCCTATCGGACAAATGACAAAGAAACAATGCTCCGGTATTTCAATGGAATTCAACTTAGGTGGTGGCGGTAGTTTATCTGCCTCTAAAGCTCAAAGTATGATAGATGGAGGGTATGGATGGTTTATGGGATTTGCTCCAAGTCCGGCTAAATATGGTAGTGTTTTCAGCCGTCTTCAAGGTGGTGGCGAAGTATTGTACGGGTCCAATGTAGCAGCACCGACTATATTCTACAAGAAGAATGATCCGACGCCATATAAATATCCGGATGATCTTTAAATAAAATAGGAACAAATAAAAAACAAGAATATGAAAGCACATTATAAACTCTTTTTATCTCTGGCAATAGGATCATTCGTTACTTTTGCTGGATGTCAGGATGATGAGGTGGTGGATTTGGTTAAATATCCGGTGAATCAGCCTGCTATAACGATTGACGATGCGGAAGGAGCGTCTAAAGCGACGTTGACTGCGGTTTACAAATCTGATGGTACATTGGAATTAGATGGCCCTGTCACTAGAACTTATACATTCCATTTTGCTGCATCACCGGAAGATGCTACAGTGACTTTTGATATTATAAATACTAATATCCCAAAAGAAAATGTAGAGATCAGTGCCACTAAAGTAGTTCTTCCTGCCGGTTCAACAGATGCTTCTGTCACTGTGACTTTGAAGGATGAAGATTTTAGTTTTGCAGCATCCAATTATGATGCGACTACTTATGAATTAGGGGTGAAAGCCAGTGTGGAAGGATATAAGATAGGAACTGAACCAATAGAATCTAAAGTTGTAATAGAGAAGGAGGCATATACAGCTTCATGCTCTGTGGTTGGTGAGAGCGGTAATAACGTTGCATTTGAACGTGCTTTTTCTCAAGGAGCGATTGTAAATCCTGATCCTATATCCTATACTTTCAAGATGAAGTTGGATAAGCCGGCAAGAAAAGACGTAAAAGTGAAACTTGCCACTACGGGATTGGATGAACAGTTCATGAAGAATATCACTGTAACTCCTGCTGAAATTACCATAGCTGCCGGAGAGTTAGAATCAGCAGAGGTTACCTGGACTATTACTGATGATTTCTTGCTGACAACAGCTGGAGAAGAATCTCACACTCTTGTTGTTACTGCATCAGCAGAAAGTGAAGACCCCGTTGTGAAGGTTAATAGTAAGGAGAACTTCTTAACCTTTAATGTGGATAAAGTACTTAGAAACTTTAAATATTTGTCTGTTATAGGTAGTAACTGGACTGAATTGTCGAAAGCAGGTTGGAGTGCGGAGATTCCTTCTGGTGTCTCCGGTAGAGCTAGTTATTTGATTGATGGTAATGGAGGAAGCTATGGATCAGATGTATATAGTTATAATCCATTCTGGTTTGTTATTGATATGAAATCAGCACAGACTTTTAATGCTTTGGGTATGGATTATTATTATACGTATGCTTCTAAGAAAGTACGTATTTCAACTTCATTGGATAATGAAAACTGGACTCCACAGGGAGTGTTGGAAGTTCCTCGTGTGGGTAATCATTATTTCCAATTCTTCTCTTCTATAACAGCTCGTTATGTGAAAGTTGAATTATTAGCGGGTTTCAGTATTGACGTAACTGAAGTTTATATCTACAATGCTCAGTAAGATCTAGTCATTAGCAGATAAGTTAATTTTAGAGCCAGGCTTTCAGAATGATGAAGCCTGGCTCTTTTCTTGTATAAGCTACTATGTCCCTCCCTGTCTCCTCGTAAGGGAACCCTTGTGCCAAGGGCTTGGCACAGTTGTGCCACTACGGTGTCATTGTTGTGCCAACGGCTTGGCACAGTCGTGCCACCAATATGTGACAACAGTGCCACCAAATGGTGACAGTTGTGTCTTCTGAGCGTAACAGTAGTATCACTTCGTGTTACTGCCGATCACCAGTCATAATCTTCAACGTATGCATCAAAGTTTTGTAGATGAGTTGCTCCGCAATTCTTGAGGATATTTAATATTCTTTGTTGCTCGGAGGGGGTAAGGAGGCGTTCGCCTTTGCGGATGCGGTAGTAAGTTCTGCGACCAAAATAGCTCATTAAATGTGATATGACAGTTTGCATTTGCTTATAAGGCAAGTCTTCTAACATTCTGATGAATCCCTTAGCATAACGTACTTTGACATTAGAACGATAATAAGGACAATTCCCTTGTTGGGCAGCGAGATGTTTGGGACTGATAATAACCCAGTATTCAATCTTTTCCGGTACGCTTTGTGCTGTAAGTAGTCTTAAGCAAGTGTTTGCTTTTGAACATTCCCGATTGAGGCACATTGCGTACTGATAGGGGACTTTGGTAAAGTCAATTTCTTCTTCCATGATTTATAGTTGTTTGTCCGGCAAAAGTAGTGAATACTAACTGAAAAATAGCCTGAAAGTAAAGAAGTTTACTTTCAGGCTATCGTTTTTTTTGCCATTATCCGGATAAAGTCTTTCAGAACAGAGAGAAAGTCAGAAAACCGGAAGAAAAAGGGCCTAATATAGGAACGTGAATTTAATCGATGAACTAACTACTGTTCTTTGGAAAAAGAATAAGGCATATCCTCTTCTTTGGTTCCTCTGTTCAGATTCGGTCGATTACTCATGTCTACTTTGATAGTACCTCCCTTGAACAAATCTTCGTGACGCAGATAATTCTTGGTATGATCAGCACCATTGAAGTTCATGGAATCAATATAGAAATTTTCCGTGCTGTTATTGGGCGCGTCGATAACAAGACTATTGCCGTTCTCGAAGTGAAGAGTAGCCTTTTTGAACAGAGGAGTTCCCATCACATATTCGTCCGTTCCAGGGCAAACAGGGTAGAAACCCAGCGCAGAGAACACATACCAGGCAGAAGTCTGTCCGTTGTCTTCGTCTCCGCAGTAACCGTCTGGTCCGGGCGTGTACATTCTGTCCATTACCTGACGTAACCAATATTGTGCCTTCCACGGTTGTCCTGCATAGTCATAGAGGTAAATCATGTGCTGGATCGGTTGATTGCCATGTGCATAGTTGCCCATATTCATCACAGTCATTTCACGAATTTCGTGAATTACCTGTCCGTAATAGCTGTCATCAAAAATGGGCGGTACGGCAAATACGGAATCCATCATGGTAATAAACATTTCTTTCCCGCCCATCAGGTCAATAAGTCCCTGCGGATCGTGGAAGACAGACCAGGTATAATGCCAGCTGTTTCCTTCCGTAAAGGCATCTCCCCATTTCAGTGGTGAGAAAGGAGACTGGAATGTACCGTCTTCGTTGCGACCACGCATTAGCTTGGATTCTTTATCGAAAAGATTCTTGTAATTCATGGCACGTTTGGCAAACAGGTTGATTTCTTTCTTGGGACGTTTCAGTTCCTTTGCCAACCGGTAGATACACCAGTCATCGTATGCATATTCCAGAGTACGGGCGGCGTTCTCGTTGATTTTCACATCGTAGGGTACGTATCCCAGTTTATTATAGTACTCGTATCCCAATCGTCCGGTGGAAGAAACCTCCGGATGTACATTCTCCGTTCCGTGAATCAGTCCTTCATACAGCGTTTTGATATCATCGACTTTAACTCCCT
>ERZ825137.4566-NODE-4566-length-13679-cov-18.709557_pt1 | contig 13679 bp, 15 predicted proteins | sample MGYA00519873_ERZ825137 | MGnify/ENA primary metagenome ERZ825137 (study PRJEB31778, sample SAMEA3449190) | human gut metagenome | biome: human gut; feature: human-associated habitat; material: faeces | place: United Kingdom | collected 2010/2012 ...
CCCAACATATGAAAACCAACATCTATATTCAAAAGAGGCTCGCCACCGAAAAGAACAACGTGTATTAGTTCACCTCGTTGTTCTTCAGAACATTTGATTAAAAAATTAGCTATCGCTCCAGCTCTGTCTTTTGTCATGTTTTCACAACGCAGTTCTCCTGCGCCTTCATAACAATATATACATCTAAAATTGCATGACCAAGTTAATAGCACTGTTGCCGTAAGGCATTTTTTTCCGTAGCGTGATTTGTTATAGAAATGATTATAAATGCACGATTCATTATATTCGTCAGGGATTAAAGCATTGTATTTTATAAACAGTCTATTTTCTTCTTCAGTGAGCAACGTCGGATTAGATGATTCTATTGCTTGCTTAACCGAAGGAGAAATTACAAACGTACTTCCCCATAAGGAGTTGAATAAAATATGTTCCTGATTTTCGGTTGTATGAATTATATTATATTTTGAGAACTTCATTAATTCAATCCTCCTTATGCTTGTTCGCAGCTAGTATCATTCCGCCAAATGAAAAACTTACACCAATTAATAATAAATGCTGAGTGCAAGAAATATATAATGTAGAGCTTCTATTCAAGATGCCTAATACAAAAACAATGAGGTCAAGAGCTGCAAAAGCAAAAAATATCATACTTCCAATACTTTTGATATGAGGCCAGTTTTTTTCATTTATATCAACAGGCAAGGAAAAACGGAAACCGTAGTAACTATGGAACGGAAAGCTTTTATGGAAAAGAGGATATTCCACGGGAGCGTACTTTATTATAATTCCAATTGCAGAAAATATTATAAATGTTGGAATATATGAGCCGTCTGAAAAAATCATATATAGCCCCCCTTTATACTGTTATCTTCATCACATGTTCAGAAAATAGATAGTACTGCCAGCCAAAACAAAACATCGTAAATTGCGCAATTATCAATCAGGTGTATTAATTCCACAAGACTCACTATTTACTGTACAAGAAACGGAATTTAAACCGCAAAGCCCAGCATTGCTTCCACAAATAGACACGTCAGAAATACAGCCCGAAACATTTGTGGTGCATCCGCCAAAGTCTGCAACGCAGGCACTCGCATCTTTTGCACATGGAGAGATTTGTCCCAAGCATAATCCAATCGGATTCGTATTGTTATCGTAGGCATTTCCAATATATGTAGTCATAATCGACTCCTTTCTACTCTTCGGCTGGCAGTACTATCATATCTGAACACCTAAGGATTTTGTCAAATCCTATGGATGTCTATCGCGTTAAATTCGGCATTCACTTTCGCAGAAGAATTGTGGTTTGTCGCCCAAAAAGACAAGTAATTATTTTAATGGTACAATGGAATCACAGTAATGTAAAGCTCTTGAATCATGTGTGGCAATTATAATAATTGTATCGTTTTTTATCGCATTCAGCAACTCAAAGAAAGTATTTATACTATCTGCATCCATAGCTGAAGTTGGCTCATCCAATAATAGCACAAGAGGCTTTTTTAGCAATTCGCGAATAATAGACAATTTTTGCTTTTCCCCTCCCGAAATATTATCACTTTTTTCATTTATATATGTGTTCAAACCATCACAACATTTATCTAGCCAGTCATTCATTCCAAGTTTGTTAATATAATATATTGCAGCGTCGATTTCTTCAGGTTCGTAATTTTCATTAATGTTATATGGATACAAATTTGAAATGATTTTGTCTGCGAGAAGCTGCGGCTCCTGCTCAACAAAGCCAATAAGAGATTTTCTCAAAAAATTCATATTTAATTTCTTGATGTCAAAATCGTCGAAGTAAATGTTACCGCCATAAAGATTATTATACAGCCCTGCAACTAAATGTAATACCGAGGATTTTCCAGTACCATTATCACCACACAAGGCATATATATTTCCTTTATAAAACGCTGCATTAAAAGACTTTAAGACTGGTTTGTCAAAACTCAATGATATGTCTTGTAGGTATATAGCCTTGATGTTTGACACAATTTGTTTTCCGTCGGATTCGGATTGCATCTTAGCAACATCCATCAAACGGTTTAAAGATACCAATGCATTTTGTGTAGAGGAAGTAAGTGAAAAAAAATATCTAATACATCCCAATGCAGAAGAGAAATAAACATTGATTGTCGTAAAACCGCCGATAGACATTTCTCCATTTAGTACGGCTACACCTCCTACAAGGAATAAACCGATTTGGCTTAAAGCCAAAAGCATTGAATCAATACCAGAAAAAATATATTGAAAAATTTGAGCGTGCATAGCCGTCTTGAAAAGAGATTGAAATGCTAAGTCCACTCGATTTATAAATACATCTATCAACCCGTGCCTTTTGACAAATTTAATATAACGCAATTGCTCCTGTGCTTTAGAAAAGAACAGGGCTTGCTCGTTTTTGAATTCCCTTGTGGTATTATATAGTTTGCCCTTGAATATTTCAAAGAAGACGATATAAAGTGCAGCTAGTATAAGTAATATACCGAATACTGTTTTGTTGATTTGATATGTTATAACGCTCACCGTAATAAGCCGTACCGAACTTACAGGAACATTTTGTATCACGTTTATGCAATATGAAGCGATTTCATTGGAATCAGTTTGAAGTTGCTGAGTAATGCGTGAACTGTCCAAAAAAAAAGTTTTGGAAAAAGGGATCTGCTGGATGTGGACGAGCATTTGTCTGTTTATATTGTAGCTTACCATTGTATGAAGTTTTTCGCGTATTCGCCCGAGTGCAAAAGATATCGCAAAACTTATCATAATAGTCGCCAAGAAAAGAATACAATAGTAGCATAGTTGAGGTTTCCATTCCACGCAATTAGGCGAAGCCAAAAAGTCAATAAATCGACCGGACAACAAAGTGTTAAAGAGGGATATTAACGAAGATCCTATGCTGAGAACAGAAAAAAGGATAATCTTTTTTCGGTAAAGATGCAATGTGCAATGGGAAAATTGAAAGATTCTTTTCATGATGATAAACCGACTTTGTTTTTAAAATAATATTCGGCGACTTTTAAAAAGTGGTTATCCCTTTGGGTCAGCAACTAATACCGACTGAGGGCGGAAACTTCTTTCGTCATTTGCTTCGCAATTGCTACCTTTCCCTAAGGGAAAAGCTTGCGCTTTGTGCCATCTCAAAAGGTTTCCCATTTGTGAGGAAGCTGTCAGCCGTAGGCTGACTGAATGGGTCTTTGCCTCAGCAGCGGCATCTCAAAAACATGCTTAGTAAAAGGAACAACCACTTTTGAAAACAAAAAATCCCCTTTATATGCTATCATGCTTTAGCTAAAGCGTCAATATCTTTCGCCAATCTTGAAAACAATTGTGTGTACTGGTCGTATTTGCTTTCGCATTTATCGTCTATACGCTCGATGAGCCACTTTTCTATGCTGCATCCCGCGTAGCTTGTTCAAATTAGCTTTTTCTGTATGCAGGAATGGGGCATTTCGTTTCTGGATGCGCCTGTCCCGGAACAGATGAAGTATGCTTCTCTGGCAGAAGCCGCTTCTCACCTCATACAAGTCCTCAACGACCCGGAGCACATCACCGGATAAAAAGCGTCCCGAAGGGATGCGCAGCCTGCATTGGAAAATGCAGATCAAAGGGGCTTGGGGCATTCCCCAACAAGCGTTTTGCAACGCAAAATAAGCAGATGTATATACGTCTGCACTGCTTGCCACAACAATGCGACCTTTCAGTCCGTATTCAACGGCTTTCAGTTCTAGTTAAACATGAGTGCTATCAGGAAGAAAATCATAGCAATCCCCACGAGCCAAGGGATAATTTTCTCTTGATGAAACTCTCGGAATCCCAATGATCTTATAAACAGAACACCCAATAGGCCGATGATACACCATGCTGAAACGGTAAGACAGATATCGTACATGTTCCTTGCCTCCCTCGTATCTCTTGTATGGCTTGATTGTATCTTATCCCTCCGATTTCACACATTCGGCATAGGTTAATGGGAACGAGGCTTTCAGGACAGCGCTTTTCCGCACCGTCCAGCCGTTCTGCCGCAGGAAACGCAGGTATTCCTCGCTCGTCCATCTGCTGTGGAGAGGGAAGCCCGCCAGCTTCATGAAAAATGCCTTGACCTTGCCGGAAAACGAGTTTCCCGCGTGGGTGAAGGTCGGCGCGATGAGCACGCCATCGTCCTTCAGCACCCGATGAATCTCGGCAAGGGCTTTCTCCGGCTGCGGCACGATGTGCAAAGCGTTTGATACGATCACCACATCGAAGGACTTATCCGCATAGGGCAGGCGGAACATATCCTGCACTGAAAAATGCAGCTTCGCAGATTGGTTGTCCCGCTTTGCCTCGGCGATCATCTCCGTGGAGGCGTCCGTCGCCTCAATGTGCGCCGCCGCGTTCACGATGTTTTTTGCAATCAGCCCCGTGCCGGTGGCCAGCTCCAGCACCGTTTTGGCTTTCACAACCGGCCGGATCAGTGCATACATCTCGTCATACGCCGCCCGATCCTTTCGCATAAAGCGGTCGTACCGACCGGCATTTTTGTCCCAGAAGTTCTTGTGTTTTCGCATGGCTATCGCCCCTCTTATAAGTTAGATCAATCTAACTAAAGTATACACGTTATACAGTTAGATGAGGCTAACTCGCATTTCTTGGAAAAGCCGCATTGCTGCGGCCTTCCGCTTATCCAAATAACTCCCTGCAAGCACCGTACACCAGCGTTTCCAGCACCTGCGGATACAGTTCCCCGATCTGCTCCTTGTGGGAGACGGTCAATATCAGTCCCCGCACCGTGGCGGCCACCAGAGACGATCCGCGCGCAGGAACGAGGTCATACTTTTCCAAAAGCTGACGGATATGCGTTTCGCCGTCGTGGTAATGGATGCTTTTCACATCCTCCGGCAGCCTTTGCAAAAGCAGCTTCGCATCGTTTTCGATGAAAATCATATCGCCGGTATCAGACAGCCGCTGACAGACGGCAAGAACCGCCTTTGCCGCACGTTCCGACGGCGGCAAGCCGTCAGCTTCGCTCAGTGCATGGTCAGCCACCCCGTAAAGCTCGGAGTGAATGTCCTCCAAGACTGCGAAAAATAGCATTTCCTTGGATTCGTAGAATTTATAGAACGAGCCCTTCGCAATGCCGACCGCCTTTGTCAGCTGTTCCACAGAGGTTTTCTTCATGCCCAGCGTGACAGCGCAGTGTCTCGTTTCCCTCAGCAATGCCATGCGGAGCTGCTCGGTTTCGTAATCGGTAAAAGCCAAGGTTGCGCCCCCCTTAAATATGACCGCTTTGGTTCTTTTGGTCATGTTATATCACGCTTCTTTCTTTTTTGCAAGAGACGAGCGAAAAAAACTTTGCTGCCATTTCTGTTTGTACCTATCCTGTTTCAATGGCAACCTCCATCGCCGCAATAAGGACAACCCCTGCAGCCTCACCAGCGCCTGCAAGTCAAAATGGTATCTTGTCGAGGAATACCGTCAGAAGGGAATGACATCTTCAAATATCTCGCGCATCAAAGTACCATCTCGGTGAGCACTGTTACTCTCTCGCCGTCTGATCGTTATCGCATTTCCACAACACGGAAAACCTGACGGTTTTTATTTTTGTTCGTTCGTCCAATCCTGCATAATTAGTCCAATTTCTTCTTGCGATCAGAAATAATATGTGCTACACTTCACCCATCTTCAAGAAAGGAGAAAGCCACGATGACCAAGTTTTTTGCTGATACAGCAGTGTTTTCCTTTGCACAGGCAGACTGTGCCGCTTTCTCCTGCGCCGCACACAACAGCATGATTATTCTGAACGCCAGCCTTATTCTGCTGGCGTCCTTTTTTGTTCTGCTTCTGGCAGATCTTGCAGGAAAGAAAACTGAACATTCCGTCCGGATCACGACGCATTTTTTACCTTCTCTCCCGATTTCCCGCACGAGATAGAGAAAAATCATGAAAGAGGCTCCGTCGATCAGACGGAGCCTCTTCCCTTTGCATTTCACTTTTCTCGTTCGGCCGGCGAAAAAAGCGGAAATAGACCCCACCCATCATGTTCCACGTTTTTTCAGAAAGAGAGACTACTCCTATGGACTTTGTAAACTTCCTCATGGCGCTCAGCCCGATCGTCGTCGTTCTTGTCGGCATTCTGGGCTTCAAAAAATCCGCGAAAACCGTTTCCCCCGCCGCGCTTTTGTGGACACTGTTTCTCGCCTTCACCTACTTCAACCTCGATGGCGCAACATTTGCCGAAAATGTTAAGGTGCTCGATCCGCTGGTCTGGAAGGGCATCAAGGAGGGCCTCAAGATCGTGCTGATGGTCTTCGGCGCATTTACCATTCTGAACCTTCTGCGCGAAACAGGCGCCATTGAGGACGTCAAGTCCACCATTGCTCAGATCAGCGACGACCGGCGCGTACAGGTGGTCATCATCGGCATGATGCTGCCGATCTTCCTTGAGGGCGCAGCGGGCGCGGGCGCGCCCGCCGCCATCGCCGCCCCCTTCCTTGTGGCGCTCGGCTTTCAGCCCGCCACTGCCATCGCTGTCGCGCTGCTCGGTGACGCGACGCCCGCCTCCTGGGGCGGCGCGGGCCTCACGACCATCAACGGCGGCGCGGCGCTTGTCGACGCAGGTCTTTCCACCGTCGCACAGAATTCTGCCATGGTCGGCCGCTTCCACATGTTCGGCGTGCTTATCATTCCCTTCATCATGGTCGGCATGGCCTTCGGCAAAAAGGGCTACCGGGGCATTCTCCCCTACCTGAGCTTTGCGGGCGTGAGCACGTGCCTTACGATGTTCGTTCTTTCCAACTTTGTCGGCGCGGAGGTCACCTCAATGGGCACGGGGCTCATCTCCATTCTGCTCTCCGTTGCCTATGTCAAGCTCGTCGGCGTAAAGACGCCGGAGGAATTTCGCCACAAGAGCGCCGCGCAGCAGCGCAAATACAGCTCCTTCAAGGCACTCTCCCCCTATGTTTACATGCTCGTCATTCTTCCCCTCGTGCGCTACGGCTTCCCCGCCGTGGTGAAAAACGGTTTTGCCATCATGTGTACCTTCGGCTACATCTTCTGGGTCGATCTGGTCATCATTCTCTGCGGTATCCTTGGCGCGCTGACGCTTGGCGTGCGCTTCAAAACCTACAAGGCAGTCTGCCTTCGCACAGTGAGCAGCGTGCTGCCGGTGCTCATCACAATGGGCAGCCTTCTCATCGTCGCCTACATCATGCAATCCCCCTCCACCGGCATGATGAACCTTCTCGCCTCTGACATCGCCGCTGTTGTCGGCCGCTTCTACCCCGCCGCAGCCGTGCTCATCGGTTCAAGCGGCGCGTTCATCACCGGCACGGGCCTCGGCTCCAACATCATGTTTGCCCAGATGCACATTGACGCGGCGGCCTCTCTCGGCATGAACCCGATCACGGTCTTTGCCGGTCAAAATGCGGGCGCTTCGCTCGGCAACCTCATCTGCCCGAACAACACCGTCGCCGCCTGCGCAACGGTCGATCAGGTCGGCAATGAAAGCGAAGTCATGAAAAAGACCTTCAAGGCCTTCGCCATCATTCTTGTTTTGTACATGGCGCTTGCCATGCTCTATACCTGCGTGCTCTTCTCCCATTTCGGAGCATAACAGGCAATCCCCTTCAGGTATTCCAACGACAATCATTCCGTTTTTGAGAAAGGAAGTATTCTTATGGCAAAGAAAAGAGTTCTCGGTGTGGTCGGCATGGGGCATGTCGGCGCACATGTGGCTTACGCGCTGGCGATTCAGGGCATCGCAGACGAGCTGGTGCTCGTCGACCAGAATGAACAGAAGCTCGCAAGCGAGGTGCAGGATCTGCGCGACGCGGTCGCTTACATGCCCCATCGCGTCACGGTGCGCGGCGGAGACTTCTCCGACCTCGGTGTCTGCGATGTCATCGTCAACAGCGTTGGCAAGATCGACTTGCTGCGCGGCACGCATGACCGCCTGACCGAGATGGACTTCACGATCCCCGCCGTGCGCGGTTACGCTGAAAAGATCAAGGCCAGCGGTTTTGACGGTGTGCTCATCAACATCACCAACCCCTGCGACATCGTCACGCGCGAGCTGGCGCTGCATCTGGGACTCCCCCGCGGCCGCGTGTTCGGCACCGGCACGGGTCTTGATACCTCGCGCCTTCTGAGCGCGCTCGCGCGCCAGACCGGTCTTGACCACAAGTCCATCACCTGTTACATGCTGGGCGAGCACGGCAACCAGCAGTTTGCCCCCTGGTCCTGCGTCAGCTTCCGCGGCGTGCCGCTCGATACATGGGCCAAGACGGACGAGCGCTTCCGCTTTGATCGGGAGGCGCTGCAAAAGGAGTCCATCGGCGGCGGCTGGGCCACCTTTGCCGGCAAATTCTGCACCGAATACGGCATTGCCACGACCGCCGCGCGCATGGCCTACGCCGTGCTGCACGATGAGAAGGTCATTCTTCCGGCAAGCGCGGAGCTGTGCGGCGAGTACGGCGAGGAAGGGCTTTTTGCAGGCGTTCCCTGCGTCATCGGTGAAAACGGCGTCGAGCAGGTCGTCGAGCTGCCGCTGACAGAAAGTGAGCAGGCATCCTTCCATGCCTGCTGCGAGGGTATTCGCCGCAACATGGAACATCTCAAGGAAATCTAATCTGCGCCGAGCGCGCAAGGAGGCTATCATTATGAAGATCTCGATCACCCAAACGACTCACCCCGGCACGCTGCCCCCGTCCGACCGTCTCGGCTTCGGCACCGTGTTCACCGACCATATGTTCCTCATGGACTACAACTCTGATAAAGGCTGGCACAATGCGCGCATCGTGCCCTACGGGCCCATCACCATGTCCCCTGCGGCAAGCGTGCTGCACTACGGCACGGAGGTTTTTGAGGGGCTGAAGGCCTATCGCCGTCCCGACGGCGGCGTGCAGCTCTTCCGTCCCTGGGAAAATGTTGCCCGTCTGAACCGCTCCTGCGAGCGTCTGGGTCTGCCGCAGCTTGACCCCGATGATGCGCTGCAGGCCATCAAGTTGGCGGTCAAGGTCGATAAGGCATGGGTGCCGGACGCACCCGGTACGTCCCTTTATATCCGCCCCTTCCTATTTGGCACCGACCCGACGCTCGCCCTGCACGGCGTGCATGAGGCAACATTCGCCATCATTCTCTCTCCCTCCGGCAGCTATTTCTCCGACGGCTTGAAGCCCGTGCCCATCATGGTCGAAACGGAAGACGTGCGCGCGGTGCGCGGCGGCACAGGCGAAGCCAAATGCGGCGGCAACTACGGCGCGTCCACCCGTGCCGGTGAGCGCGCCGAGGCCAAAGGCTATTCGCAGGTCTTATGGCTTGACGGCGTGGAGCGCAAGTACGTGGAGGAGGGCGGCGGCATGAACGTCATGTTCAAAATCGGCGGCACCGTCGTCACCCCGGCGCTGACCGGCTCCATCTTGCGCGGTATCACGCGCAAGTCGTCCATTGAACTTCTCAAGAGCTGGGGCGTTTTGGTCGAAGAGCGTCTTTTGAGCGTAGATGAGCTGTTCAAGGCCGCCGAAAGCGGCGCGCTGGAAGAGGCGTGGTGCGTCGGCACTGCCGCCGTTGTCTCCCCCATCGGCACGCTGAGCTGGGACGGCAGGGACTATCCGATCAACGGCAACAAGATCGGCGCGCTTTCCCGCAGGCTCTATGACGAGCTGACCGGCATCCAGTGGGGTACAAAGCCAGACCCCTTCGGCTGGACCTGCCCGATCGACTGATTTTGCTTTCCTCTCTCTTTCTCATATCGAGCCGGGGCCGGTGGGTCAATGACCTGCCGGCCCCGGTTCGTCTCTTTTCTCGGCTTCCGCGCGTATCCGTCGCACAGATCCGCCGCCCGCGGCGGCACAGGCGAGATCCTCATCGACGGTCTTGTCTGGCGCGTCGGCTATTGGGGTGACCGCGCAGAGCTCGCCATGATGGCAGAGCTTGCGGCGGTATTGGAGCAATAGCTTACGAGAAAGAATGTCATCGGCAAGGAGGCCTCTAAAAAATGATAAAGGCGCGCTTAATGCTCAACGCGGCAACCGGCTGAATAAAACGAATCAAGGCCCCGCTCATCGTTCCATGAATGGGGTCTTTTTGCACGCAATCGACGACAGCTGAGTATGCACCAAACAGGTCACCTCACAAATAATTGATTTGATAGAGGCGATGTGTTAGTATGTGGGTAATTTGATCAAGTGGAGGAAGTCTTGCATGAATATCACCGTCTATCTTGGTGCAAATGAAGGAAATGACCCGCTCTTACGAAAAGCGGTCGAGGAATTGGGCGCATGGATCGGAAGCAGCGGGAACGCGCTGGTCTATGGCGGCTCCAAATCCGGGCTGATGGGCGCGATCGCGGACAGTGTTCTGAGATCCGGCGGCGAAGTCACCGGCGTCGAGCCGCAGTTCTTCATCGAAAATGAATTTCAGCACGAGGGCTTGACTCGTCTGATCGTGACCGAGGATATGTCGGAGCGCAAGAAGAAAATGATCGAACTGGGCGACGCTTTCATCGCCTTCCCCGGCGGCACGGGAACATTGGAGGAAATTGCAGAGGTCCTGTCAAAGGTGTCCTTGAAGCACCTGAGCGCGCCGTGCATCCTCTATAATCTGGACGGTTACTACAACGACCTGAAAGCGCTTTTGCATCGCATGATTGAAAAGGGACTGTCGTCCGAAGAGCGGCAGGCGGGCATCTATTTTGCCGAGAATCTTGACGAGATCAAGAGAATCTTATGATTCGCATAACGCCCGGTTTGACTGAGAAGGTCCCGCAAGATAAATTGTCCATGCTGCCGCCCGGTCAAGCGTTTTTGATCTCTTCGGTCACTTTCTTCCGGGGCTTCATGCCCAAAAAGGCTACATTCATCACGACCATGGTCAGCGTGACCGCCGCCATGGACACCCAAAAACCCATGTTGAGTCCGAACAAGCCCACTGTTCCGAACAGCGCCATCCAAATATTCTTCCGGTTCATTGTGTACCTTCTCTTACAGCAGCTCGCCGTGGTGACGAACATAGGCTTTTTTCAAGCTGGTCGCCAGCACCATGTAGAGCAGGATGCAGATACTCGCTTTCTGCATTCATAAGCAGCCAAGGAACTGGCAGAAAGCCGGGCGGGGAAATTTTGGCATTCAGCTCCGCAGCGAACGGCACCGTGTTTCAAGTCACGCTCTACCGGCAGATAAGAACAAAGGAGCTTTCGCTTACGCGAAAGCTCCTTTGTTCTGTGGCAGGGGTGGCGGGAGATCAATGCAGCGCCTTTGTGGGACAGGCCTTTGTGCACTCGTAGCAGAGAATACACTCCGTTCCGTTTTTCCGCTTGCGGGATTCCTTGTTGACCTCCACATTCATCGGGCAGATCCGCAGGCACTTGCCGCAGTGGACGCACTTCTCCTCGTCGCAGTGGACGCGCAGCAGAGAAAAGTAACTCATAGGCTTGAGGAATACCGTGATTGGACACAGATACTTGCAGAACGCCCGGTTATCCTTGAAGGCAAACGCCAGCGCAATGCCCGCAAGGTAATAGAGCGCGTTTCCGGCGAGGAACAGCCAGAACATGATCTGCTCCAAGTGCGCAACTTTCATCAGAAACAGCCCCGAAACCAGTGCCAGTGACAGGACGAACATTACATAGCGCAGAACGCCCAGTTTTTCCCTACGTGGCTTCTGCGGCTGCTTGTAGGGCAGAAAATCCAGCACCATGGCCGTCCAGCAGGCATAGCCGCACCAGCCTCGCCCGAACAGCAGCGGGCCAAATATTTTTGCCACTGCATAGTGAATCGTCGCCGCTTCAAAAACGCCGAGAAACAGATAGTACCAGAAGCCCTCGATCTGCATATTCTCGCGGGAGATGACGCCGAGGTAGATCAGCATATAGCTGCCCACCGCCAGCTGCACGAAATGGCGGGCATAGCGCTTCCCGGCGGTAAAGAGTGCCGTTCCGAGTCCAAGGCAGGCTCCGATGTAGCTGAAATTCAGCAGGTAGAATAAATTGTTCTTTGTGAGCCACAGCGTGGCCGCTACTGCTTCAAACAGCAGGAATAGCAGCATGGACGGCACGTATTTGTGAAATCCGTTATTGCTTTTCATTGTTACTCTTTTGATCCTCTGCTTTCTGCTTCTTCCCTATTAACAAATATCCAGAGATATGCATTTCACTTCTGTACTCATCGTTGAGTATAGCAGGAGAACGCAAAATTCATGATCTGAATCGTGTAACACATTGACAGAGTCAACGTGAGCAGTGCAAAGATGGGTAGACTGAACATCTCTCCCCCGCCCGATCAGGTACACAAAACCCTCAAAATTTTCAAATGCGTCTTGACAGAAAGCCAAGAGCAAGTACTACGATAAAAATACCACAGGAAAAATCGAAACGCAAGGAGTGTTTTACGATGGAATACAGAAGATTTGACGATAAAATCGTGGCGTGGATCGACAGAGGCGAGGAGATCCTCGAGCAGGTGAAGGAGCTTGCGCGCAGGGAGAACATCACACTGGCCAGTGTCACCGCCTTGGGCGCGACCAACGATTTTACGGTATCCATGCGGACATGGCGTTCCGTGCCAAGCGCATCGTGGAGGTCTACGGCGAGCGGGAGCAGTCCCCGGAGGAGCGCCTGCGTGACAAGGACAAGCGCCGTGCGGCGTATCACCGCTTCTACACCAACATGAAGTGGGGTCATGCCCAGAACTACCACCTGACGCTGGACAGCGGCGTCATCGGCATCGACAAGTGCGTGGACATCATCGCGGAGTTGTATTGAGATGACATTTCCTCAAAAATTCGTTTGAAATCGAGTTTCGAATTTGATAAAATAAAGCCATACAAAAGTATCACGGGAGTGCATCCGGTGCAGTGGGCGTTGGCGGCAGACTGGCGCGCACAGGCTGTTTGTTCACTGATCATCTCTCTGAAAAAATGGTATCCGTTCTGACCGGGCGGAGCCGAGGGAGGTGAAATCAATGAAGCATGTGAAGGCAGCGTGCATCCTGCAAACGCTGGTGTTTGCCCAGAAGGACGATTGCGGTCTGACCCGTGAGCAGCAGCTTAAGATCAACCATGATGACGTGAGCCGCTACAAGGCGACGATGGACAGAAGCCGCACCCGGTATCAGATCACCGAGGAAACCGAACAGGCCGACGGCTCTGTGCTGGTCCGCGTCCGCAAGCAGTACAACAACAAAGCTGACGTAAGCGAATACTTCAACTAACGCCAAACCCGCCTGATGGAAGTCAGGCGGGTTTGTGATAGAAAGCGTGGGTATGATGAATGATATTTATGAGCTTCAGCAGATCTGGCAGCACATTTCGGAGCGTTACCGGAGCGACCCCAACATCCGCATCAATGTGTCCCTCCGGCAGCCGAAGCGCCATGCGCTGCAATATGCGGATGTACTGACGCACGATATTGAGCTCTTGGATATTTGAACGCTAGGGGCGTATGCAGAGCAGCGGCGCTAAAAGCGGGTAGATGCTCAACTCGATTGTCGGCACGGATGGGCAGAGTTCTCGCAGGCAATACAAACACAAAAAGCACTTTTCTGACAAGTTTGTATGGTGGAAACTTTCCTTTTCACGCCGTATAATGATGGCACAGACAAGGAGGTGGTCAGTATGCTGGCAGAGAATCTGGCGCTCCTGCGAAACATCCGCGGCATGACGCAGGAGGAGGTGGCGGAGGTCATCGGCATCTCGCGCCAGTC
>ERZ825137.4582-NODE-4582-length-13652-cov-7.645731_pt1 | contig 13652 bp, 12 predicted proteins | sample MGYA00519873_ERZ825137 | MGnify/ENA primary metagenome ERZ825137 (study PRJEB31778, sample SAMEA3449190) | human gut metagenome | biome: human gut; feature: human-associated habitat; material: faeces | place: United Kingdom | collected 2010/2012 ...
GATTTTCGGGTTCCCGAAAAAACTCAAAAGGTCGCAAAATTATGACTTTTTAATAAAATAAGGGCTGCACGGTAAACGTGCAGCCCTTTGTGTTGTTTTTTACGTATTACTTATTTGTTATACGTTTGCGGATTGATGATCTGGATTTCAAAAGCCTTTCCCTTTGTTTCGTCGGAAATAAGGTTTTCTTTTGTGATTTCCGGCGCTTCCGTCAGGTAGTTGACGTAGCCTTTGATCGAGAACGTCTTTCCGTAGACTTTTCCTTCGACAGTTGCGGTGCCGTACGTTACGCGGTCGCCGTCTTTCTTCGTGCCGATGATGACTTTAAGCGCGATGTCGTCAATAATTTCCGCATTTGCGCTTGTGCCGGCCGCAGCTATTTCCTCGACTTTCCAGCTGTTTGCCGTCTTATCGAAATACGGGACGTAGGTCTTTCCGAGGCGGTATGCCTGACGGAGCAACGAACCGGCTTTGCCGTCGATATAGTTGCTTTCCGTGTATTCCCCCGCTGTGCGATTGAGTTCGTCTACGATTGCTTGTTTAAGGACGTCGGGCGTGTTGATAAGCACGAGTGTGCCGTTTTTAAGTTCAAACCCTTCTTCGCGGATATATGTCTCGTTGTTTTTCTTTACGGCGTTTTCAAGCTCTGCATAAAGCACGTACGGGTACAGATATTTGTTGCCCGCGCTGTCTTCGACCACGGCGTATTCTTTGTGGCCGTTTTCGTGCATTATTGCGGTCGTTGCCGTCGCTTTATTGTCTGCAAAGAACTTTTCGCCTGTCGTCATATATCCCGTGGGACGGAGCAACAAAAGCTGTTTGCTGAGACCTTGCGCGTAAATTCCGCGAGCCGTCAACTTGTAAAGTTCGGTTTCGAATTCCTTATAAACCGCGACCGAGTCGTAAGTCTTGCCTTTCAGGTCAACCTGATACTTCGTGAAGTATTTCATTGCAAGAGCGACCATGCTCACCGCGTCGATATTATTGTTGTTGTATTCAAACAAGTTTTTGAACGTCGTCGCAAGGAGTTTTTCGCCGCCGATAACAAGCGAGTTGTCAAGACCGTCCGCCTGATTGATGCCGATAAGTCCGTACACTGCGGGAATTATGCCCACGTTGTCTTTAAGCAACAGGTTCATAATAACGTCGCCAATCGTGATGTCGTTTTCCGCTGCCGCTTCGGCTTTGTAATCATCGTAGTTCACGAACAAGCCGTTGCCGTTCTTATTGATAAGGTAGTTGACAAGTTTTACGAAGTTGAGCCCTTTGACGTGCGCTTCGCCACTCGTCATCAAATGATCGATGGATTCATTGACTTTTGCAAAGCTGTAAGAAACGTTATATTTCTTATATTTCGTGCCGGTGTAGGTTGCCGAGTTGTCAGCGGTCAGCAGGAAGTATTCGCCCGTTTCCTCATTTTTGCCGTAATTGCCGTCTGTTGCTTCTTCATAGACCGAGTACAGGACGCCGCCGACTTTGTCTGTGCCGTCCTCTGCATAGAAGCCCCATTTCCATTCGCCACCAACGTTTACTTTCTTAAAGCCGTTGATACCGATTGCGCCGTTTTTACCGAGCGCGACGCACATATCGAGAATCCCGGGGAGAACGTCTTTGTATTCTTCCATGATTTTCGCGTCAAGTTGCAGGTCGTAATCGGGGTTTTCAGCTGTTCCTATGTTGGCGGAATACAGTTGAAGTTTCGCAAACACCTTGTCGTTTGCGGTAATCGTTGCGACCGCGCGGGTGTTTTGGATATTTACGAAATCGAGCGTGCCTTTGATATTGAGTTTCATCGTTTTGGGAACGGTGAGCGTGTTCGTTTCCTTGTCGTATGTCAGATCGTCGCCGCCGACTTTGAAAGTCAAGCCGTTGGGACTTGTGTAATCGTGTGCGACAAGGCTCAGAAGGTCTTCGCCGAAGTCGAAATCAAGACCTGCGTCGATATTCATTGCGCCGTAATCTTTTTTGTTTACAGCCGTCGTGGAAATCGCGTCTTTACTGTTTCCGATTTTAAGGTCAGTGATTGCAAGTTCGATACCGAAAGTCCTGTTTTCCGTACCTGCGGGCAGATTAAGGTCAAGGAAGAATTTGCTCATCTTGCCGATGCTGCCGTTTGCGCCCGCTTCTTTTTCAAAGCCCAACTTGATTGCGCTGTTTTTCGTCACGGCAATGCTTTCGCCAAGGCTGAAAGGATTGAGCGCGACCGTTGCGGAAAGTTTTTGCGACAGGTCGTTTTTGACGGACGAATAGCCTTTGTTCGCTTCTTGGAACTGACCGTTCTTCCAGGTGTACCAGGTAGGTTCGCTGAACAAGTTGCTTGCAAACGGTGTGCCTTTTAAGTCCGCGGTAAGAATGCCCTGAACGTCAAGGGTTTCGCCAAAGTAACTGTAAAACTTTTCTTTGCCGCCGAATATATCCGAAAGCATGGTGTTGATCGAAATGCCGCTGAAAGAAATGTCCTTCTCAAAAATCGTGTCGGCAAGGGTTTTCACAACGTATGTGCCGTTTGCGTCTTTCACATATTCGCCGTTAACTAAGTTGTAACGATTTCTGCTTGCCGCATTGACAAGCGTGTCGCTGTACGGCATATACTCTTTCTTTACAAACGTGTTGATAAGCCCGGTGATAACTTCGTTAAGGTCAAAGTCGCCGCCGTTGAAAGCTTCGACAACGCTCTTTACGATGTTGTTTTTGAGCAGCCCTTCGATCTTAGTGAAAAGCTCGTCTTTGACGGTTTGTCCGTTTGCAGTCTTGTCAAGTTTCGTAAGGTCAACGCCGACTTTGTTCCCTGCGATCGTTGCGTAAAGGAAGTCTTTTTCGTAAATAAGGCGGAAAGAATCGACGCCGTTAATGCGCGCGGACACATCGATATAAGTTTCGTTGTTTTCCGTGAGAGCAACCGCTTTCGAATATCTCGTTTGTCCTTCGTGGAGGCTTGCGTCATACGACACGTACTTGCCGTCGATAAGCACGTATGCGCCGTTTGCAGTGGCGATATATTTGTCGATGACGTTCTGACGGTCGAGAAAACCTTTCAGAGCAAGTTCGATCGGCATTTTTTCTGCGACACCGCCGTCCTTTTTAAGGGTGATTGTCGCGCCGAGGCTCAAAGCGATGTTTTTGCCGTCGGCAAGTTCAAACGAAGTGCCGTTTGCGATTTCGTTTGCGCTTTGGAACATTGTGTTGACAAATGCGTTCATCGAGGCGCCTGCTTGGTTGCCGGTGCTTCCGCCGCCGCCGGTTTCGCCACCGCCGCCCGTTCCGTCGCCTTGGTTTCCGCCACCGCTTCCTTTATTGCAGGCAGCAAGAACTCCGACGCACAAAACGAGAACGCAAACTATTGCGAGTACTCGCAAAAAATTCTTGTTTTTCATTTTTCGTCTCCTTTCGAGATTTAAATTGTACACGCACGCGAACGTGCGTATATCTCTACATCATATATTTTAATATTTATTAATTTTCTTGTCAAGGCTAAGTCGTGATTTCCGCCCGACGCGCGCCGTTTCGGGGTTATCGGCAAATCGTTTTAAGGTAATTTTTAACCTAAACGTTACAAATGCGCCCGCGTGTAATATTTTGCGAAAAACCTTTACATATTGTCCTTACGTTTGTATAATAATCGTTAGGAGGAATTTTATGCACGATTCGCACGTTCACAGTATTTTTTCGGACGACGGCATGGAGGCGGTCGAAGACGTCGTTGCGACGGCGCTTTCTCGCGGTTGCGACTATGTCGCAATCACCGATCACGTCAACCGCGATTATCAGGTCATCGGATATGACAACCCGCAAATAAATATGTCGGCGTACGTCGCCGCAATGCAGGACTTCAAACGCCGCTTCAATAAGAAAAACTTCCGCCTTGCCATGGGCGCGGAGCTTGGTTTCCTGAAATCGGCAAACAATCTGTATATCAAAGACCTTGCCGATATCGACTTCGACGTCATTATCAACAGCGTTCACTGCGTGCTCGGCAGCGAGGTCTATTACGCGGAATATTTCAATAAGTGCCCCTATAAACACTTTGCCTATCTCGAATACCTGAAAGCCGTCCGGGAAAGCGTCGACGCGCCCTACCCCTACGACATTATCGGCCACATCGGCTATATCCAGAGAAACGCGCCGTATAAGGAGCCCGATATGTTTTACGAGGAGTTCTCGGACGTCTTTGACGATATCCTCACCGCCATCATCGAAAAGGATAAGTGCCTGGAAGTCAACAGCAAAACTTATCGCGGCGGAAAAACCACAAGCGAGTTTTCTTTGCGACACCTTTCAATCCCCGACGTCGACGTCCTGAAACGATACTACGAACTCGGCGGAAGGAAAATTTCTTTCGGCAGCGACGCACACCGCACCAACAGCATCGCTTACAATTACGACAAAATTGCGGCGGCAATGAAAGAAATCGGCTTTGAAGGTTTCACCCGATACGTGAACCGCGAGCCGGAACTTGTGAAGTTTTGATAAACCGAAAACAATACGATGCCAACAGATAATAATACGAACGTTGCCAAAACGCCGATATTTCAACGCTTTTATGAAAAATGCTCGCTTGTGGTACGAAAAGTACAACTGCGTTCGCCTTTTCCAAAAATCATCTGAAATCTCGGCGTTTTCGGTTGTGAACAAGTTTCCCGTCGTGTTTTTAGGATAAGACAAGGCACACGAGCGGCTTAGTACTTTATCGTATAAGCCGTGAGCGTAACGCAGTATTAGTCAAAAACACGGCGGGAAACCTAAGTTCGTATTATTATCTGTTGGCATAACAAAAACCGTCGCTTTCCGACGGTTTTTTCGCGCTTCGCGATTTATAAAACGCTTTTCGTCACATTGAACTTTACGCCGTAAGAGTTTGTGACTTCGTGATACTCCGCGTTTTCAAAAAGTCCGCTCGTGCGGAACACGACGTAATCCGCGCACTCAAAAAGGGGCTCCGAAAATCCTTTGTCGATATGATATATTTCGAGCGATCGGCGGGCGGGAGTTTTAACCTTTGTGTTTCTGATTATTGCAAATAATTTTTTCATTTCGTTCACCTCTTGATTGCATTATTACATACAATATATGACAATACTTTGCATATTATTGAAAAATGTTTGATATTTTTTGTTTTTTCGCAAGGTGAATTTTTGCAAAAAGAAACGCCCCGAAAATCGGGACGTTCCTTTGATTTAGGTGGAAAGATTACTGTCGTAATCCGATAATAAGCATATTATTTGCCGACTTGGACGCTGGCGTTGCCGCTGACTTGTACAACGTATTTCCCGTTTTCGACTTCCGGTTCACCGGGGATATATTTTGCAATGCCGTTGATGTCGACGTTCACGTTTACAGAGCCCACAACGACAACCGTCGCCGTACCGTTGATTGCAAAGTCGTTTTTGTCAAGGTTGGTTGCGTTTGCATTCGAGATAACGTTTGCAACGACGTTCACTTTAACGGCTTCTTGACCTTCTTTTCCGACCGCTACGTCAACGTAGACTTTCGCGCCAGTTTCGGTATCGCTGATTTTGCCAAGTTCGACTTTCACATTGACCTTGCATGCGTTGTCAACACCGACGTTAACTTCAACGACTACGCCGCCCTTTTCGTTTGCCCATGCGGTGACGTTTACGCCAACACCGTCAACTTTAAGACCGGTACCTGCTCCAAATGCGAACACCATTGTATCTTTCTCTTTGTCATAAGTGCAGGTTCCGCTGATTTTGACAAATTCTTTTTCGCCGTGCATTACAACCGCTTCAAATGCATAGTCTTCTTTGCCGTTGATGTCTGCGTCTTCCTTGGAAACTTCGCCGTCTTTGATTTTCTTTGCGTTGATGTAAATCGTCGATACGTCGGATACGTCTTTGCCTTCGGCGTCTTTATAAGTGACGGTCACGAGCATTTTGTAGTTGTATCCGTCTTTGTCGGACGAGGTAATTTCAACTTCGACGCTGTGATCTTTGATGTACGCCTTTGCGTTGTTTACGTATTCGTTAAGGTATTTTGCAAGTTCGTCGGTTGCCGCGCTGATACCGGGGATTGCGCCGATGCCGTTAATGGTGAAAGAAGGATCAACGTTTTCATCGCCTTCCGCCGAAGCAGTGCCCGCTGCCGAAGAGTTCATCGCGACTGCGATTGCCGTGCCGAGAGTTTCGGCGTTGTCTGCTTTTGCAGGTGCGGTTGACTTATCCTTATTGCAGGCGGTAAGTCCGACCGCAAGAGCCGCTACCATCGATACTACAAGAAGTATTGCCAGGATTTTCTTTTTCATATTGAGTAAAACCTCCGTGTTTTTCAAATTGTTTTCGCAAAGTAAACAATCGACGAGCGCGTTTTATTGGGATTTTGCAAAAAATTTTTTATTTTTTTACTCCACGCAAGTACAAAAGTATCTTGCGTGGGTTTTATAACAAGGTGTCTTGCAATAAAAAAACCTTACCGTTTCCGATAAGGCTTGTTTTTATTTTTATATTGTTTATTAAATATTAAAAATACTGTTCGATGTTTGTTCGCTCGGGTTCAGAATATTGTTGATTAAATCCGTGATATATTTGTCATACATCGCCTTGATTTTCGCAAAGTCGATGTTTTCAAGGGAGATACGGATTTCCGCAACTTTTGTCTGCACCTCGGTCAGCCCTAAATTCTCGCACATGCTTTCGATTCTTTTAAGGCTTTCAATCATTTCCTTATAACTGCCTCTCACAAATTCCTTGAATACATCAAACCCACTGTTCTTAATGTCTGAAAGTTGTGCTACGGCAATCTGACAATATATGTCCGAAAAAATGCTTCTGTCGCCGCGCCAGGATTCTTCCAGCAGACTCTTTCTTTTGGCAAAAGCGGCGGTTAATTGTTCAAAACTCATTGATGAAGTCGCGTTTTGCAAATATTTCTTCGCCCGGTCTGCAAGGTCTTCCTTTGAAATCGTCTTTATCGACAGCGAAAAGTCAAACGCCGTTAAAAGCCGTTTTGCAAAGCTTTCGGCGGTCTCGCCGGAGACGGAAACGGAAAGCCCGTCCGCGTCATCGACGAATTTGAGCGTCCGCGCGGCTTCGTTGATTTTTCTTGTCGTGGCGTCAAATTTAAGCCCTTTCAATTCGCCCGAAAGATGCAGTATCATGTCGCCGTCCACGTTTTCGGCGCGCACCGTTTCTACGGTTTCCTCGCTGTTTAACGTGAGCGTGATTTTTGCGCAGTCGGTTTTTTCGTCCGCCGCCGCAGTCGCTTTGTCCGCGCCAGCAGAAACTTGCACGTAATAATAATTGCTTATCGGCGAATTATCTTTTTTCGGCGCGAATAAGACGCCGCAGGTGATCGCGATTGCCATAATCAGCACGCACGCCACAGCGGACGTCGCGATTCTGAACGCTTTGCTTGCGCCCGCTTTCTTTGTTTTCGCCACGGGTTTTTCGATATAGGAGGACTGCACGACGTTGTCGTAAACGCGCGGCGTAATACTTTCGATTTCGCTTTTTAATCTGTTTTTCAAATCTTTGTTGTTCACGCTTGCTCCTCCTTTAAGTATTTTCTGAGTTTTTTAAGGCTGTTGTTGTACGTCCAGAGTACCGTGCCCACGGGTTTTTTTACGATTTCAGCAATCTCGCGATGTTTGAATCCCGCCACTACGTACAGCATAACGATTTGCGATTCGTCGGCGGTCAGCACCTTTTTCATCGCGTCGGTGACTGTGGTGTCGGCAAGGTCTTCGACGCTCTTTTCGCCGGACACGGGTTCCCACTCCGAAAAATCCGTCGCGGTCTCGTACTTCGCGCGCTTTATGTGGTTGAAGGCGATGTTTTTGCCGATCTCGATAAGAAACGCCGCCGGATTGCCCGATTTGTAACTTTGCACGCTTTGTCTGAAACGCACGTACGTATCCTGCATAAGGTCTTCGGCAACTTCCCTTCTCCTTACTATCGACAATAAATACGAAAACAAACCTTTTGACGTGAGTTCGTAAAACTCCGCAAAAGCGGTTTCATCGCCCGATTCCTTGATGCGCGCTATTAAAATGTCAAGGCGTTTATTATCCAAACGGAATACCTCTTTTATTTAATAGGCATATTATACAAAGTCGGGAAGAATTTTGCAACCGATATAACCCTTGCAACAAATAAACAATCGAGTCCCTTTTTTTATTTGACGATTTTTACTTTTTTTCGGATTTTGTCAAAAAACGGCGGATTTTTCAGGTTCCGCCGTGTTTTTTCCAAAAAGAAACCCCGGAAAAATCCGGGGGAGTTCTTTCTTTTTGTGTTTGTCAGCCTTGGATTGCTCCGACGGGGCAGCCTTCTGCGCAAGCGCCACAATCGATGCATTCGTCGGGGTTGATTTCGTATTTACCGCCGTTTTCGGAAATAGCACCTACCGGGCAAGTGTCCGCGCACGCTCCGCAAGCGATGCATTCATCACTGATTTTGTGTGCCATAGTAACGTCTCCTTTTCTAATTTGTCTTATTTGGGTTTTCCCCTTTTCATTATATTACCACACCGCCGCGGAATTTGCAAGGGTTTTCAAATTTTACTTGACTTTTATTTAGACAAACGCGCGAAAACAATATATAATAAGGATTATGAAACCGTTGTACGACAAAATCTGCGAATACGTCGCAAAAAATCCCGCGCGCTTCCATATGCCGGCGCACTTCGGCACGGGCGATAATCCGCTTTTTTCAAGCGCGAAATACGACGTGACCGAACTCGATTTTTCGGACAATCTGCAAAATCCGACGGGCGCGATACTTGAAAGCGAAAAGGAATGCGCGAAAACGTACGGCGCGAAAAACTGCTTTTATCTGACCTCGGGCAGCACGACGGGGGTTTTCATCGCAATGAGCGCGATACGAAACCGCACCGACGAAATAATCGTTGCCCGCTCTTCGCATAAGTCGGTTTACGCGGCGGCAAGAACGCTCGGGTTTAAGGTAAGATATATTCCGTCGTCTTTCGACAAAAACGGAATCCCTTTGCCCGTGACGGAAAAAGACGTCGAAACCGCGCTTGAACAATATCCGTCTGCGGGCGCGTGCGTCATAACGTCGCCGAATTACTTCGGCATGACCGCGGACGCAAAAAGAATATCCGCGCTTGTGAAAAAACGCGGCAAAATTCTTTTCGTAGACGAGGCGCACGGCGCGCATTTCCCGTTTTCAGAACGCTTTGAAAAAGGCTTTTCGGGATTTTCCGACATCTCCGTTACAAGCTTTCACAAAACCTTGCCCGTATATTCGGGCGGGGCGGCTTTATTTTGCAATAACGATACTTTAACGGACGATTTGTTGCGTTTACGTGCCGATTTGCACACTACAAGCCCGTGCTATCTTACCCTTGCAAGCATTGATTATTCCATTGACGAAAGAAGAATCTCGGGCGAAGAAAAGTATGAAAAACTTTTTGAAAAGGTAAACTTATTAAAAGAAAAACTGCCTCTGGAAATAATTAAAAACGACGACTTCACAAGGCTTGTCGTAAGGTGCGGGGACAACGGGTTTTCGGCACTTAGGAGTAAAAACGTCGTGCCGGAAATGACTTTTTACGATTTGGCGGTCTTTATACTGTCTCCCGAAAACGAAGAAAGAATCGACGATATTTACGACGCCTTAAAAGACGTGAACTGCGAAAGCGCGCGTGAAATTCCGCCCTTGCCCGCGCCTGTTTTCAAAAAAGTAACGGGCGGCGGCGCGTATCTTCCGCTGCACGACGCGATAGGTCACGTGTCGTTAAGGGAAGTCGGGACGTATCCCCCGGGCATTCCCGTCGTCGCGTACGGCGAAGTAATTACCGAAAATATTGCCGATTTTTTGAAAGACCGCGACGTTTTTGGTTTTGTAAACGGCAGATTATATGTTACAATAGATAAGTAGAATAATTAACGGACATCATTATGAAAGGAAAATTTATCACTTTTGAAGGCGGCGAAGGCGTCGGAAAATCCACGCAGGTTCGTCTTCTTATGGAATATCTTGAAAAAACGTCGCAACCCGCCGTTCTCGTTCGTCAGCCCGGCGGCACTCCCATTTGTGAAAAAATTCGCGAAATACTGCTCTCGCCGGAAAGCGCGGATATGACGCCCGAGTGCGAGGCGTATCTTTACGCAGCGGCGCGCGCGCAACTTTTAAGGGAAGTCGTCATTCCCGCCCTTAACGAAGGAAAAATCGTGATTTGCGACAGGCACGTCGACAGTTCCGTCGCCTATCAGGGCGCGGGACGCGGACTCGGCACCGACGTCGTGAAAAACATAAACGCAAAAGCAATCGAGGGCTGTCCCGTCGACGCGACGGTTTTCATCGACCTGCCCCACGACAAAATGTTCAGAAGCCGCAAAAAGGCGGAAGAACTGTGCGACCGTTTCGAGGTGGAATCGGGCGATTTCCACGCCCGCGTTTACAAGGGCTTTTCCGACATCGCCGACGAAAATCCGGAAAGGGTGATCCGCATCGTCCCATGCGAGTGCAAGGCCGAAACAAGCCGACATATTATCGACGCCCTTCGCGAAAAAGGACTTATCAGATGATTGAGTTTCAGGACGCTCTGAAAAAGAGCCGCGCCTACAACTTAATAAAACACGATATCGACACGGGCAATTTGTCGCACGCTTATATGGTGATCTCGCCCGACGTTTTCGCCGTGCAGAATCTTTTCAGACTGATTGCGTGCGCGGTATATTGCAAGGACGCCTGCACGACCTGCCCCGTTTGCAAAAAAGTGCTGAACGGGAATCACGCCGACGTGAAATTCATCAACGAAGACGGCAAAAAAATCAAGGTCGAAGACGTCGCCGCCCTTATCGAAGACACCGAGACGAAACCGTTTGAGAGCGACAACAAACTGTACTTTGTAAATTACGCGGACAAAATGAACCCCGCCGCGCAAAACAAGTTGCTGAAAACTCTGGAAGAACCGCAAAAAGCGGTGAGCATATTTCTGGGAGTCGGCAGCGAAAGCGCGATTCTGGACACGGTGAAGTCGAGAACGAAAAAAATAACCCTTGACAGGTTTTCCGCGAGCGACATAAAAGACGCGCTGATAAGTTCGGGCGTTGCCGTCGGAAACGCGACGATTGCCGCCGCCTGCGCCGACGGTATGCTGTGGCGCGCAAAGGAAATTTCGTCAAACTCCGCCTTTTCGGAAACGTTCGACCGCGCCATATTCATACTCAACAATCTGAAAAAAAGCAGCGATGTGGCGTCGTTTTTGAACGATAAAACCCTTGATAAGGATAATTTGCCCGTTTTTCTGGACGCGCTCTCAATAGTGCTTCGCGATATGATTGCGGCAAAAACCGACAAGAACCTTATCATGAGCAAACATAAGGAATGGGAAATCGAAACGCTGTCGAAAGGCTTTTCTCTTGACGCCCTTTCCAACATACTTTATCTTGTCAACGAAGAAAGAAAAAAATTGAGTTTTTACGTGGGAAGCACCGGCGTTGTCGAAAACCTGCTTCTCGGTATTTTGGAGGTTAAATATAAATGTCAGTAACGATAGTCGGCATAAAATTTAAGAACTCGTGCAAGGTGTACTATTTCAGCCCCGAGAACATTTCGTTTTCGGAAGGCGACGCTGCGATTGTCGAAACGGCGCGCGGCACGGAATACGGCGAAGTCGTGCTCTCAAACCGCGAAGTCGACGACAAAGACGTCGTGCAACCTTTGAAACCCGTTTTAAGGAAAGCCACCGACGCCGACAAAAAACAGGTGGAAAAAAACCTTGCCATGCGCCCCGAAGCCATTCGCATCGCAAACGAGAAAATCGAAAAACACAACCTTAATATGAAGCTTGTGGACGTGGAATACACTTTTGACCGTCAGAAGATTATCTTTTACTTCACGGCGGCGGGACGAGTCGATTTCCGCGACCTTGTCAAAGACCTTGCGGGCGTGTTCAGAAACCGCATCGAACTTCGCCAGATTTATGAACGCGACGACGCGAAAATGCGCGGCGCGCTTGCCCCCTGCGGACGGCCGTGCTGCTGCAACACCTGTCTTCCCGACTTTGCGAAAGTTTCCATCAAAATGGCGAAACTGCAAGGGCTGTCGCTTAACCCCACAAAAATCAGCGGCGTTTGCGGACGTCTTATGTGCTGCTTGAAATTCGAAAACGATTACTACGCCGAAATGTACAAAAAAATGCCCAAGGTCGGCAGTCGCGCAAAAACTCCCGACGGCGAAGGCGTCGTGGAAAGCAACGACATCTTAAAACAGCAGGTCAAAGTCAAAATCATGGACAAAGACGGCAGTTTCGACGTCAAAACCTACGACCTTAAAGACGTGTCGGCACGCGTGCATCAATCGGTGGAACCCGACGATTCTTCGGACGACGAGGAACTCAAAAAACTTGAAGATTGATATATAAATATATCTTTTTTGGAATACAAGGTTTATCGACAAAATATTTTGTGTCGAACATGAGATATTTTTGTTGACAATTTTCTTTTATAAGTTTATATTACGGGCTATGAAATCAGAGAAATCGAAAAAATTTTTAAGTCGTGTCGGGTTTTACGGTCTTTTGCTATTCTTCGCACTGCTTCGCGCGGTGGCGTCGTACGTCTTTATTGTCCCGAACGCATTTGCCCCGGGCGGCGTAGGCGGTATCGCGAGTATCGTGTACAACGTCGTCAATCTGTACGACCATAAACTTGCGGAAGGCGTGTTCAACCCCGCCGTCACGATTTTCGTGCTGAATCTGCCGCTTGTTATCGCGTCGTTTTTCACGCTCAACAAACAATTTGCAATCAATACGACCGTCATCGTTTTGGGCTATTCGGGCTTTATGGCACTGTTTTCCGCACTTAAACTGCCCGTATTTCAAGGCTCGGGCATGGAAAGCAGTCTGACGATAATCTCGGCACTCGCGGGCGGCGTCATTACGGGCGTTGCGCTTGGCGGCTCCCTTCTTACGAACAGCAGCGCGGGCGGCACGGATATCCTTGGGAAAATCGCAAACAAGAAAAAGCCCGAACTTAATACAAGTTGGTTTATTTTCCTGTTTGACAGCATCGTCGTTTTGCTGTCGGGTATCGTCGGTCTGCTGTCGGCAAAAGGCATGGACGCGAACACGACTTTCGTCAAAATCGCTTCCCCGATATTTTACTCGTTCATCACCCTGTTTTTGACAAGCGAGGTTGCGGACGTCATCACGACGGGTACGCAATCCAGCGTCGTGTTTAATATCATCACCGATAAGGCGGAAGAAGTCGGCGACGCAATCGTGCAAATCCTGCACCGCGGAGGCACGATAATCCACGCGGAAGGCATCTATACAAATTCCACCAGAAAAATCCTGGTCTGCGTCGTGAAGAAAAAGCAATCCGCCCTGCTCAAACAAATCATAAAAGACGTCGATCCCAACGCGTTCACCTATATCAATAAGGCGAAAGAAGTCAGCGGATTCGGCTTCCGCAACAATCAATAACAGCCTCAACGATATAAACCCAAAACAAAAGCACCGAAAAATCGGTGCTTTAATTATTATTTGGCTTTCTTAAAAAGTTGCTATATTGTGTCATTGCGAAGTACCGCTTTGCGGTGCTGTGGCAATCTCCCGGAAGGGAACCGCTTTATTTAATAAGGTGTCCGTTCCCGGCGATGCGTCGCACACTTCTCTTTTGAAATCACGTTATCGCAGGCGATAACGCTCACTCTTTTGCTTGTGTGCTC
>ERZ825137.4585-NODE-4585-length-13646-cov-2.819366_pt1 | contig 13646 bp, 12 predicted proteins | sample MGYA00519873_ERZ825137 | MGnify/ENA primary metagenome ERZ825137 (study PRJEB31778, sample SAMEA3449190) | human gut metagenome | biome: human gut; feature: human-associated habitat; material: faeces | place: United Kingdom | collected 2010/2012 ...
AGCACCGGAGCCGGGATCTGGGAACCCTCTGCGGCTTTCTCAAAAGCTTCCCGGGCTTTTCAGGCATTCCTGGAGCGCTTACATAGTAAGGGCTGTGCTTTTGGGCTGTATCAGGGAAGCATGCATCCCTTCCGTGGTCCCGTCTCCTGCCAGAGTGGATCTGGAACGCCTGACAGATGCATATCTCTTATCGGAGGACTGCGCAGAGCGGTACGGACTCTTCGGATATGCGAAAAAATTTCTGGAAGAATTGGGGCAGGCCTTGATGGGACATTCCCTCATTGCTGTCCCTGTCATTCATCAGACCCGGGACTTCATCTCCTGGCTGGAAGAAAATGAGGCTGTGATCCGGAAGCTGGAAAATAAGGGAACACCGGAGCTTTCGATCATACCCGGGCAGGAAAACCGGTTATTTATGGAAGAACTTCTGCTCCATTATGAGGGACTGAGCTATGCCTTTCCGTTTTTAAGCTTTTCCTTTGGTGCTTCCTCCGGGGAAAATGCCCTTCTGTCGCTTTGGGCAGATCTGTATGGGATCTGGGAGGATTTAAAGAAGGAAAGCAGAAGAACCAACGGACAGACTCCGGATTGCAATACATTGCTCCTGCTCCTTGATGAGGCTGATCTGTCGCTGCATCCCAGATGGCAGCGGATGTATATAAAATGGCTGACCGCTTTCTGCCGCAGGTACTTTCTTCCTATGATAAATATAAAGCTCATCATAACGACCCATTCGCCGATCATCTTGTCGGATTTTCCTCCCAACAGCGTCTGTTATTTAAGGAAGGACGATAACGGACATATATCCTCACGGACCGGCGGCATCCAGACCTTTGGAAACCACATCCATACGCTCTGCATGGACTCATTCTTTCTGGATGAATGCGGAACCATGGGGGCGTTTGCCCAGGAAAAGCTTGGAGCCATCGCGGAGCTGCTGCTGACACAGAGAAACGGCAATAATGAAATCCGTGATATAAAAACGATCATTTCCTATGTTGGAGAGGGACTTTTAAGAGAAAAGCTGGAGCATGCCCTGGAAGAAAGCAATGAAGGAATAAACTACACTATGAAAAAAACGCGGCGGACTGACCCGGCGCTTTCCTCTGCCCTTCAGCGACTGAAGGCGCAGCGGAGGGAGCTGGACCAGATGATCCGGGAACTGGAGGAGATGATCAATGATCCGGATATGGATTTCTAACAAAAACAGAGATCGGATCGAGCGCGAGTTTCTTGCAGACGCCAGGAATGCCCCCACAGGCCTTTTCCATACACTGGCCAAGGAAGAGGTGCGGAACCTCCTGGATGAGGTGTGTCCGGTGCTTTACCGCTGTCTGTATCATGATGACGCAGAGCATACGGTCAATGAAGCAGAGGTACAGCGGCTGCTTCTGGCAGACCGTTCTGCCCTTCAGGATTATATCTGGCAGTCCGGGATTATCAGGAAGCGTAAAAAGAAGCTTTTATCTGAGGCTTTCCGGTATGAAAATCTTTCTAAGCGGAAGGTCTTGAACACGATCCTCCAGCTCATGGATGTTCCAGTATGCCCATATTGCAACCGCCAGTATACATTCACACTGGCCAGCGGAAAATCCAGGCCCCAGATGGACCATTATTATCCCAGGGACCTCTATCCGTATCTAGCCGTCTCCCTGTATAATCTGGTTCCCTGCTGCGCGGTCTGCAATACGGCCAAAGGACTGCTGGACACTAGGGAATATCCGATCCTATACCCGTATGATGAGGGCTTCAGCTATGATATGGGCTTCCAGATCGTGGCGAAGGACAGCGACGACTGGGTGAAAATCCTCCACGACGGTACAGGAGAGTTCTCGCTGGGGGTTGAAAAAAGATTCCTGGCACCGCTAAAAAAGGAAGCTGGGGTAAAGAATCAGATGAAAGTCCTCCATCTGGATGAGCTCTATGACATGCATAAGGACTATATCCGCGATATCCTGAGACGGCAGGCCATGTATACGCCTGAAAGGATCAAGGATCTTTACGAACAATTTGATCACCTGTTCCGCAGCAGAGAGGAGCTGAAGCAGGTCCTGAGCGGTACGGATACTGATGAAAGGGGCTGGGGGAAGCGGACCCTTTCCAAGCTTACCTATGATATTGTGAAGCAGCTGGAAAATGGCCATATCCGGATCGAAAAGCCTGGAGAGGAGAGGTGATGGAGGGAATCGTCTGGGGATCTGAGGCCCGGAGCTTGCCCGGTGGGCTGTTTATTCCATGGTCCGGTGTTTCACAAAGATTTTATCCCGTACACCCTTGCACTGCCGTTTTAAGTGTGCTACACTGGCACAAAGCATATATTTCTTATTTTCCCGGTCGGTCCGGCCGTCTGGAGATTCTTATTCATTTCAGAAGATCTATGCTTTTCCCTTATTAAAATTTGAAAAGCAGGAGATCTCCAGTTCTCCTGCGAAAGGAGGACAAATGAATCCTATGAACGATCTTGTCCAGGCTCCGGCACGGCTCCCCAAGCCCCGGCGCGACTACAAGGATACTCTGTTCCGGCTTCTGTTCCGGGACAGGAACAGGCTTTTAAGCCTTTACAATGCGGTAAATGGAACGTCCTGCAGCTCCCCGGAGGACCTGACTGTGGTGACCCTGGAAAACGCCGTGTACATGAACATGAAAAACGATGTGGCTTTTCTGGTGGACTTCCAGCTGAACCTTTACGAGCACCAGTCCACCTGGAACCCCAACATGCCGCTCCGTAACCTGTTCTACGCGGCAAAGGAATATCAGGCTCTTACCCGGGACCAGTCTCTTTACGCGCCCCAGCTGGTAAAGATCCCCACCCCAAATTTTGTGGTGTTCTACAATGGGGATAAGGAGATCGGGGATTCCTGTGTTTTGAAAATCTCCGATTCCTTTGAACATCCCACCGAGGACCCCGGGCTGGAGCTGAAGGTAAAGGTTTTAAAGATCGCACCCGGGAAGAACAAGGAGCTTCTGGACACCTGCCAGACCTTAAAAGAGTACATGCTCTTTGTGGAGCGTGTGAGGCTTCATGCGAAGACCATGGCGGTCCAGGAGGCGGTACACCGGGCTGTCACAGAATGCATCCGGGAGGGGATCCTTTCGGATTTCCTCTCCAGGAACCGAGCGGAGGTGATCGCAGTGAGTATATTTGAGTATGATGAGGAGCGTGAACTGGCGCTGATGCGGAAGGCCATCGCCTCCGAGGCGCGGAAGGAAGGGATCGCAGAAGGACACGCGGAGGGCCATGCCGCTGGGCGTACTGAGGGACGCAGGGAAGGAATCCTGGAAGGACGCGAGGATGAGATAAAAAGCCTTATCCGCACTAAGCTTCAGAAAGGAAAGTCCATCTCCCAGATTGCAGATGAGCTGGAGAGGGATGAGGAGACGATTGAGAGAGTGATTCGGGGGATGGAGTGTGAGGTGAGGCAGGGATAGAGTTATCATCGTTTGCATGTTCAACAAAAGTTTAAACGGGAGCGTCGATTTCCATGGAAAAATTTATAGAGAAATTCAATATTTTTGACATCTTCACAATGTTGGGGCCTGGTTTAATTATTTCCTGCTTATATGGTGTCTCCTTATCTTTCCAATATTATGATATCTGGAAAAATCATGGCAATGGGAAATATGTGATCTTCTTTGTCTTTTCATATTTTTTAGGAATAATATTTCAGGAAATAGGAACTGTATTAGATAAAAAGTGTATATGGAAGTGTTTATATGGGGGAGAACCGAGGCAGATTTTTTTGTCAGAGAATTTGTCAGAGAATATTTTCGCCAATCAACTTGAATGCAAAAATGCATTACGCGTGAAAAAATACATAAAAGAATATATTGATCCAGAGCTTTATAGAAACGCAAGTAAAAAGGAACGAAATTCAATTATATTTTCTTATTGTTTGAATATATGTGAGCTAAATGGATTGACCTTCAAAGCTGATAAAATGCTTGTGATCTCTGAGATGAGCAGGTCGATATTTTGGGGATGTCTCTCTACAATAATGATAAATCTGTATTTGATTTGTATTGGCTCATATGGATCCTCGTTCTTATATTACGAAATTTTGTTATTATTATTTGTCGCAGCTGTATTTCTTTGGCGAAAGAAACGGTATGAACAGTATAGAATCAGAATATTGATTAGAGTTTTTCTGATTTATATGGAGCAGCAGGACAGTGAAAGAATTGAACAGAATTAAATTTTTCCATTTGACTTGCATGTTGGATTTATGCTTATTCTTTCTATTCCAATCTTCGAGAGTGGAAGAAAAGTCTGTAATTAAGATCTTCTATGATAACGCTTGGGGCTGGAGGCTCATTTCGGAGTTTTCAGCCTTGAGGTGTAAAATAAAGTGTGTAAGTTGAGAAAAAGCAATTTCAAAACTTACGCACTTTGTTTGCTTTACAGAGTGTGTTAAGATAACAGGAAAAGATTAGAAAAGGATGAACACACTCACTATGGCAAGAAGAAAAAAAGAAGTAACTCCAAACAGACAACTGGCCCAGGCCATCCTCGACCAGTACCACCCCAAAAGCGTAGAGGATATGCAGGAGGCACTGAAAGATATTTTCGGTCCTATGTTTGAAGCAATGCTGCAGGGCGAAATGAACAGCCAGATATGGAGGAACTGGAAGCAGAACTTTCATCCATGCCTGGATATAAAGAACCGGAAAATGTAAAAAGAGAGAAAGAGTCTTTAAAAAGCTGGACAGATCCAGAGTGTGGTTATATCCATCAGGCTCGTAAAAAGGGGCTGGGTTATCTGACGGAGATGACAGTGGATACCGGTCATGGAATTATTACCGGTATGGATTGTTATCCTGCTAACCGGAGGGAAAGTGACATTATCCTGAAACATTTAAAAGAACAGCCTTGTAAATATCAAGAAATCGCATTAGATGGCGGATATGATATAGGAGCAGTCCACAGAGGGTTGGAGTTATTGGGGATTCAAGGTTATACAGCTATCCGCGAATATCAGAACAATGCAATGAAAAAGGAATTCTATTATGAGGAGGAAACAGATCGCTTTGTATGTAGACAGGGAGAATATTTAGCATTTCAGAAATTAATTTATAAAAAGTCAACACAGAATTATTACCGTTTATACAGCCGGTCAAAAAATAATGTAAAAACTGCCCGAATTTTGCATCTTGTTCTACAGATCTTGGTACAGTCAGGATCAATGCAAGTGCTTATTATCCCTCTTTTTATCGAAACAGAAAGAAAGTAGGTACCAATGATTATTTGAGAGTCATGCGTCTTAGGAAGATATGGGAAGAAGGAACATTCGCAGTTTTAAAGAGAGAACATAAATTGAATAAAATCCAGAAAAGAGGCCTTCAAAAAGCGACAGAAGAATACCTCTTATCGGCAACGGCATTAAATCTAAAACGACTGGTAAAAGCAGTTTGAATCACTGAATTTACCAGCCGTTTTATGACATTTCAAAAAGGCATGTAGAAATAAATGCTGAAAAGGTGAGTTTGTCAACAGGTCCAAATTTTCATAGACTCAGATAATTTTATTTTAGTCGATTTAACGAGTATTGCCTGTATTCTTCTGAAAAGCTTTTCTCTCTTTTATTATTAATAAAACGATTATTCCTAAAAGAAAATAAATAAAAACCCCAAGTGAAATTTCTATTAAAAGATTTAAGATGCTGATATTTGTTTTACTGCTAAAATATTTTATTACCAGAAACATAATTATTGCATTAGACAAGAAAGGAAGTGTCTTCTTCAAGTTTAATATAATCTTGGTTTACCATTTTAGAAGTAATATCTTCTTCGTCTTTGAGCAAACTATCATTTCTGTAACAACAGTTGCTATGGTTGCTCCAATCGCTTGTTTCCCTGGAATTAATACACAATTCAAACTAATATTTACAACCGCTCCTATTGTAATTGAGTACATATATTTCTTGTCTTTTCCATAAGGAATTAAATATTGAGATCGCACTACGTCTGCAATTGCCAAGAACGGAATTGCAGAAGCAGAAATTTGGATCAGCTTACCACATTCTGCAAACTCCTCTCCCCAAAATATTACTGAAAAATCGCTTGCTACAGCTGCCAAGCCAAATGCCATCGCATATGCAAGAAATATAACTACCTTAGTAGATTCATCTGTTTCCTTTTTTCCTTGTTCGCATGTCCCTAATGCAATATAATTTGATATCTTAGGCATCATAACTGTACCAATTGCGGTAATGACTCCCACGGGCATTCGAATCAATTTATCAGCGTTTTCATAAAATCCCACTTGGGTAGCGTTACTTAAATAACCCAACATAATTTTATCTATTATTCTATATAAACTCATTGCAATAACAGGAACAAATAAAAGAAACATAGGCTTGATGTGAGCTTTAATTTGTGTCCATGGAACAAGCACTAATTTAGTGTATTTTTTTATTTCGTTCCATATAATAGCTTGACTTAAAAAGATAGAAAACGACATAAAAATAGTGTACTTAAGTAATGCGTTATTCCCTTTTACAAATCCAAAAATCAAAAAAAGTGTACCAAACTTGATTATGGTATTTTTCAAGACTATTATTTTAAAGCGTTCTATTCCCCAAAAAAACCAGTTAATGTCAAAAAAACTACTTAAAACATATATTAATTGTAACCATTCAATTATTGTTCCATTATTAACTTTCAAAAAAATAATATAGAAAAACGTAGTCATCAAGGATGCACCCCAATGAATATATGTAATACTTGAAAAAGTTTGGTTCAATTTTTGGGGATTATCTCTATTTTTTGCAATCTCTCTATTTCCGTAGTTATTTAATCCCAGCATCGAGCAAAGCACGAAAAAACTTGCTATTGAGTATGTATATGAATACTCACCGATTCCATCTGGCCCAAGTATTCGGGATAGGTATGGGGATGTCAATAATGGAAGAATCATTAAAAGTATTTGGTAAGTTCCTTGATATATAAAATTTATCCTTAACTGTGACATATAAAAGTTATCTCACCTCTTTTATCAGTATATGATTTAGGCCTCCAACGCACATCCAGAAAAAGAAATCAAAACTAAACGCAAATAAATTAGGTTCAACCAATCCTTGTATAAGTACTAAAATTAGCATTAATTTTAATGCTACAGCACTACGTAGGCCTCTCTTATTTTTACATTTTCTAAAAATAGATATCCATATACATATTACACATAGTAAATTTATCATACCTGCCTGTAGCAAGCTTTCTATAATCCAATTATGGGCAAGCTGTCCCAACAAATAATTGGCATATCCTACTCCATAGCCTAAAATTGGTGAATCTTTTAGCAAATGAATAGCAGCAAAATAAATGTCAAATCGTCCATTAAATGCGTCGAAAAAAGTTGTTAAATCGCCAGAAAAAACCTTCTTTAAAACATTCAAATATCTAGCAAAAAAATCAGGTCTTTTATATTGAATAAGGAGTAAACTACTTATACATATGACTATAAATGAAATACCACCGATTAATACTCTTTTTCGTTTAATATTACCAAAAAGAATAATACTATATAAAGTTAAACATAAAATGCCAGAAACAGACCGTGTTGCAATAATTGATAAAAAACCTATAATCAATAAAATTTTTCGTACTTTTGAGTTTTCTTCCAGTGTTATTATTATCGGCAATAACAATACCAAAAAACAAGAGATGTAATTTGAACCTCCGATTGGAACACGAATGAATACTTTTATATTATTAATTTCTGTGTCTACTCCCAAAGCATTTATAGATGCAACTATCGTCTGAATACACAAAACTATAAAAATAGCTTTACAAAAATTTGCAAATTTTTTTTCTCCTACATCCAGGTTATAGAATATAGTGTATACGATAAAAGATATTATAACAGCTAGATACCTGGTTAGAGCATTTTGATAATTATTCCAAAAAAATAGCCCTACGGTAAAAAGCATGCAACGTCCCAGTAATAATATACTAACAAAGTCCATTTGCATATTTCTTATATTCAGCACAAACACCATAGAAATAAGGAAGAAGATAACCATATACGTAATTTCTGTAGGTAAGTAAACCTTAAAAATATTATATGTTTTACTTGGCGATGTAAATAGAAACAATCCTATTATAACCACAAGCAAGGTCTCACTTATATATAGGATTTCTCGCCCTATTTTATATTTCATTACGCTCCTCTGCTTTCAAAATTATTCTGGGAATTCACCATTTTCTTCTAATGCCGCCTTTAGAGCCTCCAAATATCCGTACTTAAATTTTTCATCAGGCTCTAAGTAACCACTCTCTCCCCATTCGTTCCAGGCATTTATATATATAAATTCTTTAGATGAATACTTTTTTTTCAGCTCATTTAAGTTATGCTCAAATAATTCCGGTGATGAATTTATGTAACTCAATCCCATATTTTTCTGGCGTTGCACCATGCCAGACACTTCCTTTCTCCCCCTTCCTAGGTGTATTATCCCAATCCACAAAAGCACCTGGAATACATTTTTGGTTTTCCGGGCGATGAGTTAAAATTGCGTTCCAAACATCCTCGTACTTTCCCTTGATTAAACCACCGGGACGTACTCCTCTTAAATCAATGCAAAAATAGTTTTCCAGAACTTTCAAAATTGTACGCCGAATTTTCTTTATCCCTTTCCAACGGTTTTTAGTCAGATCGTATGTTGCATACTGTGGCTGATATTCAATATTATATTTAAATCGGGAGTCATCCTTATTTGATTCTCGATCCAATCCCACATGCTGATAAGCAAATATTAAACCTGGTAAACCATTTTGGATTGCAAGTTCGTTCCAATAATCTATCATTTCATTTTTACAGGGTATAATTTCGGGCCTATAAATAACCATTAGCGGTCTTCCATTTTCTTTTATATATCTTGTATCTTTGAAGTATGGGAGTAAATATTCAAAATGTCGTCTCCACATTTCTTTATCTCCATATTTTTGTGCAATCAAAACTGTACTTTCTTTTGATACCCAGGCCTGTGTCCAATTTTCATTTGCCCAGCAAATACAAAACGGAAGATCCAAATCTCTATTTTTCAGCCATTGTTCAACTGGCTTCTCCAATAATAGATGACCATCAAACCAATAATGATAGAAACAAAATCCGTAAATGCCGTATTTCTTTGCTAAAGATACTTGCCATTTCTGTACTTCTTCATCTAACAAATTATAATAGTTTTTATTCAACGGAACTCTAGGTTGATAGTGACCTTCAAATAACGGATGTGCTTTTTTTACATTAACCCATTCCGTAAACCCCTTTCCCCACCATTTATTATTTTCAGGTATTTCATGATACTGAGGCAAATAGAACGCAATTATTTTCATTTTTTATTTTTTATCTCCTATTTTAATATAAAAATCTTCCAGCCATTGTGCAGTTTCCTGAATGTTGTAACCGCTTTGACATATTTCCCTATACATATCCCCCCTTATTACACTATTATACTTTTTGAGAGCTTGCCTCGCCCACATTGATGGGCTCGATTGCAAGGAAACAGGGGTAATTAATGATGTAGTAAACACCTCTCGCGGTAAGGTATCTGTAACTATACATGGCAAGCCGGCTGATTGTGCTTCTATTAAAGCAATGCCAAGGCCTTCATATAAAGAAGGAAAAATAAAAACATCCATCGCTTGCATAAGATTAGCTACATCTGAGCGACTCCCTAAAAAAATGACTGAGTCTTCTAGTGATTTTTCAGTTACATATTTCTGCATTTGTGGAAGTAGTGGTCCAGTTCCAATTAATAATAACTTAGCATTAGATTTTATTTTATAAATTTCGTAAAATATATCAATCAAAAACTTATGATTCTTTTGTAGTTCAAATCTTCCTACATGTCCAATTACAAAATTATTTGTAATATTTAGATCAATACGCGCCTGTATTCTCACATCATTGCTATATCGAAACAGAGACACATCTATCCCGTTTCTAAGAAGAAAAAAATTATTGCCTTGACATATTTTCTGGCCAAATAACCATTTCCCAGCTTCTATTGAACAGGCGAAAAAATAATCAGCAACATAACGAATTGGCAATTGAAAAAAATATTTTATTACAGAAGAAATACTTTTTCCATTTGAAACATTATGACTATGGGCAATTGTAATAAGTCCATGTTTTTTTGCAATTAGAAGATATATGGAAGACGTACTCCTTACGTGCCCATGTACAATGTCATATTTTTTTCCCCTACTGAAAAAATCGTCCCATTGTTTGCAATAATCGAATAGATTAGTTCCTTTAAACGGAGAAATTCGGTAAATTTGACTTCCCATTGCAGTAAACTCTTTTTCATACTCTCCTACAAAATCCGAATGGACAACGAAATCAAAATGTATCCTACTCCGATTCGTTGCTTTATACAAATTCAACAGAAGGGTTTCAGCTCCGCCTCTATTTAATGTTCCTACCACATGCAGGATATTTATTACTTCTTCCATGTTCGTCTAAACTCCAATATAAGATCTGATCATAAATTTTCAACATACCATTCTATTACTTCCTTAAGTCCATGCTCAAAATCGTACTCTGGCTCATATCCCAGCAGTTGCTTTGCTTTGCTGATATCCGCATTGCTATGTTTGATATCCCCTGCTCTATCTGGCCCAAACTTAGGCTCGATTTCTTTTCCCAATGCTTTTGTAAGCGTATGATAAATATCGATTAAATATTCCCGCCCACCATACGCAATATTAAAAGCCTGTCCCGCCGCCTCATGGCCAGCCAGACAAGCTTTCAGATTTGCTTCAATCACATTTTCAATATAAGTAAAATCACGGCTCTGCTTTCCATCTCCATTAATGGTTGGCTGCTCATCATTCAACAACTGCTTGATAAACTTCGGAATGACTGCCGCATATGCCCCATTAGGATCCTGCCGTCTTCCAAACACATTAAAATACCGCATTCCATAGGTATCTAATCCATAATGCTTCGTATACTGCTTTGCCCATTCTTCATCCGCCCGTTTGCTGACAGCATAAGGTGACAGAAGATTTCCTTCTCTTCCTTCCGTTTTCGGCAAATTGGGTTCATCGCCATAAACAGAAGAGCTGGAGGCATATACAAATTTCTTAACCCCATTCTGTCTTGCGGCTTCCAGCATATTGAGAGTTCCTTGAATATTGTTCGCACAATAAAAAAGCGGCATTTCGATAGAACGGGGCACACTGCCCCATGCTGCCTGATTCAAAACGTAATCCACGCCCTCACAGGCATTCATGCAGACGTCCAGATTCTTAATATCGCCCTTTATAAATTCATAATTCGGATTATCCAGAAATAAATTGACATTCTCCTGTCTTCCGGTAGAAAGATCATCCAGACAACGCACACTGTAGCCCATCTTTAAAATAGCCTCACACAGATTAGAGCCGATAAACCCGGCTCCACCTGTCACCAAAAACAATGAATTCGCTGGAAATCTCAATTCTGAATATCCCATAATTATAACCTCCAATAGCTATATCCAGCCTGTTCGTATTCATTACGATTCAATAGGCCTTTCAGATCAAGCAATACCTTTTTTCCTGCTCCAAAGAACTGGTTCATCTTCTCCATGGTAAGACCAGCAAAAGCTTCATGTGCCACTGCCAGAACCACTGCATCCATATCTTTGATCGACTCCAATGCCACGAATTCTACATTATAGAGTCTCTTTGCTTCTGTCGCATCCGCCGTAGGATCTGCGATTACTGGTTCAATCCCATATTCCCGCAGCTCCTTCACGATATCAATAATCTTCGTATTTCTGGTATCGGGACAGTTCTCCTTAAAAGTAAATCCCAGGATTGCAACCCTAGCCCCACGCACTGTTTTATCTGCCTTAATTAGGTTTTTAACAACATTTTCAGCTACATATTTACCCATATCGTCATTAATACGACGTCCTGAAAGAATGATCTGACTGTGATATCCCAGTTCTTCCGCTTTATAAGTTAAATAATAAGGATCCACACCAATACAGTGTCCGCCTACCAGCCCCGGATAGAATTTAAGAAAATTCCATTTTGTTCCGGCTGCCTTTAATACGGCCTGCGTGTCGATCCCCATTTTGTTAAAAATAATAGACAGTTCATTCATAAAAGCAATATTAATATCTCTCTGGCTGTTTTCAATTACTTTTGCCGCCTCCGCAACCTTGATGCTTTCTGCTCTATGTACTCCGGCATCCACCACGATCTCATAAACTTTTGCAATCGTGTCCAGCGTCTCCTCATCCATACCAGAAACTATTTTCGTGATCGTGTTCAGACGATGAACCTTGTCTCCGGGATTGATTCGTTCTGGTGAGTATCCGATTTTGAAGTCCTCACCACACTTGAGTCCGGATTCCTTTTCCAAAATCGGCACACATACATCTTCCGTAACTCCCGGATAAACCGTAGACTCAAACACAACAATACTGCCCTTTGTAAGATTTCTTCCCAAAATCCGACTTGCACCTTCAACCGGCGACAAATCCGGTGTATGATCATCATTGACCGGCGTCGGAACAGCTACAATATGAAACTTTGCTCTTTTCAAATCTTCTTCATTGGAAGTAAACTCTACTGTAGTATTTTTGATTTCTTCATCTCCAACCTCATTTGTCGGATCTACACCGGACTTATAAGTTTCAATTTTAGTGGCATTCACATCAAAACCAACGACTTTGATACCACGCTTTGCAAATTCTACTGCAATAGGCATACCCACGTAACCCAGGCCGACTAAAGACAGTGATTCTTCCCTTTCTTTTATTTTTTCATACAGAATCATTGTTACTCTCCTTTTTCCGTTCTGAAAATTTGATTAATAGCTAGAATATATGATCTAATCACTATACTTTTATCAAATTCTTTTTCCATTTTTTTTCGCGCATTAAACCCCATCTGCTTTTTTTTATCATACGGTAATAATAAAAAAAACTGTACTGCGTTAATAAGCGAATTACTGTCTTTTGCATTAAATCCAATCCCGGTGATTCTATTTTCAAATGTTTCCATACATCCAGGCACATTAGAAGCTAATACTGGTCTCCCCGAAGCTGCACTTTCAAGAAGTACATTGGATAGGCCCTCATGGTAAGACGGCAAAACTGTTGCATGATGCTTTTTTATAAAAGAGTGCACATCTTCTTGCGGACCATAATACTGCACAACACCTTTCTCGTTTAATTTTTCTATTCTTTCTCTAAATTCAAGTGTATCATATGGTCCAACAATACCAAATTCAACATCAAAATATTTATTCTTGATTTTTTCTGCGCAATCCAGATATTCGCCTATTCCTTTATCTCTCATAATACGTCCTACAAATAGAAAACGTATCGGACCCTCTTCCTTCGGATATTCTTCAAAACAATGTTCTTTTAAATTCACTCCAGATCCCGGTATTAAAATTCCCTGCTTCCGCACTATTTTCTTACTCTCAAATAAAGACTTGTTTTCACTATTTTGAAAAAAAACCTTGTCAGCCTTATATACACCCATCCTATACATAAACAAAATCACTTTGGATATAAAATCCTGTTTTTCTATAGAGGTTCCAAGTCCGGTTATGTTTGAAATATACGGTACACCTGCTAACCAGCTTACAATACCACCATAAATATTAGGTTTGATTGTATAGGTCAAAACCACATCGGGTTTTA
>ERZ825137.4586-NODE-4586-length-13644-cov-4.013393_pt1 | contig 13644 bp, 17 predicted proteins | sample MGYA00519873_ERZ825137 | MGnify/ENA primary metagenome ERZ825137 (study PRJEB31778, sample SAMEA3449190) | human gut metagenome | biome: human gut; feature: human-associated habitat; material: faeces | place: United Kingdom | collected 2010/2012 ...
TGTTATCTTAAACGGTCTTGGAAAAGATGCTGCACAGATCATTTCCAGAATCAACGGCTTTACTTATGTAGAGACTGAGATGAACTATTACACCGGCGAGCTGAAGGAAGTATTCCGGAAATCTTATTCCGAAGGCCTTCGTTCCAAGGTTAACTGCTACGGCGCAAACGACGTAACAGAAGGTGTTGCAATCATGTGGAAAGAGGGCGTAGACGTTTCCATTACCGGTAACTCCACCAACCCGACCAGATTCCAGCATCCTGTAGCTGGTACCTACAAGAAGGAATGTATTGAACAGGGTAAGAAATACTTCTCCGTAGCATCCGGTGGTGGTACAGGCCGTACCCTTCATCCGGACAACATGGCTGCAGGTCCTGCTTCTTACGGTATGACAGATACAATGGGACGTATGCACTCTGATGCACAGTTCGCTGGATCTTCATCTGTACCGGCTCACGTAGAAATGATGGGTCTGATCGGTGCAGGTAACAACCCGATGGTTGGTATGACCGTAGCAGTAGCTGTTTCCATTGAGGAAGCTGCCAAGGCTGGTAAGTTTTAAGGAATACTGTAAATTCAAGGGCTATCGTGTTTCTGGATGTTGCACGATAGCCTATTGTTTTACCGCGTAGCACACAGGTAGCACACAGGTAACACACAAGCGGTAGCACACAAATTTAGAAAAAAGCTATAATCACAAAAAGATAAGACCGTTACCCAAAGTAGGAGAGTAACGGCCTTTTTTATGAGATTAATTCATTTATTTATTTTGCTTGTGTTCCTAGGAGATAACCATAAACGAATGCGTTCTCGGCTCCTTGCTGATAGTTACATTCCGAATCTTCGGTATAAATGCCATAACCTATATCAAACAGCTCTTTAATTATATCCCTATTTCTTTTAACCTTTTGATGAATATGTAGGCTTTTGGAGGCTGCGAGTATTTGCGATGCTTTATCATGAAGATTTCGTTCGGTTATCTTTTTTCTCCAATCAGACCAATAATTCAGTAGTGTATATGCAGATTTTTTATCGGTAAGAGATTCGAAGGTATCAAATAATTTTTCCGGCAGATATTTAGAAGCCATGATCTTATTTATTGTTTCTTCGACTCCCTTTACATTTTCAAATTCTTTATTTATGAAGATGCAATTGCCATGATGTTTTACCAGTACAAAATCACTTACTGCAATTTTCTGTACTCGTTCGAGATTAAAAATGTCACTTGAATCTAGCTGATCGATGGTTACGAAATATATTTGTGGTATATTACAAGATACGATTTTTTTCATTTGAGATTCTCCTTATAATTTGTCAACTTATTCCTGAACCGGTATACTGTCTACATAGGCCTCTACTTTATTTAACGCATTTTCAATTATGCTTTCTACTGCAAGTAAAGCGTAATCTACGGTCTGAGTAGAAGGAATAGCATCTTCATTTCCATGGAGGGCCATTCTTATGCAGGCTAAATTAGATATAGCATATCTGATATCGCAAAGAGAATCATTAACATCTGGTGTGATTTGAGATTGAATTTTGTTCATAATTTAAACTTCCTTTCATTGGTGGAAGTATGCTATAATTAGCATACCTTTGATTAATGTTTCGTGATGGTTACATTTCTTAGAGGTTGCCCTGTAGTTCGCAGCTATGGGGCGTTTCGCTATTTAAGACTTTCAATTTTATCACTTCCTTTCAATGTTTTAGGTAATTTCTCCATTTCGCTTTTTAATTGTTCAATGGTTCTATGTGTATATGTCTTTTCTGTAATGTCTTCAATTGCGTGACCGACAATTAGTTTTAAGACATATTCATCCATATTACAAGCCTTGGCATTTGTAATAAATGTGTGGCGTGTTTCGTGGGGGCGATGCTTCATATTAAGAGCTTTCATTGCTTTATCAAATCTTTTTCTATATTTATCATAAGTCATTGTTATTCCTTGTTGTCCATTTATATCATTAAATAGATATTCGGAATGTAGAGAGGTGGCTTCATCAATACGTTTTTCTATTAATGGCTTTATTAATGAATGAATAGGAACAATTCTGTTCTTACCGGCATCGGTCTTTAAACCGCCCTTCATGGTTCCGGCTTCCAAATCAATATCAGATAATTTAAGTATTGCTAACTCCTGTGGGCGCCAACCACTATATATTGCAATTAAAATCATATCTGCAAAAGCAATATTATCTTTCTTTTCCCAGAGAGATAATATTTCATCATCATTAAATGGGACAGCTTCTTTGACGGCTTCGCGCTTAATTGGATTTCCATTTGTAAACATAACGGAAGCATAGTCCTTATCGACAATTTCGTGTGCAATGGCATACTTATACATCATGTTAAAAAGACTTTTGATTCTTCCTTTGGTAGCGTCACCGACTTTGGCATTAAGTATCACACCTTCTAAATGAGATACGCGGATATCTTTCATACGCATATCATATAAGTCGTTACAGTAGGCGTAAGCAGCAGTAACAGTTCTGACGCTTGAAGGATTAGTCAAAGTAGGAAAGTAGTTTTCACTCCATCTATCATATGTTTCAGAAAAAGTAATACTTTCCGTATTTATATCATATGGATTTTCGTTATAATTTGCCAGGGCAATCATAGCTTCTTCGCGAGTGGTGTAATAGCCAACTGTAAAACGTATTTGTTTTCGCTTTCCAGTCACTGGATCAATTATCCATTTATCGGTTTTAGCAGCTCTGAATGGTTTTCTACGTTTCCCTGCTAACTTGTATATTGTTCCATAGCCATTTGGCAATTTGGTTGGTTTCCCGTTCCGTATACGTGGTCTTGAACTGGTAGGCATATTTAATGGATAACCGCAATGCGGACAGGAGATTGCTTTATCTGAAATATCATGTGAACATTCAGGACATTTTAACAATGACATATGATTACTCCTTTTTACTTTCAACTGATGTATAGGTGTTGTTTAAATTTTGGATTTCTTGTTCCAATTTTTCGATTTTCAAGTCTTTAATTTTCGATTTTAATTCTTCAATTTGTTTTCTATCTTCTGATAAAAATATATAAGATGCATTTAAACATAAGTCTAAGACATTGTGCGGTATACGCCTTAAAACTGATTCAATCTCTTCGGTTTCAATAATCTCATCTTTACTTTCAAAAAGACTTTCTTCAATGGTAATTTTGCTTGTATCTCGTGTCATTCCAAACATACGAATAGAACATAATAAAGAATAAAATAAATCGGTATTAGTTTTAATTCCATCGGCATTAACAAGACAATTTACTATTTCCTTAATATTTTTTTCATATTCTATAATTTTAATAACGGTCTTAGATGATAAACCAATTGTATTTGAAATGAATTCGAGATCATGCGTAGGAGCTTCCATTGTACAAAAAAAATAGTCTAGATTACAGTCAAGAGCATTACATAGACATAAAATATCTTCTATATTTTTAGGATAGTTTTTTCCTTTTAGCCAATTAGCAAGTTTTCTAGTTTTGTCTGTAACTTCTTGTCTATCTTTATTGCAATCTTCTTGGGTAATGGGCTGGTTTGGATATAACAAATTATATAAAGCAATAATATCTGGTTCATTTTTTGAGTTTGTTATTCCTTTCTCCATAAGAATTGTCTTTAATTTTTCACCAAATAAATGTAAATCAATTTCATATATCACAATATATTCCTCCAAAAATGTAATAAATATGTAATGCGATTACTTATTGTTGATGATAACATCATATTATACAGATGGTCGACTGTCAAGAAAATAATTAAGGAGGTAAAAATAGTATGCGAAATTCAGATATTCGAGCTTATGCTCATGAAAAGGGAGTTTTTTTGTGGCAAATTGCAGAAGAACTTGGATATTCCCATGAAAGTGCATTTTCCAGAGCATTGCGTCATGAACTGGGCACCGATGTGAAAAAAGAGATAATGAAAATTATTGATGAGTTAGGTGCTAAGAATAATTAAGGGGGGACGTATATGAATCAAGAAACTATTCAAGGGCGCGTTCCCATTGCAAAAGCAGCAGAAATTTTAAAAATGGACAGTCAGACGGTAAGGCTATTAATTCAGAATAAATTAGTAGACTGGGGATTTTGCTATAAACGTCCCGGATCGAACAAATATTCATATCTAATCTATGCAGAAAAGTTTTTTCAAGCAACAGGTTACCGTTATGAGAAATGAGGTGTTGCACATGAATACGCAGATGCTTCGCGAAATACAAAAAGATCTAGAAATTAGACGCAATGCCATTAAAGAGACATACACAGAAAACAATTTCCATGAAATTCAAAAACTTATTGATGAACTGGACGAAGCAATTAATCAATTGGAAAGAATTATTCATGATGGAGGAGTGTCATGAATTACGAGGATTGTTTGAGACGATTTAAAGTTGTAAGGCAAAATGATAATTGTGCGCAATGCGTTTGCCCGGCACATCATGATAAAAAGGCGTCATTAAGCATAAGCCGTGGTGAAAAGGGGATTTTGTTTCACTGCCATGCAGGCTGTACACTTGATTCAATATTGAATGCTGTAAGTTTAAGCGCGTCTGATATCTTTTATGATAATGAGAATAGAAAATCTAGTTGGAAAGCATATGTTGAAGCCCGTGAAAAACGAAAAATTGAAGCTGTGTATAATTACGTTTCTTGTAGTGATGGTTCTTATGCTTTTACAAAATTAAGATTACAAGGTAAGCGTATCATATATGGAATGCTTCAGAATGACAGGTTCACATATGGACTGCCGAGAAATCGTCCAAGGAAGTCAATGAGGGCTATTTATGGAAGTTTAGAAGCCTTAAATAGGGCTATAAAAAATGGCGATCCTATACTTATTCCGGAAGGCGAAAAAGACACTGATGCACTCAAATCAAACGGATATACGGCATTTACATATGGTGGCTGTTCTGATTGGCAAAGGGACTTTGCTGAACTTGTAAGCGGAGCAAATTTAATAATACTTGCAGATAACGACCAAGCAGGTCAAAAAGTCGCAGAACAGATTTTGAACGATGTACAAGGCGTAGCCAAATGCGCAAAGATTATCATTCCGACACCGGATATACCTAAAGGCGATATTTCGGATTATTTTGAACTTCACAATAAAGAGGAATTTGAGTTGATGATAAAGTCCGTTATGGAAAAGCGTTGTGACAAGCCTGATTTATTACAATTTCATATTGTGGCTGAAAACGGCAAGGTAACAGGTGTATATCATAATGCGATCTTTGAATATGTTAAGGCGAATTACAACATTCTGATATGTGGTGGGACTCCGTATATTTATACTTCTGGATATTACCAGGCGGATCTGTCCGGTGCAAAGCTGAAAAGTATTATTCGTAGTTTGATATTACCACAATTTATTAAAAGCACAACGATTAATAATATATACGGTTTATTTCTGCAGGATATCAGTCTTGAAATCAGTTTTGATGGTTTCAATCAATATCCTTCGCATTGGATCTGTTTCAAAAATGGAATGTATGATACAAAAATAAAAGAATTATTACCACATAAACCGCAATATTTAGCGATAAATCAAGTCCCACATAGCTTTATTCCAGATGCTAAGCAAGAAGGTAATAAAATCGAAAAATTTTTGAATTTCATCTGTAATCAGGAAGAACGCGAAATGTTACTGCAATTCATGGGATATTCATTAACAAAGGATGTAGGCCAGCAAAAATTTCTTGTCTTAAATGGCGAAGGGGGATCTGGAAAAAGTACAGTAATTCGTTTGATAGAGTCACTTGTTGGCAGTAATAATGTATCAAACATTGCCTTATCAGATTTGCAACAGCGTTTTGCCAGTTTTGGATTAATGGGTAAACTGCTTAACTCCTGTGCAGATCTAGAAGTAACGGCATTGGAAGATACGAGTGTGCTTAAAAAGGTTCTCGGAGAAGATACGTTACGAGCTGAACAGAAGGGAAAAGATGCAGTCTCATTTAAATCATATGCCAAACTTATATTTTCAACGAATGAATTGCCGCTTGTGAGAGCAGAAAAAACAAATGGATTCTACCGCAGGTTATTAGTCCTTCCTATGAACAAAGTACCGGAGCATAAGAATCCGAACTTGTTTCAAGAATTGAATGCGGAAATAGACTATCTTTTACATTTGGTCGTAGAAGCTGTTGGGAGAATGTATAGTAATGAAACTATTATGATTTCTGAAAGTTCAGAAAAGGCCGTATTGCAATTAAGATGTGATTCGGATACAACAGAAGCATTTATACAAGAATCATGCGAAAGAGATGATCAAGGGAAAATAGAGCGTGCAGAATTATACTCGAAATATGAGCAATTCTGTAAAGATACAGACCGTCAAAGTCTTACACGCAATAATTTTTATAAGTCCTTAAGACTTAAAGGATTTTATGAAATAAAGACAAATGGTGTTCGCTATTTTAAGGGCATTTCTTTTGAAAAAACGTCCCTAAATGTGCCCTCAAAAAGTGCCCTGGATGGATTTGTGAGTACCAGTTCAATGGATTCATCAGAGTTGCCATTCGATTAAGGGGCAGATTTCATGTTAAACAGGGCAGAATAGGGGCAAAAATTTAAAATCAAGTGCCCTGTGAAAATCCAGTATTTACAAGCATTAGGGCAGTTAGGGCAGTTTATTTATAAAGATTTTGAAAATTATGTGATATATAGGTAAATACACATAATATAAAAGGAGCCAGAAAAAAGTGCCCTTTTTGCCCTAGACGGTTTTCTTGTAACGAAATTATAGAAAGCGAGTGTGTTATGGATTATTGGAATTGTTACAAAGATGTTTGGAATTTCCATAAAAAATATGCGGCTGTTAATAATACAGATGATTATTGGAGCGGTGTAATTAAGGATAGCGACTCAATCGCTAAAAAATACAATAATTCGGTTTTTGTCCGTAACTTATTAGTTGCTGTTATTACAGAACTGGAAAGAATTGCAAAACAGAATCATGCAGAGTAGACAATATCAGAATTATATAAATTCGGAAAAATGGAAGCAGATAAAGGAAGAAAGATTAAAAATTGACGGTTATTCTTGTGTTATGTGTGGTTATAATGCGAGACCGGAAATCTTAATGGTGCATCATCTTACCTATAAGAATTTAGAAAAAGAAAATGTATGGCAAGATTTGGTTACATTATGTCCGATATGCCATAGAAAGATACATAAAATGCTTAATAGGAAACAAAGACCAGAAAAGCTAAGCACCACGACCATTTAACATCATAAAAAAAGAAAATGATAGATAGTGCTCAAATATAGGCTGAAAACTGCCTTTATATTGATAAAAAGTAATGAAAGAAGGTGACAAAAATGAGTAGAGGACAAGCACCTCAAACAGTTATTGATGATCTATCTCCGGAAACAACAAAACCAATAGTAAGAGAGTTGCGCGGATTGAATGCTATGGGGCCTTGCAAAACAGATGAAGAAGTGGAAGGGCGAATAAATGATTATTTTGAGATGTGTGAGCGGACGGGATTGCGTCCCGGTATTGAAACATTATGTTTTTCGCTTCATATTTCAAGAACAACTTTATTCAACTGGATTCATGGAAACGGTTGTACGGTGCGAAGACAAGAAATTGTACAAAATGCAAAAGGGTTTATATCTGCTTTTATAGAGCAGGTGTTATTATCCGGGAAAATTAGTCCACCGTCCGGCATTTTTATTATGAAAAACTGGCTCGGATACAAAGACACGGTAGGTATTGAAGAAACAATACCAACGACTAGTAATAGAGTCTTATTATCTGTTGACGATTTGCCTAAATTGCCTTGTACAACCAATATGGACAATAGACAAACAGCAGACCAGTTACCTAGATTCAGTGATGATACAGTAAATAATTAGCCAATAGGCAGAAAGAGGTTATTATATGATTATTGATATTACACGAATTATTGATGAATTGACAGTTTTACGTGATACGTTCAAGAGCAAAAGAGAAGAAATTTCACGTCAACATAAAGAAAGTCAGAAATATTTAAAGGAAAATTTTATTGCTAATAGTGTTCAATATCAGGCAGAAGAACAGAGAATTAAACAGGAATACCAGGAAAGAATTAATGAAGCAAGAGCCAATGCCACGAATTTTCTCATTACAGAGCTTGATAAATTGCGTGAGGTTGAAATTTCAAGGGTGCAAAAAGTAGATATAGAAACATTGCAAAAAATAAATGCAGTTTCTAATATTCCGGTAACGGCAGAGGAAATTTCTATTTTACAGAGAAAATATGATCCTACCGGTAATAATTATTGGGTTGGCCGCTTTTTGGCAGATTTGGCGGAAAGAAATGGGATTCCGGGAATACAGATTAATAACGGAGCTTCGATTGAGACTAAACTTGACGTTTTACAGCAACTAGAAGATCAAGCCAAAAGAATGATTTCAGAATATGATCCTGATAAACATGATTATAGAATTCATGCGTTGTTGGCTGACTCTGTCTTGATGCGCGCAGAAAATGTATATACTGGCGGTTGGAAAACGGGCGAACTGGAGGATGAACAAGTTGCCCGGAGAGCATTTTTGCAACTTAAAGGACAAAATACTATTTCACAAGGCATAGGACTTATGAATATTTTACGAAATGCTAATAATTCCCTTAAAAATGCTTTGTTTTATGAGATTTCAAACGGTGGCAAGTTTAGTGAATCTGCACTGGAATGGGCCGGTTGTCTTGACGAATATAATGCGTTTTTAGATAATCATGTGACAGATTATCGCAATGCAAAACAAGCCATGCAAAAATTAAGGACAACAGAGGACGAGAAAGAGTTTTCAAATGTTGTGAAAGATATGTACAAAAATGATTACTTTCGTGATATGTTTTCGCGTGAAAAATCAGAAAACATTACAATCAACGAAAAAGAATTGATGGAAAAGAATAGCCGTGATACGAAGCTGATTGATGCTCTTAACGAATTAGGAAGAGGAACAACAGAATAAATTATAACTATAATGTCGGCAATGGTATAGTAAATTTGCCATTGCTGGCATAAAGGAGTATCTATGGAATTACGAACACAGGAAACAATGAGCGCCATTAAAAACAGAACGAAGGTATTACCACCCCAAATTAGCACTTGCAAATTGCTTAAGTCTTATGATATGAGTTTGTATATTTCTATATGTTTAAAGCGGATTTCGGATTATATAGATGGTAATCATATAATGTTTGACATATCTGCATCTGGCTTAGATATTGTTTTTGATAAAACCGGTCTCAATATAATTCAGAATATTTTATCTGGATATGTACCAGAGAGCCATTTAGTAGCTTTAGATAAGTACATGACAAATAGTGAAATTATTGCTAATTGTCAAAATGAGCAAATTAATATATTGAGATCATGTAAAGATATTAAGACCCTTAAAGAGCTTATAACTAATTATAGTTGCTGGCTCGGAGATGAACAAGCAAGTGCAATTTTGCAGCTTGTACGGGCCGAAATCAAAGCTAGAAGACCATTTAACAGATTAAGGGTACTTATAAGGTCAGCAATTAATAAAATAGTGTGTTTGACTTATGAAAATATATTAAAATTCCAATTGAAATATATTATCCGTAAAATCTAGAAAGAAATATAAAACAAAAAGGCCACGAGTCAAGAATTGTTCAAGCAAATTTGAGTTTATGTATAGGTAGCTTTGGTTATTTATAAGCTTGTCAGCGTGAAAATGGCGTATGGAGCTTCCACAATTCTTCAAATAAAAATATTCCATTTGACATTCGAGAAACGTTCCTCTTTGCTCGGTATTCATATCATTCAGCATTTATGCTATTATAATGATTAAGCCATTGCGTTTTCTTCTGTTGTGTTTTTTATTAATGCCTGATATGTATTATTTTAAAACACGATATGAGAAAGGTAATGGCTTTTTTGAATTGGCTGGAATTGTTTTTACTAGCTTGCTCAACTGGCTAATTCTAAGATACTGTGATTGATTCTGCTCTACCTTAATATCATACAATGTATCAAATCTAACGTATGTGTGAATAGTATCAAAACATCTTGACAACAGGAATATTAAGAAGTATATTTATAGTATCAAATTTAACGAACGTTAAAATGAATATTAAATGAGGTTATGAGCATGGCTACATATGGTTATTGCCGAATTAGTACCGGTAAGCAGAATATAGATAGACAGGTTAGAAATATTCATGCAGTATATCCTGATGCTATAATTGTAAAAGAAGTATATACAGGTACAAAATTTCAAGGAAGGAAAGAACTGGATAAAATACTAAAGATCATAAAACCAAATGATACTATTGTATTTGATTCGGTTTCCAGAATGTCAAGAAATAGTGATGAAGGCTGTGAGGAATACGAAAGCCTATTCAATAAAGAAATTACGCTTGTATTTTTGAAAGAGCCACACATAAACACAGATGTATATAAACAGGCTCTACAACGTCAATTAGATATAACCTTGAATACTGGAAACAATGCAACCGATAAATTTATGAACACAATTATAGAAGCATTAAACGGCTATATCATGGATTTAGCAAAAGAGCAGATAAAACTTGCCTTTGAACAGGCGCAAAAGGAAGTAGATGATCTGCACCAAAGGACAAGAGAGGGTATTGCTACGGCTCGACTAAACGGTAAGCAAATAGGGCAAAAACAAGGATCAAAACTTATAACGAAGAAATCTATAGAAGCAAAAAAACAAATACAGAAATACAGTAAAGATTTCGAAGGAACACTGACTGATATTGAATGTATGAAGATGATAGGGCTTGCACGAAATACATTTTATAAATATAAAGCAGAAATGAAAGCAGAATAGTCAAATGATAAAGCAGGGATTTTACCCTGCTTATTATTATGTTTTGCACCGGGGAGGGGTTACACGGGAACCGCCGAAACCGCCCACTTAGCCCCTCAACCAATTTTAAAATAAAAAAAGACTTTGCCCTGTTTCTTGATATAGGGTTATAATAAAAGAGAAGTCCATATATTATTAGTGGAGGACTTCTCTTTACAGTCTTTACCTATCTCAATTATAACAAAGAGGTAGGTGCATATGCAATGAATAATGAAGAACTTGTGAAAGAAATTCAGAACGGTATTAATGTAACGGAGAATATGGAGCGGTTATATGAAAATAATCTATATATAATAAGGAAGCTTATCAAACCATATTCTTATTATGAATCATCGGAAGATTTAGAACAGGAAAGCTATTTGGGATTATGTGAAGCCGCTAAAAGATATGATTTTGATAGAAACATTAAATTTATTACTTATGCCCAGTTCTGGATAGTTCAAGCTGTGCGTTCTTATGTTTCCAAAAATAAATTTAGTGTTCATGTTCCTAATGCAGTATATAATAGAGTTTGTCGTTATCAGGAATATATTAATACATATATAGGCAATTGTGGAAAAGAGCCCCATATGAAGCAAATACAGGCTGATTTAGGGTTTACGGTCAAACAAATACAGGAAATCCAGATGATTTTATTACCAATGCAATCGTTAGATTCATATATTTTATCTAATGAAAGTGAGACACCGGAATCAACTTTAGCGGATTTTGTATCAGGTGAGACAAATGTCGAAGAAGAAATAATAGATCGAGTATATGCAAGTCAGCTTTGCTCTGATGTGGAAAGAGCAGTGCAGGAAATATTGTCAGAGAGACAAAGAACCGTGATTAAGGAATTATATTTTAATAATGGGACATTGAAAAGCGCAGGAAAAATTCTTGGAGTGTCAATTCAACGGGTAGCACAGATTCAAGAAGATGCGTTGAAACTTCTTGGATCAAGAGGTAAAAAATTGTTATATCAATATTCAGAGACTAACGCGAGAGCGTATCGCGGAACCAATAAGAATTTTAAAAAGCATAATTCATCTATTGTAGAATATATTGCCATTAAACAATATGAAATAGAAGATCAATTGACAAAAACAAAGTGTTGCTAGATGTTTAAGAATAGTGGATTATAGATGTGGGTAACGACCAGATAGCTAACAAAAAGCATGAAATATGCTGAAAATATAAGGATAGCTGTTTCCATTGAGGAAGCTGCCAAGGCTGGTAAGTTTTAATTCATTTACCGAAACAAATACAGAATAACAACAGGAGCAGTTTGCAGAATTATTTTCTACAGACTGCTTCTTTTTATAGAATGTAACAGTTCAGCCATGCAGAAATGATTGTGCAAGATGACCGTGGGAGCTTGCTCACTAAGGGCAGCTTATACAATCATTTCTATAGGGCGGACGCCCGACATGAAATAAGTTGCCGGAAAGCACGTATATTTGTTAGCCAATCTGTACAATCCGGCAACTTATGAATGTCCATGGCTGAACTGTTACGATAGAATTCCTTTATAGGACGTTTGTACATTGTAATTTCTGAAATTACCAGTTATAATAAAAGTGTTATTCGAGAGAGGAGATATGAAATGAACGAAAAAATTTATTGTACTTCCTGTGGCGCAGAGAATGAAGCCGGCGCGCATTTCTGTGTAAGCTGTGGAACGAAACTTGAAACGTCTGTTCAGGATCAGAATCCAAATACAGAAGCCTTAACCGGTGATGTGGTTTCCAATAATACACAAAGTACCTATACCTATACCACCCAGCCTGCACAGTCCGCACAGACTTATTATTCGGTTCCTGAGGAACCTAAGAAAGAAGGCGGCTATATTGGTGTAGCCATTGCGTCACTGGTCTGTGGTATTCTTTCTTTGCTTTGCTGCCCGTTTGCCTGTTGTGGAAGCTGTTGTGGGGGACCCAATGTATTGCTTGCGATAGCATCAATCGTTCTTGGTATTATTGCACTGGTGAAAGCCTTTGATGGAAAGGGTATGGCGATTACCGGACTTGTCTGCGGAGGCATTGCATTGGTTGGAATGATTTTTGCATTTGCATTACCGGCATCCTTTACGAGAGGTTTGATGACAGGAATTCTTGGGGAAGAATATAATATCGGTAATATGGATGAGCTTGATGATCTTATGGATGATTTTGGAGTGTACTACAACTTTTCATGAAGAAGATAACAATAAGAAGAGCCGATGATTTATTTTTTTACTTCGCCATGGTGGTTACTCTGCCGGGAATTCTGTTTGGAATCTGGTTTTCACGATGGGGATACCATTATACGGAAGAGCTTACGAGGTGTAGTTTCCGGTTAAATACGGGACTTCCGTGTCCGGGCTGCGGTGGAACAAGGGCTTTCATCCTGTTTTTCCGGGGCGAGTTATTTTTAAGCTTCTGTTATCATCCGGCGGTACTTACACTAGCCGTATGTTATCTGCATTTTATAATATTGTATCTTTACCGGCGATTCAGACATAACAAAGTAACTTACCGTAAAGAAATACCGGTACAGATCTATGCCTATGTATTTATTGGCATAGTACTGCTCCAATGGTTCGTAAAGCTGTTTCTGATTTACTTAAAATGGAAATGTCACTGAGCGTTTAACAAAATAAGACAAGAACACAGGAAGAGCAGATTAAGAAATATGCAAAATTTATTTTTGATACTCATATCGTAACTATTCAGCACCCCATTCGTAAAACTGTTACATAATTTGCATGGCTCTGAATGAAAAGTCTAATCCCCCAGCTATGCTGGGGAGAATGGAATAGCTGGAAGCGG
>ERZ825137.4587-NODE-4587-length-13639-cov-4.611602_pt1 | contig 13639 bp, 11 predicted proteins | sample MGYA00519873_ERZ825137 | MGnify/ENA primary metagenome ERZ825137 (study PRJEB31778, sample SAMEA3449190) | human gut metagenome | biome: human gut; feature: human-associated habitat; material: faeces | place: United Kingdom | collected 2010/2012 ...
TTTGGGGCCTCCCCCCCCCCGTTTGGATCATCAACCCTTCTTTTAGGGGGAATAACTGAAGATACAAAAAAGCCAACTAACTATCAATGAGTTAATTGGCTGATTTTATATTATTTTCGGAATATCCCTAATATATGCGATAGGGCTTTCTTGTATGAACACGCTATCGTTTCAGTTTATTTTGAAATGGAAGATTTATTTGTTTTCTTTGATGTAAAATATTTACATTATTCCGAACTGATTTAGGGCGTATTAAGGGACTCCGGTTCGTTATGAAGGAAATGAACGTTCATTTGGGAAGAAACGAACGTTCATTTATCCTTTAAAGAGCGTTTGTTATATAAACTACTCGATATGCGGGAAAGAAGAGGTAAAACAAATATAAGAAAATTCCGGACAATAATAAATTATCCGGAATTTTTTTGTTTATGCTTACAAAAGGGGGAACATAACTCTTTTATTCAAATAGGGATTTGGCAATACCCATTTCCAATCCGCGGAGTTCTGCCAACCCACGCAGGCGACCCAAGCAGGAATATCCTGGGTTAGTCTTCTTTTTTAAATCATCAATCATTTGATGTCCATGGTCGGGGCGTAATGGAATAGATACTTTACGGCGTTGTTGCAATGCGAGCAGGTTCTTCATGACATGGAACATATCCACATCACCTTCCAAATGGTTTGCTTCATAAAAATTTCCTTCGGCATCACGCTGTGTACTGCGTAGATGGACAAAGTTAATGCGGTCGCCCAACCGCTCCATCATGCCGGCAAGGTCATTATCTGCGCGTACGCCTAATGAACCTGTACAAAGGCATAATCCGTTTGAGGCATTCGGCACGGCCTCTACCAATTTGTTGAAGTCTTCTTCAGTACTCATAATACGCGGTAATCCTAATATAGTATAGGGAGGATCGTCTGGGTGGATAACCAATTTAATGCCTACCTCATCCGCTACCGGAGCAATTTGCTTCAAGAAGAAAATCAAGTTGGCGCGGAGTTTCTCGGCGTCAATATCTTTATAGCGGTCGAGTGCTTCCTGGAATTGTGCTACGGTAAAACTTTCTTCTGAACCCGGAAGTCCTGCAATCATATTCCGAACCAGCAAGTTCTTTTCTTCTTCACTCATACTTTCGAACCGTGCTTTGGCCTTTTCAATTTCTTCTTGAGTGTAATCTTTTTCTGCATTCGGGCGTTTTAGGATAAATAAGTCGAATGCAACGAAAGCTGCTTTTTCAAATCGAAGAGCTTTGGAACCGTCCGGAAGAGTGTAAGCTAAATCTGTACGTGTCCAATCCAATACCGGCATGAAATTATAGGTCACAATCATAATACCGCATTGAGCCAAATTGCGGAGACTTTGTTTGTAGTTTTCGATGTAACGCATGAAATCTCCGGTCTGTGTCTTGATGTGTTCGTGTACAGGAACGCTCTCCACTACCGACCAAGTAAGTCCGGCTTCTTCAATCATATTTTTACGTTTCATTATTTCTTCCACAGTCCAGACTTCTCCGTTGGGAATATGATGAAGGGCATTTACAATCCCTGTCGCACCGGCTTGTCTGATGTCTGAAAGGCTGACCGGATCATTCGGACCGTACCAGCGCCATGTTTGTTCGCATAAATACATAATTCTATTTATTAATGTTGTTATTACTTTATTTCATGCAATTAGTTTGACAAAAATAGGATGAATGATTGAAATGGGCAACATTTTAAGAGAGTAAATTTGTTTTTTATAGAGATGTATATTGAAGTTTGGAAGGAATTCTTTATCTTTACATCAAATCGTGGAGGATTTTAAAAAGAAATTATAAGTAAGCATTTTTAGTGTTTTGTGTGGGGATAGGATGATCTTCCATAGTTTTAACGGATGGATACAACATCTTTAGTTTGAAGCTTTCGAATGTACAACGGAAAAAAACAAAGTTTTAGATGGATAGATGAAACTTATTGAGTGTTAGAGTGTTGCTTAGATAATTAAATATAAATGAATTATGGCCTTGAAAGTTGCTTTTTTTGATACCAAGCCCTATGATCAGGCTTCTTTTAATGAAGTTAATCAATTTTATGGGTTTGATATTACTTATTTTAAGGGACACCTTAATATGAACACGGTCCCTCTGACAAAGGGAATAGATGCTGTTTGTATTTTTGTGAATGATGTGGCAAATGCACAAGTCATTGATAAACTTGTTGAAAATGGGGTAAAGTTGATTGCTCTACGTTGTGCCGGATATAATAATGTGGATCTACAGGCATGTAAAGGACGCGTATCTGTAGTACGCGTGCCGGCTTATTCGCCTCATGCGGTAGCCGAATATACGGTAGCTTTGATGCTTACTTTAAACAGAAAGATTCAACGTGCCAGTTGGCGAACGCGAGAGGGTAATTTTTCTTTGCACGGCCTGATGGGATTCGACATGTATGGGAAAACGGTAGGTATTATCGGTACCGGAAAAATTGCCAAGATTCTAGTTGAGATTCTTCATGGTTTCGGTATGAAGATATTGGCTTATGATGTATATCCGGACGAGGCTTATGCAAAGGAGCATCAGATAACCTATGTCTCTTTGGACGAGCTTTATGCCCATTCGGATATTATTTCTCTTCATTGTCCATTGACAGACCAAACCAAACATCTTATTAATATGGATTCTATCCGGAAAATGAAAGATGGAGTAATGATCATCAATACGGGTCGAGGCGCTTTGATTCAAGCAAATGATTTGATTGAGGGATTAAAAACAAAAAAAGTTGGTTCGGCTGCTTTGGATGTTTACGAAGAAGAGAGTGAATATTTTTATGAAGATAAGAGTGATAAAATTATAGACGATGATACGTTGGCTCGTTTACTTTCGTTTAACAATGTAATTGTTACCTCTCATCAGGCTTTTTTCACTAAGGAAGCTTTGAGCAATATAGCTCATACAACTTTACAGAATATGCGTGATTATCAAGAGGGGAAAGAATTAGTGAATGAAGTAGTCTAGAAAAAGATAATCTTAAAAAGCTTCGTTTTTTATAGGATTATTTATAGTTTTGCAAATGAGATCCGAAAGTGTTTGGAACTCAACATTGTTGTAATATAAGATAATAGGGAAGCGTTGTGCTTCATTCTTGTTTAGCGAAAGTCTGGTACATTTTCAATGAACACAAGAATGACATAGTGGTTCTCACGCTTATGCGTGGGCTGCTGTCTATTTTGTGTTCAAAGGTTTACCAGAGCCTCGTTAAACGGAATAGCATACAGTCCCACGCTTCGTGTTCGGGATAAAAGCTTTAGGGACAAAGCTGTATTGATATGAACAAATATGATAATAAAAAACAAACCGGCGTTATTGATAGCTGAAGACGATGATAGTTCTTTTTTGCTATTACAACTACTATTGAAAAACGATTATCAGATAATGCGGGCTATCAATGGCTTGGAAGCTTTGCAAATGGTTAGAGAGGGAACTTATGATGTTGTGTTAATGGATATTCGTATGCCTGAGATGGACGGACTGGAGGCTTTGCGGCAGATTCGTTTGTTTAATCCGAGGATTCCTGTAGTCATGCAGACTGCTAATGCTTTTGAGTCCGACAAACAGAGTTCGTTAGAAGCCGGATGTTCTGGTTTTATCACTAAACCTATAGTCGTTTCCCAATTGAAGGAAGTTTTAAAAAGTGTACTGGGGGGGGGTAAAAAAAGAGTACAAGAAGATGGCTTGTGAACTTGTACCCTTTCTTTTCAGGGAGGATACCCTGTATTGCTATGTCTTTTCTTAAAATCTATAATTCAAACCTACTCCGAATACTTTGTTGGTACGTGTAAAAACATCTTTTCCTGCTGACGTTGTACCATTATAGTTATCCGTTTCTTTCGTATATTTGTCATAATTTGTCCAAAAATAGGCAATATTCAGTTTCATATCCTCAGACAAGTTGATACCGGCGCCCAGTCCGATGGAGTAAGAGCTGGTTACAAAACTCAGGTCTGTCATGTATTTGTCGGTGATACCGTAATTTGTACTTTGAATGCCGGCGCTTACCTGAATCATCTTGTTGATATCATACTCTATGCCACCTAAATATTCTAGAGTACCTCGGCTTAAATATTTTTGTCTTCCTGTAGTTGTGCCCGTTTCCAAATCCAATAAATCGGCCATCTTGGCATCTTTATCGAAGAAATAGTGAAAGCCACCGGAAACGCGTAATGACGACAATATTTCGTAAGAAGCTCCGATGGAAAACATTGCCGGGATATCGTGTGGAGTATTCACTCCGTCTCCATAAGCCTCTTTTAGCATATCCGAACATTTATTGGTTTCGTTTTCTACATTCAGGTTTGTGTTGAACTCCATTTTAGCGCCAATATTCAGCTTGTTATATTTAAAGTCTACGCCAATAATAGGTGTCAGTCCCCATCCGGTTTGGTCACAATCCAGTTCCAATTCCGCAAGGCGGGTCGGCGTTGTGGTACCGTTAGGCATGTCGGCATACAGATAACCCGAGTAAGAATCGAATACATAATTCATTCTGAAACCGGCATAAGCAGCCCAGTGTTCGCTTATTTTATAAGTAGCTCCCAATTGAGCTCCATAGATGAATTGTTTCCCGGTCATAGCGGAATTGATACCATATTTATCCGGGGTTAACGCGTTTTCCGGTCCGTAGGCGGCAGCAGTTTGTTTATAGATAAGAGCCATAACCTGAGAATCGAACGAGCCTAATCCATTATCGAATGTTGCTTTGCCGCCCCCGCCCGTAATGGCGAAACTTCCGGAAATGGTCCAGTCTCCTTTTTTGTAAGCTGCTTGGAAAGATGGAATAATCGGAGCCGAAGCTTTTCCTTCATACTTTTTTGTACCATCTTGGTGACCTTGATATTGGAACATGCCAAAAGTAGACCAAATAGTTCTGGTTTGGTATGCACTTTGGATATTGAGTGACAAATGGAATCCGTCTTTTAGAAAAGCCAGACCCGCCGGATTGGAATAAACAGCGTCAATTTCTAACGAAGCATCCCGAGCTGGATTGCGAAGAAATGCAATGTGTTGGTTTGTGTTGGTGAGAATGCCCCCTGCAAAAGTTGAGGCCGAAACGAATAGCAACGCTGTGCTAATCAGAAGTTTTGATTTTTTCATTCAATTATTTTTTGTTGTTTGCGGCGGCAAAGGTACAGAAAAGTTTCATACGAAACGGTTTCTTTTGAATCTTTTTTTTGTGGAGGGCTATAGGCGGATTAAAAAAATGTATCGCTCAAAAGGAGCTATCTCAAAGCTTTTTTGTATTTTTGCACCTTATAATAATTGTGATATAGAAATAATAAGCAAAAATAATTATGTTCGATAATTTAAGTGAAAGACTTGAGAGATCGTTTAAGATTTTAAAAGGTGAAGGAAAAATCACCGAAATCAATGTGGCTGAAACGCTGAAAGATGTGCGTAAAGCATTGTTGGATGCCGATGTGAATTATAAGGTAGCCAAGAACTTTACAGATACCGTAAAAGAAAAAGCGTTGGGACAAAATGTGCTTACCGCCGTAAAACCCAGCCAATTATTGGTAAAGATCGTACATGATGAGTTGACGGCTCTGATGGGAGGCGAAACGGCCGAATTGGAATTAACCGGTCGTCCGGCTGTTGTTTTGATGTCGGGTTTGCAAGGTTCGGGTAAAACGACCTTTTCCGGTAAGCTGGCTCAAATGCTTAAGAATAAGAAGCATCGTAATCCTCTATTGGTAGCTTGTGATGTGTACCGTCCGGCAGCTGTAGAACAGTTGAAAGTGTTGGGCCAACAAATAAATGTACCGGTGTATAGCGAACCGGATAGCAAGAATCCGGTAGAGATAGCTCTGAATGCCATTAAAGAAGCTAAAGCAAAAGGATATGATTTGGTTATTGTCGATACGGCTGGACGTTTGGCTGTTGACGAGCAGATGATGAACGAAATAGAGGCCATCAAGAATGCGATCAATCCGGATGAAACTTTATTTGTTGTTGATGCCATGACTGGTCAGGATGCGGTAAATACGGCAAAGGAATTCAACGATCGTCTTGATTTCAACGGTGTGGTATTAACTAAGCTTGACGGCGACACCCGTGGCGGTGCGGCTTTATCAATTCGTACGATAGTGAATAAACCTATCAAGTTTATCGGTACAGGCGAGAAACTCGAAGCACTCGATGTATTTCACCCCTCTCGTATGGCCGATCGTATTCTTGGTATGGGTGATATCGTATCGTTGGTAGAGCGTGCACAAGAACAATATGATGAAGCAGAGGCGAAACGTTTGCAAAAGAGAATTGCGAAGAATCAGTTCGACTTCAATGATTTCCTTTCACAAATTGCCCAAATTAAAAAGATGGGTAACTTAAAAGAATTAGCTTCTATGATTCCGGGAGTAGGCAAGGCTTTAAAGGATATTGATATTGACGATAACGCATTCAAGAGTATTGAAGCCATTATTTATTCTATGACACCGAAAGAACGTACCAATCCGGAAATTTTAAATGGCTCGCGCCGTGCCCGTATTGCGAAAGGTAGCGGAACGAATATTCAGGAGGTAAACCGTTTATTGAAACAATTCGATCAGACTCGTAAAATGATGAAGATGGTGACAGGCAGCAAAATGGGTAGATTAATGCCCAAAATGAAATCTTGAGGCTAAATTGCAGACTGTTTGTAATGTGTATATATAAAAGAGGAGAAAATGAAACTTTCTCCTCTTTTTCTTATGTAGCCTGCTCGATTTCTTTTATATTTGCCAAACGGATTATATAGAGGAGGAATCTGATTCGGACAATAGATAAAATAATGAGTAATAAATAGTAGAGTATGCAATTAATAGATGGAAAAGCTATTTCGGAACAAGTAAAGCAGGAAATTGCTGCAGAGGTAGCTGAAATTGTGGCTAAGGGAGGAAAACGTCCTCATCTGGCTGCTATCTTAGTGGGACATGATGGCGGAAGTGAAACTTATGTAGCTGCTAAGGTTAAAGCCTGTGAAGTTTGTGGATTTAAATCTTCGTTGATTCGTTATGAAGCGGATGTGACGGAAGAGGAACTGCTTGCCAAAGTTGAGGAATTAAATGGAGACGATGATGTGGACGGATTTATCGTACAATTACCGTTACCTAAACATATTTCGGAACAAAAGGTGATTGAAACCATTGATTACCGGAAAGATGTAGACGGCTTTCATCCTATAAATGTGGGGCGCATGTCTATAGGTTTGCCTTGTTATGTATCGGCAACACCAAATGGAATCCTTGAGTTGCTGAAACGCTACAAAATAGAGACTTCCGGTAAGAAATGCGTCGTTTTGGGACGCAGCAATATTGTGGGAAAGCCTATGGCTTCATTGATGATGCAGAAATCATATCCCGGAGACGCTACGGTAACAGTGTGCCATAGTCGTAGCCGCGACTTGGTAAAAGAATGTCGGGAAGCAGATATTATTATTGCCGCATTGGGTCAACCTAATTTCGTGAAAGCCGAAATGGTGAAAGAAGGAGCGGTAGTAATTGATGTAGGTACTACTCGTGTGCCGGATGCTACCAAGAAGTCTGGCTTTAAGCTGACGGGTGATGTGAAGTTTGACGAAGTAGCTCCGAAATGTTCCTTTATTACTCCGGTTCCGGGAGGCGTAGGTCCCATGACGATTGTTTCGTTAATGAAGAATACTTTGTTGGCGGGTAAAAAAGCTATTTATAAATAATGAACGTTATATCGAATAAAAATGAAGATACTGAAAATTAAAGATTTTGTTTCCTATTCTGTATAAACTTAATTAAATGATTTTTTATGAAAAAGTTAGGTATAACATCTTTAATGTTTCTCATAGTAGTGACAGTGAATGCTCAGAAGGCGGAACTGAAGGTAGGAGATAAGTTACCCGACTTCCAATTGAAGTCTTCTGTTTATGGAGATATATCAACGGCTGATTTAAAAGGAAAGGTCGTACTCATAAGTTTGTTTGCTACTTGGTGCGGTCCGTGTCAATCGGAATTAGCAGATGTACAGGAAAAGTTATGGCCAACATATAAGGATAATAAAGATTTTGTGATGTTGGTAATTGGTAGGGAACATACGGATGAGCAATTGAGAACATATAATGAGAAGAAGAAATTTACTTTCCCCTTGTATCCTGATCCTAAGCGGGAGGTCTTTTCTTTGTTTGCAGAACAATTTATTCCGCGCGCTTATTTGGTAGATAAGAATGGAACGATAGTCTATGCTTCTATGGGGTATAGCAAAGATGAGTTCAATCATTTGATGACGGCTATAGAAAAAGCATTGAACTAATATATATCAGATATTTTCGTTATACAGGTACAAGTCGGAACAAAGTTATTTCTTTCCGGTTTGTACCTGTATTGTTATTATTTTATTTATATTTGGCCATTATTTAACTAATTGAAAAATGAAGCATTTATTAATTTGTGGCTTGGTGCTGATGGGTTGTTTATGGCCTGGCTTGGCTTCGGCCTTGGATCGTGAGGTGGAATACCCAACCTATGGGAAACGCACTTCCGAATCGTTGGAAATCGAAAAGATAGTAGTAAACGATACGGCAACCGTCATATCGGTGGATGTTTATTCCCGTCCCGGTTATTGGATTGCCCTTTCCTCCCAAACTGTATTGAAAGGAAAAGAAACAGGACGTGTTTACCGTTTGTTGAAGGCGGATGGATGGACTTTGGATACCAAAGTAACCATGCCGGAATCAGGTAATGTGTTTTTTACTTTACAATTTGAACCTCTGGATGACCGGGATAAACATATCGATTTTGTTGAAGGCGAGTTTCCAGATGCCTTTCGCGTAGAAAACCTGTCTTTTGTTTCTCCTTCTCAAGGACATAAGATACATACTCATTTAAGAGGAGTTGTTAAAAATCGTCCGCAGACTAGTCGTTTGATCGTTGTTCGTTCCGGAAAAAATCCTCGGGTCTCTTCCTACATTTCCATTCCGGTTCGGAACGGCAAATTTGATTATCATTTTTATACAGACGAAGAGAATGCTTATAATTTAGTTTGCTGGGATGATTATTTAAATGGTTCTATGCCTATTTGTGTTTTCTTCTCAGAACCCGGAACAATTGATTTTACTATATATCCATCGGAGCACAAACCGTTTTGCGATATAAGGACTACTAATTTTATAACGCAGGAACACCTTGATTTTGAGCAGAAGAAAAAGAATATATTTCTTTCGGATAAAGAGGAATTAAACAAAAAGCGTGAGCAACTCGAAGCTGACAGTTGCTTTTATACACAAATTTATTATGATTTCTGGAACCATTTTGAAAAAGAGGAGGACTCCTTTATGAGGGATAAGTTATATGCAAAGCGGGACAGTATGGAACGGAATAATGCATTTTACACTCCTCAGGCAATTCAATGGAACGAAGACAGGAAGAAAATAAGCCGTCGGATAAATGCATGGGAGTGTGATTATTGGGATAAGCAGCCTTCCATTGCGGGACTTTATTGGATACAGGAAAATATTTGTTATGGGATGGACAGGGAAGAAGCGGAGAAATTATTTGTGTCCCGTTATGAATCTTTGTTTCCCCATCACTCTTCTACCAAAGAAATACGGATGATGTTGGATGGGCTGAAATTAGTCCCCGGCGCTAAATATTTGGAAGTATCGGCTCCCGATTTACAGGGAAAGAATGTAAGTGTGAATGAATATATTCAAGGTAAAATCGCTTTAGTGGATTTGTGGGCTTCTTGGTGTGGCCCGTGTCGGCGTGGGGCGATAAGTATGATTCCTATATATAAAAAGTATAAAGACAAAGGTTTTACGATTATAGGCATAGCGCGAGAACAAGGTTCTACCACAGAAATGGAAAATGCTATCCGCAAAGATGGTTATCCGTGGCTGAACTTGGTAGAGTTGGATGATCGTAACTATATATGGATGCGTCATCATTTGAGTAATGCTGCCGGAGGTACATTTTTGATTGATCGGGATGGAACCATTTTGGCGGTAAATCCTACATCGGAGGAAGTGGAACGTATATTGCAAAATAAATTATAATGTTGCCGTCTTATGAGGGATATAGTGTTAAATAGGAAACCGCTACTTGTTTTATGCTTATGCCTCTCTTGTATGGCTGTTTGGGGACAATGGTCGGGTGACACGGTCTTATTTCCAAGGCAAGAAGTGACATTGCTTTTTGTCGGCGATTTAATGCAACATCAGGCACAGATTGATGCTGCGCGTATTTCAAATGGATATGATTATTCCGATTGTTTTCTTCAAGTGAAAAAGGAAATAGAAAAAGCAAATTTGGCAATAGGAAATTTGGAGGTGACTTTGGCGGGAAAGCCTTACCGAGGCTATCCTCAGTTCAGTGCTCCTGATGAATATCTTACGGCCATCAAAGATGCTGGTTTCGATGTCTTGCTTACTGCCAATAACCATTGTCTTGACCGTCGGAAGAAAGGATTGGAACGGACAATCTTTATGCTGGATTCTTTAAAGATACCTTATGTTGGAACCTATCTTAATAAAGAAGAGCGAGAACGTCGTTATCCTTTATTAGTTGAGAAAAACGGTTTCCGAATCGCATTACTTAATTATACTTATGGCACGAACGGTATTCCTGTGGATACGCCCAATGTTGTAAATTATATAAATAAAAAGGTTATAGAGGAGGATATATCGAAAGCACGAGCAATGAATCCTGATGTGTTGATAGCTTGTGTGCATTGGGGGATAGAGTATAAATCTTTACCGGAAAAAACAGATAAGGAATTGGCCGGATGGTTACTGGAGAAAGGCGTGAGCCATATTATCGGCTCGCATCCTCACGTAGTGCAACCTATAGAAGTAATTTGCGATTCAGTAGGAGAGAAGCATCTTGTTGTTTATTCTTTAGGTAATTACTTGTCTAATATGTCAAAACGTGCGACGGATGGAGGTTTAATGGTGAAATTGACTTTAGAAAAAAGTAATAATAAGGTCAGTCTATCAGATTGCGGTTATAGTTTGCTGTGGGTTTCCCGTCCGGCTGTAAGCGGGAGGAAAAATTTTCGCATATATCCATCCGGCGTCTCAACAGATAGTCTTAACAACGTAGAAAAGAATAAGTTAAATTTATTTTTGGAAGATTCCCGAAAACTTTTTGGGAAATACAATAAAGGAATAAACGAATATATTTTTAAATAATTTCTTTTGAAAATTTGTAGATTCAAAGAAAATACCTATCTTTGCATCGCTTTTGAAAAATAAGCCAACATGGTGACTATAGTTCAGTTGGTTAGAGCGTCAGATTGTGGTTCTGAATGTCGTGGGTTCGAATCCCACTAAGCACCCAAAAGGAGATAACTTTTAAGAAGTTGTCTCCTTTTTGTTTATAGCATATACCCATCAAGCATACCATAATGTGGTACTGTTAGTACACACTTACCATATAGTGGAAGGCCGACGAAGCCACAATACTCTACTAACATTCATTGCACAAAAACTATGACGGAACAAAAGATGTCATTTAAAAGCTGGCTGGCACTATTAGGTTTGTCAGCCTCCGCATTTATTTTCAACACCTCTGAGTTTATTCCCATCGGCCTGCTGACACACATTGCCTCAGACTTCTCCATCACCGAGGCACATGCTGGAATGCTGATTTCCGTCTACGCTTGGGTGGTGATGCTGCTATCACTGCCACTGATGATTCTCGTTTCACGCATGGAAATGCGCCGCCTCATGCTCGGCCTGGTTGGATTATTTGCCGCCTTCCAAGTCATGTCCTCCCTTTCAAACAGCTACGGCATGCTGATGGCATCCAGAATAGGCGTTGCCTGCTCCCACTCCGTTTTTTGGGCCATTGTCTCCCCTATGGCCGCACGAATGGTTTCCGAACGCCACCGCTCCATCGCACTGAGTCTCGTTGCAACAGGTTCATCCATTGCTATGGTATTTGGTATGCCCATCGGACGCGCCATCGGTCTGCATATAGGCTGGCGTATGACCTTTCTCAGCATTGGTATCACAGCGGCATTGATCTTCATCTACATGTTTTTCACGCTTCCGATATTGCCAAGCCGAGGCCGTTTCTCTGTCAAGAAAGTACCTGCTTTGTTTAAAAACAAACCGTTGATGGGCATTTTCATACTCACCATATTCTTCGCCACGTCATACTACACGTGCTACAGTTATATCGAACCGTTTATGAAGGATATTGTTTTGATGCCCAACTCGCTCATCACAACAAGTCTGATGATATTTGGCTGCGCTGGCATCATCGGCAGTTTATTGTTTTCGAAATTCTACGCTGAGCACCGCTACAAATTCAATACAACCATCTTTCTACTACTGACAAGTTGCATGCTACTGCTGCTTCCTCTCTCGTTTAGCGCCGCGGCTGTCATCGGTTTACTCGTCCTCTGGGGTATAGTGAGCACTGCATTCAATATTTCAATGCAATTGGAAATCATCAGCCACACCACGCAGGAATCGACATCCGTTGCCATGTCCATCTTCTCTGGCATTTTCAACTTCGGCATCGGCACAGGAGCTTTCATCGGCGGACAAGTGTGCACACATCTCTCAATTAGCAAAATCGGTATCGTCGGAGGAGCACTGAGCATCTTCGCCCTTGCATACTGGTGTCTATTCCTTCAAAAATACCTTAAAAAGGCTTACCAAGCCATTTAGGGCTGAATCAGAATACACGTATTGCCATAGAAAACGGGATAAAACCCATTAGATTCGGTGTCTCTAATAAAAAGACACCTCCATGATACCCACAAAAAACGTAAAATGGAACGAGGTATGCGGGTTATTTTGTACTTTTGCTCTGAAATAAAAAATCACGCTTACTCAAGAACCCAAACATCAACAGAAAAGATGACCATCAAAAAAATCGTACTTATCTTTTGTGCGGCCATAACATGCCTCTGCGCCTGTAATGACGACGACACATACGCAGACCGCGTGAAACGCGAACGCAAGCAAATACAAGCTTTCCTAAAAACTGGCGCACAAGTTATGTCAAGCGACTCTGCTGGCTATCTGCTGAACATACCAGGAAATATTGAAGTAATTTCTGAGAGCGATTTTTACGCCAACGACAGCACCACTGATGTCTCGAAAAACCAATATGTGCTCTTCGCTGGCTCTGGTGTCTATATGCAAATCGTGAGAAAGGGTACTGGTTCAAAAATCAAGAACGGTGAGACACTTACTATCTTGAACCGCTACACCGAATTTAATATCTCAACAGACACGCTACAGACCACCAATCGCGTACAGACTTACGCCGCAGCCCCCGATGCCATGAGCTGCACGAACACCAACGGATTATTTTCTGCCAGCTATACTTCTGGCGTGATGCTTACCACGTATAAAACGTCATCCGTCCCCACTGCATGGCTGATTCCATTGTCGTTCATCAACCTCGGACGCCAAGACACGCCTGATGGTGGAACAGCCCTCGTTCGCCTCATCGTTCCAAGCACACAAGGACAAAGCGATGCTTCCTACAACGTATATCCCTGCGCTTACGAGATCACCTATCAGCGCGGAAGATAAAAAGGTTCCTTAAAATAGCGCGTACAGAATGCAACAGACGCGCTATTGAAACAAGGGGTCAGTCCGAAAACTCGGTTGCAAGCAACAAGCCTATGCACACAGTTTTGTT
>ERZ825137.4591-NODE-4591-length-13634-cov-2.419324_pt1 | contig 13634 bp, 10 predicted proteins | sample MGYA00519873_ERZ825137 | MGnify/ENA primary metagenome ERZ825137 (study PRJEB31778, sample SAMEA3449190) | human gut metagenome | biome: human gut; feature: human-associated habitat; material: faeces | place: United Kingdom | collected 2010/2012 ...
CCCGCGCTCGGAGGAGAACCGACTGAATCAGCAGAATCAGACGAATTCATCGAACCAGCGCGGTCAGCAGAATCAGACGAATCAGTCGGGCATGAGCATAAATCAGGGTGATGCCGACAACGCCGACATTACCGAATAATACTCAAAGCCCCATAGAACGGAGGATGCCGCACAGGTCGAAGGTCAGATCGTGCGGCAACATGCCGTTCTGAGACAGCCGTTCGGCACACCGATCTGCCGCAAGACCGTGCAGATAGACCCCGCACACCGCACTTTCCCACGCCGGAATCCCGCGTGCCAGAAACGCGCCGATCAGCCCCGACAGAACGTCGCCGCTCCCGCCGCGCGCCAGCCCGGGATTTCCGGTTTTGTTTTCGTACAGTCTGCCGTCGGGCGACGCCACGCGGGTACGGTGTCCCTTGAACACGGTCACACAGCGATAGGTCTGCGCAAACGCGAGCGCCGTGCCGTCCGGATCGGCATTCAATGCGGCAATGCTGTTTTGGGTCAGTCTTGCCATCTCTCCCGGGTGCGGCGTGACCACGGGAGTTGCGACAGCCTCCCGCAAAAGCGCGGGATCGCCCCGCAGAGCGTTCAGCCCGTCGGCATCCAGTAGGATCGGACAGTGCGCCTCGGTGAGAAGCAATTTCACAAGGTGCGCCGTGTCGGCACTGTCGGTCATGCCGCATCCGCACACGCACGCATCGGCGGTTTTCAGCCGATCCGACACGGCGGCGCGGTTTTCGTCACAGGCGGATATCGCGCCGTCCGACGTTTCCGCCATGGGAACACAGATGCACTCGGGCGCGCGCGCAAGCACAGCGGAAAGAACGGTCTCCGTGCTCGCCAGAAAGGTCAGCCCCGCACCGCCGCGCAACGCAGCCTCGCAGGAAAGTGCGGCGGCTCCGCGGTAGCGTCGGCTTCCGCACAGCAGGAGTAGCCGTCCGAAATCACCCTTGTGCGCATCCGCTGCCCGCGTGCCGAGGGTCTGATACACGAAGGTCTGCATATCGTCAAACTGATCCGAGATCAGTATGATATCCGAAAGTCTGTTTAAACTCTTTCCAACCCAATAAGTATCGTAGCCACCACACTGCCGCTTCCGAACACGGCGCTCACCATGCCCCAGACCAGATAAAACACCCACACGCAGGACGCGCCGATCAGAAGCAGATACGCAAAGGTGCGCACGCCGCTCCCTGCGGCAAAGTGCAGGATCAGCATGCCGATGCCTGCGGCGATGAGACAGACCACGGTCAGAGCCGACATGATCAGCCCCTGATTGGCATAAAAGCGGACATACCTTGACGTCCTGCGGTACAGCAGATACGGGATCCAGAAGAAGAACGGGAAACAGCAAAGCAGTGCCGGAAGCCGATACATGGCGGTTTCCTCGGTGCCGAAGCCCAAAGGACTGTCCTCTAACTTGTCCCGCTGAATGAAATCGGAGAGGGCGCGGCAGTTTTCGCACACGCCGTTCTCCTGCGAGGTGTCACGCCCGCAGTATTTGCATTTTTCCATATCGATCTCCCCCGGATCAGTTGCCTGCGCGATAGCTTGCTATGGTCTGAATCGTGATTCCCTGATAATAGACCGACAGGATATCGCGGTAGGAATAGTTATAATCGCACAGATGCAGGACGCCGTAAGCGCTCATGCCAACGCCGTGACCCCAGCCGCGTCCCGAAAAGACGATATTGCCCGCCGTACCCGAAAGGGTCTCGGTACGGCGCAGACGCACGGATCGGGTGGCAATGGACACGATATCGGGCAGATTGTTCGCCGAATACGGCTGATCCCGCGTGTCCGCCTCCATGAGCGGCAGTCCCGCCTCGGCAAGCGCGGCGTTGACCTCCGCCAACGGGTACGCTGTCCCCGTGAAGAATTCCTGTGCCTTCTGATCGCGCAGGACATAATCATAGCGGTACACCGAAGTACCGGCATAGCCCGCAACGAAGTTCGCACTGTACAGTCCGAGACGGGTGCGGATCCTGTCGCCGCCGATGATTATGACGCTGTTGCCGTTCACATCGGTCACGGATACCTCCCGAACATAGGTGGAATCGGGCGCATAGGACACGATATCCACACTCCTGATGTCTCCCGTCAGCGCGGGGTAATACTGCCTGAGACGGTTGCCAAGCTTTGCGGGCGTATACTCGATGCTCCACGTCCCGCGCGAAACGCTTTGATAGCGCTCCCACGGTGTGCAAACCGGTGTAAGATAGAAAGCGCCCGCCGAGCTCCACGCCGCCGCGGCGCTTCCGGTGACGCCGCCCATAGAGGAAGAATATGCGGCGGTGGCGATGTAGTATTTCCCGTTGGAGGCATAGGTCAGGATCTGACCGCGCGTCGCCGTGCCTGCGTCGATCACACGCTGAGTTACACGGTTCATGCCGCGATACACCTGACAGCAGGTAGTACAGCACACATCAAAGGTTGCGTGCTTGGAGTGCTGAATTCCGGCATAGGCAAGCGTCCGTGCGGCGACCGAGAAGGTCTTGAGTGCCTCGTCGGGCCAGCTTGCGCTGATCTCCCATGTCACCACGCCGAGAATATAGTCCTCGAGCGGAAGCACATTGGTGAGCGCCACGCCGTTTCCGTACCGTGTGAACTGGAACACGCCGCGGTATGTATTGTTTGCGGGAGTCCGCAGGAAATACTCGGACGGGCCGTTCTGACGCGCCGTCATACCGAGCGTGGAGTCGGTGCCGCCGTCGTAGGTGAACAGCACCTGATTGTTTTCGGGATTCACCACCGAAACGGCGGTGGAGGAGGGCTGTGTCAGGGTAAGACCGCCGTAACCCGCCTGTGTGAGCACATCCATGACGGCTTGTGCCGACGCCGTATCGGCGCACGCACCTGCGCGGACGGCGAACGAGCCGTTGATATAAGAAGCGATGGCATATTTCCCGTAGGCGGCAAGAACGGCGTTCCAGCGCGGGATGACCCATTCCACCTCCCAGCGGGAAGCACAGAGCATCTGCACGTTGTACGCGCCCACAGCCACGTTGCCGTCGGTGGCGTAGTCGTAGCCGGGCTTGAGATTGGCTTCGGGCACGGCGGTAATATAAGATTCATACAGCTCCCACAGCACCGAATAATTCCGCTTTTCGGAGCCGGTGAGCCAGATCTGACCCAGTGTGAAGCCGCCGGTGGCGCGGACGTCAAAAGCCACGGTGACGTCGTCGGCATACATCAGTCCCACCGCCACCTTCACGTCCTCAAAATCGTCCTCGATCACCCACAAAACGGGAGAGCCGTCCGCCCCGTAGTACCAGTAGGAATCCCCTGTTTGCGTCGGTTTTTCCTGGGAATAATAGCTTCGGGATGCGCCGGTGAGCGGCTCGTTTGATTCGCCCACGCTCATGGCGTTCCACTGCGCCGCACTGCCGAGGTAATAGACCGTCTGCAGTCCGGTGCAGTCCGCGAAGGCGCCGCCGCCGATGAAGGAGACTGCGGGAAAGATCAGCGAGGAAATGCCCGAACAGCCGCGAAATGCGTTTGCCGAAACGGAGGTCTGCCCCGTGCCAAAGTGGATCGAGGTCAGGTTCGCACAGCCCGAAAAGGCATCTGCGCCGATATGTACAAGCGAATCAGGGAAATGAACGCTTTGCAGGCAGAGGTTGCCCGAAAAGGCGTAGTCGCGGATCATCTGTCTGCCGTCCGCCACGGTCAGCTCGGTCAGAAGCGTTCCCGCGCAGTAGAGAACGCCCGCCCGCGTCACGGGGTTCGAGGTATCGTCGGCAAAGTAGATATTGCACCACGCGTCGCCCGTACCCGCATAGTAAACGGCACGCAGACCGGTGCACCCGATGAACGCGCCGCCGCCCACGGCGGTCACGCTCTCCGGAATGCGGACGGAGGTCAGGGATGCGCAGTTCAGAAATGCGGATTCTCCGATCTCGGTGACGGGAAGCCCGCGATACGATGCGGGGATGCTCAGACGGACGGCAGTGCAGGTGCCCATACCGACCACGACATAGCCCGTTCCCGCCGTGTTCAGCTCATACAGAAGTCCCGCGCTGACCGAGATCGGCGACGGAGTCATTTGCAGAAGCGCGCGCCGCAGTACGATGTAATCGTTGGAATCCGGATAGCCGTTCCCGTTGAAATCACACAGAGAGAGGGCTTCGCCGTCTGCGGTGTCGGGCGTCAGATACGCCGTGCGCAGGAGCGCGGCATCGTTGGAATCGAGGATGCCGTTCCCGTTCAGATCGCCGTACAGCGGCTCGGGATAAAGAGCGGGGAGCGCGGCGTTCGGCGACGGGTCTCCGTTCGGGGCGGAATCCTCCTCCCCGTCGGGACAGACCGCCTCCGAGCTTTGCGGCGGGACGATCTCCTCCTCGGAATAATCCCCGACGGCAAATACCGTTTGCAACGGTGCCGTGAGCATAAGCACTGCAAGCAATGCCGCGATTTTTCGTTTCAGATCTTTCACAATCACATTCCTCCGGAATCCGGTGTCAGAGCCGTGCTGAAGTTCCATAAGGTTTTTTTCTATTGTAGCATACGTCTCCCGAAAAATCAAGACCCGCCGCTCCCGCACACCGTGCATGCGGAAAATTCCCCGCAGATCACCGTTCAGCGGGCGACCAACACCTTTTGCACCTCACAGAAATACAGCTTATGATATTCGCCCTGCGAATAGGCGTCCGACGGGATGCGCGCGTCGCAAAAGCCCTCCGGACGCAGGGTGTCGGCATAGAGCTTCCGTCCCTCCAGCACCAGACGCGCACCCTCGAAAAAGAAAAAATCGCCGTCCCGCATCGGCGTCAGTCCCGCGCCGCGCACCTTGTCCGTGTCTCTGCCGCTGTGCGTGCCGCAATAAGCAAGGGCGGCGCGTCCCACCTCGCCGTAAAACGAAAGAGAGACAGCGTCCTGCGTCTCAAGCAGCGTATAGGTATAGCGGCACGGACGCACCGCGCACCAGAAAACGGGACGCCCCCACATAAAGCCCACGCCGCCCCATGTCGCCGTCATGGGATTGGGCGCGCCGTCGGACGTCGCCGCGCAGATCAGCATTCCCTCCCTTCCGATGCTTCCGATAAAGGATTCCCGAAGGGTCATGGGATCGGCAATTCGATACTCCTGCATAAGCCCGCCTTTCCGCGGTAACCACCGCCGATATTTTCGATCCTCCGCACGGAAGGATCGGTCACAAAAATTGTATGCGGCGCGTTTGCGTAACATGAGCCGCCCGATTCCGAAAGGGGCGGACAGGAGAACACCGTCGGCTTTTCCGTGTAAAATGAATGTGAATTTATGCGTCCGTCACTTTACAAAACGCCCGATATATGATATTATAGTATGAATATCCGTGAAAGGAATTTGGTATGAATACTTCCAATCGTCCCGAACGTCAGCTCCCCCGCTGTGCTCCGATTCTTTTGAGCCTTGTGGGCGGACTGTTTGCCTTTGTCGGTGTCCTCACCTCGGGCGTGCTGTTTCCCGTGCTCCTTGCCGTGGGCAGTGCCCTGTGCGCCTATGCCGTGCTGTATGCGGGGAACGTTCTTCTGCTTCTGTCACCCCTGCTTTTTTACGCCGTGGACGCGTGGATCCTGCAAAGCGCGTTTGACGCACTGCCTGTAATATTTGCCGTGCCGCTTGCCGCCGTGCTGACGGTCGCATGCCGCCGAAGCGCCTCCAAATCGGTCTGCTCTGCAGTCTATGCCGCCGTATTCGCCGTACTGCTTGCGGGGTGGTTTGCCCTTTCCCTGTATCTGCGCTTCGGGAAGCTGGACGGCACAGTTCTCACCGATCTTGAAACACAGCTCCGCGACCTTGCCGAAAACGCACTGAGCGCCGCGGGACTGACCGAACAGATTCCGCAGTCCGTGTGGGCGCTTTTCCGCATCCTGCTCATCGGCTCGTTCGGCGCACTGTGCTCATTTTTCGGCATTCTGGCGTCCTGCCTTCTCTCCCTGCCCGCTCCGGCGTTCGGACGGCGCGTGGTTCCCGCGACCCCTTGGCGGATCGGCATTTCCCCCGTCGGCGCGGTCGTGTTTCTGCTATCGATCCTGTGCGCCGTGTTCGGAGGCGGCAGTGCGGCGGCGGTGACCGGAGAGATCCTTCTCCTGCTTTTGGCGCCCTACTGTATGTCGGTGGGACTCGGTGCCGTCGCCATGCGCAGGATCGGTCCGGACGGAAGAGTGATCCGCTTTTCCCCGCTCACGGCGGCGCTTCTTATTCTCGGTTTCATTCTCTATACGCCGGTAGCCGTTCTGGTGCTTGCGGTGCACGGCGCCGTGATTACGCTTGTGGGCGTCTGGCTCCGCTATAAACAACGCTCCGGTCAGTGATTATCTTATCGACCTGCGAGGAATGAACATTTATGAAAGATTTGATACGGCAATTTCTCACACATAAGTCCAAACGCATGCTTCTGAGCTTCGTTGCGGTCTCCCTTGTGTTTTTGATCGTGCTTGCCGTCCTTCCGTCAGACGGACCGCGAGGCGTGCTTTTGCGCCTTGTGATCATTCTGCTTCTGTACCCTGCGGCAATGCTCGGCGCATTTGTGTTTGCGTCCCACATTCCCGGCTCGGGTAAGGCGAAAAAATTACAGATCCCGCTTGCGGGCAATTATACGTTAGAGCTTGCGGGCTTGTTTACGGCACCCGTTTTCATCTGCGACGAGAACGGGCGGGTGCTGTGGCAGAACGTCGCCATGGAGCCTCTGTGGGATCACCCGAGCTATGCGCTGGGAAAACCTCTGACCGAGCTGTGCGACGCAACGTACGAACAGCTTTCGGCGGCGGGAGCCGCCGAGGGGTACGACTGCACGGTCAACGACACCCCCTATCGCATCCATGCTCACATGTTCCAGACCAAGGGTAAGAAATATCTGTTCTGCATTTGGGAGGATCGGAGCGAGCTGGACGAGGTCACACAGCGCGCCGCCGATGAAAACACACTGGTCGCGTTCATTATGGCGGATAACCTCGAGGAACTTTTGCAATACGTGCAGGAACAGTACAACAGCGCGTCCGCGCGCATCGAGGAAGAGCTTCAAAAGTGGGCAGACAGCTGTGACGGTCTCCTGCGCGAATACGAGCGCAACCGCTATCTGCTCATATTCTCCGCCTCCCACCTTGCCGCGTTCACCGAGAATCGCTTTGAGATTCTGGATCGCATCCGCGAGATCCGCATCGGCGACGGCAGTATTCCCGTCACCATCTCCGTCGGCATCTCGGGAAGAGCGGGAACCTTAGCGGAAAAGGAACGGGACGCGCGCGCAGCTCTGGATATGGCGTTACAGCGCGGCGGCGATCAGGTCGTGCTCAAGACCGAGACCGGTCTCGACTTTTACGGCGGACGCAACAAGGGCGTACAGCGGCGCACCAAGGTTCGTGCACGCGTCATAGCCAGCGAGCTTGCGTCCCTCGTCTCCCGCGCGGGGAACGTGCTCATCATGATGCATCGGCATGCGGACTTCGACGCCTTCGGCGCGGCGGTGGGACTGGCGCGTCTGTGCCTGTTCTGCGGCGTGCGCATGAACATCGTGGCGGATCGCAGTGACCCCAATCTGAAAAAATGCTTCGAGAAGATACTGCTTCTGCCCGAATATCAGCACACCTTTGTGAGCGGGACCGAAGCGCAGGAGCTTCTGGACTCCGACACCCTGCTCATCATCGCGGATGTCAATAACGCCACCCAGTTTGAGTCTCCGGAGCTGTATCGCAGTTCCTTCTCCACGGTCATCATCGACCACCATCGCAAGACGGCGGAATTCGAGGTCAAGCCGGTGCTCACCTATATCGAGCCTTCGGCATCGTCCGCCTGCGAGTTGGTGTCCGAGATTCTGGAGCAGTCCCTGCCGGCAGGCTCCATTCCCAAGGAGGAAGCCGACCTCATGTTCTCGGGCATTCTTCTGGATACCAAGCAGTTTGCACGGAACACGGGCGTGCGCACCTTCAGCGCCGCGCTGTATCTGCGGAACGAGGGAGCCAACCCCATCGAGGTGCAGTCCCTCTTTAAGACCGATCTCAACGACTTCATCCGCGAGGCGCGGTTCTCCGCAAATGTATATCTCTACTGCGGCGTGATCGCCATTGCGGTGAACACCGCCGACGACAACACCTCGACCGACCGCATCGCCGCCGCCAAGGCGGCAGATAAGCTCCTTTCGGTGGAGGGCGTGCAGGCGTCCTTCGCACTCTGCCGCATCGGTAACTCGGTGCACATTTCGGCGCGGAGCGCGGGCGCGGTCAACGTACAGCTGATCCTGGAAAAGCTCAACGGCGGCGGCCACTTCGACGCGGCGGGCGCACAGCTCCCCGAGGCGGACATGAACGCGGCGCTCGCACAGCTCAAGGAAGCCATCGACACCTATCTGGCAGAGATCCGGGACAGCGAGACTAAGCGCATTCAGGAAAAGAAAACTCAGGAAAAACAGGAATCATAAACTGCCGTACCGACGGCACAGGAGGAAATCAACCATGAAGGTAATTTTAACACAAGACGTCAAGGCACAGGGAAAAAAGGGACAGATGATCAACGTATCGGACGGATATGCCAGAAACTTCCTGCTCCCGCGCGGACTTGCCGTGGAAGCAAACGCACAGGCAGTCACCGAGATGGAAAATCGGGAGTCGGCACGTCTGCACCGCATCGAAGAAGAGAAGAAGGAAGCACAGGAGCTTGCCGAAAAGATGAAGGAGCTTCAGGTCAAGATCACGGTGGGCGCCAGCGACGACGGACGTCTCTACGGCTCCGTGACCACAAAGGACATCACCGAGGCACTGGAGAATCAGTTCCACATCACCCTCGACAAGCGCAAGCTGTCACTGGATATGCCCATCCGCGCATACGGTTGCTATCAGGTTCCCGTCAAGCTGTATAACGGCATCACCGGCACCCTGCACGTCGTTGTCAGCGGGAAATAAGCCATGGCAAACGAAAAATCGGCAATTGACGCGCTGAACCGCAAAATGCCGTTTTCCCTGGAGGCGGAGCAATCCGTCCTGGGGTCGGTTCTCATCAATCCGGAGGCGCTTGAGGACATTGTAGGAATGGTGGAGGCAAGCGATTTCTACCTTGCCGAGCATCAGGAAATCTACCTTGCCATGCGGGAAATGTTCCTGCAAAGCAGACAGATCGACTTGGTCACCCTCATCGACACTCTGGTGAAGCGCGGCGTCTATTCGGATGCCGAGCAGAGCAGAAATTACATCCGCGTCATCGCAGAGATCGTTCCGTCCGCCTCCAACATCAAGGATTATGCCCGCATCGTGCGGGAAAAGTCCCTCCTGCGCCGCCTCATTGAGGTCAGCGGCGAAATCACGGACGATGCCTTTTCGGCACACGGCGAGGTTTCCGCTATTTTGGAGAGCGCCGAGGAACGCATCTTTTCTCTGGTGCAGGATAAGCAGACCAAGAATTTCGCTCATATCCGCGACGTCATCCCCTCCATTTATGCACACCTAAAGGAGCTTGCCGACGATCCGGAGGGTGCGAGCGGTACGCCCACAGGCTTTTCCGATTTGGACAGCGTGCTGGTAGGCATGAACCCGTCCGACCTCATTCTGGTGGGCGCACGTCCCGCCATGGGTAAAACCTCATTCTGTCTCAACATTGCCACAAAGGCGGCGGAAATGACCAAGAAAGCGGTCGCAATCTTTTCCTTAGAGATGTCCAACGAACAGCTTGTCAGCCGTATGCTGTCGGGAGAGGCAATGGTGGACAGCCACACGATGCGCACCGGCAGACTGACCAACGAGGACTGGAGCAAGCTGGCGGAGGCGGCGGCGCGCCTTGCAGGATGCGATATTCTGGTGGACGATTCCACGGGCATCAAGGTCGCGGACATGAAGGCAAAGCTGCGCCGCGTGAAAAACCTCGGGCTTGTCATCATCGACTACCTGCAGCTGATGCAGAGCGACCGCAAGATCGACAACCGCGTGCAGGAGGTCGCCGACATCTCCCGCGGACTGAAGTTGCTTGCCAAGGAGCTTGCGGTGCCCGTCATCTGCTGTTCTCAGCTTTCCCGTGCCACCGAATCCCGAACCGATAAAACGCCTCAGCTTTCCGACATGCGAGATTCGGGCGCCATCGAGCAGGACGCGGACGTCGTCCTTTTCCTGCACCGTCCGGACTACTACGAAAAGCAGACCACCGACGCACAGGCAGAGCCTGCCGTGGGCACCGCCAATATCATCATTGCCAAAAACCGTCACGGCGCTACGGGCAAGGTGGAGATGCGCTTTCTCAAGCAGTTTACGCGCTTTATGTCGGCGTCCGATATCGAGCCGGACGCACCTCCGCTGTCATGAACGGGACGCGCAACAATGCCGTCCCTTCTCTGCGCCGCCTGTTTTCGGACACCCTTTGCACCTACGGCATGACCGAGCATGTAAGCTCGGTGCTCATCGGACTTTCGGGCGGGGCGGACTCCACCGTACTGACCTTTCTTCTGCATGAGTACGCCGAAGAGAACGGCTTGCGTCTGTACGCCTTCCATCTTCACCACGGCATTCGGGGAGCGGAAGCGGATCGCGATCTGCGACATGTGCAGTCCTTCTGCGACGCCCTGCAAATTCCGCTCACTGCCGAATATGCCGATATTCCCGCGCTGGCAAAGGAACACGGCGAGGGACTGGAGGCGTGCGCAAGAAGAGAGCGGCATGACCGCATGGAGCGCTGTCGGGTGCGGCTCGGGTGCGATGTCATCGCGCTGGCGCACAATGCAAATGATGTGCTTGAGACCATGCTTTTCCGCTTGGCAAGAGGAACGTCTCTGCGCGGTATGCGCGGCATTCTGCCCAAGAGCGGGCATATCATCCGTCCGCTGTGCGACGCGACGCGGGAGGATATTCTGCGTTTTGCACAGGATGAAGGGCTTTCTTTTGTTGAAGATTCCACAAACAACAACACGGATTACACACGCAATTATATCCGACACGAGATCGTACCGCGCCTGTGCAAGGTGCATTCCAACGCCGTCCGAAATGCCGTCCGCACCGCGCATGCCCTGCAAAGGGAGGATGCGTTTTTGGAGGACGCGGCAAGCCGCGCAGACGGAACACACGATCCCGTGTTGACTGCCCGCCGCGCTGTCTCCGCATACTATGAAACCGAAGGACACACCGAGCTGTCCGCCGAGCACATCGAGCGCCTGACCGCGCTGGTGCAGGACGGCGTCACGGGGCAGTGTCTTTCCCTCCCCGGCAACCTCCGCGCACAGAAAACGCCGCGCGGCATCGTCTTTTTGCCCGAGGACAGAGGCGAGCCTGCTCCGTTTTCCCTCCCCGTCGCCGAGGGGTTCACGGTTCTGCCGAACGGATGCGCCCTTTTTGTGTCCCGTTCGCCAAAAGATAAGAAAAGCGATACAAATATTTACAAATATTCCATACAAGGCGCGATCAATTCTGCTAAAATATTCGGAGTAATACGCGTCCGCTCCCGCATGGGAAGGGATACAGTCCGATACGGCGGTATGAACCGTCAGGCAAAAAAGCTGATTCAGTCCACACCGTTTCCGCCGTCTGTCCGACAGGCGATCCCCGTGGTGTGCGACGACGACGGCGTGCTCTGGCTTCCGGGCTTCCCTGCCTGCGACCGCGCGGCAGACCATCCCGATCTTTTTTTCACCCTGTACTGTAAAGGTGAGCGGGAATGGATTATTTGATCGCAAACCCGCCCATCCGTTTTTTCGACTTTTTTTGCACGCAACAGAAAGGAAGTTACCCCAACACTATGGCAGATAGGACCGCATTGCATCAAGACATCGACCATATTTTGGTCAGCGAGGAAGAAGTGGATCGTATCGTCCGCAGCATCGCCGCAAAAATCGACAGCGATTACCGCGACAGTTCCAAAAAGCTCCTGCTTCTCTGCATCCTCAAAGGCTCGGTCGTTTTCATGGGTGAGTTGATGAAACGGATTACCGTTCCCGTGGAAATTGATTTTATGAAGGTATCATCCTACGGCTCGGATACAAAAACCTCGGGTTCGGTCAACATTATTCTGGATCTGCACCGCAAGGATCTTTCCAACTGCGATATTTTAATTATCGAGGATATTGTGGACAGCGGCAGAACGCTTTCGTATCTGGTCAACTATCTCACGCTCAAGGGCGCAGCAAGTGTGCGCACCTGCACGCTTCTGGACAAGCCGAGCCGCCGCGAGGTGGATTTCACACCCGACTACACGGGCGCTGTGATTCCGGACGAATTCGTGGTGGGCTACGGTCTGGATTATGACGAGGCATATCGGGCGCTTCCGTATGTGGGCGTGCTCAAATCCTCGGTCTACAGCAAATAAAACCGTAGGCGTTTGTATATAATAGGTAGAAACGCCGTTTGATATCCCGCGCATCCCAACCAACTGACACATTCGGGGGTTTTTCATGAAAAGTAATCTCAAAGTCATTGTATTTTACGTTCTTCTGATCGGTGTCATACTGTTTGCGGTATCCTCTCTGTACGGTTCGTATTCCAACACCGAATTGCAGTACAGCGATATCCGCAATTTGTTTGAATCGGAGCAGGTCAAGAGCTTCCGTGTGGATACCGATTCGGTTCTGACCGTCGTAAAGCAGGATAATACCACTGTGAAATACCAGTTGGCGAATTATTTGGACTTTAAGGACGAATTCAACGACCTCATCGTGGAACAGTCCAAAAAGGGCATCATCGAATCGTATGACTATCCGCAACCCAAGGCAACACCTATTTGGGTGAGCTTTTTGCCGTACCTCGTAATTATCGTGCTCTTTATCGCGTTCTGGATCTTCATGGTGCGTCAGACCACGGGAAAGGGCGGCAAGATCGCCTCTTTCGGCAAGGCGCGCGCCAAGCTGGGCACAGATGAAAAGAAAAAGGTCCTCTTCCGCGACGTTGCTGGTGCGGACGAGGAAAAGAACGAGCTTTTGGAAATTGTGGAATTCCTGCGCAACCCCACGAAATTCAATAAGCTGGGCGCACGCATTCCTCACGGCGTCCTGTTAGTAGGCCCTCCCGGTACCGGTAAGACCCTTTTGGCAAAGGCGGTCGCGGGAGAAGCGGGCGTTCCCTTCTATTCCATCTCCGGCTCCGACTTTGTGGAGATGTACGTCGGTGTGGGCGCTTCCCGTGTGCGCGATCTGTTTGACACGGCAAAGAAAAGCCCTGCCGCCATCATCTTTATCGACGAGATCGACGCTGTGGGCCGTCACCGCGGCGCGGGCTTGGGCGGCGGTCACGACGAGCGTGAGCAGACCCTGAACCAGCTTCTGGTGGAAATGGACGGCTTCGGCTCTCATGACGGCGTCATCGTCATCGCGGCAACCAACCGTCCCGATATCCTGGACCCCGCACTTCTGCGTCCGGGACGCTTCGACCGTCAGATCACCGTAAACTACCCCGATCTGCAAGGCAGAATCGATATTCTTCGCGTCCATTCCAAGGGAAAGCCCATGGAGAAGGACGTCAGCCTGGAAAAGATCGCACAGACCACCGTCGGCTTCACCGGCGCCGATCTTGCAAACCTGCTGAACGAAGCCGCTCTGCTTGCCGCAAGAAAGGGCAAATCCCTCATCGGCATGAACGATATCGAGGAAGCAAGCCTCAAGATCATAGTCGGCATGCCCAAAAAGAGCCGCATCAAGGAGAACGAGAAGCGCAAGACCGCTTATCACGTGGCGGGTCACGCCATTC
>ERZ825137.4593-NODE-4593-length-13632-cov-4.473448_pt1 | contig 13632 bp, 17 predicted proteins | sample MGYA00519873_ERZ825137 | MGnify/ENA primary metagenome ERZ825137 (study PRJEB31778, sample SAMEA3449190) | human gut metagenome | biome: human gut; feature: human-associated habitat; material: faeces | place: United Kingdom | collected 2010/2012 ...
TTCTTCCGATCCAACCGTGTCAGACAACCGGGCTGCTGCAAAAAATTTGCTACTGTAATGCCATCATGATCTGCGGCGCAAGCTGTTTCTTTCTGGAAACAACACCCGGCAGGATCACAGACTGCTCGCCTTCCTGCGGCTCTTTGTGGAACGCTTCGCTTACCACATTTTTGCTGTCTCCGCCGTAGAACAGCAGCTCTGTGCTTTCGTTGATAATATCTGTCAGCATAAAGAACAGCATGGATTCTCCGTGGCTTCCCAGAGCCTTTTCCATATATGGAAGCAGTTCTTTCTTGATCTCGGTCAGCTCTACCAGAGAGGCCGCCTTGGGGGTGCCGTTGAAGTCGCCGCCCGGGGCCACGCCGCCGAAGCCGCCCTGCTTGTAATTGAACGCACAGACATAAGTGGCGCTGCCGCCATGGTTGGTGACGATCACAGTGGCGTTGCTGGACTCCAGCCCGCCGATGCTGCCGCCGGAGACGGGGGCGCCCTCGGTCAGGCGGCCGTAAGTATAGGCGTCGCCGGTGATGGACTTGAGCACGATGAAGTCCACCATGCCGGAGGTGTTCAGGTGGCAGGCGGCGATGTCTTTGGCGGCCACGGTGCTGTCGGAGAGGGCGCTGAGCTGGACCTCCGCCATATTGCTGCCCACTTGCTCATAGATCCGCACGGAGGGAAGCACCATCCGCCCGCCGAGGGTCATCTTGCTCACGTTGAGATCGCCGCCGGCGGCGGTCAAAAGGTGCGCGGCGGTGCTCTCCGGCTCGCGCAATATGCCCATGAGCAGATGCTCCGTCCCGACATAGCTGTGGCGCAGACGGTTTGCCTCCGCTACAGCGATCTCGATGACACGCCTGCAGCGGGGCGTGAGACCCTGCACCGGCATGCCCGGCGCGCCGCGGCCGGCGGCCTTTTCGATGAGATCCATCACAAGATCTTCCTCAAAGCCGTTTTCGCGCAGCACGCGCGAGCCGAGCGCGTCCGTTTCGCGCACGATGCCGAGCAGAAGGTGCTCGGTGCCGATGTAGCTGTGGCCCAGCTCCATGGCGGCGGCGCGCGCCTTTTCAATGGCGTTTCTCGCCTTTTCGGTAAATCGGTCGTTCATATTCGTCGTCTCCTTCCCCTGCCGATGGTTGACAGATTTTCCGTTTCTCAATCATCCGGAGCGGCAGAGCGCGTGGTTTTAAAAAAACGGAGCGGGTAAAAACCCGCTCCGTTCCGATATATAAAGCTGCAAAGGCTTTATTTGTTTTCCATTTTCCGGATCATGTCGCGCAGCTCGATGGCCGTTTCAAAATCCTCTTCCTCGACGGCCTTGTGCATTTTGTGGCGCAGAGCGTTCAGCTCGCGGCGCTGCTCAAAAGCCTCCTCGGCGTTTTCCTCCGCCTCCGCCTCCAGCGGATAGGCGTCCTCGCGCACGCTCGGCTCCTCGCCCTTGTGACCCAGAGCTTCCTCGCCCTTCTCCTCGGCCTTCGCCTCGAGCGGGTCGGCCTCCTCGTGCATTTCGGCTTCCGGCTCATGCTCCGAGAGCGTCCGCAGCGGCTCGAACATCTCGCCGATCGACGGCAGACGGCCAAAGCCGAAGAAATCAACGTCCGGCAGCAGAAAGCTGTCCATCATCTTGCCGAAGGAGGTCAGCATGCTGTTCGCCTCGTGCTCGAAGATCCTGTCCAGACCTTCCTTATGGGCGCATTCGGCGCACAGGTGCTTTTCCGTGGTCTTTCCGTTAATGGATTCCTTATAATAGAACTGAGCTTCGTTCTTCTTGCAGATCTCGCATTTCATTGTAATGATCTCCTTTCAAAAAATCCGTCGGATGCTGTGGTGAGCAGCATTTGTTTGAATATGGATGAGCGCACCGTCTTCCGGATCTCGACCGGAACGGCGTGGAGCGCCCGCTCGCTGACCGCCGCGGCGATCAGCCGGGCAAAGGGAACCTCGAGCGCACCGGCGTTCACGGCGTTGTGGAGCAGCGCGTCCGCCGTCGGCTTATCCAGCTCCCGGCCCACGGCGTTTACCGTGTGCATGATGAACTGGGAGGCGTCCGGCTGCACGCGCGTGATGCGGATGTATCCGCCGCCGCCGCGCCGCGACTCGACCATGTACCCGCGCTCTGGGCTGAACCGCGTGGCGATCACATAGTTGATCTGGCTCGGCACACAGCCGAAACGGTCGGCCAGAGAGCTTCGCTGCAGCTCCGCCGTTCCGTCCGCGCTTTCCAGCGCGTCCAGAATGAACCGTGCGATCCGATCACTTGTCCCCATAGCGGCATCCCTTCCTTGATTAGGTTATCTTTGACTTTGACTTTCTTTAACCTTTTCTTTGACTGTATAATAGTCAAGAAACGTCAAATTCTCAACTCTCTGAAACGCCCGCTTTGCGCCGAAAGCGGGAAATTCGGCGTTTTGTCTTTTCCCATCTCGCTCATTCGCATTATTTCTTCGTTTTTCTCGTATTTTCTCGCTTTTTAAAATTTTTCCGGCAGGGAAAAATTTTTGGGTTGCATTTTAAGGGATATATGTTACAATGCGGGTATCCCAAAAAGAGGAGGTACATACCAATGTACGTCATTACCGACAGCTGCATTTCCTGCGGCACCTGCGCGAGCGTGTGCCCCTGCGACGCGATTTCCGAAGGCGCTGATCATTACGAGATCAACCAGGACGTCTGCGCCCAGTGCGGTTCCTGCGCCAGCAACTGCCCCATCGAGGCCATCGAGGAGCAGTAATCCTTCTTCGGCTGCGGGAGGTGCCACTCCCGCGGCTCACAACGGCGGTATGCCTGCCCTTTCGGGCTTGTCATGCCGCCGTATTTATTTTATAATGATTGCATGGACTGGAATCTTTTTACCGGCGAGAGAGCCGGAACGGACGCGCTGCTGCTCGCGGACTTTGCCAAAGACGCGCATGGGACATACGGCGCAGACCTCGGCTGCGGCAGCGGGATACTCTTGTTGCTGCTCCTGCTGGGCGATGAAAGCCGCCGCATGACCGGCGTGGATATCCGGGAGAGCGCCGCGGCAAGCGCGCGGGAGAATCTGCGCACCTTTGCGCTTGAAGAGCGCGGCGAGGCCGTCTGCGCCGATTACCGGAGCGCGCCGTTTGAGAGTGAAAGTCTCGATTTTATCGTATCCAATCCGCCGTACTTTCCGGCGGGACGCGGCGCCGTATCGCCCAACGCGGAGCGCGCCGCGCAGCGCACCGAAAGCGCGACCGTTTCGGAGCTCTGCTCCGCCTCCGCGCGGTATCTCAAGCCCGGCGGGCAATTTTTTCTCGTCCACCGGCGAAAGCGCGAGAGCGACATTCTTGCGGCGCTGCACAACGCCCATCTCACGCCGGTGCGCCGGCGGGACGTTTTCTCCGCGCCGGGAAAGCGCGCGCCCATTTTTCTCATGGAAGCTGTGAAGGGCGCGCCGGTGAGCGCCATGCGCTGCGAAAATATTCTGCTGCGCGGCGCAGACGGCTGCGAAACCGAAGAATACCGGAAAATCTGCCACTGGGAGGCATAATCTTTATGGCCGGAACATTGTATCTGGTGGGAACGCCCATCGGCAATCTGAACGATCTCTCCCCCCGCGCGATCGAAACGCTCAAAAGCGTGGACTTCATCGCCGCGGAGGATACGCGCGTCACATTAAAGCTCCTCAACCACTTCGGCATCCGCCGCCCGCTCATCAGCTATTATGAGCACAACAAGGTGGAAAGCGCCGCCGTCATTCTCCCACGGCTGCTCGGAGGGGAGAGCTGCGCGCTTGTCTCCGACGCGGGTATGCCCGCGATCTCCGACCCCGGCGAGGAGCTGGTGCGGCTGTGCGGGGAGCACGGCATCACGGTATCGGCGGCCCCGGGGCCGAGCGCGGTCATCACGGCGCTCGCCATGTCCGGCCTGCCGACGCAGCGGTTCACGTTTGAAGGCTTTCTCTCCACATCGAACAAGTCAAGGAAGGAGCATCTCGAAACGCTGCGGCACGAGCACAGGACGATCGTTCTTTACGAAGCGCCGCACAAGCTCGTGGAAACGCTCGGCGATCTTTACGATGTGCTCGGCGACCGGGACATTGCTCTCGGGCGCGAGCTCACGAAGCTGCACGAGGAGATCGTCCGCACGACGATCGGCGCAGCGCTTGAAAAATACCGCGCCGAGCGGCCTCGCGGGGAATTTGTGCTCGTCATCCGCGGCGCGCCGGTCGAAAAGGGGCCGCGCCTCCCGCTCGAGGATGCGCTCGCGCTCGTGGAGGAATACCGCGCCGGGGGCATGAAGCTCAAGGACGCGGCCAAGCGCGCCGCCGCCGAGACGGGACAGAGCCGAAACGATCTTTACCACGCCGCGCTCGTGCGTGAAAAAGAAACCGGCACGGAAGAGTAATTTTCACTTTTCCCCGGCAAAGAAACGTGCTATAATACGAATACAGAAATTCACCACCTACCGGTTATAAGGAGGCTGTTTTTATGGAAAAGAAACGCATCATCACCATCGGACGTGAGTTTGGCAGCGGCGGACGCACCATCGGCAAGGAAGTCGCCGATCGGCTCGGCATCCCCTGCTATGACCATGAGCTGATCGACCGGCTGGCCGAAGAGAGCGGGCTTTCCAAGGAATACATCACCAACGAGAGCGAATACGCCTCCCACAGCAGCTGGACGGCGGCGGCGTTCTCCTCGGTGCGCTCGTTCGGCGTGCCGTCCAACCAGGACTATCTCTGGGCGATCCAGCGCCGCATCATTCTTGAGCTCGGCCAGAAGGAAAACTGCGTGATCGTCGGCCGCTGCGCCGACGCCATTCTCGAAGGCAGCGCCGATCTTCTCAAGGTGTTCGTCCATGCCGACTTTGAAAAGCGCGCCAAGCGCATCGTGGAAAAATACGGCGAGACCGAGGAGCCGACCGAGAAGCGTCTGCGCGACAAGGACAAACGCCGCGCGCTCTATTATCAGTTCTACACCGATCTCGAATGGGGCAACATGAACCACTACCACATCATCCTCGATTCCGGCTCGCTCGGCATCGAGAAATGCGTGGATGTGATCGCCTCGCTTTATTGATCGACGCTACCCGGATACATACTTCAGAGGCTGTCCCACACGGGGCAGCCTCTTTTTCGGGTATACAAAAAGGGCTGCCGCATATGCTTTGTATGCGGCAGCCTTATTTATTCGTTTGTTTCCTCCCGAAGCCGGCGAAGACAGCTCCGGCAGATCTGCTTTCCCCGGTAGGAGAGAAGTTCGCGCGTCGCGCCGCAGAACAGGCACGCAGCGTCGTACTTCCGAAGGACGATGGCATCGCCCTCGATAAAAATCTCCACCGGATCGCGCACCTCCAGATCCAGCGTCCGGCGCAGCTCGACCGGCAGTACCACTCGCCCCAGATCGTCGATCCGACGGACGATCCCCGTTGATTTCATAGATCCGCACACCCCTTACCTAAATACTCTTTTCGACAAAATTCTATACTGGCCGATACGAAATTGCAAGATGCAGCTGCCCCGTTTTTTATTGGTAATTTTTTCCGGTCGAGGTATCTCCATGGCTATGTCGTACGTCTGGGTCATCCTTCTTTTTGTGTCGGTTGTTTTCGGCGCGCTCACCGGCTCGGCGGGCGCGGTCGGCGCGGCGGCGGTGCAGGGCGCGGAGAGCGCCGTGGAGCTCACGCTCTCGCTCGCCGGGCCGATGATCTTCTACAGCGCCCTTCTCGAGGTCATGGAGCGCTCGGGGCTGACCGAAAAGCTCTCCCGCGCGCTGCGCCCGGTGCTGGGACGGCTGTTCCCCTCGTCCCGAAGCGATCCGGAGCTGGCCGGGGAGCTCTCCTGCAACATGAGCGCAAATCTGCTCGGGCTCGGCAATGCCGCCACGCCTGCCGGCATCCGCGCCGCGCAGCGGCTGCACGCGCTCTCCGGCGGAGAGGCGGCGTCCGACGAGCTGTGCCGTCTCGCCGTACTCAACACCGCGTCCATCCAGCTCCTCCCGACGACCGCCGCGGCGCTGCGCTCAGCCTGCGGCGCGGAAAACGCGTTCGATATTCTGCCCGCGGTGTGGATATCGTCTGCGGCGGGCGTGGCCGCGGGGCTGCTCGCCGAGCGGCTTTTCCGGAGAGCGCCATGAAAATGCTTTTGCAGCTTCTCCCCGCGCTGCTCGCCGCGGGCGTTGGGGGATACGCGCTCTTTCGCGGAACGGACGTTTTTTCCGCTCTCACCGACGGCGCTCTCCAAGGGCTTCGCACCGTGGGGCGCATCGCGCCTGTGCTCGTGTGTCTGCTCCCGGCGGTCGGCGCGCTGCGCGCTTCGGGCGCGATCGACGCATTCACGGCGCTGCTGCGGCCCGCGCTCTCCTTTCTCGGCATTCCGGCGGAGACCGTGCCGCTCATGCTGCTGCGCCCGATGAGCGGCAGCGGCGCGCTTGCCGTGGCCGGGGATATTTTCACCGCGTGCGGCGCAGACTCCCCCGCCGGGCGCACCGCGGCGGTCATGCTCGGCTCGACGGAGACGACGTTTTACGTTCTCTCTATCTACTTCGGCGCGGCGGGCGTGCGCAAAACGCGCCACGCCGTCCCCGCGGCGCTGTGCGCCGATCTCGCGGGGTTCCTCGCCGCGGCGTTCTGCGTCAACGTGCTGCATCTGTAAAAATGAAAAGGCCCCCTCGAACGAGGAAGCCGGGATACCCCTCAGGCAGCCTTACGGCTGACAGCTCCCCGATTCGGGGAGCCGAGTGGGTTTGTGATAATCTATCTTGCCTCCCCTAACAGTGGAGGCGGCAAAAAAAGGCTTTGACGGAGGGGTTTTCCTTAATTCGGATATGTGACATCGCTGATATGGCTCGGGCGCGGCTCCTGCACGCGGATGAAAAACCGGTTGCGGCCGACGATCGTATCGTCCATATCCACGCTGTAATCGATCTCGATCTCGCCGCCGTGCGCGCCGAGACGGTTGACGATGCGCCGGGTGTTCAGCCCCATCGTCGCCGAGCCGAACGGCGTTTCGTACAGGAAATAGCGCTTGCGCCCCTCCTCAAACTCCATGCGGGTGTTGAGCGTCCCTTCGCGCGAGAGCACAACGCTGCGCGGCTGCACGCAAAGCGATGTTTTCGTCCCCTCCATGCCGGTGAGCTCGCTCTCCTGCCAGGTGAGCAGCGTTTCCTTCTCGTCCTGGCCGTAATGTCCGGCCGTGACGAGCTCCATGGCATCGGGGCCGTTCACGCCCTGCTGCACGCCGGTGACCGATATGATAACGTCTTTCATCCGCATGACATTCACTCCCGACACACCGGTCTCCCCGGCATTTGGTTTATAGATTATATGCGAAAACGTCTTCGATGACAAGTGAAAAATTGTATAGCAATTTCCCGGATTTATTGTTATAATATGATGTCAATGTATGTTCACAGAGAGGAGTGGATCGTAATGCAGCTTGAACTGACGGAAAAGGAATTCCGGCGGCTTCTGGACATGGTGTACATCGGGAACTGGATTCTCAATTCCTGCCGGGATGATGACCGGTTTGAGGACTATGACAATCTCGAGGAAAAGCTCTTTTCCCTCTGCCCGGAGCACGGGATGCGCGCACTCGTTCAGCGCTGGCGCGGCCACTCGTATCCCTCCCGCGCGTACGAGGAAGGCGGCATCCATGAGGCGATCGCCGACTATGAGGACGCCGTTTTCTACGACATTCTGGCCGAGGAGCTCGCGCGGCGCGACATGAGCGCCGAGCAGATCAGCCAGGACGACGCGGAGGAGCTGAACGCGCGCATGGAAGAATACTTTGCCGAGTTTGAGAAGCACGGCATAGAGAATGTGAAGGTTGAAGCATGAAAACGGATATTCTGATCATCGGCGCCGGTCCTGCCGGCATATTCACCGCCCTGGAGCTCATCCGCAAGGGCTACAAGGGCCACATCACGCTCGTGGAAAAAGGCCAGAGCGTCGAGAAGCGCCACTGCCCCAAGGCCGAGACCGGCCGGTGCATGAACTGCAAGCCCTACTGCCACATCACGACCGGCTTTTCCGGCGCGGGCGCTTTCTCCGACGGCAAACTCTCCCTCTCCCATGAGGTCGGCGGCGATCTGCCGACGCTCGTCGGCGAAAGGCTCGCGCAGGAGACCATCGACTATGCTGACTCCATCTATCTGGAATTCGGCGCGGACACCCACATTGAGGGCATCAGCGATCCCGACAAGGTGAAGGACATCCGCCGCCGCGCCATTCAGGCCGGTCTCAAGCTTGTGGACTGCCCGATCCGCCACATGGGTACCGAGAAGGCCCAGGGCATTTACCTTGCCATTGAGCGCTATCTCGCCGAGAACGGCGTGGAGCTGATCTTCGGCTGGGAGTGCCTTGATCTCCGTCTCAAAGACGAGACCTGTCTCGGCGGCGTCATCTCCAACGGCAAAGAGGAGCGCGAGATCGAAGCCGAGCGCACGATCGTCGCCACGGGCCGCCGCGGTGCGGACTGGCTTGAAACGCTCTGCGCCGAGCACGGCATCGCCCACCAGCCCGGCACCGTGGATATCGGTGTGCGCGTCGAGGTGCGCAATGAGATCATGGAGACCGTCAACGAGGTGCTCTATGAGTCCAAGCTCATCGGCTATCCCGCGCCGTTCAAAAACAAGGTCCGCACGTTCTGCCAGAATCCCGGCGGCTTTGTTTCGCAGGAGAATTACGACAACGGTCTCGCCGTCGTGAACGGCCACTCGTTCAAGGAAGTGAAGAGCCCGAACACGAACCTCTCCATTCTCTGCTCGCACAACTTCTCCGTGCCGTTCAACCAGCCCATCAGCTACGCGCAGAAGGTCGGCGAGCTCACGAACATGCTCGCCAACGGCCACATTCTCGTGCAGCGCTACGGCGACATTCTCGACGGCAAGCGCACCTGGGAAAAGGAGCTCGCGCAGTCGAACGTCCGTCCGACGCTGCCCGACGCCGTCGCCGGCGATATCACCGCCGCGATGCCCTACCGCAGCATGACGAACATCATCAACTTCATCAAGGCCGTCGATCAGGTCGTGCCGGGCTTTGCCTCGTACGAAACGCTGCTCTACTCCCCCGAGCTGAAGTTCTACTCCAACCGCGTAAAGATGGACGCCGATCTCAACACGAACATCCGCCGTCTCCACTGCCTCGGCGACTCGTCCGGCTGGACGCGCGGGCTGATGATGGCCTCCGTCATGGGAGTGCTCATGGGCCGCGAGATCATCCGGCAGGAAAACATTTGATTAAATATCCCGCATAACTCCAGAATGCCGCAGAGCCAGACGGATGAAACTCATCCGTCTGGCTCATCTTTTTTTCAATACTATATACGCAGGAGGCCGCCCATGCGGCAGGGAGTATTTTTTTGATGACTTGGCTGAGCGGCCGGATCCAGCCGAACCCGGGGCGCGATCACACAGCGCATCCCGTTCGCCGCGGCTCCTTTGATCCGGTTTTTACAGCGTCTGCTGCTTGATCCCTCGAATGGCGCTGATGACCCAGTCCTGTGCCTGCTGCTGGATCACCGTGCCGCAGTACGGGCACCGCGCGCTCGCGTTCACGTCGAGCGGCGCGCCGCAGCCGGGGCAGGTGATGCGCTTCGTTTCGCCGCTCTCGGCGTTCGTCTGCGTGCCGGTCGGGCGCAGCAGATCCCATTCGTAGGTCATGAACTTTTCCTGATCGCGGCTGCCGCGGACGATCTGCTGCGTGCCGTCGTTCACGGTGTAATCCGTGATGCGCGTGCGCAGCCGGAGAAGGATATGGTCCTCGCCGCCGGTCTGGTGGAAGCCGAGCGGCGTCACATCCAGCACCGCGATGCGCTCGACGACGTTCGTCTCGCCGCGCTGCGCATACCCCTGCAGCGAGCGCTCCATCTGCGTGAAGAGCGCGTCGGTGAAGTACGGCCGCAGCGACTCGATGTTCTTCGCCGTCCAGCCGTTCTGCATCTGCACATAGAGATTCGACGCCTTTTCGCACAGCGCCGCCGCGTTAAAGTTCGGATCGATCTTCGTATATTCGCCGATGGGCGTGAGCGCAGCGCGGTTGGCGCGGCTCTCGGCACGCTCGGCGCGTTGGGCGGTCGCTTTCTTAGACGTACTGTTGTTTTTCATTTTCGTCCTCATAGAATACACGATCGCCACCACTACGATCAGCGCCATTATAAGGATCCGCGTAGGGTTGGCGTCGCCGGATACATATCCGTCATCATCGTAGTAACTGCTTCCGGAGCTGCTGCTTGAGGATGACCAGCTGCTGTCGTTATCGCTGTAATCGTAGCTGAAATCATAGTCCGAGCTGCCGGAAAAATCACCGAAATCGGCGAGAGCCGTGACGTTCAGCACGACGAGCGCGCAGAGCAGCACAGCAAACAGAGTAAGAACTTTCTTCTTCAAGGCGGCATCCTCTCCCTATCTTTTTCTATGCGGGACATTTGTCTGAAATTAATATTTAATTTGCTGCCGTGCATGGCAGGAACGGCTCGCCAAACCGGAAGCGGGTCACGGCAGCAGCCGCAGAATCCGGGCAGCGCGAAAGGGTTTGCCGTCTGTTCTTCAAGGCAGCAAGCCCTTTCGGCAGCTTGAATAAATTGTCTGACTTTTCCGGTCTCTTCTGCGCGCCGCAAGGCTTTCGGCCGAAGCCGTCCGCCCGGCGGTCTGCCGTGCGAGACTCAGACGTGATTCTTGGGCTCTTCTCCGCCGCACTCACTGCAGAACTTTCCTTTGTTCACGGTACCGCAGATCGGGCAGACCCATTCAGCCGCGGGCGCGGAGCGTCGGGAGGCCGCCGTTCCGGCAGCCGCCGCAGAAGCGCGCTGTCTCCGGCGCTCCTGACGTTCGTATTCCTCGCGCTGTTTCTTTTTCCGCACAAGCAGTACTCCCGCCGTGATGCCTCCGCCGAGGAGCAGCACGGCAACCGCAGCAAGGACGATCGGGAGTGCTTTGCCGCCGGACAGCAGGCCTCCCTTTTTCGGCTCCGGGGTCGGCTCGGGCGACGGAGTCGGCGTTTCAATGCCGGCCGCCGGAACGGCGGTCGGTGTGGGCGTGGGGGCTTCCGTCGGCGTGGGCGTGGGAGTCGCTGTCGGCTCCGGCGTTGCCGTCGGCTCCGGGGTCGGAGACGGCGTGGGCGTTGCGGCGGCATTCACGGTGATGACCGCCGTGCCGTCGGTATAGGTCCAGAGATTCGTTGCGCTGCTGAAGAGGCAGACCGCCTTCCAGCCGTTCAGCTCCATGGGAATATTCGTAAGATACATCGTCGTGCTGTTACCGCCGGTGATCGTAAGGCCGGGGAACTTATCGGCGGTCACGTCGAAAATGACCTCGGTCTTGCCGTCGGGACTCAGAAAGCGCCACGCGCACCACGCCCAGCCGGTGGCGTTTGCCACAAACGTTGCGCTGCCGCCGACCTCCACGGTCTCCTTCGTCGGCTGCTTTGTAATGATCGGCGCTCCGGCAGTCGGCGCCGGAGTATTCGTCGGCGCGGTCGTTGTGCCGGTCGTTGGGGCCGTCGTCGGAGCTGTTGTCGGAGCCGTTGTGGGAGCCGTCGTCGGCGCCGTTGTCGGCACCGTTGTCGGCGCTGTTGTCGGCGTTGGCGTCGGAGTAGCTGCAACATCGACAAACAACCGCACAGACCATGTGCACTTCCAGGAGGCTGCGTCATCTTCGTAGTGTGTCTCGCCGGTCAATATGTAAGTGCCGGGAGTTGTCGGCGTGCCGAAAAGGCTGGACACATCCTCATTCTTGCCCAGCGACATACCGGGCGGCAGCACACCGCCGGTCTGCACGACCTCCGTGACCGCACCGCCCTCCCCGGCTGTGATCGTGATCCATTTGTATACTCCAGCGGTAGCGACCTCGTGTATTTCTTTATCGGCAGCGAGCGCAGGGATTTCCAGCAGCGGCACGGCGAACGCGCAGAGCAGCACTGCGGCGAGCAGCAGAGAGAGCGGCTTTTTGAACTTCATTTCGTTTTTCCTCCCCGTTTTCTGTTCCCGATTTGGTTTTCCTCCATTGTCAGTATATCACAGCGTCTGAAACGCATGCAATATGAAAAATTGTAAAAACCGCCGGAATTCCCGCATTTAACAGTCAAGACCACCGGCGCAGCCGGTGGTCCACCACCCGGGCCGCGCTTTCGCTGAGGCCCAGCGCCCGCCCGATCTCGCTGAACGCATAGCCCTGAAGCCGCAGCCGGAACACGGCCTGGTCCCGGGGCGTTTTTTGCTGCAAAAGCTGCTCCACCCGGGCCAGCAGCGCCCGGCTTTCGGCCCTTGTGGGGGCTTCGTCGGCCAGATACAGGCCCAAAAGATCGCTCAGCTCCACGGTCTCGCGCCTGGCGCGCAGCCAGTCCAGCCAGGCATGGCGCGCCACAGAGAAAAGCCAGGCTTTGAGCGATTCTTCTCTTTTCAGGGTGTGAAGGTTTTGCAGGGCTTTTAAAAAGGTCTCGCTCACCAGGTCCTCGGCCTGCGCGGCGCTGCCGGTGAGGCGCAGAAGATAGCGGAACAGCTCGCCCCTGTATTGCTCGTAGATCTCGTCCAGCCCCGGCATACGCGGCCCCGCCCCCTTTCCACCGTTCACCTTACAAGACGCGCGCGCCGGGAAAACGTTACACGCGCAAAAAATATTTGTTCGCTTTTCAAAAAGATCCGGCCCCGGGGCCGGTGGGAAACAAAAGGCGGCGCGGCGGGGGAAAGGCCCCCTGCCGCGCCGCCTGTGCTATTTGAGCTTTTTGGGCCTGCCCCCGTTTATTCCTCCAGAGGCACCACCTGGCGGAACACGGCCTGCGCCTTGCTGGAAAGGGCCATGTCCCTGTGATAGCGGCCGAACAGCCACTTTTTGTATTCGGTGTTCTTCATCACGTTGTCGAAAAAGGTGTGCAGCCAGTTGGGCTGCCCGCGCATGTACTGCGTGAATTCGAGAATTTGCAGCGGCGCGTCGTGGGTGAGGATGTAATCCACCCGGCGGCCCGCCCGGTTCAGGTTTTCGGCGCACCATTCCAATTCGTCGGTGGTGGGCATTTCGGCCCGCCACCAGTTCACGCCCTCGTCCCGGTCTTCCTTGTCCCAGCTTTCGGCGCCGCCGAAGCACAGCAGCTTTTTGCCCTCCAGCTCCAGAATGCTGCCCCGCAGGATGTAATACACGCCGCCGCCGATGTGCCGGGCCCGGCCGCCCTCGAACTCTTGCACCGGGTATTCCCGCAGGAGGTCGAAGTTTTCGTGGCAGCCGTCGATGAAGAGGATGCGGTAACGGCGCTTTTCGAGCCATTTCAGATTTTTTTGTTCGGCCTTATCGCCGTTCCACAGGAAACCGAAATCCCCCAGAACGATCAGGGTGTCGCGCTTTTTCAGTTTTTTCAGGGCCTTTTCTTCAAAGCGCGCAAGGTCGCCGTGGATATCACCCGTTACATAGATCAAAGCCTCACACCTCTTTCGCCCAAAAGTCTTTATAAACGCAAAAAAAGCTGATATAATAAAAGCTACACCAGCCGCCGGGCACAGCGCCCGGCAGGTGATTGGAAACCACCCCGGCAGCCAACACTGCCTTTATCATTTTATCGCGTTTAAAGGGAAATGTCCACATGAAAAAATTCGCTGCACTTGTGTTGGGCCTGGCGCTCGCCTGCGGCGTGCTGGCCCTGCCCGCCGGGAACGAATCCGCTTCCGGCCAAACCGGTGAATCCGCC
>ERZ825137.4594-NODE-4594-length-13631-cov-9.050751_pt1 | contig 13631 bp, 8 predicted proteins | sample MGYA00519873_ERZ825137 | MGnify/ENA primary metagenome ERZ825137 (study PRJEB31778, sample SAMEA3449190) | human gut metagenome | biome: human gut; feature: human-associated habitat; material: faeces | place: United Kingdom | collected 2010/2012 ...
TCGGCCGCTTCGGGCGGCACCTTGCCATGCAGCTGAGCGAGCTGGGGCATCAGGTGATGGCGGTGGATCGGGACGAGGAGCGCGTCAACGAATGTATGCCCTTTGTCACCAACGCACAGATCGGTGACAGCACCCGCGTGGATTTCCTGCGCTCGCTGGGCGTCAGCAACTACGATGTCTGCTACGTCACCATCAGCGGAAATTTCCAGAACTCGCTGGAAACGACGTCTCTGCTCAAGGAGCTGGGGGCGAAATATGTGGTGTCCCGCGCGGAGCGTGACGTGCAGGCGAAGTTCCTGCTGCGCAACGGCGCGGACGCGGTGACATACCCGGAAAAACAGCTGGCGAAGTGGGCGGCCATCCGCTACACCGCCAACCACATCTTCAGCTACATAGAGCTGGACGAGAAGCACGCCATCATCGAGGTCGCTGTGCCGGACAGCTGGCAGGGGCGCAGCATCGGCGAACTGGATGTCCGCAAAAGGTACGGCGTCAACATCCTCGGCGTGAAGCGAAGCGGCAAAACCAACGTGACCATCTCGCCGGAAACGGTGCTGGACGGCAGTCTGACGCTGCTGGTGCTGGGCGAGTATACGGCACTGAAAAAGTGCTTCCGTCTGTAGGCTTCGGCGAAATTCACCGGCCTTTCTTTACCGTGCAAAAAAAGGACTGGCACAGCGCGTGCCAGTCCTTTTTTTCGTACAGCCGCCACTGTCTGCGCTGACGGTCATCCGATCTCGCCCTTTGTGCGCTTCTTAGCGCGGCACACCGCTGCCGCAGCCAACAGCAGTCCGGACGCTGCCGCCAGCATCACCATAAAGGCGATATTGCCGCTATCCCCGGTGGCCGGTGAGCTGATCGCGGCGCTCGGATAGTAGTAATGCGTGCCGTTGCTCGCCGTATAGCTGCAGCGCATGGAGCCGATGGTCAGCGCGCCGCTGGTCACACCGTCACAGAAGCGGTACACGGGACGCTGTCCGTTCACAGTATATTCCGCGCCTGCGATGGCAAAGCCTTCGTTGTTTGCGGCGGTATTCACACCGGCGGCGGGCTGAACATGGACGATCTCCGGGGCTGCTGTGCCGTTCAGGGTAATTTTCGCCATGCGGTTGCCGTAGCCGTCATCCGCCGTCACCCAGAGCTTCTTTTCGTAGGTGTCATAGTCCAGCGCCATGGCGCCGCCCAGCTTGGTGTCAATGTCCGCGATCTGCACCACAGTCTCATCCTTGTTGAGGACATAGGCGTACACATGGCCGTTGTCCTCCAGCGCCACAAAGAACACACCGCCGGCAACGGCGTTGGGATAATTGACCGCGTCAAACGGTTTGCCGGTGTTTTTATCGATCAGTTTGCCGTTGACATCGGTGGTTGCGACCCATTCCACCGCCTCAATGCCCATGTTGGCGGAGACCTGCGGCAGAGACGCGGTCAGATCCCACTGCTTCTGCGCCACCAGACGCGTACCGACTTTGTTGGGATCGACCATCAGGATCGTGTTATAGTTCACGCCCTTGGCGCTGTTGTCGCGCTCGGAGGCAAGGTAAACCATGCCGCTGCCGTCCACCGTGATGCCCTCGGCATCGGGACCTTTGGCCTTTTCGCTGTCGGCGTCCTTTTGGAAGCAGACACGCTTGCCCTGCTCAAAGCCGCTGGCAAAGGTCAGCGTGCCATCCTTGGCCACATTCATGACCCAGAAGGTGGCGGTGCCGTTGTCCACGGCATAGAGCCTGCCACCCGCAAAGTCTAGGCCGGAGGAGTCCTCCAGGAAGGTGGGCGTTGTGTCAAATGTATGCACCTTGTCGCTGCCGGGCCATGCGATAACATCCGGGATACCGGCAAATTTGTTTGCCGCGCCGGGGGTAGCCTCCAGCGTGTTCTGATAGCTGCTGCCGTTGACATCCGGATACAGTCCCCAGGTGGGGTTGGTATGGCTTCCGTCAGGCCAGGTCGCTGCGGCGATCTGCTCTCCGCCCTCAAACAGGCGGACGGAGTCCCCCTTGCCCAGACCGAACGCAAAGCCCTTTGCACCGCTGTCGTCCTGATAGATCACCAGAAATCCGTTTGCCGGAATAGTCGTTCCGTCAGGAATGGTATAGGGATCCTTGCCCTTGCTGTCCTTCAGCACAAGGCCGGAGATGTCCAGCACTTCGCCTGTAGGGTTGGCCAGCTCCACCCAGTCCGCAACGCCGTTGGGGTCGTTGGACTGCACTTCGTTGATGACCACGGGGTTGACGACTTTGTTCTTTTTGCCCTTGGTGGCGGTGGCAAAATCCTGAAATTCACCGGTGCCGTCCGGGATGCGGGCATAGACGCCGTTTGCGTGGACAGCCCATTCATATTCGGCAATGAGATCACCGCCGGCATCGTAGATCGCGGCCTTGTCCGCCTTGCCCAAACCGAAGGTAAAAGCTTTATTCTGCTCCAACACATAGAGTGCGCCGGGAGCCAGTGTCGTTCCGGCTGCCACCGGCGTGACATCCGCCTTGTGTCCCACCGGATCGTTATCCAGCAGATACCAGCCGGAAATGTCAACAGGCTGCATGCCGGTGTTCATGATCTCCACCCAATCGGTTGCGTCGCCGTTGGACTCTACCTCGTTGATCACGATGGTGGGCGCATAGTATTCATTGGCGGTGCCCTTTGTCTCCTTAGTCAAGCGGAATGCACCCGTGCCATCGGGATAGCGCCCGTAGGAAGCCTTCGCCGCGTCGCCGTCATAGGAGGCATGCGCTGTCCAGCTATACTCATCCAGCAAATTGCTGCCTTTGTCGTACAAACGGATGGAATCGCCGGAGCCAATGCCGATGGCCGCTTCAAACGTGCCTTCTGCAAAGGTTTTTGTCTGATCGTCATAGATCAGACCGCTGCTCTTGGCATCCACCACCAGCAGTGCTCCCGCGGCGATCGTGCTCCCATCCGGGAAACGCCAGCGGTGATCGTCGGAATTGTCCCGCAGCTCGAAGCCGGAGATGTCCAGCGTCTCCGCGCCGGTATTCATCAGCTCCACCCAGTCGTCCGGGCTGGAGTTGATCTCGTTGAGCACCAGAGCGGGTTTTGCGGAAGGCTCTGGCTGGGTCGGTTCCGGCGCGGCAGGCGCTGCATTGACCGCACCGGGGGTGGCATCCGCATCGGCAAAGCTGCCATCGCTCTGCCGGGACCATGTGCCGACCGCCACGCTGGTATAGGCATAGCTGTCGATCTGTGCTCCGCCGGCGTCATACAGAATGGCGGTATCCGCTTTGCCCAATCCGAAGTCGAAATTGACCGTTTCTTCAAGAACCAGGAATGCGCCGGGTGCCAGAACGGTGCCCTCCGCCAGCGGCGTGGTTTTTCCCTCCGTTTTTCGTTCCTCGCCTTTATCATCGGTCAGATACCAGCCGGAGATATCCACCGTCTCTGTGCCGGTGTTGGTGATCTCCACCCAGTCATTGCCTTTATTCGGCGCATCCGATTCCACCTCGTTGATGACGACGGATGGCTGCTGCGTCTGCGTTTCCGGCGCAGCGCCTGTCGCCAGTGCCTGTGCTGGCAGCAGCATAGCCGCCGACAGCAGGATACTGAGAATTTTGGCTGTTCGTTTCATAGGAAGCCTCCTGCGTAAGAATCTGGAATATCTGTCATCCCGATCCTTAGTGTAGGCGGCCAACGTAAAATCCACAACGTGAGCACTGTAAAATCGCAGAGAGTGTAACGAGTCGTTCCGACAATCACAAACGCCGGAAACCGTAGCGGTTTCCGGCGTTTTTATGTGCTTCCACCTGTACGGGGGCGGAAAAGGGCTTACTGCTTCAGCTCCAGCGTCCGCCGGTAGGCGGCGATGACGGCGTTCATGGCGGCGGCGCGCAGGCCGCCCTCCTCCAGCGCCCGTACACCGGCGATGGTGGTGCCGCCGGGGGAGCATATCTCGTCCTTCATCAGGCCGAAGGGCTTGCCGCTCTCCAGCGCCAGCTGCGCCGCGCCCAGCAGCATCTGGGCGGCGAAGGTGTTGGCCTTGGCGCGGGGCAGACCACAGGTCACGGCGCCGTCCGCCAGCGCCTCCATGAACAGGCATGCGAACGCGCCGCCGCATCCGGCCACCGCGCTGCCGGCGTCGATCAGCTCCTCCGGCAGGGCTTCCAGCCGCCCGGAGGCGGCCATGTCGCGCAAAAGCGCGTCAAGCTGCTGCTGCGTCACGGCGCTGTTTGTGTCGTACAGCGTTAAGCCCGCGCCCACCGCGCAGGCGGTGTTGGGCATGATCCGCACCACGGCGCTGCCGGGCACGGCCTGCTCGATGGCCGCGATGGTCACGCCCGCCGCCATGGACACCAGCAGAGGCTTGTCCTCCCTCGCCGTCAGGGTCGGACGCAGCTGCGCCAGCACGCCCGGCAGCAGATGGGGTTTTACGCCCAGAAAAATGCAGCCGCAGGAGGAAGCGATGGTCTCCGCGTCCGCGCAGTGGGCGCCCAGCTCCGCGGCCAGCGCCTCCGCCTTAGCCATCGTGCGGTTGTTGAGGAAGATGTCGGTGGGGGACACCGTTTTGACCAGCGCCCGCGCCAGCGCGCCGCCCATGTTGCCTGTGCCGATAAATCCGTATGTCATGGTATGCACCTCGTTTCCGTTTTTCCCTATTATAATCCACCCGCCGCCGAAGCGCAACAGAAAGAAAGCCGCGCGCGTAAGAGAAAAGCCGTCCCGGGATCAACTCCGGAACGGCTTTTGTTATGTATCGAGGGTATAAGTAACAGCGCAGCCCTCCGCCGCAAAGCGTTCGTCGATCATGTCTTTTATGCTCTCGACGGTGCTTTTGGCGATCTTGTTGGCCTTGGGATAGAGCCACTGGTCGATGGCGCCCACCTCCACCGTCCGCGCATCGGTGTGCAGCTTGACCGGCACGCCGATGCCGTGATCCTGCCATTTCAGGTACAGATACCCGTCCTCAACGGTCATGTCCCCGTGCTGCATTTTCTTGAAGCGTTTTATTGTTTTCCGGTTATTGGAATCCGGTTCGTCTCTCAGCTCCCGCCAAAAGCGCCACAGGGTCTGCTCGGGTTCAAGGCCCACGATGGGAGGCAGCGTCTGCGGGGAGGCGGCATAGGGAAACCTGCCGCCGAACAGATACCGGCGGATGAGCCTTATGCCGCGGTTCTTCACCGGGTACCCGAAGCCCACATAGGGGAGCCGCATGCTGTCGAACGTGCAGCTGCGCCGCTCCAGATCGACCACGCAGGGCAGCGCCGCTGTTTCGGAGCCGTCGCCGCCGCCCTTGCCGACAGTGTCGGACAGCTCGGTGCGGAGCTGCTCCTCCACGCGGTCTGCGAAGATCACGATCACGATGACCTGATGGAGGGGCGCGCTTCGCTGCGCCCTGTCCAGAAACCGGTGCTTTTTCGCGCCCTTCAGCGCTCTGGCGTTGGCCTTTGCGGAGCTGACGATCAAGCGGTACTGATCCTGATCAAGAAGCTCCACGGAGTAGACCGCCATGAGCTTTTCGATGCCGCTGGAATAGATGGTCATGGGGGCGCTGCTCTTATACCGCAGTATTTGGGGCTGCGGGGCGAGAGCGGTCGGTATGCACGGGTGCCCGAAGCGGGATATCCGCCGCCGGACGCTCTGCGCCGAGAAGGAGCGCGGCAGCGTGAAGCAGGCACGCGCTGTGTTGTAGCAGTGCAGTGTGGCAAACAGAATGTCCAGCCCCATCAGGATACAGAAATTCTTGATGGCGTATACCAGACGGCCGGCCATCGCACCGATACAGGCCAGCGCCTTTATCCCATCGGGAACGAAGGGCAGCTTGACCACGATGACGGCGGGAACGGCGAACGCGCCTATAACGACCACATAGACCAGTATCCGGCAGAGCAGAGCGTTTTTCAGACGAGGGAAGGGCAAGCACATCACCCCTGTTCTTCAGCGGTATACGCTGTTTTTCTTCATTATACCCTGTCCGCTGCCGGAGCGCAACAGAAAGAAAGCCGCGTATCGGGCGGGCTCAGCCCGCCTGCTCGCCGGTGGACTGCGCCGCCAGAGCGATGGCGTCCTGGATGTGCCGGCAGAAATTCTCGCGCCCCACCTTGTCCACAAAGCCGGCGTGCTCCATCACATGCATGGGCTGCTCGTTGACGTGGGAGAAGATCACGCGGATGCCCTTTTTGGCGCACTCGTCATACAGGTCCTCCAGCGCGTTGAAGGCCGTGACGTCCAGCGCGTTGACCATGTGCATACGGATGACCAGACAGCGGGTGAACTCCTTGACGGTGATCTCACCGATGCGCTCGGCCATGCCGAAGAACAGGGGGCCGCGGATCTCGTACACCCGCACGTGGAGGGGCACCTCCGTCAGCTGATCCTCCGGCATGTCCTTGTACTTCCAGCCCCGGATCTCCGTCTCGTCGCTCATGCGCTTCATGAACAGCAGGGCGGCCAGCAGCATGCCCACCTCGATGGCCACCACCAGATCGAAGATCACCGTCAGCAGGAAGGTCAGCACCAGCACCAGCAGGTCGCTGCGGGGCGCGCACCGGCAGAGCCGGACGAAGGCGCGCCACTGGCTCATGTTATAGGCGACGCTGAACAGGATGGCGGCAATGCAGGGCATGGGAATCAGCGCGGCGTAGGGCATCAGCACCACCAGCACCAGCACAAGCACCAGCGCGTGTACCATGCCGGCCACCGGCGTGCGGCCGCCGGACTTGATGTTGGCGGCGGTGCGGGCGATAGCGCCGGTGGCGGGGATGCCGCCGAACAGGGCGGAGCCGATGTTGCCGATGCCCTGGGCGATCAGCTCCGTGTTGGAGTTGTGGTGGGTGGCCACCATGCCGTCCGCCACCACGCAGGACAGAAGACTCTCAATGGCCGCCAGGATCGCAATGGTGAACGCGCTGGAGATCATGCTCTCCATGGTGGAGAAGGAGAAGTCCGGCAGCGTGAAGCTGGGCAGCTTGTTGGAGATGGTATAGAGGTCGCCGATGGTGTTCACCGGCAGCTCCAGCAGCTGCACCATGGCGATGCCCGCCAGCACGGTGATAAGGCTGCCGGGAATCAGGCGGTTGACCTTCGGCCAGAGGATCAGAATGGCCAGACAGACGGCGCCCACCAGCACCGCCCAGACATTGACGGTGCCCAGATTCCGGAAAAAGCAGGCGGCCTTTTCCATCGTCTCGATGGGCTTGTCCGCGTACGTCACGCCGAAAAAGTCCTTCCACTGGCCGATGAAGATGGTCACGGCGATACCGGCGGTAAAGCCGGTGGTGATGGTGTAGGGGATGAAGCGGATCAGGCTGCCCAGCCTCAGCACGCCCATCAGGATCAGAATGACGCCGGCCATGACGGTGGCCAGAGCCAGCCCGCCCATGCCGTGCTGCGCCACGATGCCAGCCACGATGGTGGCAAAGGCGGCGGTGGGGCCGGCGATCTGCACGCAGCTTCCCCCGAAGAAGGAAATCAGGAAGCCGGCGATGATGGCGGTGTAGATGCCCTGCTCAGGGCTGACGCCGCTGGCCAGAGCCAGAGCGATGGAAAGGGGCAGCGCGATGATGGCCACGATCACACCGGATACCAGATCCTTTGTGAACTGGCGGCCGGAGTAGTGCTTGAGACAGTCAAACAGCGCGGGGGTAAACACTTTCTTTTTCATATTCTCTTTCTCTCTCCTTTTGCCGCAGAGCGGCCTGTATATCATACCGCTTTTGCCCATCCCGCCGCAATCCGAAAAACGGCGAAAATACCCGCTTTTCTTCCGATGCTTTGTGGATATGCAACAAAACCGGGCATTGGCACCCCGGACGGGCGTGCCGCGTAGGATAGACCGTACGGAGCCGCCCGGCTCCGGATGTGCACCGATACTGACTGAGGAAAGTGTGATGGTTACGGAAGTGCTGTGGGGGGTACTGCTCCCGTTTTTCGGCACGTCGCTGGGCGCGGCGTGCGTCTTTTTCCTGCACAAGCTGCCGGGCGACGGCCTGCAGCGGGTGCTGCTGGGCTTCGCCGCCGGGGTCATGGCCGCGGCGTCGGTGTGGAGCCTGCTGATCCCGGCCATCGACCGCGCTGCGCCGCTGGGCACATGGGCGTTTCTCCCGGCGGCGGTGGGGCTGTGGCTGGGCGTGCTGCTGCTGTACCGGATGGACAAAAAAGCGCCGGAGAGCAGCCATACCCATACGCTGACGCTGGCCGTCACGCTGCACAACGTGCCGGAGGGCATGGCGGTGGGCGCGGCCTACGCCGGGTGCCTGGCCGCGGGAGGCGATCTGGCGCCGGCGCTGACGCTGGCGCTGGCCATCGGCATCCAGAACGTGCCGGAGGGCGCGGTGATCTCCCTGCCCCTGCGGGCGGAGGGCAGGCCGAAGCCCCGCGCCTTTATCGCCGGGGTGCTGTCCGGCGCGGTGGAGCCGCTGGGCGCGGCACTGACCATCGCGGCAGCGCAGCTGATCGTCCCGGCGCTGCCGTATCTGCTGGGCTTCGCCGCAGGCGCCATGCTGTATGTGGTGGCGGTGGAGCTGCTGCCCACTGCGGCGCGGGGCGGCGCACTGAGCGCGGCGGTGGGCTTCACGGTGATGATGGTGCTGGACGTGGCTCTGGGATGATGCGGGGTTGACATCCGGCGAGCATTGCTTTATAATAAGTAAGAATTAAATATCAGTCCGTCGATCCAATGTAGCCGATGCACGCAAAGCCCGGTCGGGCAGACGTCGGCATAAAAGGAAACGGGGTAGCCAAACCCCACGCGACCGGCACTGTGAGCGCAAGAATGCACCGAAGCGGCGCGAGCCGCCGGGACGAAAGTCCGCCATTGTGGGCAAGCCCATGAGAAGGTAGGCTGCAAACGGGGAGGAAGACCCTCCGGGGCGCGAGTCAGGAGAATTGCATTGAGTAGGACGAATGATGCAGCGGGCGTGTTCTCCGTGTGTGAAGGCTGTGCAAAGACGTACCGGGCGGTCTTGTGACCGGCGGCACTCTTTCCGCGGTACTGCACCCATATCGCCCGGCGTTCCGCCGGGCTTTTTTGCGCCCGCACCGGCCCTGTCAAGCCAAGGGTGCTGCGCACCTGCTTTCCATAAGGGGCGGAGGCTTTGCCGAGCCTCCGCCCCTCCTCTTATCTCTTGCTGACTTTACCATATTGCTCTGAAAGGAGGCGATGACCGTGGACAGACTGCTGCGCGGCTGCCATCCGGCGGTGAGCTTCAGCTATTTCGCGCTGGTCATCGCCTGCGCCATGTTTTTCATGCACCCGCTGTGCCTTGCACTGTCGCTGCTGGGCGCGGGCTGCTGCGCCGCGCAGCTGGTGGGCGGGCGCGGCCTGCGGCAGCGGATCGTCTGGCTGCTGCCCATGGCGCTGCTGGCGGCGCTGGTGAACCCGGCCTTTGTCCATCAGGGCGCCACCATCCTGACGTATTTTCCCTCCGGCAATCCGCTGACGCTGGAGAGTATCCTTTACGGCTGTGCCTCCGGCGTGCTGCTGGCCGCCGTGGTGCTGTGGTTCGTGTGCGTCACGGACGTGATCACCTCCGACAAGGTGGTGTATCTGTTCGGGCGGATCATCCCGGCGCTGTCGCTGCTGCTGAGCATGACGCTGCGGTTCGTGCCGCAGTTTACCCGGCGGCTGCGGACAGTGGCGCAGGCGCAGCGCCGGCTGGGGCGGGATGCCGGGCGCGGCTCTGTGCGCCGGCGGCTGCGGGAGGCCATGCGGGTGTTCTCCATCGTGGTCACATGGAGCCTGGAGAGCGGCCTGATCGCCGCCGACAGTATGCGCGGCCGGGGCTACGGCCTGCCGGGGCGCACCGCCTTCGCCCTGTACCGCCTTGACCGGCGGGACGCGGCCATGCTGCTGTGGCTGGGGTTCTGCGGGCTGTATCTGCTGGGCGGCGGGCTGGCCGGGGGACTGGCCTTTCAGTACTATCCGCTGCTGTCCGCCGGGGCGGTGACGCCGCTGACCGTCAGCTTTTTCGCGGTATACGGATTACTATGCTTCACGCCGACGCTGGTGGACGCTGCGTCCCGCCGGCTGTATCTCACACGGAAGGGAGGGGATCATCATGCCTGAGCTGGTGCGGTTGGAGCACTATGGCTTCACCTATCCGCAGCAGACGCGCCCGGCGCTGTCGGACGTAGAGCTGACCATCCGGGAGGGCGAATTCTGGGTTCTGTGCGGCACCTCCGGCTGCGGCAAGACCACCCTCCTGCGGCAGCTGAAGCCGTCCCTGCGCCCCCACGGGGCGGTGCAGGGCTGCGTGTGGTTCGATGGGCAGCCGCTGGAGCAGCTGCCGCCCCGCCGTCAGGCGGCGGATATCGGCTTCGTGCTGCAATCTCCGGAGGAGCAGGCCGTCACCGACAAGGTGTGGCACGAGCTGGCCTTCGGGCTGGAGAGTCTGGGCTATGATACGCCCGCCATCCGCCGCCGGGTGGCGGAGATGGCGTCGTTCTTCGGCATACAGGACTGGTTCCACCGGCGGGTGGACGAGCTGTCCGGCGGACAGAAGCAGCTGCTGGCGCTGGCCTCCGTGATGGTGATGCAGCCCCGGCTGCTGATACTGGACGAGCCCACCAGCCAGCTGGATCCCATCGCCGCCGCCGACTTTTTGCAGACGGTGGGGCGGCTGAACCGGGAGCTGGGCGTTACCGTGCTGCTGACGGAGCACCGGCTGGAGGAGGCGCTGCCTCTGGCCACCCACGCCGCCGTGCTGGACGGCGGGCGGCTGCTGTGCGCCGGTGCGCCGGAGGAGGTGTGCCGCGCTCTGCGCGGGCAGGGACACGACATGTTTCTGGCCATGCCCGCCGCCGTGCGCATCTGGGCGTCCGTGGACGCGGACGCGTCCTGCCCCATCACCGTGCGGGAGGGGCGGGACTTCCTGACGGACTGGTGCGGGTCGCATCCGCTGCGCCCGCTGCCGCCGGAGCCGGCCTATCCCGCCGGGGAGCCGGTGCTTACCGGCGAGGGACTGTGGTTCCGGTACGACGGCCAAACGGAGGACGTGGTGCGGGGACTGGATATCCAATTGCGCCGGGGCGAGCTGCTGGCGCTGCTGGGCGGCAACGGCGCGGGCAAATCCACCACGCTGGGTCTGCTGTCCGGAGCACTGACGCCCCAACGGGGCACCGTGTCCCACACCGGGCGGCTGGGCGTGCTGCCGCAGGATCCCCGGTGCCTGTTCGTGAAAAACACCGTCCGGCAGGATCTGTACGAATCCTTTGACGGCACGGCTGTCGCCCCGGAGGAGCGGCAGCGCCGCATGGAGCAGGCGGTGGCGCTGTGCCGCCTGACGGAGCTGCTGGATCACCACCCCTACGACCTGTCCGGCGGCGAGCAGCAGCGGGCGGCGCTGGCCAAGGTGCTGCTGCACCGGCCGGATATCCTGCTGCTGGACGAGCCCACCAAGGGGCTGGACGCCGCCTTCAAGCAGAGCTTTGCCGCCATCCTGTCGGCGCTGACGGCGAGCGGCGTGTCCGTGCTGATGGTCAGCCACGACGTGGCCTTCTGCGCCCAATACGCCCACCGCTGCGCCCTGTTCTTCGACGGCAGCATCGTCACCTGCGGCGCGCCGCGTGCGTTCTTCTCCGGCAACAGCTTTTACACCACTTCCGCCAACCGCATGGCGCGGACGCTGTGCCCCGAGGCGGTGACGCCGGAGGACGTGATGACCGTTATCGGCGGCGCTGTGCCGCCTCAGCCGGAGCCGGAGACGGCGTACCAGCCTCTGCCGCCGGTGGCGGAGGAGTCCGCCGCGTGGAAGCCGAAAAAGCTTCCGTGGTGGCGGAAGGCGGCCGCCGTCCTGTGCGGCGGCGGGGCGCTGGCCATCTTCTGGCATGCCGCCCAAAACACCGACCTGACCCGGCTGGTGGGCGGCGGCGCTCTTTCGCAGGAGGGCTGGCGGACGCTGGCACTGTACGGGCTGTTCATCGCCCTGCTGTTCGGCTGCATCGCCGCCGTGGGGCGGCGTTCCCAGCCTTTGACCATGCTTCCCACGCCGATGCAGAGGCGGCGGTTGTCCAAGCGTACCCGTGCGGCGGCGCTGCTGATCCTGCTGTGTATTCCGGCCACGCTGTATCTGGGCTTCCGGTGGCTGGGGAATACGGGGTATTACCCGGTGGCCTTCGCGGTGCTGCTGGAATGTATGGCGCCCTTCTTCCTCGTGTTCGAGGGACGCCGCCCTCAGGCGCGGGAGTTGGTGCTGGTGGCCACCCTGTGTGCGCTGGGCGTGGCGGGTCGGGCGGCGTTCTTCATGCTGCCCCAGTTCAAGCCGGTGCTGGCGCTGACCATTATTTCCGGCGTGGCGCTGGGCGGCGAGACGGGCTTTCTGGTGGGTGCCGTGACCATGCTGGCCAGCAACGTACTGTTCTCCCAGGGGCCGTGGACGCCGTTCCAGATGTTCGCCATGGGCATCATCGGCTTTCTGGCGGGCGTGCTGTTCCGCCGGGGCTGGCTGCGCCGCAGCCGCGCCGCCCTGTGCGTGTTCGGCGCCATCGCCGCCGTGGTGATCTACGGCGGCATCATGAACCCGGTGTCGGCGCTGCTCTACGCCCGGACGCTGGAGTGGAAGGTCATCGCCGCCTATTACGTCACCGGCTTCCCGATGGACTGCGTCCATGCGGCGGCCACGGTGTTCTTCCTGTGGGCGCTGGCGGAGCCGATGCTGGAGAAGCTGGACAGGATCAAGGTCAAGTACGGCCTTGTGGAATAAGCGAACGCCCGTATGCCGGTAGGCATACGGGCGATTTTGCGGCGCAACCTGAAGTTTCCGTGGTTTTTTGCCGCCGCAACCGGAAGTTGATGGACAATTCGCGCCGCGTCCTGTATAATGACGGCAAGGACACCGGAAGGGAGGAGTGCGTATGGCATCCATCCGCTGCAAGGCCTGCGGCAAAACATACGACTATCGCAAGGAGGGCTTCTGCCCCAAGTGCGGCGCCTATAACCGCCCGCCCCGGCAGGAATGGGTGGACGCGGAGGGCACTGTCCACTACGCCGGGCAGGAGAAGGAGTGCTACGAGCGCAAGGAGTGCCACGAGGAGAAGGTCTGCTACGAGGAGCAGACCCGCCGCCCCAAGCCCTACATCCGGCAGCATGTGCCGAAAAAGGGGATAATAGGCGCGGTGATCGCCGTGGTCATCGTCATCATGGCCATCAACCTGCCGCGGTACACTTTTGGCAGCCTCTTCGGCGGCAAGGAGGAGCTGACGCCCGACTATCCCGACTACGGCTGGGAGCAGGAAGCACCCGCCGAGGAGATCGAGTCCACAGCGCGGGAGTACGCGGAGATAGGAGAGAGCTTCTATCTGGAGGATTCTGCCTTCGCCGTGGCGAGTCTCAAAGCGGACTGGGAGGAGAATATCCTCACCGTCTATGTGGTAGAGGGTGACACGTATCAAACGTTCCCTTACCTGGTAATGGTGGGAGATGACGGATTTGAGGACTGGTACTACCCCTATGATGTCAGCGCTGCCGTCGATGAGCATGTATTCGTGTGTACCTATGACCTGTCGGTACTGGAGGACCTCACGGGGGATACTTCTCTGATATTCTCTGGATTTGATAAAGAGGTCGCCGTTCCCGTTGACCTTGCGCAATGGTGATGCAAAGCCTCCCCCGTCCGGGGGAGGCTTTTTGTATCTCAGAACTTATCCTTATTGAATATCCGCAGGATCTCGTCGAAGGACTTGTC
>ERZ825137.4597-NODE-4597-length-13618-cov-3.494581_pt1 | contig 13618 bp, 10 predicted proteins | sample MGYA00519873_ERZ825137 | MGnify/ENA primary metagenome ERZ825137 (study PRJEB31778, sample SAMEA3449190) | human gut metagenome | biome: human gut; feature: human-associated habitat; material: faeces | place: United Kingdom | collected 2010/2012 ...
GTAAAGAGAAGTGAAACTTTACGATTAAGTGTACATGCTCCATCTTTTACCATTTTGGCAAATCCGAGGAGAATAGCAGCAGAAAGCTTGTCGTCTAAGAAACGGCTCTTGATATATCCGCTTTCTGTTACAGTAGTACGTGGATCCATGGCAATGATGTCGCCTACCTGGATACCAAGTGCTTTTGTGGCTTCTTTGGAATCTACATTTTCATCCAGAAGAATTTCCATATTTGCTTCAATACGTTCTACTTTTTCATCAGCAACGTGTGCAGAAGGTTCCGTGTTCAAAACAACACCAGTGTAAACTTTTCCATCACGGGTATGTACGGTACAGTTGTCGCCATCTGCGGTTGTCCATTGATGTCCGCCAAGTGTAGTCGGGCGGAGACGTCCGTTGTCCTTAATCGAACGAACCATTGCACCAAGTGTGTCTAAATGTGCAGCTAATACAAGAGGATTTCCCTCGCCGCCAAGTGTAACGTGTACATTGCCTTTGTTTGAATAATATGGTTCATATCCCATATCTGTTAAGCACCTATGTACGTAAGCAGTTACTTCCTTTGTGAAGCCGGAAGGGCTTGGAATAGAAGTAAGAGCTTTCAGCTCATCTGTAATATATTTTGTGTAAGTGTTCATATTGTCCTCCTTAAATTATAGCATTTACTATAATTGAGTTTAATGTTTTTTGACGGAAAATACAATAGTATTTGCAAAAAAAGTGAAAAAATTGTACAATATTCTTCAAAGAGTATATACGGAAGTGAGGAATGATATGGATATTATAAGTAGAATTGAAGATACATATCCGAAATTGACTAGAAAACAAAAGCAGATTGCAGATTATATTTTGCAGAATATCGATACGTTGACTTTTATTACCCTCAAAGATTTGAGTACGCAGGTTGGTGTGACGGAGATTACGATTCTGAATTTGTGTAAACAACTGGGGTATGGGAGCTTTAATGAGGTAAAGTATGAGTGTCGAAAACTTTTGGGAAATAATGAGAGGCGGCAGTTGTATGAAGGAAATGAATATTACCAGATAGATATCCCGGACTATGAATTGAGTGATGAAGAAAAGTTTCTGAACGATATTCGTCAGGAGGAGCTTCAGTTAGTTGTGGATACGATTAAAGGTATTAATATGAAGCATCTGCTTAAGGTGGCAGAACTGATCGTATCGGCTCAGAAGATCATGGTGTGTGGGCGAGGAGTATCTTATCTGCTGTGTGAACAGCTGTCTATCGGACTTACCAGTGGGGAGATTGCTTCTATGAAAATTAACACAGAATTGAATGAAAGTGTGTTTGCAGCAGTTCCGGCTATGGATAAGAATACGGTACTGATTGCGTTCTCATTTCCAGATTATTACTTTGCTACAGACAAAGTAGCGGAATATGCCAAGGACGGAGGAGCAAAGGTAGTTGCAATTACGGATACGGACAAAGCAAACATTTGTCAGTATGCAGATGAAGTGGTGCTTGCCAAATCCAGTGCCCGGTTAGTCTTAAATACTCTGTCAGCTCCTATGGCAGTTGTAAATTTGTTGGTGTCGGCTATCCGATTTGTTGTAAAAGACAGAAAAAATAAAATAAAAAGAGAAAAAATCGAAAAATTCAGTGTTTAACATATGCTTTTACGTCGTAAATGTAGAAAATAAGGAAAGAAAAATATGCAATTTATACAAAAATACATATTTTTCTTTTTTTTTGTGGAAAAAAACTAAAGCAAATGCTATAATTACAAACAGCAAGAGGTACATAACAAAGTAAGTACCAAAAAATAAAGAAGGGAGCAATCTTATTATGAAAAGTAAGAAAGTTATTGCTTTATTAACAGCAGCAGTGATGACCTTATCATTGGCAGCCTGCGGTGGCAGTTCAGATGGTAACTCATCAAACGGAGGAAGTGGTTCAGAACAGGTAATAAATACCTATCTGGAGGCAGAACCTACCACACTTGACCCGAGCCGTCGTTCAGACCAGTACTCAAGTGAGATTTTGATGAACGTTATGGAAGGTTTGATTCGTGTCGAAGAAAGAGACGGAAAGTACACAGTCGTTCCTGGCGATGCTGAGAAGTGGGAATCTAATGATGAAGGTACTGTATGGACATTCCACCTTGGCGAAGACAGAAAGTGGAGTGACGGAGAACCTGTTACAGCAGACCAGTATGTATATTCTCTTCAGAGAAGTGCAGATCCGGATACAGGATGTCCAAACAGTTACTTCGTTTCACCAATCCTGAACTATGATAAAATCAGTACAGGCGAAGCTTCAGTAGAGGACCTTGGGGTAAAAGCTATCGATGAACATACACTGGAAATCACACTTGCAGCTCCAATGGCTAGTTTCTTGGAATCTACAGATGCAAGTATCTTCTATCCACAGAGAAAAGACCTTGTTGAAAAATATGGTGACCAGTATGGTGCAGATTTAGACAAGTTTGTATACAATGGACCATTTACATTGACAGAGTGGGTACATAACAGTTCATTAAAACTGGAAAAGAACGATAATTATTGGGACGCTAAAAACGTTGACCTTGAAACAGTTAATTACCAGATTATGAGCGACACCAGTGCAATCATGAATGCATATGAGAGTGGACAGCTTGATGTCATCTCTGCAAGTTCAAAAGAAGCTGTTGAAAAATACAAAGCTGATGACTCGAATGTATATACACCAATTTCAGGTGGAAATATTACGTTTGCTTTCTATAATACAAAAGATAAACTGTTCTCTAACAAGAAAATTCGTGAAGCTTTCACAATGGCAGTAGACCAGGAAAAAGTAAACCAGGTTGCATTTGACGGCTTAAGAGACCCATTATATGGATGGATTGCACCGGCTCTTTCAGTAGGAGACAAGACAATGCGTTCTGTAGCCGGAAATACTCTGAAAGATATGAGAACAGAGACACTTGCTAAGACAACTGCAAAAGACATCTTAATTGAAGGTATGCAGGAACTTGGACTTGGCGATGACCCTTCCACACTTGATGTAACATTCTCACTTGCGGGAACTACAGACTGGTATCGTACATTCGGTGAATACTTACAGCAGATGTACAAAGAAGCACTTGGTGTAGAAATTAAGATTGACTTCAGCGAATGGGGTATCTTTGAATCAAACGCAAGTAGTGGAAACTATCAGATTGGTTTCATGGGATGGGGCGCTTATTACAATGACCCATATGATATGTTAAGTATTCATTTATCAGATTTCAACCAGGTATATACAGGATGGGCTAACCCGGAATATGATGAACTGGTTAAGAAAGCTGTAACAGAAATGGATGAGAATACACGTATGGATATGTACATTCAGGCAGAAAAAATGGTACTCGATGATTACGTAGTATGCCCATTTGCAACAAGCATCAAACAGATGTTTACAAAGTCATATGTACATGACAAATATGCAGAGTATGGTACAGACCAGCTTTACTTTACACATCCAGGATGGAAGAACACATACATCGAAAAATAAGATGATGATTTAGATATCAAGCTGTAAACGAATAGGCCATTACTTGATAGGAGTAATGGCCTATTATATCAAATCGGAATCCTAATTTTACAGGTTAAGGGGGAACTTTTTGTGAAAAAATACACTGTAAAACGTGTCTGTTATATGATTTTTACCATATTCGCAGTTGCTACATTGACATTCTTCTTGATGAGAAGCATTCCTGGTGACCCACTGGCAAATATGGCACGTTCGCTTCCAGAACAGACAAAAGCAAACTTCTATGCAAAATACGGTTTGGACAAACCACTTTTTGAACAGTATCTTATCTACATAAAAGGTCTGTTGCATTTTGACCTTGGTGAAAGTATCACTTATCCGGGACGTTCCGTCATGAGTGAAATTGCCAGAACATCACCTATTTCCGGTATGGTTGGAGGAATTGCCCTCATTATCGGTACTGTAATCGGTGTGCTTCTCGGTATTGTAGCTGCCCTGAAGAAAAATCAGTGGCCTGATTATATTGTAATGTTTATCGCGATTATTGGTGCAACAGTTCCGGTATTCGTATTAGCATCTTTAATGCAATATATCTTTGGAGTAAAATTAAAATTACTTCCGGCATCCGGCTGGGGAACTACAAAACATTTAATTTTACCTATTATTGTTATGAGTTTCAGCTCGATTGCAACCTATGCACGTTATATCAAATCCAGCATGCTTGACACATTGAATCAGGACTATGTCCTTACAGCAAGAGCAAAGGGCTTAAGTGAACGCAAAGTCATCTTCAGACATGTACTTCGCAACTCGCTTCTTCCGGCAGTCACTATTTTCTCAAGTAGTGTGGTTGGTGTATTTACCGGAGCCTTTGTTACAGAGAGAATGTTCTCTATTCCTGGAATCGGTTTTTATTATGTTAGTTCTATTAATAATAACGATTATTCTATGGTATTGGGAACGACCGTATTTTATGCAGTGCTGTTTATCGTAATGCAGCTGGTAGTAGATTTTGTATACATGATTCTCGACCCACGTATCCGTGTGGCAGGAGATAAATAGTGAGGTGGCAAGATGCAGAATATTTCTAAAGAAAAATTTCAGATTATTGGTATTGAAAATGACGGTATCGAATCTGTATCCAGACCTAGTGTGGGGTATTTTCAGGATGCATGGAGAAGATTCCGAAAAAATAAAATCGCAACAGTAGCATTGTTTATCCTTGCTGTAATTGTATTAATGGTAATCATCGGACCTAAGCTCAGTGGTTATGCATTCGAACAGATAGATGAAACTGCTATTAACATGGGACCATGTGCAAAGCACTGGTTTGGTACAGATAAATTGGGACGTGATATTTTTGCCCGTGTGTGGATTGCAGGGCGTGTATCTCTTACCATCGGTATTGTGGGAGCCCTTCTTTCGGCAGTCATCGGATGTCTCTACGGAGGAATCGCAGCATTCTTCGGTGGAATCGTAGATGATATTATGATGCGTATTGTAGAAATCCTGATTAGTGTACCATACTTAATCGTAGTTATTGTGCTTTCTATTGTGTTAAACAGTAAGGGTATGTTTACCTTGATTCTGGCCATGACCATTACCGGCTGGTGTGGAACCGCCCGAATGGTCCGTGCACAGATGCTTACCATTAAAAATGAAGAGTACGTGCTTGCGGCCAAAGCCTTGGGCGTAAAATCAAGTAAAATTATTGTACGTCATATGATTCCAAATACACTGAGTACTGTTATCGTGGCAATCACTTTTGATATTCCGGGATATATTTTCTCAGAAGCTTTCCTCAGTTACTTAGGACTTGGTATCCAGCCACCAAACACAAGCTGGGGTGCTCTTGCATCAGCAGCGCAGGCTCAATTCCAATTCTATCCATCACAGTTATTCTTTCCGGCAGGAATGATTGCTCTTACTATGCTCTGCTTCACTTTGATTGGTGATGGACTCAGAGATGCATTGGATCCAAAATTAAGAAAGTAGAGGTTGGATTATGGAAAAGTTATTAGATGTAAATAATCTGCGGGTATCATTCAATACCTATGCAGGAGAAGTAAAAGCTGTACGTGGAGTCAGTTTTGAACTGAATGAAGGAGAGACATTGGCATTCGTAGGAGAGTCCGGATGTGGAAAAACGGTAACAGCCAAAGCAATCATGCGTCTCTTACAAAAACCATTTGCAGAAATTAAAGAAGGTTCACAGGTGGTTTATCGCGGACAGGATGTTCTGAAGATGTCCAAGAAAGAACTTCAAAGTTATCGTGGGGATGAAGTCAGTATGATTTTCCAGGATCCGATGACTTCTTTAAACCCAACTATGACTGTTGGAAAACAGATTATGGAAAGCTTAATCTTACACCGTGGACTGGATAAGAAAGCGGCAAGAGAAGAAGCAATCAATATGTTGAAATTAGTCAAGATTCCGGATGCAGAGAAACGAGTAGATGCTTATCCACACGAAATGTCAGGTGGTATGCGTCAGAGAGTTATGATTGCCATTGCACTTTCTTGTAATCCGGCTCTGCTGATTGCAGATGAGCCTACTACAGCTCTTGACGTAACCATTCAGGCTCAGATTATGGAACTTCTTGGTGAATTAAAGAAAGAATTAAATACAGCGATTATCCTGGTTACCCATGATCTTGGTGTGGTTGCCGATTTCGCAGACCGTATTCAGGTTATGTATGCAGGACAGGTTATTGAAAGAGGAACCGTGCGTGAGATTTTCCACAATGCAAAGCACCCATACACATGGGCACTCCTTTCTTCTGTACCGAGACTGGATACAGAGAATAAGCAGGAGCTGTATGCACTCCAGGGAACTCCACCGGATTTAATTAACGAATTGAATCACTGCCCATTTGCAGCAAGATGTGAATATTGTATGGGAATATGTAAAGAAGCCATGCCGGAAGAAACTCTGGTAGATGGAACGCATAAAGTGTCATGCTGGTTACAGCATCCAGATGCGCCAAAAGTAAAATCATTCTACGAGAAAGAGGTGTAGGCTAATGAGTGAGAATTTAGTTGAAGCAAAAAACTTATGTAAATATTTCAGTGTTGGTAAAAAAGGAACGCTGAAAGCAGTTGATAATGTCAGCCTCTATATTAAAAAGGGAGAAACTCTTGGTCTGGTTGGTGAATCCGGATGTGGAAAAACTACCTGTGGAAGAACCATTTTAAAATTGTATGATGCAACATCAGGAGAAGTTTATTTTGACGGAAAAGATGTCAGCAAATTAAAAGGTTCTGAATTAATTGATTTTAAGAAAAGAGCGCAGATTATTTTTCAGGACCCGTATTCTTCTCTGGACCCTCGTATGACAATCGGGGAAATCGTAGCAGAAGGTATGGACGTGCATTATCATTATTCCACAGAAGAAAAGAATAAAAAAGTAGCGGAACTTTTAAGAAGTGTAGGTCTGAAGGAAGAATTTGCAAACCGTTTTGCACACGAACTTTCCGGTGGACAGAGACAGCGTATCGGTATTGCCCGTGCACTGGCCGTTGACCCTGATTTTATCGTCTGTGATGAGCCAATCTCCGCTCTGGATGTTTCCATTCAGGCACAGGTTGTCAATCTGCTGATTAAATTACAGAGAGAAAGAGGACTTACCTATTTGTTTATTTCCCATGACCTTTCCATGGTAAGACATATTTCTGACCGTGTCGGTGTTATGTATCTTGGAAGTCTGGTGGAAATGACAGGAAGTACCGAGATTTTTGCAAATCCGGTTCATCCGTATACGCAGATTCTGATGTCGGCTATTCCGATTGCCGACCCGGATGCAAACGGAGCAAAAAACCGTATGGAAATCAAGGGTGAGGTACCTAGTCCGATTAATGCGCCTAGTGGATGCAAGTTCCGTACCAGGTGTCCGTATGCGACCGATATATGTGCACAGGAAGCGCCGCAGTTAAAAGAAATTGCACCGGAGCATTTTGTGGCATGTCACCACTGCCAGGATATCAAGTAAAAGGAGAATAAACGATGCTTTCAATGAATAGAATTGAGGATATCTTGGATGAAGCAGCTTTGCGCGGAGCAGATTTTGCAGAAGTGTATGACGAAAGCAGTTTATTTCAGGAAACCTGGGCAACCCTGGACGGAATCGAACAGAATCAGGCAGGAAGAGAGAGCGGGGTTGGAATTCGTGTATTTAAGGACAAGGATTGCTATTATGGCTATACCAATGACCGTTCCGAAAAGGCATTAAAGGAATTGACAGCAGACCTGACGAAAGCGATGCGAGGCGACAGCCTTGCCAGGGTTGCCCTGAAAGAAAAACAAATTTATCAGATGGGACCGGAGACGATTCCGGCATCCCACCTTACGCTAGAGCAGCGTATGAAGCCACTGAATCTTGCCATCAAAGCAGGAATGGATTATGATAACGAGATTGTCCGTATGCGTGTAAAACTTACCGATATGGAGCAGCGGGTGCAGATTGCCAACACAGAGGGACTTTATGTGGAAGATAACCGCGAAAAGACCAGATTGTTTGCGAATGCATATGCCCAGTGTGGGACAGATATCCAGACCAGTTATTATGGACCGGGGGCTATGCGTGGACATGAATATTATAATCTGATTGATGTGGAGGCAAGTGCAAGAGAGGCAGCCAGACAGGCAAAAGTACTGTTGCACGCTCAGCCTTGTAAGGGCGGCCAGATGAGTGTGGTTGTAGCAAATGGATTTGGAGGACTTCTCTTCCATGAAGCCTGCGGACACAGCCTGGAAGCTACAGTTATTGCTAACGAGTCTTCCGAATTCTGCGGAAAACTTGGCAAAAAAGTGGCATCTGATGTGGTAACGTTGGTAGATGACGGATCCATTGCAAATGAATGGGGTTCCCTCCATGTAGACGATGAAGGTATTCCGACCCAGAAGAATATTCTGATTGAAAATGGTATTCTGAAAAGCTATATGGTAGATCGATTGAATGGTCTCAGGGCAGGACTTCAGCCAACCGGTTCTTCCAGAAGACAGAATTATAAATTTGCGCCTACGGCACGTATGACAAATACCTATATTGCACCGGGAAAAAGTACTCCGGAAGAAATTATCCGTTCTACCGAGCGTGGTATTTTTGTCAGTGCAATCAATGGTGGTTCCGTAGAATCGGCAACAGGAGATTTTAATTTTAATGCAGGAGAATGTTACCTGATTGAAAATGGAAAAATTACCGTTCCGGTGCGCGGAGTCACACTGATAGGAAATGGCGGAACTGTACTTCAGAGTGTGGATATGGTTGCGGGAAATTATGAACTCCGTCAGGGCTTCTGTTACGCATCCAGCGGAGCGCTCTTTATCGGAGCAGGTCAGCCAACCGTTCGTGTAAGCAATATGACAGTAGGAGGAATTCAGTAATATGAGTAATATGTTGAATGAATTTATCCGGAAATTTACAGAGGCTGCCCACGAAAATGGGATTCAGAATCTTGAATTTTACAGTGAGACAGAGAAGAATGTTTCCGTAAATGCTTATCAGGGACGGGCATGGAAAAGTCAGGAATGTGAAGTGACTTCCTGCTATATACAGGGAGAATACAAGGGAATGACCGGTTCGGTTTCTGTAGAAGATTTATCAGAAGAACAGTTTGAGGAAGCAATTCATTTGCTGAAAATGACAGCAGAAATGAACCATACGCCATTTCAGGCATCGAATCTGAGTGCATCCAAGGTAACCAAGGATTTTACTAACAGTTCCATGGATGAGCTGACAAAGGGTATTTTGAGTGCAGAAGCAGCAGTGAAAGAGAAATATCCGGAACTGAATAAATTTAATTCTGCAGATTGTGATGAAACCATTCGTACTATACAGATTCAAAATGATAAAGGAGTCTGTATGGAGGACACTATCAAATATGCAAGTGCATGGCTTCAGGCAGAAGCATTAGATGGCGATGTGGTTCAGACTTCTGCAAATGCCTGTGTGGTACAAAATGCATCAGATATAGACTTCGAGCAGATGTTTAAAGAAGCAGCCGAAGATGCCTGCAGCATGAAAGGCGCAAAGCCGGTTGCGACCGGAAAATATCCGGTGGTTTTGAAGAACAGTATTATCTGCGAAATGCTTAGCATGTATATGAGTGCCTTTGGTGCAGATCAAGTGCGGAAAAAACTCAGTAAGTTGTCAGAAAGCAAGGATACACAGGTTGCTTCAGAGGTGGTTTGCTTATCAGAAGAACCAGCTTTGGCAGATGGTGTGAATAACCGTGCATTTGATGATGAGGGAAATCCAACCGCAGTGAAGAAGCTGATTGAGAAAGGTGTCTTAAAACAATTCCTCTGTAATCAGGAAGAAGCTGAGATGGCAGGAACGAAGTCAACCGGAAATGGATTTAAGAAAAGCTATAAAGGGAAACCAGAAATCGGTGTGACAAATTTGATGTTACATGGACAGGATAAAAGTATAACCACTCTTCTTGCGGAAATGCAGAATGGACTTTACATAACAAGCTGCGATGGGATGTTTGCCTGTGCAGATGTAGTAAGCGGTGATTTTGCATTGATTTCAAGAGGATATCTGGTTGAAAGTGGGAAACCGGTCAGACCGGTTAGTCAGATTACCATAGCTGGGAACTTTTTTGATATGATAAAAGAGATTCAGGCACTGGGCAATGATTATCGGACCATGTTTACTCCGGCAGGTGCATTTGTAACACCATCCGTATTTGTAAAAGAGCTGGTTGTTTCAGGACTGTAAATATAGTATAACGACAAGATGCCGGTTCAGAGATGAACCGGCATAAAATTCGACTGAAAATGAATGAGAAATAATATGACAAGACAATTTTACGAAAGAAATAAGAGGTGAAAGGAATGGCAAAATCTTCTTCGGTTACTCTGATGACAGAGGGGCCTATATGGAAACGGATTGTATTTTTTGCAATTCCTCTATTCTGGGGGAATTTGTTTCAGCAGCTTTATAACACAGTGGATTCTCTGATAGTAGGTAACTTTCTTGGAAATAATGCACTGGCGGCAGTAAGCTCCTCCGGTCAGCTTATTTTCCTGATGGTTGGCTTCTTCAGTGGAATCGGTATTGGGGCAGGAGTTGTGATTGCCAAGAACTTTGGTGCCGGTGACACGTACGGAATGAAGAAGGCGATGCATACTGCTGTAGGATTTGGTCTGATTTGTGGGGGTGTGATTACTGTCATTTCCTTAATTGCAGCACCGCATATTTTGCGGATTATCGGAGTTCCGGACGAAGTTATGCCGAATTCTTTATCTTATTTCCGGGTATACTTTGCCGGTTCCATGGGATTTATTATGTATAACTTCTTGATGGGAATTATTCAGGCATTAGGAGACAGTAAGCATCCGCTTATTTATTTGATTATTTCATCTGTTATCAACGTGGTGTTAGACCTTGTTCTCATTGCAGGCTTTCATTTTGGAGTAGGCGGAGCCGCTTTTGCGACGGTAGTTTCCCAGTGTATCAGTGCCGTTTTATGTCTGTGGCAGCTTACGCATCATCCGGAAGAAATCCGTCTGAGATTGAGAGATATCTGTCTGGATAAAGATATGCTGAAGCAGATTATTGTAAATGGTATTCCGGCAGGAATCCAGAACTCGGTTATTGCATTTGCCAATGTATTTGTGCAGTCACAGATTAATATTTTCGGTGCAGATGCCATGGCAGGAACCGGGTCTTATTTCAAGATTGAAGGGTTCGCTTTCATGCCGGTAACTTGTTTCTGTCAGACACTTACCACATTTGTCAGCCAGAATCTGGGCGCAAAGAAGTATGACAGGGCCAAAAAAGGAGCTGCTTTCGGAGTAGCCTGTTCTATGCTGATGGCGGAACTCATCGGAGTCTGTATCTTTATCTTTGCAACACCTCTGATAGGAGCCTTTGGAGGAAGTCAGGCAGCCATTGGAATCGGAGTCACACAGGTACATACGATTTCCCTGTTTTATTGTCTGCTGGCATTTTCACATTGTATGGCGGCAATTCAAAGAGGAGCCGGGCGAAGCGTGGTACCGATGCTGGTAATGATGGTCGTATGGTGTGGAATCCGAATTATCTATATTTCCACGGCAATCCACTTTATTCACAAGATTAACGTGGTATTCTGGGCATATCCGATTACATGGACTATCAGTTCTATTGTATTTTTACTGATTTTCCTGAAGTCAGACTGGGTACACGGCTTAGAAAAATCACGCTCATAGTTTGAAAGTAATGAAATAAGAAAGAATACGAAAAGAACAGTCAGTTTTGACTGTTCTTTTTTACAGATATGTGATAAACTAAAAAACATAATTGGGAGAAATTTGAGGAGGACATGAGTAATGGCAGAAGAAATGACCCCTGTATCGAAGAATTTCATTGAACAGGAAATAGATAAAGACTTGGCGGAAGGCGTATACGATCACGTGTGTACCCGTTTTCCGCCGGAACCGAACGGATATCTTCATATCGGACATGCCAAATCCATTCTTTTAAACTATGGTCTGGCACAGAAGTACAACGGAACTTTTCATATGCGTTTTGATGATACGAATCCGACAAAGGAAAAGACAGAGTTCGTAGAGTCGATTAAAGCGGATATTAAGTGGCTGGGAGCAGACTGGGGCGACCATCTGTACTTCGCGTCAGATTATTTTGATACCATGTATGAATGTGCGGTTAAGCTGATTAAGAAGGGCAAGGCATATGTGTGCGATCTGACAGCAGAGCAGATTCGTGAATACCGTGGAACACTGACGGAAGCAGGAAAGAACAGTCCATACAGAGACAGAAGTATTGAAGAAAATCTGGAATTATTTGAAGCTATGCGTGCCGGTAAATTTGCCGATGGAGAGAAAGTACTCCGTGCAAAGATAGATATGGCATCTCCGAATATCAATATGCGTGACCCTGTTATTTATCGTGTGGCACGTATGACACACCACAATACAGGTGATAAATGGTGCATTTATCCAATGTATGATTTCGCTCATCCGATTGAAGATGCAGTAGAAGGAATTACACATTCCATTTGTACACTGGAGTTTGAAGACCACAGACCACTTTATGACTGGGTGGTAAGAGAGTGTGAGTTTGAGAATCCACCTCGCCAGATTGAGTTTGCAAAATTGTATTTAACCAATGTAGTAACCGGAAAGCGTTATATTAAGAAGCTGGTAGAAGACGGTATTGTAGACGGATGGGATGACCCACGACTGGTATCTATCGCAGCCCTGCGCCGCCGTGGATTTACACCGGAATCTATTAAGATGTTCGTAGATCTTTGCGGTGTATCTAAGAGCCAGAGCTCCGTAGATTACGCAATGCTGGAATACTGCATCCGTGAAGATTTGAAGCTGAAGAAGCCAAGAATGATGGCAGTATTGGACCCGGTAAAGTTGGTAATTGATAACTATCCGGAGGGAGAAATCGAATATCTGGATGCTCCGAATAATCTGGAAAACGAATCCCTTGGAAGCAGAAAAGTTCCATTTGGCCGTGAACTTTATATCGAAAGAGAAGACTTTATGGAAGAACCACCGAAGAAATATTTCCGTCTTTTCCCTGGAAATGAAGTGCGTCTTATGAATGCATATTTTGTAAAATGCGTGGATTATGAAAAGGATGAGGATGGCAATATTACGGTAATTCATTGCACCTACGACCCGGAATCACGCGGTGGAAACAGCCCGGATGGACGTAAAGTAAAAGGGACGATTCACTGGGTAGCAGCAGAGACAGCAGTGAAAGCAAAAGCACGTCTGTATGAGAACCTTGTAGATGAAGAAAAAGGTGTTTACAACAAAGAAGACGGTTCACTCAATCTGAATCCGAATTCTTTGGTAGAAAAGGATATCTATGTAGAACCGAATTTCAAAGGCGCAAAAGCCTATGACAGCTATCAGTTTGTACGTCAGGGATTCTTTAACATTGATTCCCATGACTCCAGACCGGATGCACTGGTATTCAACCGGATTGTATCCTTAAAGAGCTCATTTAAATTGCCAAAATAATAAAGATACCAGGGTCAAAAGGTCATGCTGTTCATGCTTGTATGAAAAAGCATGACGTTGAGGCCCGTAAAACATGAGAAAGTAGCCATTTTTCATAGAAAAATGAGCGGATTTCGAATGTTTTTAGGATTTCGTGAGCGTGAAACGCGGAGAAATCC
>ERZ825137.4602-NODE-4602-length-13601-cov-27.733574_pt1 | contig 13601 bp, 7 predicted proteins | sample MGYA00519873_ERZ825137 | MGnify/ENA primary metagenome ERZ825137 (study PRJEB31778, sample SAMEA3449190) | human gut metagenome | biome: human gut; feature: human-associated habitat; material: faeces | place: United Kingdom | collected 2010/2012 ...
GCGTCGCGTCCTGTGGCGTGGTAGGTGTTCGGGGTTTTGGTGAAACGGTTGCTCGTGTAGTTGTAGGTGTCGAACGAGAACATGCCTGAAACCGAGAGTCCTTTGTAAATCTGCTGCGTGATGCGCAGGTTCGAATAAACCTGGCTGCGCCACTGGTTGGCATAGCCCGTTGCGCCGAGCTGTGCCACGGGGTTTATATCGCCGCCCGAGAAGGCGCCGAGCTTGCCGTCGGGGTAGAGCGGCGCGATATAGGTCGGAGGTGTGAAATAGGCCGATTCGAAGATGCTTGCCTGCGAAGATGCCGGATAGTTGGCGTTGGCCAGGTAGCCCTGGATGCCCAGTTTGATTTCGGTGGTGCGGAACGGGTTGAGCGTGAGGTTCGAGGTGACGTTGTAACGGCGGTAGAAGGTGTTCGAGTTGTAGTCGGCCAGTTTCGTGTCCTTGTACATGCCGTTCTCGTCGTAGTAGGCCAGGCCGATGTAGTAGACCGCCTTGTCGGAACCGCCCTGCACGTTGACGTTGGCCGAGCGGTTGCGGCTGAAGTTACGCAGGATCTGTTTCATCCAGTCTACGTCGGGATAGAGATAGGGGTCTTCCCCGCGGCGGGTCTTATCAATGATCTCCTGGCTGTATAGTTTGCCGCCGCCGCGGGTGAGCGACGCTTCGTTCGACATCTCCATGTAAGTCGCGCCGTCGGCGAAATCGGTGATCTTGGTCGGTTTGGTGAGGCCTTCGGTATAGCGTACGCTGAATTTGGGGCGTCCTTTCAGACCGCTTTTGGTATTGATGATAATGACGCCGTTGGCGCCGCGAACGCCGTAAACAGCAGTTGCAGAGGCGTCCTTCAGGATCGAGAAACTCTCGATGTCTTCGGGGTCGACGTTGGAGAACGAGCGGGGAACGCCGTCGACGAGCGTCAGAGGGGCGCTCATGCTGGCTGTCAGCGTTGAGATGCCGCGGATGTAGATGTTCGCGTCGTCGAAGCCCGGTTCACTGGTTCGCTGTACCGAGACCAGACCCGATACGCGGCCCGCAAGGCCTTGTGTGAGGTTGGCGACGGGAACTTTCAGTTCCTTGGTCGCTATGGTCTGCTGCGAGCCGATGACGCTGATCTTTTTCTGCACGCCGTAGCCCACCACCTCCACGGCGTCGAGGATGGCGTCGTTTTGCAGCATAACCACGTCGACGATTTCCTGCCCTGCGACCGAAACGTCCTGCGATTTGTAACCTACATAGCTGAATTCCAGTACTTCGTCGGGATAAACGTCGAGCAGGTATTTGCCGTTGATGTCGGTGGCTGTACCGATGTTCGGACGGGCCTTGATGCGGATCGTGACGCCGATGAGCGGATCGTTGTTCTGGTCCCTGACGACGCCTGTGATGCGTGTGATCTTCCGGGGTGTAGCTGCGGCCGCAGCTACGGAGCGTCCGATGACGATCTGCCTTCCCGAGAGTTTCCAGGTGTTGTCGGTTCCGGCGAACAACTGTTTCAGTACAGCCGAAATGGGCTGATTCGTTACTTTCAGGGTGACTTTGCGGTGGATGTCCAAGATGTTGTCGTAGTAAACGAAGATGTAGTCGCTTTGGCGTTCGATCAGTGTGAGGACCTCCTTGATGGGGCGGTTCTGTACGTTGAGCGTGATGGTTTTCGCCGCCTCTGCCGTTTGTGCACTGACGGGCCGGATGAACCCGATTGTTGCCAGCAAAAACAGGAATGTTATCCGGAATCGGTGGAATAATCCCCCATTATCGGCCTTAAAAAGACCGATTTTACCATTTTTGTTGTACATTTGTAAAGATTTGAAGTTTAAAAGGCTATTTTAGATTTTCAATCGCTCCGGATGTCGTTGAGGGACGACATCCGGTCTTTTTTTGGAGGGATACGGGCTGTTACATAGGCAGGTCAGTTTGGGTTGTTGGTAGTCGGGTTATAGTCGATTCGGAAATTCCCGGATCCGGTGATTTGCAGGTTGATAGGGGCTGTTGCGCTCAAGATTTTCAGCACTTCGGCCGGATCGTCTTTGAGTTCGAGTTTGCCCGAGAGCGTCAGCGCTTCGGCTTCGGGCGTACACTCGATCCGACAATTGTAGTAGCGGGAAAGGCGTTCGAGGATGTTCGACAGCGGGTCGTTGTCGAAGGGCAGGTATCCGTGAATCCAACTGATGTAGCTTTCGGCTTCCACTTCGCGGACCTCCAGCGATTCCGAGGTGTCGAGGATGGCTTGTTGGCCGGGAACGATGCGAATTCCGCGGTCGGATCGTCCGGCAGGGGCTACGCTGACGGAGCCGGAGAGCAGGACGACCTCCTGCGTGCGATCGCGGCCGTAGGAGGATATGTAGAATTTGGTTCCCAAAACGCAGACATCCATCTTGCCTGTGTGTACCGAGAAAGGCCGTTCGGCATCGTGCGCCACTTCCATGTAGATTTCGCCTTCGACGTATATTTCGCGCTTCTGCTTTTCGAATACGACGGGGTAGACCAGCCGTGATCCGGCGTTGATCCAGACGCGGGTTCCGTCGGCGAGCGTCAGCGTCGTCTGCTTGCCGTAGGGAACGACCAGCTGGTTGAACGTCGCAGCCTCTTTTTTGGGAATGGTTTTTTCGGCGTTGTTGATCCGGATGGCGGTCGAATCGTAACGGATTGTCGATTTTTGGGTTTCGAGCAGGAGGGTTTTCTGCTCGGACAGCACCAGTTGCACCTCTTTCTGGGTGAATACGGGGGTGTCGGCCTGCCGGATAAACATTTCGATGTCCGGGACGGTCGACGGTTGCAGTCGGTAGTAACCGACAACGGCCAGCATGACGCAGGCTGCCGCTGCGATGCCGATGCCCAGACGGCGCAGTTGCGGCCGCAGGAAAGACCGGGGTCTGGATGCTTCGGCAATCCGGGCCATGACGTTTTCGAGGGCTTGCCCGGTGTTGAACCGGGTTTCCGCAAGGCGGGCGTTTCCCCAGGCTTTGTAAGCCCGGAGAAAGGCGTCGCGGTTGGCTTCGGATGCTTCGAGCCACTCCTGCAGTTCCCGGCGTTCCGTGTCGGTGAGGGGTGTGCCGTCCAGTTGGCGGGTTATCAGATCTTCGATGATATGTTCGGGTCTCTTCATTCTATCTATATCACGGATGAAAGCGCTGAAACCCTACTCCCTCCGGCGTTTTTTTTCGGACCGCCGGGGTAAACAAAAAGCAGAACCGGTGAGGCTCTGCTTTTTGCGGGTTGCGAAAATAGGCATTGTCAATAGACCCACTCGAAATTGTCGACGTAGAGTACGTTCGACTTGCAGCCTGCCATGAAGTCGCCGTAGGCGCTCGTCGAGCAGGAAATCACGATCTGATACAGCCCCGACGGTTTGGCCTTCGTGTCGTAGAAGTTGAGCGGAAGCTGTACGTCGATCATCTTGCCGCCGGTCGAACTTTGGTCGATGAAAAGCGAGCCGTAGGCGATGATCGGTCCCTCGTCGACCGAAGTGGTCTCTTCCGGATCCCAGGTCCCGGTGGGGGCTTCCGTGCCCGATCCGACTTCGCGGCGGGTGTTCCAGTCCACGATGGCGACCATGATGCGGGCCTTGTCCCGGTCCCCTTCGTGAATCGGGGCGCCGAAATTCTTTTCGATGTCGACGATGCCGATATGTTCTGCATAGTATTGCAGTTTCAGCGCCTTGGGACGGGCTTTCCAGGCGTAAGGCTGGCCGAACGACACGACACCCCGGGTCAAGACGTCCTTCTGGAACAGCCCCGAGAAGAGGTTGCCCGAAGCGAGGACTTCCACGGCGGACGTAGCCTGGAGTTTGGCGCGCGTGCCTCCGTCGAAGGAGGCCTGCGTGCAGAGTCCCCTGGTGAAGGTGTTGTTGCCGCTGCCCCAGAATTCTGCGGTCTTGTTGTTCTGGGTCCAGCAGCTCAGCGAGCTGTCCTCCAGGTCGCCGTTGGGAATCGTGTTGCCCGCGGGGGCCGCATATTCCATCAGCTGGGTCTGCTCGCCCCCGACTGTCAGGCGGAATTCGTAGGTGTGCCCTGCGAAGAGACCCTTGTCCGGCACGAAGTTGTAGACGGCAAGCCCGTGGGGGTTGGTCGACGAGCTCCATTCGGGCGCGAGCGTTGCCGTCAGGATGCCGGCCTCGTAGCTGCTTTCCGCCATTCTCTGCCACTCCGTGGCGCCCTTGATCCGGTATTCCAGCGCGGCGCCGGCCGCATACTCCTCGGCAGAGACGAGAGCGGTGGCCGTGGCCGTATTGTTCCACAGGTCGGTTGCCCGGAGGGCGACCTTCACATTGGTAGGCTCCACGTAAAGCAGCCACCGTTCGGTGATTCCGTGGCAGGTGACGTCTACGAAACGCACCGATTCGAAGCTGCTGCCCGAAAGCTCTTCGAGCGAGGGCGAATAGGTCGTGATGTCGGCGGGGCCGAGTTTGAGTTCCGTGACCTCGATATGTGCCAGATCGGTGTCGCTGGGGACGAGGACCCGGGCGATGCGGTTTTTCTCCTCGATCTCCGTGGCGCCGATCTGCCCCGTCACGCTGAAACGGCGCTCGATGGTCTGTGTGGCGCGGATCGTCCATTCGTAATCCTGGTAGAGCGAAAGCGTGGTGTAGATCGGCGAACGCAGGTCGAACGTGCCGGTCAGCTCCCGGGAGCTGCGGATCTGTTGCAGGACCTCCTCCTTGTCGAGCTGGATGCTGTGGATGACGGCGTCGTAACCCACGGCGTCGATCCGCACGTTGCGGATGTCGGTCGCTTCGTCGAGCGAGAGGGTGACTGTCCGCGACGTGACGTTGTTTTCCGAGACCGAGAAGCCCTGGCCTTCGACGCTCGCGATGCGGAGTTCGACGACCGGATAGGGGATGTCGTTGTGGATGCACGACGCGAGGAGCGCCGCGGCTGCAAGGAGTGCTGTTTTCAGGTATCTGGTCATAATTTATTTCTTTTTCTTGTCCCACAGGTGTACCGTCATGCCGAAGTTGATGGCGGCGACGTTGAGCCTGAAACGCATGTTCGAAGCCTTGCGCGTTCCGATCTTGTTGCCGGCGTCGTCCTTCTGCGTGACGGAGGTGTACTGGATGCCGCCCAGCCCGAACGACAGCGTGGCGCAGACGTTGGGGAAGATATAGACGGCAGCTCCCGGATTAAACGCCAATTTGAGCTGCGTATTGTCGCTGAACGTGGTTTTCATGTTGTCGCTGGCGGTGTCGGGCTGGTAGGAGAGTTTCGACGTTCCGGTCGACAGCGAGAGTTCGAACTCGGCGAACAGTCCGAAACGGCCCTTCGGGTCGAGTCCCGCGTAGGAGCGGTGGAAAATGCCGAACGAGTAGTTGTCGCTGTTGAAATTGACCTTCGGAATGCTGCCCGAGGCGTCGTTGCTTTCGCCCAGGTCGTAGCGTGCGGCATCGAGGTTGCCGTCCATGTGGCGGTAGCCGAAACGCACGCCCAGACAGTTGTTGTCGCGGTAGAAATAGCCGATGAAGGGTTTGACGGTGGCCACCGTGCCGTCGGCGTCGATGCCGTCGAGGATGAGCATGATGTCCGTGTCGTCGCTCGACATCGTGCCGTAGGAGGCCGTCAGACCCATGATCACCTCGCCCTTGTAGGCGAACTTGAGCTTGTTGATTTCGCGGTCGATACGCCGGCGTGTGGGCAGGAACTGTTTTTTGCCGCGGATCGGCGACTGAACTTCCGCGGCCTTGAGTGCCTGCAATTGCTTCTGTCCGTCGGCCGGGACTGCCGCTTCCGAGGCCGGCGCTTCGGCGGCCGGCGCATTTCCGGTTGCCGGGGCTTCTTCTTCGGTGGAGATCGTTCCGGCTGCGGCGGGTGCGATTGCGGCTGCCGGAGCGGCTGTTTCCTTCGGATTCCCGGTTGCGGCGGTTTGCCGCGCCAGCGCGTTGCCGCACGAGATAATTATGATCAGCAGGGTGCAGAGTATGCTTCGTGTCATAGTGTGCCGTTTTTAGAGATAGAAGGCCATGCCGAGGCCGATCGAGAAGATATTGACCTTGAAGTTCATCATGCTCGTGTTGCGTTTGCCCACGGTGACCTGATTGTGAACCTGTTTGGTATGGGTATAGCTGATGCCCATCACGCCCACGTTCACTTCGACGGCCATGTTGTTGGTGGCGAAGGCCACGATGCCCGGCGAAATGCCCAGCGAGAGGGTGTAGCCGGTTTCGTAGGTTCCCTTCACGGGTGAGTCGTTGGCGAAGCGCGCCTGCGTGCCTCCGGCCGCGAGCGACATCTCGTTGAACAGCGCGAAGCGTTTGTTGCGTCCCAGCGGGATGTACTGCCGCCAGATCGCCGCCGCCGAATAGGTCTGCTTGAGCGAGTAGAAATCCCTGGCCACGATGTTCGTGCCCGTCTCCTCGTTGCCGAAATGCAGTTCGGCGTTGTCCAGCTTGAGCAGCGTGCGCGAATAGATGAAGCGTCCTCCGAGGGCCATGTTGTCCCGGAAGGCGTAGGCGATCATCGGGCTGACGCGGAAGGTGTAGCCTTTCGAGTTGATTCCCTCGATGACGAGGAACTGATAGCCTTTGTTGGTATGGGTCGAGTAGGAGGCCGTACCGCCGAAAATCCACTGTCCTTTCGGCACGAACAGGTTGTGCGTGTCGGTAAGTCCGCGCTCCTGGCGCATTTCGTTGATCGTTTTCGGACGCTGGTCGGCTGCCGCCGCAGTTTGGGCGGCGGTTGTTTCCTGTGCGCGCAACGCCTGCGCCGTGCCCGTGAGGCACAGCGCGAGGGCGAGCGTGCGGATGAATAGCTTGCGCATCTGCTTGCGTTTAGTGATTAGTATACCCATTCGAAATCGTCTACGTACATGACATTGCCCAGACAACCGACCTTGAAGTCGCCGTAGGCGCTCGTCGTACAGGAGATGACGAGTGTATATGCACCCGTAGGTTTGGTCGTTCTGTCGTAATATTCGATCGGAATCTCCACGGTCGTCATCGCGTCGCCTGGTGTGGTTTCGCCGATCAGCAGCGATCCGTAGGCGATGACGGGGCCTTCGGCGGTTTCGGCGGTTTTGGCGGGGTCCCACACGCCTGTCGGCGACCCCATGCCGGCGACAGTCGCGTGACGGCTGTTCCAATCGACGATAACGGCGAAGATACGCGAACGGTCTTGGCCGTCCTGGATGTATTCGTGCTCTTCGGTGACGGTTCCCTTATTGACGGCGCCCACGGTGGCGTGGTATTTGAGCCGCAAGGCCGTCGGACGCGCTGTCCACTGGTAGGGCATTCCGAAACTGGCCGTTCCCGAGAGACTCGCAAAACGGAACGTTGCCGAGAAGAGATTGCCCGCGGCGAGCAGGCCGAACGCCGACTGCGATTCGAGCTTGGCGCAGTAGCTGCCGCCCATGCCGGGTTTGGTCGACTGCGCACACAGTCCCGAAGTTGCGGCATTGCCGCTGCCCCAGAACGTCGTGGATTCCGACGTGCTTTTGCCGAAACAGGGGAGCGATCCGCTTTCCATATCCCCGTCGGGGATGACCTGCCCGGCTGCGGCCTGAAACTCTGCCGAGGAGACGGTTTCGCCATCGAGCGCCGCCCGCGCCTCGTAGCTGTTGCCGGCGAAGACGCCGGTGCCTGCGACGGGGGTGTGGACGGTCAGGCCCGCGGCATTGACCGACTCCTTCCATTGGGCCGTGAACGTGGCCGTATAAATGCCCTCGCCGGCGTTTACGCCCTCGGCGTCGGACCACTCGCCGTCTTTGACGCGCAGTCCGAAGGTCGCCGTCGTGACGTTCGGATCGAGGACCAGCGCGCGCAGCGTGAGGCTGTTCGTCCAGAGGTCGTAATCCGTCTTTTCAATGGGCAGAAGGCCTTGCAGACGGTATTCCGAGATGGCGGTGGCTTCGGCGCCGGCCGAATCCGTGACGCGGATGCTCACCGGATGGCTGCCGCCCGGACGCCCTGCGAAGAAGGCGTCGGAAAGGGTGACCGTCAGGCTCAAATCGCTCTCTCTGGTCACCTCGACGCCCTCGGTCGTGCCGTTCAGCGCTTCGTAGCTGTCGTCGCCGATGCCGATCACGACGCTCTTTACGGCGGCCATCGTGGTTATCATGTAACGTTTCGGGGAGGTTGTCCCGGGGATGAAATCCTGCGGCTGGTCCATGTCGAAACCGTCGCTTTCGATGCTCGGCTCGGGGCTGAACGGGAACGTGTCGTCGTAGTCGTCGGTCGAGGTGTCCACCTTGACGACGAAGCATTCGATGAAGCCCGGCAGGTCCTTCGAGAACCGGAAGGAGACGCTGTATTTGCCGCCGGTCTGCACGCCTTCGAATCTGGCCTCCCTGACGATGACGCCGCGGTCGGGGTGCGTGCCCTCGAAGCGGGTCGTGAGCGTGGTCGCACCCTCGGGCATGGTGAAGTAGCCCGTGCCGTCGGCCGTGTAGTTCAGCGCCGGGACGCCGCCCTGCTGAACCTGCCCTTCGTCGAACGCGTCGGCGGCGACTACCCACGCATGGAAATTCTCGCCGAAAGCGGCGGAAACCGTGGCGTCGAATTTCACTTCGGCGACGACGTTCTGCCGTTTGCACTCCACTTCGGCTACGGTCGTCTGCCCGGCTGCCACCGTAAAGGTCTTCTCGCCTTTGTAGAAACGTTTGGTGAACGACGCGGGGACGGCTTCTCCCGCATCGACCTCCACGCGGTATTCGCCCGCGAGCAGCTCCAGCCGTGAGGGGAGCGTCTCTGCGGTGTATTGGCGCAGCAGCTCGCCGCTCGCGCGGTAGATGCGTACGGCAAGGCGCTGCAAGGGGTCGTATTCCCCGTCGGCTTCGGCCCGCGTGGCCGAAACCCGCATTTCGAGCGCACCCGTGTCGCCCGTGTCGGCGCTGACGGCCGTCTCTTTCGAGCAGGCGGCCGTCAGCGCGGCGCAGAACAGCAGGGCGGCGGTAATGTATTTTTTCATAATTCGTCAGCCTTAATTCGCCGGTACGTAATACTTCAGGGTCTTGGTCGTGCTGAGACCGTTGTTCTCCGTCACCGTGAGTATGAAATTGTTGTTGCCGGGGAAGCCTGTCAGCAATCCGGTGAACATCTTGTCGATCTTGAGCCGAATGGACGGTTTGTCCTTGACTGCGTCCTCGATGGGGAATCCGAGGGCCGAAATCTTCTCCCGGACATCTTCGGCCGAATGCATCTTTCCGTCCGTATCCTCGAAGCCCTCGATATTGCAGAGATCGAACCGGGCCGGGATGCCCATCTTGCCGAGTTCCCTGGCGTCGAGGTTGTCGCAGTCGATGGTCACGTCGAGCGATTTGATGCCTGTTTGCGCCGTGATGTCGATTTCCGTGTCGCGGTCTGCGGACGGCGTTTGCGTTTCGTCGATATTGAAATCTACGCCGACAATCGAAGGGCCTTCGTTGGCCGGATCGACCGTGAGCGTCAGCGACGCCCGGGCCGAAAGCCCTTTGGCGTCGGTTATCTCGAAGGCGAATGCGTGCGTGCCCTCGTATGCGGGATAGAGCAGTTTCATGGCTCCTGCGATGTCGAAACTCTTCGAAGTCGCCCCCTTGAGATCGTCGCCCAGCGGGAAGCCGAGGCCTGCGAGAACCGTGTAGGCGGGGTCCGACGCCCCGATTGTGCAGAGGTCGAATTCCGGACCGCCGATTCCGGACACCATGCCGGTCAGCCGGGAGTTGTCCGACGTGATTTTCACCACGAACGACCCGATGCCGTTGGACGAGGCGAGATTGAATGCGAACGGCCGGGTGTAGTTGCCCTGGGCGTCGAACATCGAGGCCAGAAGCTGGAAGGGTTTCGTGAGGTCGTAGCCCGGACATTCGAGGGTCGGGGCGACGGGAAGTCCGGGTTCGCCGGGGTTGTCGGGATCGTTGACCGGGATTTCGTCGTCCTCCATGAAGTCGTTGACGTCGATGTCCAGTTTGATGTCTCCCTTGTCCGAGTAGGTGATCACGATCGAGAGCTTGCGCCATTGTCCGGCCTTGACGCCCGAGATGCTCTTGTTGATCCGGACGGGTGCGTCGGGCGTATCGGCGAAAGCCCCTTCGAGGTGCAATTTGAGCGTGTTGGTCTCGCCCTGCGGCATGAAGTAGGCCGCGCGGGTTTCATCCTTCAGGAAGGTCATCGTCGTTTCGCCCAGCGTGACGGTCGACTTGGTGTCGGCGGTGAGCTGGTCGGCGAGGTCTTTCGAACACATCAGCGTCACCTTGATGTTGTTCAGCGTGCAGACGACCTCGTCGATGGGCGTGGTTTGGTTCTTCTCGATGACGAACTCCTGCGAACCGAAATAGACGGGGTGTTCCCATTCGGCTGCCGGCGTCGTGGCGGCCTCTTCCGAACGGACCTCCATCGTGTAGCCGCCCACCGGAAGCTCCAGCCTGCCTGCCTCGCCGACCGAGGCCTTCAGATCGCCGTAAGTCTCCTGGAGCACCAGCTTGCCCGTTGCGTCGCGAATTTCGATGATGAATGTGTCGACGTCGGGCTGCGCCTCGTCGGTGCGCGTCTGGGGCTTCGCCGTCTCGTCTGACGTGTCGTCGGGGCGGGTTTCGGTATCGGTGTCGACCACGACGCGCATGCTCATGTCCGCCAGCGTCAGGTAGCCTTTGGCATTGGGATCGGGCGGAGTGCCCGGCTCGTTGTTCTTATAGGCGGGGTCTTCGTTCACACAGCCGGTCGCGAGCAGCGCCGTCGCTGCCGCAGCCGTCAGAATCTTGGTAAAGGTTTTCATATCTCGGTGTTTTTATTTGCGTTATTCGATGGCCTCGTCGTTGAGTTCCACGTCGATGTTCCGGGTCTCGGTGTATCCTTCGCCGAGGGTGACGGTCAGCGTCGCGCTGCCGGCCTTCTTGGCGTCGAGCGTGAAGATGTGACGCGTGGCTGGGCGTGCCGCTTCGAGCGGCTCGGGGGTGAAGGTGTAGAGCGGCCCCTCCGACGTGCCGTCCTGGCTCTGGCCCCGGGCCGTACCCTTCAAGGTGAGCGGCTTTCCGGCCTGCACCCAGACGGCTTCCGCTTCGGCCTCGTCGCAGGGACGGAACGTGAAGATGCCGCCCGCTCCGGTCGTCACGGTGAACTCCGCGTTGTTGTAGTATTTTTTGAACGACTCGGTGGCGCGTACCAGGGTCTGCGAATTGCCGATCGTCGCCGTGATCTGCGCGGTGCTGGTGCGGCGCGCCGCGACCTCCACTTCGGTCGCGCCTGCGTAGTAGGGTTTGTCCGCGCCTTCGGCTTCGGGATCGCCGTAGGTGACCGTGATCGTGTAGCGGCCTTCGGGGAAGGAGTAGGCGGTCTCCTCGGCGTTATACGCCGCGACCGTCGCCCAGCTTTTGTCGAAATTTTCACCCCGGATGCGGAGCGTGAAATCTTTGCCGTCGGGTTTTGCCGCAGCGCGGGTCGCGCCCTGAACCGCGGCCATCGCCGCAGCGGCATCAATCGTGGCGTCGGCCTCGCAGGCGATGCGGATGGTTCCGCAGCCCTCTCCGGCCGGGGTCTCTTTCTTTTCGGAGCATCCTCCGGCCATGACAGCCGCCGATGCAAGCAGGTAAAGCAGTTTTCTCATGGCGGTTATTCGTTGACGATGGATACTTTGATGTTGTCGAGGTAGAGGTAGTGATTGCCGTTGGCGCCGAATATTCCGGTCCAGGACGATACGTTGCCGATACGGTTGACATTCACCTTCCATGAGATTCTGTGGGCGCTGTTAAAGTCGGCCAGGAATGTTTTGGTGTTCCAATTCGAAAGCGGGGTATTCCACGATTTGTCGGTTTCGAGGGCTATGTCTTCCGCTTCGACGGGGTTTTCAAGATTGTCTCCGCCGTTGGGCTGGCCCGAATTGGTCGTGTAGCCGTAATTGAACGTAGGATTGCCGTATGTTCCGCCCTTATTTTTGTTACTGTCCATCATCCAGGAGTCCTGTCCTCCGACGTAATCGAATGAAACCCGGACTCTGACTGTTTTGCCGGATTTGATACCGCTGACGGGCGGCGAGTCGATACGTCCCGGGTAGCGGGCATACGATGAAGCCTTGCCGGCTCCTCCGCCTTCGAACCGGCAGGAGCTTCGGATACATTTCCCGGTTTCCCCGCCCACACGAGCCGCCGTCCATCCGATGGCGCCCTTGTCGGACAGCAGGTGCGCATCCTTGTTTCCGGCGCTGCTGCTGCTTGTTCCCGTTCCGACGTTGCAGTCGTAGTCGAACTGGATGATATTGCTGAAATCCTCCGCCAGCAGGTATGGAACGCTGAACGTGATGTCGTTGTTGCCGAATTCGGTGATCTGCGGCATTGTCAGCGTGTTCGATACGACAGCGCTTTCCGATTCGTACTGTACCGTGACGGCTTTTCCCGAGAGGTTGTCGGTCCACGAGGGTTTGAGCACCATCGTGTATTTGCCCTCGGCGTCGGGCGTGAACTGGCAGATGTTCGTGCCGTTGTCGAACAGCGAGCCTTCGGGGGCGGTGAGGGTGATCTTTCCGACCGCCTCGCCCAGCGTCGCCGTACCCTTGTCCGCAGGCAGCGAGAAGTTCAGACGCGTGTAATAGCGGCCGATGGCGGGAATGTGGTAGGCGATCGGGGTGGTGTGGCCTTCGGAGAAGTGTTTGCCGGGGATGTTGCGCGGCTCGGATTCCCCGGCTTCGCAGATCGCGGTGATGGTCACCGGCTGCTCGGCGGTGAGTTCCACCGGTGCGATGACGGCGAAGACCACGTCGTCCGCACCCTTCGGAGTGTCGAAACGCAGCGTCAGCGTGTTGTTGCCGTCGGTGAGCGTCGGCACGGCATCGGGATCGGCGGCATCGACCGTCATGCGCCCCGTGACGGGCTGCGGAAATGCCAGCGTGATCTCCGAGACCTTTTCGCCCAGATCGTTTTTCGGAATGCGTATTTTCAGCACGTGAACTTTGTGGCGGAACTGGAACTGCACCGTCTCGCCGGTGTCGTTCTTCTCCAGAGCCGGGGCCTTGACCGGATCGGCCACCATCACGTCCCAGTCGCCGTTGAAGCCGCCGTCCTGCACGTCAGGGATCAGGTAGGTGGCCTGCGTGCCGTCGCTTTCGGACGGAACGGGCGACACGGCATAATAGGTGTAGGTGTCCGCGGGCATTTGCGGGATGTCTCCCCTGAACTTGGCCGTGTTGTAGTCGGTGTTGTAGTGGTAGAGTTTGAAAGCCTGTTTGCTGAAGACGGTCTCGGATCGGGAGTTGACGGCCCAGAGTGCGATCTGGTCGTCGGAAGCCCATTTGACCGATACGCCGTCTTCGCCGAGCTGGGTGCGGGACTTGTCTTCGGATTCGATGTCGATCTTCGGACCGGAGCCTACCGATACGCTGATTGTTTCGGTCGCGGGTCGGGTGTCCGCATCCGAAGAATCGGAGCATGCCCCGAAGACCAGAGGCAGCGCGAGCCAAATAATCCGGAAATTTATTCGCATAGAATAGATTCTTTTATCTGTAATGTGTACAAAAATAGGTACAGGTTCCCGTTCGCGGAAATAAATTCAACGAACGCCGGATTTTTCATCACGAACAGCCTCCTTTTTATCCTCACGGATGCGCCTTTCCGGCGGTGCGGAGCGCAAAAAACCTCCCTGTTTCCAGGGCTGACTGTTTTCGAGATACCGTTCTGTAAATCAGAACGGTATTTTTATTGAAAAGAGCAAGGGTTAC
>ERZ825137.4603-NODE-4603-length-13597-cov-3.344705_pt1 | contig 13597 bp, 9 predicted proteins | sample MGYA00519873_ERZ825137 | MGnify/ENA primary metagenome ERZ825137 (study PRJEB31778, sample SAMEA3449190) | human gut metagenome | biome: human gut; feature: human-associated habitat; material: faeces | place: United Kingdom | collected 2010/2012 ...
GAACATGACGTTATAGTCACGGATGGCATCTTCAAGAAAATCTCTTGAATTTTGGTCCAGAGCTGATGTATCCTCGGAGTTTTCGTCATCAATAACGCCATCAGCTTCTTCTTCATTAGCTCCATAGCTGAAGATAGTTGCTATCTTCAAAGACTTGGAAGGATCCTCCGTCATCTGCTTTTTAAACTCCTGATAATAGAGCTTGGCCATTGGCACAGAAGCTACCGCGAAAATAGAGTTAAAACCGCTCAGACGCTGCTTACGCTTGATTTCTTCAACCTCTTGACGGCCTGCAGAAGCAACATCCTTAATGTTGGTCAGAGCGTTGAACACATAGGTCTTGTCGCCACGGTAGGTTTTACGGTCAAAGTTATTGAGAATATACTTGGTTACAAGCGAAATACGTTCAGGAGCCATCATCGGCTTCTCACGGTCAATGCCCCACACATCTTCGTCCTTGATATCCTCTTCCAAAGCCATAGTCTTGATGAAATCAACACGGAAAGGCAGGACGTTCTTGTCATTAATAGCATCAACGATGGTATAGGTATGGAGCTTATCACCGAAGGCCTGCTCCGTAGTCATAAGCTGTGCGTTCTTCCTTGCGCCTGCGTTCTTGGCAAAGATAGGTGTACCGGTGAAGCCGAACAAGTAATACTTCTTGAAATGCTTGATAATATCGGTATGCATATCACCGAATTGAGAACGATGGCATTCATCGAAGATGATAACTATTTCCTTATTATAGACATCATGCTGCTGGTTTCTCTTAATAAAATTAGCAAGCTTCTGTATCGTAGTGATAATGATTTTAGCATTAGGATTCTCTAATTGCTTTTTCAGAATCGCCGTGCTGGTATTGCTGTTGGCAGCGCCCTTCTCGAAGCGGTCATATTCCTTCATGGTCTGGTAGTCGAGGTCCTTACGGTCTACGACAAAGAGAACCTTATCAACGAAATCAAGCTGTGAAGCCAGTCTTGCAGTCTTGAAGCTGGTCAAGGTCTTACCGCTGCCGGTTGTATGCCAGATAAAACCGCCTCCGGCTACGTTGCCGTATTTCTTATAGTTGTGCGCAATCTCAATGCAGTTCAGAATGCGTTCCGTTGCCGTAATCTGATAAGGACGCATAACCATCAGCATCTTCTCAGAAGTGAAAATACAGTATCTGGTGATGATGTTAAGCAACGTGTGCTTGGCAAAGAAGGTTTTGGCAAAATCTACTAAATCAGGAATTACCTTGTTATTGGCATCGGCCCAGTAGCTTGTAAACTCAAAGCTGTTGCTGGTCTTGGACTTCTTAGTCTTGCCACTCACTGCATCCTTGATTGTGTTGATACGGGTAGTATTAGAGTAATACTTGGTCAGCGTACCGTTGGAGATAACGAAAATCTGCACATATTCGAAGAGTCCGCAGCCCGCCCAGAAGGAATCACGCTGGTAACGCTCAATCTGGTTAAAAGCTTCACGGATAGGCACTCCCCTGCGCTTTAGCTCGATATGAACCAGCGGAAGGCCGTTGACTAGCACAGTCACATCATAGCGATTATTATACTTTGCACCCTCTTCCTTGCCGTTCTCGTACTGATTAAGCACCTGCAGGCGGTTATTATGCACGTTCTTCTTGTCAATGAGGCGGATATTCTTGGAAGTGCCGTCCTCACGCTTCAGAACCTTTACATAGTCCTCCTGGATTGTCTGCGTCTTATCTTCAATTTTGTCATTAGGATTAGCGATAGCAGTAGTAAAGAACTGCTCCCATTCGCTGTCCGTAAACTTAATGTTGTTAAGCTCTTCCAAGCGTTCACGCAGATTAGCGATAAGGTCTGCTTCCTTATGGATATTCAGATAGGTGTAGCCCTGTTCTGTCAGCAGGCGGATAAATTCTTTTTCCAGCTCTGCTTCGCTCTGATAGCTGTCCGAGCGTCTTGGCACAGGCTCATATTCGGTTATAACCGTGCTTTCCGTAGTTTCCGCTACGATATTGAAATAAGGCATGGCTTACGCCTCCTTTTTAAGTTCCTTAAAGCTTAAAAGCTTGTCACGATAGTATTCATACTGTTTTTGGCGCATTTCAATTTCTGCTGGCAGACCGCTGGAGATGTCATTGCAAAGAGTGTCGAAACGGTCGAGAATGTCGACGATGCGTTGCTGGACAACGAGAGGTGGGACGGGTACAGGAAAATTAATCATCATAGGTCTGCGAATTGATGTTACAGATGAATGAAATGAAGCTTTACTGATATATGTCAAAAAGGAATTCTTAAAGTAATAGAAAAAATACTTAGGTAATACATTATCAGATGTAATATGTACCCTATACGCTCTTTGATGCAAAGCATACTTTCCACTTACAAAATGAAATATTTTTCCTACTCCAACACCATCACCAGACGTTATAATAGCTGTTTCATCAAAATCATATTCATTCTTATACTTAATATCCTGAGATCTCACAAAGAAAGGATATTTGCCTGTGTCTAATCCTTCATTGGTATTACCATTTCCTGTACCAATATCAGCAATATCCCCCAGCTTCATCCAGCGAATAGCGCCACTAAGCTCTAGTTCGTTCGTTCGTTCGTTCAAAATGGTACTCTCATTCGATTTGAACGTCAACAGTAAATCCCTATAATATTCATATTGCTTCTGCCGATCTGCAAGCTCGGTAGTTAAGAACGTGAAATTGTCCAGAATACGGACAATCTCACGTTGTACCTCCAGAGGAGGTACAGGAATTTTGTATTTCGAAACCATAGGTATTGTTAATTGAGGAATTCCAGTTTTAGGCACTTTGAATTTTATAGTATCAATAACATATTTCAAAAAATCTATCAATATTTCGTTATTAGGAGTAACATAAATCAATCTAACAATCGGATAAAAAGGTTCTTTTCTTAAAGCACACCAACCTATAGTACCTCTAACTGATATTGTAATACTAGGCTCATCAACTTTTGGTATATCAGTATAACCATAAATAGCTTTTTCTTCAATTCCATTACTATATATAGGAATATTAAACTCAACAGTTTTTTCTGCTGAAAAACGAGCCTTAGGAACATCTCCGCCTGCACCTAAAACAGCAATACTACCGATTTCTTTATACTCCACCCCATCAGGACACAATTTCTCAATCAACTCTTCCAGCTTAGTCATTGTACTTCACCACCATCTTCCTTCTCCTGCGGATGTTGCATATAAAATATATCCTTCTGCCTTTCAATTTCCGTGCGCAACTGCTCCTTCGTCGGCAGATAGGTCAGATACTTCGACATAAAAAGCCTGTCATTGTCGTGCAGCACAGAATAACGTGCTATATCTTCGCTCGTTTCACTGCAAAGCAACATGCCAATCGTGGGATTATCGCCTTCTTTGCGTTTCAACTCGTCGTACATACGCACATACATATCAATCTGTCCCACGTCCTGATGCGTAATCGTACCCATTTTTAAGTCAATCAGCACATAACATCTCAACTCTATATTGTAAAACACTAAATCAATATAATAATCCTGCGTATCCGTCACGATATGCTGTTGGCGTGCGACAAACGCAAAGCCTCTGCCCAATTCCATAAGAAAATCGCGGATATGTGACAGAATCGCTGCTTCAAGATCAGATTCCACAAAAGAATCCTCGGTACGAAAGCCAAGAAATTCGGCGATAATCGGACTTTTTAAAAGCTCAAACTTGTTCTTTTGATACTCTGCGGTTTTTGCCTTCATTTCCGCAATAATCTTTTCTTTTTGCGGCGATTGCAGCAGGCGGTAATAATATTGCGTGCCAATGTTCCTATCAAGAGTGCGTGAACTCCAACCTTCGCTCGCTGCTTCTTTCATATACCAAAGGCGGGCAGCTTCGTCAGAAACACGAAGAAGGCTGCAAATATGCGACCAATTAAGATTTGGCAGACATGTCTGCCAAATTGCTTTATCCGGAAAAAGTATATAAAACTTTCTAAAATTACGCAGATTTCTTTCCGAAAAACCTTTGCCATATTCTTTAGTCAGCTCTGCTGATAATATCTTAATTAAATTTTCTCCATATGCCGCACGTTCTTTACCATTTTGCTCTTCTTTAAAAATCCTTTTCCCGATTTTCCAATAGGTATCAAGCGTTGCGTAACTAATAACTTTGTATGCCTTATCTCTACTTTGAAATATTATATTCTTAATATCAATAAGAGTAGCATTATATTCATCAGTCATTAAATTTTTACTCATTACCCTACCTCTATTCTGTAACATCAGAAAATGGCACGCACGCGTGCCAAATATTTCAACTATACTAAATAGCAAGCTTCTATTCGGTAGCTACGGCTAGCGATTTACACCTCAATTTCCACAATAATCTTGTCGATTTCGCTGCGCAGAACCTGCTCACGGGCAACAATCTCCGCGATTTCCGTATTGAGCTTTTTGATATCAATCTTCTCACGGGTGTCCTCAGGCTCCACATAAGTAGAAACAGAAAGATTGAAGTCATTCTCGGAGATTTCCGCATAGTCCGCCAGATGGCTGAAATGAGCAACATCCTCACGTTTAGCAAAAACATCAACGATACGGTCAATATTTTCGGGCGTCAGCTTATTGTTATTCGTAACCTTAATGCATTCCTTGGAGGCATCAATGAACATAACCTTGTTATCGCTTTTGCCTTTTTTGAGCACCATAATACAGGTAGCAATGCTCGTACCGAAGAAGAGACCGCCGCTAAGCTGAATAACCGCATCTACATAGTTGTTGTCTACCAGATACTTGCGAATCTTCTGCTCTGCACCGCCACGGTACATGATACCGGGGAAGCATACAATGGCAGCCGTGCCGTTGGCAGCGAGCCAAGACAAACTGTGCATGATGAAAGCCATATCAGCCTTGCTCTTGGGGGCAAGCACGCCTGCAGGTGCAAAACGCGGATCGTTAATCAAGGTAGCATCGCCGTCACCAACCCATTTTACGGAATACGGCGGGTTTGATACGATTAGCTCAAATGGTTCTTCATCCCAATGCTGCGGATTGGTTAGCGTGTCCTCGCAGGCAATATCAAACTTATCAAAGCCTATCTTATGCAGGAACATGTTAATACGGCAGAGGTTATAGGTCGTAATATTGATTTCCTGACCATAGAAGCCGTTACGGACAGCATCCCTGCCCAAAAGCTCAGCACATTTCAGCAGCAAAGAGCCGGAGCCGCAGGCCGAGTCATAAGCCTTGTTGATTTCCTTCTTGCCTACCGTGCCCAAGCGCGTAAGCAGCACACTTACTTCCGGCGGGGTAAAGAACTCGCCACCGCTTTTGCCGGCACCGGATGCATACATGCCCATAAGATATTCATAAGCGTCACCAAAGGCATCTATGGAGTGGTCATTGATATCACCAAGATTCATATCTTTCACGCCGTTAAGCAGCTTTGCAAGGCGCTCGTTACGCTTCGCTACGGTCGCACCTAGCTTATTGCTGTTAACGTCAAAATCATCGAACAGACCGGAGAAATCCGCCTCAGACTCACTGCCCTTGGCAGAACCCTCGATGTTGTTGAAGATACGCTCTAAGCGTTCGTTAAGGTTCTCGTCATTGGCTGCATTAGCACAAACATTGCAGAAGAGTTCGCTGGGCAGCATAAAAAAGCCCTTTTCTTCGATAAGACCTTCGCGGGCTTCCTCTGCATCCTCGTCGGACATCTTAGCATAATCAAAGTCAGCATCACCTGCTTCAATCTCATTTTGGTTAATATAATTAGTCAGATCCTCAGAAATAAAGCGATAAAACATAGTGCCAAGCACATAGTTTTTAAAGTCCCAGCCGTCTACAGCTCCGCGCAGCTCATCCGCAATCGCCCAAATAGCACGGTGAAGCTCTTCTCTTTCCTGTTCCTTCTTGATATCAGTCACGTCAAAACCTCCTAAAATTATCTTAATGTATAGTAATTACTCAACAAACAAATTCATAATTATATTATACAGCCTTAAGCAGATAAAAGAAACGTTTTAAGGTTTTTTATTTCTTTGAACGGCACCAATAAAAAATCCTATTGCAGACTAACTCAGAACATCTGCAATAGGATTTTACGCTTATCTCATATTGAATTATGCAACAGCGCCGGCTTTCCCCTTACTTGCTCAGGTACTCGTCAATAGCAGCTGCAGCCTTCTTGCCAGCGCCCATAGCGCTGATTACGGTTGCAGCACCGGTTACGATATCGCCGCCGGCGAACACGCCCGGAATAGAGGTAGCACCTGCCTCGTCAGCAACGATGTTACCGCGCTTGTTAACCTCCAGATCAGGAGTAGTCTGTTTAATCAGCGGATTCGGACCTTGGCCGATAGCCATAACTACCATGTCAACATCAAGAACATACTCGCTACCTGCGATAGCTACAGGGCTGCGACGGCCGCTGGCATCTGCTTCACCCAGCTCCATCTTGATGCACTTCAGGCCGTTAACCCAGCCCTTTTCATCGCCCAAGATTGCAACCGGATTGTTCAGAAGGCGCAGCTCAATGCCTTCTTCCTTAGCATGGCCGATTTCTTCCTTACGTGCGGGCATTTCTTCCTCGCTGCGGCGATAAACGATATATACCTGCTCCGCGCCAAGGCGCTTCGCGGTACGCGCTGCGTCCATTGCTACGTTACCTGCGCCAACGATAGCAGCCTTCTTGCCAACGTATACAGGTGTAGCGTAGTTCGGGAATTCGTAAGCCTTCATCAGGTTTACACGCGTCAAAAATTCGTTGGCGGAATATACGCCGTTAAGGTTTTCGCCGTCAATTTGCATAAAGTGCGGCAGACCGGCGCCGGTACCAACGTAAACAGCGCTGAAGCCTTCCTCCTCCATCAGCTCCTTGATGGTGAAGGTGCGGCCGATAACAGCGTCAACTACGATTTTTACGCCCAGCTTTTTCAGTGCGGAGATTTCGTGCTGTACGATTTCCTTGGGCAGACGGAACTGCGGAATGCCGTACATCAGCACACCGCCTGCAGCATGCAGTGCTTCGTACATGGTTACATCATAGCCCATTTTTGCCAAATCACCGGCGCAGGTCAGACCGCTGGGGCCGCTGCCTACTACGGCAACCTTTTTGCCCTTGCGTTCTGCCGGAGCTTCTACATCGTTATCCAGGCCATGCTCGCGCGCATAGTCGGCAACAAAGCGCTCCAGGCGGCCGATAGCTACAGGCTCGCCCTTAATGCCCAGCACGCACTTGCCCTCGCACTGGTTTTCCTGCGGGCAGACACGGCCGCAGACAGCAGGCAGGGTACTCTTCTGCTTAAGGATTTTATAGGCCTCGGCAAAGTTTTCCTGTGCCACCTCATGGATAAACTTAGGAATATCAATATTAACAGGGCAGCTGCCTACACAACGCGGTTTGGGGCAGTTCAGGCAGCGCTGTGCCTCGTCTACCGCCATTTCCTTAGTGTAGCCAAGTGCTACCTCCTGAAAGTTTTTGTTACGCACATCAGCCGGCTGCTCCGGCATAGCATTTCTCATTCCTCCACGCATTTGCAATGACCTCCACAGCTATATTCCAGTGCTTCCTGGTCCTTGTACATCTGCTGACGCATTACCAGGTTCGCAAAATCTACCTCGTGAGCATCAAACTCCGGTCCGTCTACACAGGCAAATTTGTTCTCGCCGCCAACCATTACACGGCAGCCGCCGCACATGCCGGTGCCGTCTACCATGATGGTGTTGAGGCTGGCTGTAGTTTTAACGCCGAAGGGTTTGGTGGTTGCTGCCACGTTTTTCATCATGATAACAGGGCCGATGGCCAATACCAGATCAATCTTCTCGCCTGCCTCCAGCATTTCACGCAGCGGGTCGGTTACAAAGCCCTTGCGGCCTGCACTGCCGTTATCGGTGGTCAAAATCAGCTCGTCGCTGATAGCAGCCATTTTATCCTGCCAGATTACCAGATCCTTGTCGCGCGCACCGATGATGGAGATAACCTTGTTGCCCAGCTCGTGGTATGCACGCGCGATGGGATAAACAGGCGCAACGCCGATGCCGCCGCCAACTACTACAACAGTACCGAACTTGCCCATCTCGGAAGGATGTCCCAAAGGACCTACTACGTCGAGAATATCATCACCCTCGTTAAAGGTGTCGCACAGATGCTTGGTAGTGTTGCCCACAGCCTGCACGATTAAGGTGATATAGCCTTTTTCACGGTCAAAATCCGCAATAGTCAGAGGAATACGTTCGCTGTATTCGTCAGTGCGGATGATTACAAACTGTCCCGGATGGCATTTGTGTGCCACCAGCGGCGCGTCTACGACGAACTCGTAAACAGCAGGTGCTAAATTTGCTTTGGTAATGATTTTAGCCATTTTCTTGCTTTTCTCCTTTTGCTGCTAATTGCTATTTATTCAAAAGCTTTCTGGTGCAAGCCTCAGCTTCCGCGTAAATCTTTTCTTCGTCAAAGGTCAGCAGCTTGCCTGCTTCCACAACCTTTTTGCCTGCTACGAAAACAGTGTCGGCGTCAGTGCTGCTTGCCGCATAAACCAGCTGGGACAGCTTATTGTGACGCGGATACCAGTAAGGCTTGTGCATATCCCACAGTACGATATCTGCCTGCTGACCTGCCTCCAGAAGTCCTGTATCGGCAAATCCCAGAGTTTTGGCACCGTCAACGGTTGCCATCTCCCACGCCTTTTTAGCAGGAACAACGAGGGGATCAAAGGTGGTTGCCTTATGCAGCATTGCGGCAGCACGGCATTCCTCCAGCATATCCAGATTGTTGTTGCTGGATGCGCCGTCCGTGCCCAGACCAACGCAAATGCCCTTGTTCAGCATTGCCGCTACCGGTGCGATACCGCTTGCCAGCTTCAGGTTGCTCTGCGGGTTGTGAGCTACACGCACGTGCTTGGCAGCCATGATATCCATATCCTCGTCTGTCAGATGTACGCAGTGTGCAGCAATGGTACCCAGCTCAAACATGCCCAGCTTATCCATCAGCTGAATCGGTGTCATGCCATGCTCTTTGACAACGGTATCAACCTCAAATTTAGTTTCGCACAGATGCATCTGGATTTCAGCCTTGTTGGCAGCAGCCTCGGCAATAACCTTTTCCAGATAATCAACAGGACAAGTATACGGAGCGTGCGGACCGTAGGTAATGCGGATACGGCCATTGTCATAGCCCTGCCAGTTCTTCGCCAGTACGGTGTTCTCTGCCAGCTTTACGTCCTTGTCCGGCGCTACGCCGATCAAGCCGCGGCTGAGGTTAGCGCGGATACCGGTTTCGGCACAGGCACGTGCAACGTCCTCCATGAAGGCGTACATATCAGCAAAGCAGGTAGTACCGCCCTTCAGCATTTCTACGATGCCCAGCATTGCGCCCCAGTAGATGTCATTGGCATCCATCTTGTCCTCAATCGGCCAGATTTTGTTTTGCAGCCAATCCATGAGCGCCATATCATCGGCATAGCTGCGCAGCAGCGTCATAGATACGTGGCCATGGGTGTTGACCATGCCGGCGGTAGCCAGCTTGCCCTTGCCGTCCACAATTTCGTCGGCAGCAAAGTCTGCAGGCACGTCCTTACCTACATAAACAATCTTATTATCTTCAACGGCGATGTTCTGCATTTCACCGTTCGGAGTATGCAGAAGCTCGATATTCTTAATCAGTAGCTTAGCCAAAAGATTTCACTTCCTTGGTATAAATTAAGTCCTGCCTCCCTGTATAATGCTTAGGTAGGCAGATGACAGTGATATTATTGTTATCTACTCCTCGCCCTGCTGACGTTTGGAGTAATGCTTTTCATAAAAATCATGCATCACGTCCACGTCCTCACAGCTCAGCTCGTACACCTTATTGCCGGTGCCTGCACAGATTACGGCAATTTGCGCCGCCTTTTCCAGAATTTCGGCAGCAAGCAGTGCCTCCGCCAGGTTTTTGCCCCAGCAGACAGCGCCATGGTTGGCCAGCAGCACAGCCTTTTTGCCGTTCAGCGCACGCACGGTGTTCTCCGCCAGCTCCTGCGTACCGCAAAGAGCGTACTCAGCGCACTCCACCCTGCCGCCGATAATCTGCACGATATCCTCGATAATCGCCGGCACTCCCTGATGCATAGCCGCAAGTGCACTGGCATAAATGCTGTGCGTATGGATTACGGCACCAGCCTCAGGATAAGCGTTGTAAATAGCGGTGTGCACCTTCAGTTCGGAAGAAGGAATATGCTTACCTTCAACAACTTCGCCATCACGGTTGATAATGACAACGTCCTCGGGCGTCAGCGTTTCATAACCGTGGCCGGAGGGTGTGATAGCAATATTCTGCGCGTCAATGCGGCAGCTGATGTTGCCCCAGGAGCCTGCAACGAGCTTTTTTTCAATCAGCACATGGCCTGTTTCCACAATGGCGGCACATGCACTTTCTTTAGCAAATAACTGCGTTTCCATGATTATTCGGCAGCCAGATATGCCTTCTGCTCTTCGCTCAGGTTGTCGATGCCTGCGCCCATAGCCTGCAGCTTCAAGGCAGCGATTTCGGTGTTCAGCTCTTCCGGCAGTACATACAGCTTGTTTTCCATTGCTCCCTTGTGGTCGAGCAGGTATTTCATAGCCAGGAACTGCATAGCGAAGGACAGGTCCATGATTTCAATCGGATGGCCGTCGCCACAAGCAAGGTTAACCAGACGGCCTTCGCCTAGCAGGTTCAGCTTACGTCCGTCAGCCATGGTATAGGTCATGATATTTTTGCGTACTTCATACGGAGCAACTACGGAAAGCTCCTCCAGATGATGTTTGTTGATTTCTACGTCGAAGTGGCCTGCGTTGCACATAACAGCGCCGTTCTTCATAACCTCCATATGAGGTTTGGTAATTACGTCCTTGCAGCCGGTTACGGTTACAAAGATATCGCCGTGTTTTGCAGCCTCCTGCATCGGCATAACGCGGAAGCCGTCAAATACTGCTTCAATACCTTTAATCGGATCAACCTCGGTAACGATAACGTTTGCGCCCAGGCCCTTGGCACGCATAGCAACGCCCTTGCCGCACCAGCCATAGCCTGCAACAACAACAGTTCTGCCTGCTACGGACATGTTGGTGGTACGCATGATGCCATCCCAGGAGGATTGACCGGTACCGTAACGGTTATCAAACAGATACTTGCAATAAGCATCATTAACGGCAATCATCGGGAATGCCAGATGACCTGCTGCAGCCAGAGCCTTCAGACGATGTACGCCGGTGGTGGTTTCCTCGCTGCCGCCCATCAGGTTAGGAATCAGGTCACGACGTTCGCCGTGCAGCATATTAACCAAATCGCCGCCGTCATCAATAATCAGCTGCGGTTCGCTCTTCAAAGCCTCGCGCAGATACATATCATATTCTTCGTTGGTGCAGCCATGGGTTGCGAAAACAGTAACGCCGCTGTCAACCAGTGCTGCGGCAATTTCGTCCTGAGTGGAAAGCGGGTTGCTGCCGGTAACAACAACATTAGCGCCTGCATTCTTCAGCAAGAGTGCCAGATAAGCGGTTTTTGCTTCCAGGTGAATGGTTACAACCATATTGATGCCTTGGAAAGGCTTAGTTTTGCTGTATTCATCGTTCAGATGGTTCAGCAGGGGCATATATTCCTTTGCCCACGCGATACGTTGATGACCTAACGGTGCCAATTTGATGTCTTTAATAATGCTTTGCATAAATCTAAAAATCCTCCTTTAATATATGCTCTTTAGTCTTTTAAAAGAGCCTGCAATTTCTTAATACTTTCTGTATACGGCGGTTTGAGTACGCCATGCTCGGTAATAATACCGGTAATAAGCTCGGCCGGTGTCACGTCAAACGCAGGATTAAACACTGCCACGCCCTCGGGTGCAGTCTGCTCGCTGCGGAAATGACGTACCTCGTCGGCCTTGCGCTCCTCGATAGGAATCTGCGCACCTGTAGCAATCGTAAAATCAAAGGTGCTCGTCGGTGCGGCGATATAAAACGGAATCCCGTGTGCCTTCGCCGCCAGTGCCACGCCATAGGTGCCGATTTTGTTCGCCGTGTCGCCGTTGGCCGCAATTCTGTCGGCACCGACAACAACAGCGTTCACGCCCTTCGTGCGCATGGTCCACGCTGCCATATTATCGGTAATCAGCGTAACCGGAATGCCGTCCTCAAACAGCTCAAACGCCGTCAAACGCGCACCCTGCAGCAGCGGACGTGTTTCGTCGGCATAAACCATCTTCAGCTTGCCCTGCGCGTAGGCACTGCGGATAACGCCCAGTGCAGTGCCCCAACCGCAGGTTGCCAGTGCGCCTGCGTTGCAGTGCGTCAGCACTACGGCAGCGTCAGGCAGCACAGCAGCGCCGTATTCGCCCATACGCTTATTCATGGTAATATCGTCCGCATAAATCTGCTCGGCCTTCTCCTCCAGCTCCTTGATAATCGCCGCAGGGGACTTGTCCTCGCCGTTCAGGCGCACAGCCAAAGCGTATTGCAGATTTGCCGCCCAAGCCAGGTTTACCGCCGTCGGACGCGCAGTAATCAGATCTGCGCGCACAGCATCCAGCGCACCCAAAAAGTCCGGCTTGTCCGCAACCTCGCGCGCACCAAGCACCATAGCGAAGGCAGCGGCAGCGCCGATTGCCGGAGCACCGCGCACCTCCAAGCGTTCAATCGCCACTTTCACGCGCTTGTAATCCACGCAGGTAATCCATTCTATCTTTTGCGGCAGCAAAGTCTGGTCCAGCAGCACCAGGCTCCCCTGCTCCCAACGCATAGTTTCTACCATAATAACCTCTTACAGCTTAAAGCCGCCAAACTCCTGCATAGCGTGATGGCAATTGCACTTCGCTTCAGTCGGCTCTTCATAAGCGATAAAGGATAGAATCAGCTTTTCCATATTCTTAATGCTCAGTGCCATAGCGTCGCAAACCTCTTTATGGGAAAGCGGCGTCGGAGAAATGCCGGCAGCCATATTGGTAACGATGGAGCAGTTAGTGTAGCACATCTCTGCCTCACGCGCCAGAATGGACTCAGGCATATTGGTCATGCCAACCAGGTCACCGCCCAGCATAGCGAACATCTTGATTTCGGCAGCACTTTCAAAGCGCGGGCCTTCGGTGCAAACATAAACACCGTGCTTATGGAAGGTGATATCCGTTTTCTCCAGACATTTGATAACCTTCTCGCGCAAAGTCGGGCAATACGGATAGGTGAAATCGCAGTGCGCTACACCACGCTCGGGGGAATCATAGAAGGTGTTGATGCGGCTCTTGGTGAAGTCAAGCACGTTGTCGCAAACTACGAAGTGACCTGCCTTCATCTCCGGGTTGAGGGAGCCAACTGCGGTAGTAGCAAAAATCTCCTCCGTGCCCAAGCTCTTCATAGCCCAGATGTTGGCACGGTAGTTTACCTTGTGGGGCGGTACGGAATGGTCTACGCCGTGACGGCTCACGAAAACCACCTGATTACCGCTCATTGTGCCGATGTTGCACAATGCTTTACCAAACGGTGTTTCTATAATCTTTTTTTCGAATCCCTTCAGGGTATCGGGATTATCAATACCGGTTCCGCCAATGATAGCAATTTTACGCATATGCTTTGCCTCCCTATAATATCTTTAATTTTCACCGATTATCTCGGTTTTTCGTAGTTTTTCA
>ERZ825137.4604-NODE-4604-length-13595-cov-7.821344_pt1 | contig 13595 bp, 10 predicted proteins | sample MGYA00519873_ERZ825137 | MGnify/ENA primary metagenome ERZ825137 (study PRJEB31778, sample SAMEA3449190) | human gut metagenome | biome: human gut; feature: human-associated habitat; material: faeces | place: United Kingdom | collected 2010/2012 ...
ACGGCCAGCTGTGGGGCAACCCCCTGTACGACTGGGATGCCATGCGGGAGGACGGCTTCGGCTGGTGGATACGCCGCATCGACGGCGCAGGCAAGCTCTATGACGTGATCCGCATCGACCATTTCCGCGGCTTTGCCAGCTACTGGTCGGTGCCCTACGGCGAGACCACCGCCAAAAACGGTCACTGGGTCACAGGTCCCGGCATGGATCTGATCGACCGACTCAACGGCTGGTTCCCCCAGCTGGAGTTCATCGCGGAGGATCTGGGCTATCCCACGCCGGAGGTGGCGCAGCTGCTGCACGACTCCGGCTGGCCGGGCATGAAGGTGCTGGAATTCGCCTTCGACTCCCGCGACACCAGCAGCTACCTCCCCCACACCTATACGCCCCACTGCATCTGCTACACCGGCACCCACGACAACAGTCCCCTGCTGCTGTGGCGGCAGGAGGCCGCGCCGGAGGACATCGCCTACGCCACCGAATATCTGGCGCTGACAGAGGACGAGGGCTTCCACTGGGGCGTGATACGGGGCGGCATGTCCAGCGTGGCGGAGCTGTTCGTGGCACAGGTACAGGACTATCTGGGTCTGGGCGAGGGACACCGCATGAACATCCCCGGCACCCAGGGCGGCAACTGGACGTGGCGGCTCCTGCCCGGCGAGCTGACGGAAAAGCTGGCCGCCAGGATCGACCGCATGACCACCCTGTACGGGCGTAAATAAGCGAAAAAAGTACGCGGAACACATGTTCCGCGTACTTTTTTGCTTTTATTTTACCTTCGTGATGCGACCGCCGTCCACGGTGACTCCCCACGCCTCCTGCACCGCCTTTTCCGGCAGCGCCTGTACCGCCTCGGCCAGCACCGTTATCTGCTGGTACACAGCCGCGCCGGTGGGCGAAACAGAGGTTCCCATCCGCATAGGTTCACAGAGCACCGTGGTGCTCTGTCTCGGCTCCACGGGCAATGCGTAATAATACAGCCCGTCCCCGGCATCCAGCCAGTTCTGCCGCAGCGTGATCTTCGGGAGGGCGGACGGCGTTCCGGTGACTTTTCCGGTGCCGTCCACCCAGCAGGCGCTGAGCCGCAGACGCAGGAACACCGTAGTGCTCCCGGTGTTTTCCGCGGTAATATCGGACTTGACGGAGCCGGACGCGGCGGAGCCTGTCACCTCCGCACCGTTGACCTTTTCGTGAACGGCGCAGGTGACGACGGCGGGGGTAAAATCGCTCTGCGCTTCCGCCCGGCGGAGCATGAAGGCCACCGCCACAGAAGCCAGCGCAACGGCGGCGGCCACGGCGATCACCGCCGCCGAGCGGCGCTTATTTTGCGGTCGTTGCAGTCTTTTCGCCACGTTACGCCTCCCTTCTGTTCACCACAGCATCGCTGCTGCCGGTGAGCCACTTCTCCTTAACGGCAGCTCTGTCAAACGTCACGGTTTTCGTTTGACTGTCCTCCACCGTCACCGTCTGCGCACCGTCGGCGTACCGCCACGACCAGCTGTTCACCTGCTCCACCGTATAGCTGCCGCAGGGCAGGTCGTACACGGTGGTGCTGCCGCCCTTGGGCACCGTCACCTCCACCACATAGGCAGGGTTATCCTTGGATGTCAGGCGATACACATACGTCCCAACGCCGTTGCTTTCATCCTCCCTCGCCTCTCTTGTGATGGTCACATTGCCGTACACCGCCTTGAACCGTGCATAGAACACGTTGGTCTGGGGCGCGGGAAGCAACTCGCTGCGCTTCGGCGTCAATTTGCCGGTCGTGTCATCCACCGTTTCCTTCTCCCCCACCGGGATGGTGCATTCGGCGTTCTGATACCATCCGTCAAAGGTATAGCCGCTCTTGGCGGTGGGGACGGAGCCACGGAAGTCATTATTGCCCTCCACCACCTCCAGCGTGTTGTCCAATGTGCCGCCGTTATACGCCCATACGCGGTACTCCACCGTGTATTGCAGCGGCTCGTAGTAGAAGATGATCTCGTTCTGGCTGTTATCGGGACGGAGAACGATGCTCTGGCTGAGGTTGGAGACGCAGTTATAGCCGTCGATGGACTCCGCAGCGGCCGTGACCACCGCACCGTATTTTCCCGTGTCGCTCACAGGTGCGTGCAGCACATCGCCCGGCTGCGTGCTGTGGGGGTCGCTGCCGTAGCGGAGATAGCGGACAACGTAGCTCTGTGTGTTGCGGGTATAGAACACAAACAGCTCTGTGCCCTCATCGCGCACCTTAAAGGTGAAGGTGCCGTTTTCGAGCGTGTCCTCGCGCCTGTTCGCATCATCCGTGCCCCAGCGCACCACCGCCGTATTCCGCATGGTGAAGCCGCTGAATTTCTGCGGCGTGATGCTGAGGGTGGCGCCGATCTCGCTGATGCCCTCGGTGTAAACGGTGGACTCGGTGTAGTTGGAATAGGTGCCCGGTCCCTCGCTCTGCGGCTCGTCCGTGGCGGCATCCACATTTTGCAGCATGTAGTGGATGGCATAGTAGGTATTCTTGGTGTTTTTGGTATAGTAGAAGGTGACGACATTATCCGGTGAACCCATGTAGCCGCCGTTGCCGTCCTCGACCACCGCCAGAACAAGCCGCTTGTAGAAGGCGTCCGGCACATAGTCCTTCACCACCGCGAAGCGCTCTGTGACCACCGCCTTGGAGGTTTCTTTCTCCACGAAGCCGGTACCGGTGGACTCGGACTCGATCAGCTCACCTGTGTCATGATACCTGTATTCCACCTTATAGGACACCGTGGCGGCATGCACATAGTAGAAGGTAAACACATTAACGGTGGGCGCGGCCGCGTTGGGCTCCTCCCCCATGGTGATGGAGTGGCTGGCCAGCGTGGGATAATAGCCGCTGTTGAAGCCGCTGTACATCTGGTTGTAAGGATCGCCCGCCTTGGGATAGAAGGTGCGGGTGCTGCCCTGGTTGGCGTAGCCGCGGGAATCCGCGGCGATCTGCCGGTGGTAGCCGCCGCCCTCACCGGCGTAATAGATGTAGGTACGGCTCTCGCCGGAAGCGCTGGTAACGGTGTAGGCTTTTCCGTCCTCCGGGCTGAACAGGGACGCGTCGTCCAGCAGCGCCCTCCATTCTGCGTCAGCCGTTTCCTTCAGCACGTAGTGAATGAGATAAGGCTGCGCGGTGAGATGGCTCCACTCGGCGTATACCAGCAGATTCTCCTTGACAGCCGTATCAGTGGGGGTAAGGGCGACCTTTTTCCCGCTCTTTTCATAGAACCAGCCGCCAAAGGTATACCCATGCTCCGACGGGTCGGTGGGATCGGCTATCTCGCCCAGCGTGGAGCCGTGATCCACCACCTGCGTTCGGTACACCAGCTCTTCTTTGCCGGTTTCCTGATACGCCCTCATGTCCGCCAGTGAACGGAACATTTTCACCGTCCGCTGCACAGGCTTCCAACCGGCGTACAGCGCTACGTTATGGGCGGGCATAGTGCTGCCGGGGACGTACTCACTTCCCTCATAGTGGCCGGAGCTGGTGTACCAGCCGCTGAAGGTATAGGCGTCCCGTTCCAGCGTATCCGGGTACTGCACGCGCGTAGAGTCCACCCGGCCGTCGAGATCGTCTCCGTAGGGCACCGTCTCCGTTTCGATCTGGTTGTGGTTCTGCAGAGTCAGCTTGTACTCATTTCTCGTGTAGTAATACTGCGCCGTGATGGATGGCCGGCCGTCGGACATCCCCTCCGCATGGACGATCGCTGTGCCGTCCTTGCTGGCAGGTGCGGTAAATCCCGGCAGCGGCGGGCACGTCTGATGCCCGATGCCATCATTGTTATCGTTGGCCTCTACGGTTTTGTACAGGGTGTAGTACACGCCGTTCTCCTGCACGCTGCCCTCCGTTTCCTTATTATCCAGCGTGGGCAGATACAACTCATAGTGCCAGGCAATGGGGATGCTCCATTTCACATTGGCGCCGTTGTCAAAGAAGGCCAGAAAGCTGACCCGCTTGGGATCGCCGTAGGTGGAAATACGGCTCTCGTCATACAGCAGTGTGTCATCCAGCAGGGGATAGTAGCACTTGATGGTGGAGTTGCTGTGGTCCCGGGTGTACTTGATGTTGAACTCACCGTTCCATCCGGCGAAGTAGGCGTAGTTGCCCCAGCCGTTGTTGTCAAGGTGACTTGAACCGCCGTTTAATGTATGTTTCTCCTTCTCCGCGTCCGTCAGGGGCACCTTGTCGAACACCTCGCTGGGCCACAGGTTGCTGATGTCCGCGCTGTAGGGTGCGGTGAACTCCAGATAGTAATACTTGCGCTGGTTGCTGTTGTAGCTGCCGTCCTCCGGCAGCGTGCCCAGCTTATATGCCGCCCTATGCTCCTCCGAGATGAGGCTGCTCATGTCCTCGCCGTCGGGCACCTGCACCTCGCCCCATACGCCCTTCACTCTTTCCAGCAGCGTCATGTCGTTGTAGTCGCTGACATCCGGGCATTGATGGGCTATATTGCCGAAGTTATAGGTGCTGCCGCCCACCACATAGTAGTGGAGCGTACCGTTGTCGTTCCACGCATGTCCGTAGTAGAACCGCAGGGTGTATTCCCGGCGGCTGTACACCGTGTTGATAACGGTGGAGCCGTCACCCTGCACTTCCACCTGCATCTGTGTGCTTTCATACACATAGTGCCGCAGGGTGCTGCCCAGCTTGCAGGCATCCGTGTGCTTGGTGGGATCGGCCATGTGATCACGGTTGTCGCAGATGTAGGTGCTCTCCTCCAGCTTCGGCGAGTAGATGCCCGTATGATCGGGGTCGCTGCGGGGGTTCACGATGTCACCGGCCTTGGCGTCCACGGTGACGTTGGCGATATAGGTCATGTCCTTCGCCGTACAGTCCTCGGTGGGCTTGCTGTTGGACTCCGGCTTTTTCAGCCAGTACACCACGGTGTACGTGGTGTCGGCGCTCTCCCAGAGCGCTATGTAGCTGGCGTTCTCCGCCGGAACGGTGGTGGGCAGGGTGTCGGCCTTGCCGTCGCCCACGCCGTCCTCGCCCAGCTTGTCCCAGCCGGCGAAGCGGTAGCCGTGGCGGGTGGGGGTAGTGGCCACAAAGGGCGTGCCATAGCGGGCGTAGACATGCTCAGAGCCGTAGCCGCCGTTGGCATCCAGCTTGACCTGGTAGTAATTGCGGTCGTAGTAGCACTCGAACACAGTGGAGCCGTCCGCCGCCACCGCCTCGGGATAGTGATACAGCTTGGTGAAGCCGCGCGCCCGAACCTCGTCCAGCTTCAGATCGTCATTGGCGATGATGGTTCCCGTCAGGGCGCTGCCCCGCCTGTAATAGTCCACGTTCTCCGTGTACATGTCGTCGTTGATGTTCTGGAAGTAGTAGCGGACGGCATAGGGCACCGCAATGGCCTTGTAGTACACGTTGACGGTGTAGGTCTCCCCGGTGTAGCCCGCCCCCACCGACAGAGCCAGACTCTGTGCGCTGACCGTAGCCGTGTTGGGGTCGGTGGTCGCCGGATCCGTGGGGTTCCAATAGGGCGCATAGCCCAGATAGGTGGGGGAAAGCACCTTCTGACTGTACAGCTCGCCGCCCTTGATGGTAGCGGAGAAACCGGTGTAGATGGGCAGGCTGGTCACAGCGTCCAGATAGTTGACGGTGACGTTGATATACTCCGGGGCGCTGCTGCGAAGCGACCGGCGCTGCGTGCGCCTGGGCGCAGCCGCCGCAGACATTCCCTGCGCCAGAGCCTCCTTCTGCCGGTTCAGGTCGGCGCTGTCCGCCTCCACGTCGTAGGAAACAGTGACCCTGACGGCGTCGGAGACGCTCTCGCCGCCCGCGGCGCAGCGCACCGCGGCGCTGCCGCCCTCCAGCGTGGGAGACACCATGGCATACGTCAGCGTCAGGGTCGCGGCAGTGGCGTCGTAGATGTTCACCCAGTCGCCGTCCAGCTGTATCTGCCACTGATAGTCCGTGTCGCCCGTCTCGCTGGCGGCCTCCAGCGTAACGCGGCCGGACTGTGGCAGCGTCACCTGCGTGGTCTTTGCGCCGTCCACCGTGACGGTGACGGCGTCGGACGCGTCGCCCACCACGGTCAGGCCGCCGGGCAGCAGCTCCATAAACAGCACAAGCCCCAGCAGCAGCGAGAGCAGCCGCCGGAAGCTCATGGTTCGGTTATTGATACATTTCTTCATTCGGCGTCACCTCCCGCCCAGCCGTTCCCATGCGATCTGCGCTGTGTCCCCGCCCTCGCGCTGCACCGCAGCCGCCCGCACGCGGATGCTCAGCGCTTTGGACAGCTCTTCCAGCTCCGTGCGGGTCATATTCTCCGATACATCCACTGTACCGCCGGCGATAAGCCCGGCATCCAGCGCCGTGTTGGGCGCCAGCTCCCGATAGTAGACATTGTCCCGCAAATGCGTCCAGCCGTCGGCCACCCGCCACGTCATCAGTCCGGTCGCATCGTGATAGATGCCGTCCGCGCCCCGCGTCCAGCCGCCCTGTACCTCCGCAAAAACGTAGACAGCGGCCTCGCTGCCGTCAAAGTGGACGGTCAGGTCTTTTTGGGCGGCCACACCGGGCTGCACCTGCACGCTGCCGCTGTCGGTAACGGTCAGGTCGCCGAAGGTGATGACCCGTCCCTCGTCCTGCGAATGGGCGGAGGCCACATAGCGGGAGAAGGTCACGCCGGTGAGGGCAAAGGTGACCACCGCCAGATACAGCAGCCATGCCCGCAGGGGCAGGCGGCGCTTATTCGGTTTTGCCAGCCGCTTGCCTGCCATAGTCTTCTCCTGTGTCGCGTTTCTTCTGTAATACGTCCGGTATCAGCACCAGAACGGGGATCATCAGCACCAGGCACAGCGCGCCCAGCGGCGTGCGCAGGAACCGCACCGCCGCGCCCGCGCCGTGAAGCGTCAGCACCACCCGTCCCAGCACATCGGCGGGCGGCACGGTGTCCGCATCGGCGGTGTTGTTGGCGTCACCCTTTGTCCGATAGCCCTCCGCCGTCACCTCCGTGACGCGGTGGGTGGTGGTGTTCGCGCCGCTGCGGAACATGATGATATCCCCGGCGCTGTACGTCTCCTGCCGGTGTACGATCACCAGATCGTCGGCGCGGATGGCCGGCTCCATGCTGCCGGTGAGCACCACCGCCGTGCGATAGCCCAGAATGGCGGGACTGTCGTTGTGAAAAAGTCTCTGCGCTGCCAGTGTGTACAGATTCGCCAGCAGCACCAGCGCCAGTGCCGCCACGATCACCCCTTGCACCGCCCTGATGACGGCACATCCGATTTTTTTAGCCACGCTTGTGTCTCCTTTTTGTGTTTATGCCTGTGATGATAACGATCAGTGCCGCCGCGCCCGGCGCCAGCACATACCACACCGGGGAGAACTCGTCGCCGGTCTTGGGCGCGGGCGTCACCGGGTCGACGACCGTGCCGCCGGAGCCGCCCTGATCGACGACGGTCAGATAGAAGCCCAGCTCCTCCACATCCGTGGCGGCGTTGCCCAGCGCCGTGTCCGCCGCGTCATACGCGGCGCTCACCTCAAACAGCCACGACCACAGGATGGAAAAATCCTGCCGCTGGTTGCCGCCCACGGTGCCGCTGACGGCGCGCACCACCTGCCCCTTGTCCACCCCGTTGGGAAGGACGTAGGACGTTGTGTCGGTAAACGCCTCGCCGGTAAGGGCGGAGGTCACCGGCAGGGCGGCGTTCGTCTTTTTCTCATAGAGCACGGCGGTGTAGCTCACCGTGCGCCCGGTGTTGTTTTTCAGCCGCACCACCGTTTCGCCCGCCGTGCCGGGGGCGATCACCCGCTGCCCGTCGGCGGCGTTCACGTTGTCGTAGCTGCGGCGGAACAGCTCCAGCCGCGCCGCGCCCTGTCCGTCCGTCTCCGTGGTGCTGTCCCACGTGAGCCGTCCGGTGGTGTAGGTCAGAATATGCTCCGGGCGGGTGCCGCTGCTGGCGTAGGTCACGCCCAGCGCCGCCGGAAGCAGGATAAGCTGGATGAGGAGCAGCGTCAGCACCACCTCCAGCCGATTGGTTTTTTCGCGGAGGCTCATGCCGTCCCTCCCTTCCCCATCCGTTTTCCGGTACGCAGGCCGTCTGTCCGCCGCGCGGACAGACCGCCTATATACCGGAGCTCCCGCCTGCCCGCAAGGGGCAGGCGGGTTCTCGATGCCGCAGGGAACAGGGGTGTTTCTCCGCGACCCGTACAGCAAATTGGTTAAGATAGATTAGTCGATCTGGGTGACAGTAGCGGTGACCACGACATATACAGCGGGTATCGTATTGTGGCTTGCTGTGTCGGTTGCAGTCGCCAGATCGCCCAGATAGGTGTCCTTGACATCGGTCTGATTCGGATGTGCAGTGCCACCCTCAAACGGCCACTCCCAGGAAATCTTCAGTCCATTACGACCCACGGCGGAGAGATCCGTGTTGGGCGCATAGTCCGCGCTGAAGCCGGCAACAGCCTCCTTTACAGCATTCTCAACGGCCGTCACAGAATTCATGCCTTCGCCCATACAATCAATTGTTTTTGTCGTTGTTCCATCCGTGATCTTGAAGATCAGAGGGCAGTAGTATTCATCCGTGGAGCTAGCCTGACCGTCATTATATGCCCACTTGCCGGTAAGCGCAAAGTGATCAGCATTATAAGTGACCCTCACCGCCACCTCGGGCGTTCCGCTCAGAGTCACAACTGCGGCGTTATCCTTCTTCGTGCCGGGTGCCACCAGATTGTCCCTTCCGTTAGACACCGCCACAGAATTGGCGCTCACGGTCAAAGAATTGTCATCTTTCGCATACGTCGGGGCAAACATGTCACTGCTTCCCTCCACGGTCACGCCCCACTTGGCTACCTTGGCATGATCTACACCGGTACCGCTGGTCACATACTTAGCGAACGTGCCGCCCACGAAGCAGCTGGTCACCAGCACCAGAGCCAGCAGCAGGCCGGCCACGCGCATGGTCTTTCCTGTTTTCTTTGTTTTCATACGTTTCCTCCATTCTGCTCCGGCACTCCCCCGGAGCTGCGTTTTTTTATTTTCTGCGCCTCCCCAGACGCGGGTTTACAGGTCATTCGGCGGGCTATCCTCTCCCGCCCTACAACTCCTCGCAATGACACGTTTCCGTAGGGGACGGCGTCCTGCAGTGGAGCGCAGCGGAACAAATGCCCTTGGGGTACGACGTCCCGCCCCTGTCATTCCGAGCCAGTGACCGATGTCACTGGCGTGGGAATCCGTTTCCCGTCATTCGGCGGGCTTTTCCGCCTTCAGCCGCTCCAGCTCCCGGCGCAGCTGCTCCTTCTCCTCGTCACCGGCGCGGGTCTCCCGGCGGCGGCGCAGGATATCCCACACCACGAAGGCGCACACCGGCACGCCGATGAAGATCACCATGCCCAGCGGCTTTTGCAGGAACAGGGCGAAGTCGCCCACCTTGGGAATACGGCCGCTGTACTGGCCGATGATCTGGTCGGCGCTGATAGGCTCGTCCTCGGTGTTGTTGGCGTCGCCCTTGGTGACGAATTCCGTCCGGTCGGCGCTGATGGAGACGATGCGGTGGGTGACGACGATGCTGCCGTCCATAAAGGCCACCACGTCGCCCACCTTCAGCTCGTCAATGTCGGCCTGCTTGGTAAAGATCAGGTCGCCCACCTCGATGTGGTCCTCGGCGGTTCCGCTCATGGAGCCGGACAGCACCACCATGGGCGCCACGCCCAGCACGGTGGGCGGCGTTTCCGGGTGGAGGGTTCCCTTGACGATAATGATGATGTTGCACACCAGAAAGAACCCGAACACCACGCACAGCACCGCGCCGATGATATGCATCGCCGCGCCGCTTTTCTTTTCCTCTGTCATGTGTTTACCCCTTCCAAAATTATTTTTATATGGACGATCCATATATACACATGCCCAAATTGTCATTCTGAGCCGGTGATGGCCACCGGCGCGGGAAACCGTTTTCCCCGAAAAAAACAAAAAACCGGCTGCAAAAACAGCGTACCCGCAGGGTACGTTCTTTTGCAGCCGGTCAATCATGCAGTCAATCCTGTTTAGACACCTTGGCTTTGCGTCTCAGCCTTTCGGCTGATTTGCCAAATATTCGATTCTTTGTAATTATATTCTTTTTATCGTGTTTCGTCAAACGTCATCTTGTATAAATTTTGTGGTATCCTTGCGTCGATTTTTGACGAATATGCCTATTCCAGCTCCTCAAGCGCGGCCAGCACCCGCCGGTAAGCCGTCTCCGTCTCCGCCAGACGCGCCTGCGCGCCGGACAGCTCGCCGTGGCGCAGGCACTCCGTCATGTCCGATGCCAGCGCCCGCAGCCGCTCCAGCCCCAGATTGGCGGCCACGCCCTTCAGGGTGTGCGCCGCGCGGAAGGCGGTCTGCACATCGCCGCGCCCCAGCGCTTCGGACAGCTGGGGAAACGAGTCGTCCAGCGGAAACAGCCGCAGGAATCGCCGGGTCGCGTCCGCGCCGCCCAGGCGCGGCGCGGCCTCGGCGGCGGTGCCGCCGGCAGCACGGTAGAATTGGTCAAGCGTCATGGCGCTTCCTCCTTATGCATTCCACGATGGTGCGCAGCATCTGCGCCGCGTCCAGCGGCTTGGGAATATGCCCGTCCATGCCCGCCTCCAGACAGGCCGCCACGTCCTCGTCAAAGAGGTTGGCGGTCATGGCGATGATGGGCAGCGCCGCGTCGGGGCGCTCCATGGCGCGGATGGCGCGGGTGGCGTCCAGCCCGTCCATGACCGGCATCATCACGTCCATGAGTACCGCGTCCAGCTCTCCGGGCTTCGATGCGGCGAATGTCTCCACCGCCTCGCGGCCGTCCCGCGCCTGTACCACCTGCGCACCGGCGTCCTCCAGCAGATAGACGGCGATCTGGCGGTTCAGGTCGTTGTCCTCCGCCACCAGAATGCGGCAGCCCGTCAGGGACGGCAGCGCCGCAGGTATGGCCGCCGGCTCCGGGTCAGTACGGGGTATGACACGCATGCTGATCTCAAACCGCGTGCCCGCGTCACGGGCGCTGTCCACCCGGATGGTGCCGCCGTGCCCGTCCACGATGCGCTTCACCACCGCCAGACCCAGTCCCACGCCTCCGGCGGTATCGTCGCGCACGGCGTTCTCCTGTGCGAAGGCCTCGAACATGTGCTTCTGGAACTCCTCGCTCATGCCCACGCCGTCGTCCTCGCAGATAAACGTCAGCCGGCAGATGCCGTCCGCGTCATAGGCGGTACGGAAGCGGCAGCGCACCTCGCCGCCGGGAAAGCTGTATTTGATGGCGTTGCCGATGATATTCTGGCATATCTGCCGCAGATGCAGCGGGTTGCCCTGGAGCTCATCACACTCCAGCGTCATCTCCGGCTCCGCCAGCGTCACGCCGCGCTCCTCCGCCTGCGCCCGCGCCAGCAGCATGACCTCATCCAGCTCCGTTGACAGGCGATAGGGCATGGTCACGGGGGCAGCTTCCTTCCGGCTCAGGCGATTCAGCGTCAGGATGTCGTTGACCAGCGCCAGAAGATAGCGCGCGGCGGTCTGCGCCTTCTCGCGGCAGTCCTGCACCCGCTCCCGGTCGTCCGGGCTGCGTCCGATGATCTCCAGCATGCCCATGATGATGTTGATGGGCGTGCGGATATCGTGGGACATGCTGCGCAGGAAGTCCGTCTTAGACTGATCCGCCGCGGTCGCCCGCTGCACCTCGGCCTCCAGCTGCCGCTGGTAGATCTTCTCCCGGCGCTTGCGCTCCTGATCGGCGCCCATCAGAAGCAGCAGCATCACCACCACCGCCGCCGCGTATACGCCGAAGACGGCGATGACCGCGTTGCGGCTTCGGGCGAGCACATAGCTCTCCGCCATGAATACATACAGGCGGTAGTCCCGATACAGGCCGCGCACGCCGAGAAACGCCTCGTCAGTGTTGATCCGTGTCATGGTGCTGCCGCCGCCGGCCTTGTCCAGCGCACAGATCAGGGCGACCTGCGAAACCGGCTTTCCCTGCTGCGTCTCGTCGCTGGAGCCGATGACCGTCTCGCCGTCGGTGATGTAGGCATAGACCCTGTTGCTCAGCACCGTCTCATACCCGGCCAGCAGACTCTCCACCGACGACTGATAGGCCGCCAGCTCGCCGGTGCTGCGCTGGCGGGCGCAAAAGATGACGCCCGGCGCGTCCTGCCGTGCCACCGCCGCGATGTCAAAGAATTTACCGTTGCGGGTCAGGCGCTGTGAGAATATTTTCTCCGGATACTGCCGTATGGCGGCGATGGCGCTGCCGGTGTACAGGTCGTGCCACTCGCCCTCGCCGTAGGCAAACTCCGGCTTCAGCTCGCCATCCAGCACCAGCACATCGGTCATGCGCTGGCGCCGTGCGTAATCCTCCAGATATTCGTCTGTCCAGATACCGGGCAGCAGCACGCCGGATGTGGCCAGCTCCGCCGCCTGCTCCGTCAGGCGCACAAGGCTCTTCACCTCGTCCGCCACGATGATCTCCCGGTAGGTGACGCACTGGCGCTCAAGATAATACACCGTGCGATCCATGGTGCGCTGGGCGTCCCGGCGGCCGAGATATATACCCACCAGCGCCGTGGCCGCAACAGTCACAAACCCCACCGCCAGCATGAGCAGAAGGGCGGCCTTGTTGGAAATTCTCTTCATCATGGCGTTACCCCACCAAGGCCGCTTTCGCGTCCACACCGTATCCCGCCAGAATGTCCGCGATGGTGCCGTCCTCCTTCATCTCCTCCAGCACCGCGTCCAGCTGCTCGGCCAGGCCGCGGTCGTCCTCCAGGCTGAAGGCCGCACCCAGCCCCACACGCAGCAGCTCCTGCTCCAATATCCGGTAGCTGCCCGTATGGTGGCTCATAAAGTGCCGGTAGGCCGTCTCGTGACCGGCTCCGGCATCCACGTAGCTCTTGTTCAGTGCGGCGAACACCTCGTCCATGCTGACGAAGCTGTACACGTTCTGTACCTGCTCCACGGCGTCCACCTGATGGTTCAGCAGCAGCTCCTCCGGTCTGGAGCCGTTCTGCACGGCGATCCGTTTCCCGTTCAGATCGCTGAGCCGGTAAATGCCGCTGTCGCTGCGTACCACCATCACCTGACGGCTGTACATATACGGCCCTGCCCACTGGTAGCGATCCTCGCGTCCGGTCATGGAAAAGCAGCCCCAGAGACAGTCCACCGTGCCCTGCTCCAGCAGGATGTCCTTGAACTGCCATGCGATCTTCTGAAATTCCGGCTCGTATCCCATGCGGCGGCAGGCTTCCGTGGCGATCTCCACATCAATACCGGCAAAGGAGCCGCCCTCGTCCAGATAGAAGTACGGCTCGTAGTTGTCGCTGCCGATGACCAGCTTCGGCAGCGGCTCCTCCTGCTTCTGCCGTCCGCAGCCGCACAGCACCAGCGCGCACAGCACCAGCAGCGCCGCCAGCCGTTTCCCTATATGCGTCATTGGTTCTCCTCCCCGGTGTAAACCTCGCGGCGCAGCGTACCCTGCAATTCCCGCAGACACTCCACCAGCAGCGGGTCAAAGGCGCCGCACTCCCCCGCCGCGATCATCTCCATAGCCTTATCCATGGGGTACGGCTCCTTGTATACCCGGCGGCTCACCAGCGCGTCGAACACGTCCGCCAGCCCCGCCGCCTGTGC
>ERZ825137.4615-NODE-4615-length-13575-cov-49.446228_pt1 | contig 13575 bp, 11 predicted proteins | sample MGYA00519873_ERZ825137 | MGnify/ENA primary metagenome ERZ825137 (study PRJEB31778, sample SAMEA3449190) | human gut metagenome | biome: human gut; feature: human-associated habitat; material: faeces | place: United Kingdom | collected 2010/2012 ...
AGGCCACCACGGACTTCGAGTTCCTGTTCCCCTTCGGCTGGGGCGAGCTGTGGGGCGTGGCGGACCGCACCGACTACGACCTGACCCAGCACCAGACCGTGTCCGGCAAGGACCTGACCTACTTCGACCCCGAGACCAACGAGCGCTACATCCCCTATGTGGTCGAGCCGTCCCTGGGCGTGGAGCGCAGCGTCCTGGCCGTGCTGGTGGACGCCTACGACGAGGAGGTCGTGGACGCGGAGAAGAACGACGTCCGCGTGGTGCTGCACCTGCACCCGGCCCTGGCGCCCTACAAGGCCGCCATCCTGCCCCTGAGCAAGAAGCTCTCCGAGCCCGCCCGCAAGATCTACGAGGACCTGTCCAAGGAGTGGATGCTGGACTTCGACGAGACCGGCTCCATCGGCAAGCGCTACCGCCGCGAGGACGAGGTGGGCACGCCCTTCTGCATCACCGTGGACTTCGACACCGTGGGCGATGCCGAGCACGCCGGCGACAACTGCGTCACCGTCCGCGAGCGCGACACCATGGAGCAGGTGCGTATCCCCATCAGCGAGCTGAAGGCATACCTGGCCGAGAAGCTGGCCTATTAAGCGTAAAAAAAGAAAGCCCCGCGGGGCTTTCTTTTTTTGCTCACATATCCACGATCTGCAATTCGCTCTCGTCCACCTTCTGCATGTCCTTCTTGTTCATCATGTCGTACATACAGGGCACCACGAACAGCGTCATCAGCGTGGCGTACAGCAGTCCGCCGATACAGACCACGGCGATGGGCTGCATCAGCGCCGTGCCGGCGTTTTTCGCCGTGGCGGTGACGATCAGGCCCAAAATCGTGGTCAGACTGGTCATCAGGATCGGCCGCAGGCGGGTCACGCCCGCGTCGATGATCGCCTCCCGGCGCTCCATGCCGGACAGCCGCTGCTGGTTGATGTAATCCACCAGCACGATACCGTTGTTGACGATGATGCCCACCAGCATCACAAAGCCGATCAGGCTGATGACAGATACCTCGATCCCCGCGATCAGCAGGGCCAGGAAGCCGCCGGTAAAGGCCAGCGGGATGGTAAACATGACGATGAACGGGGATTTCAGCGACTGGAACTGTGCCACCATGATGAAGTACACCAGCACCACGCCCAGCAGCAGCATCAGCAGCAGCTGGCTCATGGCCTCCATGATCTGCTCGTTCTCTCCGTTGAATTCTGCGGTGACGCCCTCCGGCAGCGTCAGACCGCTGACGGCCTGCTGCGCCGCGGAGGTCACGTGGGTGACGTTGTAGCCATCGGCGATGGCGGCGGTCACGGTAACGCACCGGCGCTGCTGGTCACGGGAGATGGTGTTCATGGACACCGTCTCCGTCACGGTGGCCACATCGCCCAGCTTGAAGGTCTTGTCCTCCTCGCTGTCCCCGGTCAGCTGCCCCGCGGCGCTGCTGCCGGTCATGCCTGAGGCGCTCCCAGTCATGGCGGAGGACGCGCTGCTCTCCGCCGACAACTCCAGCTCCAGCAGGTTCTCCCGCTTGAGGACGCTGCCCTCCGCCGCGTCCACGGTCAGGTCCATGTCCTCGCTGTCCAGCGTCACATCAGAGACGCTGGCGCTGCTCTGCAGCGCCGCGGCGATCTGCATATACACCTGAGCCACGGTCAGGCCCTTCTCCGCCGCCGCCTTCCGGTCGATGGTCACCTGCAATGCCGGGGCCGAGGCGTCCAGCCCGTCGCTGACCTCGCTGACGCCCTCCACCTGCTCCAGCCGCCGGGCGATGGTCCGGGCGCTGCTCTGCAGGTCCGCCATATCGCTGCCGAACACCTGCAGCGACACGCCGCTGCCGGTCATATAGCTCATCATACCGCTCATCACGCCGCTGGCCGTCACCTCACAGGGCAGGTCGGCACACAGCGTCTCGATCTCCTTCCCCGCCACAGAGCCGAAGGTCCCCTCCGGCATGGTGATGTAGCCCTCCACGTCATAGCTGCCGCCGGAGGCGCCGCCCATGGCACCGCCCATGTTCAGGCCGCCCATGGTGCCGCCGCCCATCATAAAGCCGGCGTCCTGCACGTCGTCCACAGTCATCACCCGCTCCAGCACCTCGTCGGCCAGCCGTACCGCCTCCTCGCGAGAGGTGTCCTCCGGCATGGTGATGGTCAGGGACAGGTTGTTCATATCCATCTCCGGCATAAAGGTAAAGCCGCGGCGCAGGCACGCGCCGGCACTGGTCACCAGCAGCACCAGCGACAGCAGCAGCACGCCGGCCTTGTGGTCCAGCGAAAAAGCGATGGCCTTCCGATAGGCGGGATAGACCTTGTCCAGCAGGCCCGGCTTCTGCACCATGGGCCGGCGCAGCATACCGCTGGCCATCGCCGGCACCAGTGTCAGCGCCACCAGCAGGCTGGCCAGCAGCGAGTAGGTGATGGTCAGCGCCAGGTCGGTGAACAGCTGGCGGGTCAGGCCCTCTACGAACACGATGGGCGCGAACACGCACACGGTGGTCAGGGTAGAGGCCGTCACCGCGCCCAGCACCTGGCCCGCGCCGGACACCGCCGCCTGAATGATGGTGGCGCCCTTGGCCCGCAGGCGGTAGATATTCTCAATGACCACCACGGAGTTATCCACCAGCATACCCACCGCCACGGCCAGACCGCTCAGGGAGATCATGTTGATGGTCACGCCGGTGAAGTACATAAGTACGATGGCAAAGATCACGCTGACGGGGATAGATACCAGCGTGATGACCGTGGGCCGCCAATCCCGCAGGAACAGGTACAGGATGACCACGGAGAACAGTGCGCCCCACAGCAGCGACGAGGTGATGGTCTCCACGATCAGGTAGATATAGTCGCCCTGGTCCATCAGCGGCGCGAAGGACAATCCCTCGTACTGGCCCTCCAGCTCCTCGAACCGTGCACTGATGTTATTGGACACCTCCGCCGTGGCGTAGTTGGACTGCTTGGTAAAGGTGATGAGAATGCCGTTGTCGCCGTTGACCTTGGTGTACAGCTCCCCGGCGTTGTCCGTGACCACCACGGTGGCGATGTCGCCCAGTGTCACCGGCTCGATGCCGTCCATGCCCAGGTCCAGCAGCACCATATCCTCCAGCTCCTGGCGGGAGGACACGTTCTCGCCCACGGATACCATGTATTTCACGCCGCTGTCGTCCTCAATGTACCCGGCAGGCATGGCGAAATTCTGTGCCGTCAGCAGCTGGCTGACGGCGGAGATGGACAGCATCCCGCCCACGTCCGTCTGGTCGGCGATGGACTTGTACGCCTCGTTGATCTGGTCCATGCCGGCCTCGATCTGGGTCATGGCCTCATCCAGCTGTATCTGCGCCTCCGTCAGCTGGGTAATGCCGTCGATCAGGGAGAGCGTCATGTTATAGACCTCACTGGTGACCTCCCGCTTCAGCTCGCCGCTTTCCAGATCCTGCATCAGCTTATCCAGCGTCGCGTTCAGCCGTTCCAGCGTCTTTTTCAGCTGTTCCAGCTCCTCCTTCCCGGGCACGGTGATGGGCGGCTTACCGGGATCCGGATCCGGGTCTGGCCCCGGGATCTGGCCCCGGGCCTCCTTCAGATATTCGTACAGCTTATCCACCGCCGCGCCCGCCTTGGCCGCCGCGCCGGCGGCAATGGCCTCCTTGGCCTCATCCAGCTGTGCCTGCCCCTTTTCCACCTGGTCCTTGGCCTTCTGCAGATCCAGCTTCCTCTTGTTCAGTTCGGTACGCACCGCATCTGCCAGCTTCTCCGACAGGGCGTCCAGCTTGGCCTCGTCCAGGATCACATGGGCCTCCCGGGTCACGGCGCCGCTGACCGAAATGCTGGCCACGCCGGACACGCCCTCCAGCTTGGGGGACAGCTCTCCGGTGACGAAATCGCTGAGCGCGTACACGTCCATGTCCTCCCGGGTCACGGCGGCCACCATCACCGGCAGCATGGAGGGATTGATCTTCAGCACATAGGGGGCGGAGACGGTGTCGTCCCAACTGCCCTGCAATACAGATATCTTCTGCTGGATGTCCACACTGATGGTATCCATATTGGCGCCGTCCTCAAACTCCAGTATGACCATGGATACGCTGTCCTGGCTGGTGGAGGTGACGGTCTTGATCTTATCCAGCGTAGCCATGGACTGCTCCACCGGCCTGGTGATGGACTGCTCAATGGACTCCGGGCTGGCGCCGGGATCAGAAGTGACGATGATGACATAGGGAAAGTCCATGTTGGGCAGCAGATCCGGTGTCATTTTCAGATACGCCACCACGCCCAGCACGATAATGCCCAGCACCGTCACAAAGATCGTCAGCGGTTTTTTCACGCTGAAGCCGGCCATATCCGTCCCTCCTTCTTCCGCCTGCAGCGCCCACGCACCCAGGGTAAAACTGTAATAATGTGTAAGTGTACCATCCCCGCCGCCGACTTGCAAGCGGGACGGCGCAGAATTCACGAAAGCGTTACAAATACAGGATTTTTTCGGGAAAATAGTTCGGAGTTCGTAGTATTCTTTGCGCCGTCTTTACGCATCCGGACGATGAAAAACGCGGACGCACCTGCGTCCGCGTTTTTCGCAAATAAGAAAGAGAAAAGGGAAGAAAACAGCAAAATCAGCCGGTGCCCCGTTACAGCAGCGTGCACAGCAGGCGCAGCTCGGCGGCCAGCCACACCGACATCAGTATGGCGGTGACACGGCACACGGGGTTGATGTTCCCCGTCAGCAGGCACACCAGCGTGAACGCCAGAATAACCGCGATCACAACAGCGGCGATCGCCTTTGCCGGGGAAGTCTTGGTTTTCGTGTTTGTCATAGGGAACAACTCCTTTCTGTATTGTGGCCAAATCATACCACAAAGGTTGGTGCTTGTAAAATTGATTATTCTACAGTATAATATAGGCATAAACTATAATTTGGAGAGCCGCCTATGACCAACCAGGATATCGAGACCTTTTTCGCCGTGCTGGACCACGGCACCATGACCGCCGCTGCCGAGGCGCTGTACATCACCCAGCCGTCCCTGTCCGCCCGGCTGAAGTCGCTGGAGGACCAGGTGGGCGCGCCCCTGTTCCACCGTGGCAAGGGCCAGCGCCGCATCACCCTGACGGATGCGGGCCAGCACTTCCTGCCTCTGGCCCGCCGGTGGCAGAACCTGCTTTCGGAGACGCAGACCTTCGCCGCCGCGGAAAAGCGGGAGTTCCTCCACGTCATCGCCGCCTACACCGCCAACCAGTACATTCTGCCGCCGGTGTACCAGCGGTTTCTGGAGCGTGAGCTGCCGGTGAACCTGTGGGTGGAGTCCATGCGGACGGACCAGGCGGTGTCCGCCGTAGCCCGGGGCGACGCGGACATGGCCATCGTGGACGGCGCATTGCACTACGATCTGCAGATCGAAGCCAAACCCCTGTTCCGGGAGGGCTTCTTCCTGGTGGTGCCCAAAACGGTGGCACTGACGGAACCGGTAGAGGCCACCACCCTGCACGTGCAGGACGAGATACTCATCTACGGCCAGCCGGAGATACTGCAATGGCACGACTACTGGTACGGCGTGGATGCCCGCCCCCTGCTGTACACCGACACGCCCCAGCTGGCCGAGACCCTGCCCGCCTGCGGCAAGCGCTGGAGCATCATCCCCGCCGGCGCGACCGAGCCCTATCTGCGGATGTTCAGCAACGTGCAGGTGCTGCGCCTGGCCCACCCGCCGGCGGAGCGCACCTTCTACCTGGTCACGCCCAAGGGTCGCGCCCTCTCCGCCGCCGCGGAGACACTGCTGGAGGACCTGCGGGTGCAGATACAGGATCTGGAGGGCATCACCTGGTATTGAGCAGCGAAAGAGACACACCCTTCGGTGTGTCTCTTTCTGTCGTTTTGTGTCGCATTCTGTCCTTGCACGTCGTATGGCGGCCATTCACGTCGATTTTCGTCTTTTGACGTCGCACGATGACCTTTTGCGTCGTTTCCCGTCGTTTCCCGTCGCACACAGACGTATCCCGTCGCTTCCTGTCGCAATGTGTCGAATACCGTCCTATCCCCGCCGCAGCTGGCCCCGGATCAGCCGCGTCACCGCGTCTGCCAGCCACCCGATGGCCGGCAGGCGCTCCATGGCCTGTCCGTAGATACGCCGGGCGTCCGGCACCTCCCGGTCGCTTCCGGTGAACAGACACACCGGCAGCACGCCCCGCAGCCGCAGGGCCGCGGCCTCCGCCGCCGTGTCGTCCACGCCGCGCTTCCCGGTGTAGGCCCATCCGCCCAGGCCGTTGGGTATCCGCTGGTCGTCGTTGGGGCTGGCGTCCGAGAGCACCAGCAGCAGCGACTGCTCGCTGCGCCGCTGCCGCAGCAGCCAGCCCATGGCCCGCAGGGCCAGCCCGTCCCGGTTCCACCCCGCGGCCACATAGTCGAATACCCCCTCGTTCTGCTCCGGATGGTCATAGTCCCGCAGCACCCGCAGCACCGTGCAGCCGCTGACGGAGCAGAACGCCGTCACCCGCACGGGGATGCGGCACCGGCTCAGGCTCTCCGCGAGGAGATACGCCTGTGTGGCCAGCTTCTCCTGCTGCCGGTTCTGCGAGGCCGAGCCGTCCAGCAGCAGGTCCACGGACAGCTCTCCCGGCTCCTGCGGCGACCGGCGGGAGAACACCCGCTCGTCCCCCAGCGCCCCGGCGCGCCAGGCCAGCTCCGGCCGCAGCCTCCCGGCGCGGCCCGTACCGCCCTCGTCCTCCGCCCGCAGCAGCAGCGTGTTCTGCAGCTTCTGCGTCAGCTGTGCGATGGCCAGCTTGTTTTCCACCAGATGCTCCTGATAATACGCCCGGTTCTTCTCCCGTTGCTGCCGAAAGTGGGCCGCGTCCCAGGCCGCCTCCGGCGCGGGCGCGCGGCCCACCGGTTCACCGCGGGTAAAGTGCAGCCGGCAGTTCTTGTGCACGCCGGTGCACAGGGTGTGCTCCGCCTCACTGAGCTGCCCCGGCGTCAGCATGGACGCGCCGAAGCAGTCCTCCACATACCGCCGCAGGATCGGCTCCGGCGTCCGGCCCTGCAAAAAGCTGAACAGCGTCTGCTTCTGCAAGCCGCCGCTGCCGCCGGGCGCGTCATGTGACAGCGCCCGCAGGGCGTTGGGCCGCACAAAGTGCACGCCGCCGCTTTTGTCCCGCTTTCGGCCTACCCACGCCGCCCACTGGCGGTCGTCGGCGGCCCGGCGGGCGCGGCGGAACCAGGTGTACAGCACGCGCTCCGTCCGCTGGATCAGCTGCGCCTCCGTGCTGTCCCCCGGCGCGGCCAGCTCGTCCAGCAGCGGCGACAGGGCCGGGTCCTCCGGCTGTCCCAGCACGCGGCAGGCCCAGGCCCGGCGCACGGCGTCCCCGTTCATGCCCTCGGCCACCGGCGTCTGCGCCAGCAGCCGGCGGGCATAGTCCCGCCGCAGCGCCGGCAGCAGCGGCCGTTCCGCCGCACCGCGGGCGAACACCGCCCCCTCCAGCACCAGGAAGAATATGTCCGTGTACAGCGCCTCCTGCGCCGACCGGTGAAACTCGTTCAGCAGCGGCCGGAACCGGTCAAAGTCGTAATACCGGCAGGCCAGACCCAGCACCGTATTGCCGTACAGCTCGGCATCCCCCGCCCGGTCGAAGGTCAGCAGCTCCGGCTTGCGGGCATAGTCCCCCCAGCCGTTCCACACCTGATTTTCCGCCCGGCGCGTCTCTCTGTCCTGTCTGTCCATATCAGTCGAACAGCTTGTCCCGGGTGGCGTCCTTGGGCAGGCGCGCCCACACCGCGTCCGCCACCAGCTGGCGCTCAAAGGGCTCAAAGGCCTTGTTGATGATGCCCAGGGCCAGCGCCTGCCCGGAGGGTATCCCCTTCTCGATCAGGTGCAGGGCCGCCAGCAGTCCCCGCAGGTCCAGCGCCTTGGTGGATATCTCACCGCTGTCGCACTTGGTCCGCAGGTCCCGGAACAGCGCCGTCAGCTGCTCGGCCCACTCCCGCTTCAGGGTGGGGAAGCTGCGCCGCAGCAGCTTCTGCAAATTCTCGTCGGAGATCACCGGCATATCCACCACCACGAACCGGCTCACCAGCGCCTCGTTCAGCTCACGGGTGCCGGCGTAGCCGTAGTTCATGGTGCCGATGAACCGCGCCGCGTCGTCCAGCTGTATGCGCTCATACCCCGGCACGTCGATGACGCGCCGGTGGTCCAGCGTGGCGTGCAGCACGGCCAGCGCCTCGTTCTTTGCCATGTTCACCTCGTCCAGCACGCCGAAGCCGCCCAGCCGCGCACAGGCGCACACCGGTCCCTCCCGGAACACCACCTGCCCGTCCTTCAGCGTGTCCGCGCCGATCAGGGCCGCCGCGTCCACGTTCACATACATGGACACGTCCCACACCGGCCGTCCGAACAGCGCCGCCAGGTCCTCCGCCAGCACGTTCTTGCCGGTGGCCTTCGGCCCCGCCAGCAGCAGGTGCTCGCCGCACAGCAGTGCCGCCGCCGCGCTCTCCCATACCTCCCTGCCGTAGTAGAGATACTTCGGCACGGGCACGCGCTCCTGCGCCTCCGGCGTCAGGGGATGGGCCTCCCGGAAGCGGCGTACCTCGTCCAGCAGGCCGCTGTCCACGCCCTCGTCCCGCAATTCCTTCCAGATATCCATAGACTCGCCTCATTTCATCTCCGGATGATGCCAAATTATACTCCCGCCGCCCGCTAAGTGTCCGTTAAGGATGTGCGGTCCGTTCCCTTTGTCATATCCGCCCGCGTTCCGCCATATAGATAGAGCACAACGGCATGGGAGTGTTGCGTTATGCGAGACGATCTGGAGCAGCGGGCCAAAGAGCTGGCCCTGTACATGATAGAGAACCGGACCACCGTCCGCGCCGCCGCCAAGAAGTTCGGCGTCAGCAAATCCACCGTACACAAGGACCTGTCCGAGCGTCTGGCCCTGTGCGACCGGGCGCTGTACACACAGGTAAAGGCCATACTGGACGAAAACCGTTCCCAGCGGCACATTCGCGGCGGAATGGCCACGCGCCGCAAGTATAAGGGGATATGAAAAAAGGGACGGCGCCGCCGTCCCTTTTCCCGTATAAACCAAAACGGACACCCTTGCGGATGTCCGTTGCGTTTGGTCATTAGCCAATGTTGTTCAGCTTCAGCGTCAGCGCGCTCTTCTTGTGGGCCGCGTTGTTCTTGTGCAGCAGGCCCTTTGCAGCAGCCTTGTCGATTGCCTTGACCGCCACCTTGTAAGTGCCCTCGGCCTCGGTGCGATTGCCTTCAACGGCAGCAGCCTCGAACTTCTTGATAGCAGTCTTCAGTGCGGACTTATTGGCTTTGTTGCGAGCATTTCTCGTCTCTGCCACCAGAACACGCTTCTTAGCAGACTTGATATTCGGCAAACCAAACACCTCCCCGACTTGAATTTTTTGTGCAGCGAAAATATACACTTCCACGCAGGATGATATTTTAGCATCTTTGCCTGAAAAATGCAAGACTTTTTTGCAATTTCCGCGGCAGTTTTTGTATAAAAGCGATTTCCCCGGCCATGCTACCCAAAAGCCACAATATTTTGTGTTCAGAAGGGAGCGTTGACCACTACTATGAACCTCTCGCGTACCGATCTGGCCGTGGAAACAGCGGAGGCGCTGCCCACCGGCCTGGATATGTTTGCCCCCGGCACCGGCGTCACCAAGTCCGAATGCCTGCTGTGCGGCTGTCCCGTCACCCGCATCCATGTCCATACCCCGGCGGGCGCCCGGGCCATCGGCAAGCCCGAGGGCCGCTATATCACCATCGACCTGCGCCCCGCTCTGTCCCGTCAGGAGGCGCTGACCGGCCGGGCCGCCCTCTGTCTGTGCCGCGAGCTCCGCGCCCTGCTGCCGCCGCCATCGGACGGTCCCGCCCTGGTGGTGGGCCTGGGCAACGACGCCATGACCCCCGACGCCGTGGGGGCGGCGGCGCTGGAGCACCTGCTGGTCACGCGGCACATGGTCCGTTCCATGCCCCGGCAGTTCGGCGCGCTGACGCCGGTGGCGGCCCTGGCCACCGGCGTGCTGGCCCGCACGGGGGTGGAGACGCTGGAGCTGATCCGCGGCGCGGCGGACCGCCTGCACCCCTCGGTGGTCATCGCCATCGACGCGCTGGCCGCCCGCAGCCGTCACCGGCTGTGTGCCACCGTGCAGCTGGGGGACACGGGCCTGATCCCCGGCAGCGGCGTAGGCAATCACCGCAAGGCAGTCAACGCCCGGACGCTTGGCGTGCCGGTCATCGCCCTGGGCGTCCCCACGGTCATCGACGGCGCGGCCCTCTGCGGCGACGAGGACGCCCCGCCCTCCGGGTTGTTTGTCACGCCCCAGGACATCGACCGCCGCGTCCGTGAGCTGGGCCGGCTCATCGGCTATGGCGTCACCCTGGCGCTCCAGCCCGGACTGACGCCGGAGGATGCAGCAGCCCTGCTGGGATAGCCCTTGCAAAATCCTCCCCGACGCGGTACAATAGGACATCAAAACTTCGGAACGGGAGGTATCGCACATGGAATTCAACCCCCAGATACAGCTGGCCGGCCTGCTGGAGTGGATGGCCGAGCAGATGAATGCCTGCCACGGCAAGACCGCCGTCATCGGCATCTCCGGCGGCAAGGACAGCTCCACCGTGGCCGCCCTGGCCGTGGCCGCCTATGGCCGCGAAAACGTCCTCGGCGTCCTCATGCCCGACGGCGTCCAACCGGACATCGACTACTCCCAGGCACTGGTGGAGCACCTGGACCTGCCCCACACCACCATCAACATCCATGACGCCGTTCAGGGCGTGCTGAACGAGATGGAGAAGGCGGGCCTGACCCCCAGCCGCCAGACAAAGGTCAATCTGCCCAGCCGCGTCCGCATGGCCACCCTGTACGCCGTGGCCCAGTCCGTAGAGGGCGGCATCGTCATCAACACCAGCAACCTCAGCGAGGACTGGGTAGGCTACTGCACCATCTACGGCGACAGCGCCGGTGCCTTCTCCCCCCTGGGGATGTACACCACCGAGGAGGTCGTCGCTCTGGGCCGTCAGCTTGGCCTGCCGGAGAAGTTCCTCATCAAGCCGCCGTCCGACGGCCTCACCGGCCTGACCGACGAGGACAATCTGGGCTTCCCCTATCACGCGGTGAACGAGTACGTCCGCCGCGGCGTGGTTGACCCGGCCATCAAGGAGCGCATCGACGCCCTGCATCGTGCCAGCCGCTTCAAATTCCAGACCCTGCCGGTCTACCACAACGGCCTGCCCATGGCGCTGACCGACGAGACCGATTATTATAACTGAGCCTCGTTTCCTTTTGTGCGCCTTTTTTCTCTCCGTCTTTTGAGAATACAGGGCTTTGGAGCCTTCCGGAACACAAAGGCAAACCGTGACTGACGCAAACGTATACAAAAGAGCGCATAAGCAGCACATGCAGAGGACAACCAGGCAAACGCTGCGGAAACCGAAAAGCAAGCAAACATACGTTGCCGAAAGCGAAAAAAAGCAGAAACACCCCGGCCCAATGGCCGGGGTGTTTCCGTGTGTTTGTGTTAGGAGAGAGAGAAAATCACATCAGGAAGTGTTGTTCCTTTGGATGATGCTATAATACCCTCTAATTTTGGCCGAATCTTGAAGCGGCCATGAACAATTTGTGAATTCTGCCTTTTACGCCGCGTTTTTTCCACAGCAGACAGCGCATTTCACTGAAACTTTCTGCTCTCGGCCACAGCCATCTGGTCGCAGCGGTTGTTTTTTTCGTTCTCCGCGTGGCCCTTCACCCAGTGGCAGCGTACCTCGTGAATATCGGTCAGCGCCAGCAGCTGCTCCCACAGGTCCGGGTTCAGCGCCGGCTTTTTGTCGCTCTTCACCCAGCCCCGCTGCTGCCAGCTTCTGGCCCAGCCCTTTTCCAGCGCGTCGATGACGTACTTGCTGTCGCTGTACAGCTCCACCACGCACGGCTCCTTCAAAAGCCGCAGCGCCTCGATGACGGCGGTCAGCTCCATGCGGTTGTTTGTGGTTCGGGCCGCGCCGCCGGAGAGTTCCTTCTCCGTTCCCTTGTAGCTGAGTATCGCCCCCCAGCCGCCCGGACCCGGGTTGCCGCTGCAGGCCCCATCGGTGTAGATCGTAACGGTTCTCATATATCCTTCCTTCACTCCACCCCAACAACCCGCACCGTTCCGTCCTGCACGGTAAAGCGCACGTTCTTTCCTGCGTAAGCCATGCCGTACACGCGGTCGGGGTCGTCCTGATACCGGGGCCGCGGGTCGGCGGCCAGGGCGCTCAGCAGCCCGTGGCGCTGTCCGCTGTCAAACTGCGCCAGCAGCTCCGGGGGAAAGTCCACCGTCAGCACCGCGCCGGCGTCTCCGCCGGTAAAGCCGCCGGCGGCGTCGGGATAGCTGTCCGCGTAGGCCAGATAGGGTTTGATGTCTACGATGGGCGTTCCGCTGACCATATCCGCGCCGCGGACATACAGCACCGGACCCTCCGGCTCGTCCAACGCCACACGCTCCAGCTCCACGGCGGAGAGCCCCAGGCCGTTGGGCCGGAAGGGCGAACGGGTGGCGAACACGCCCACGCGCTCGTTGCCGCCCAGCCGGGGCGGCCGCACCGTGGGCGACCAGCTCTGCCGCTGCGCCCGGTCAAACTGCCAGATGAGCCAGATGTGTGAAAAGCCCTCCAGGCCCCGCACCGCATCCACATCCCGGAAGGGCTTTTCGAACACGATGCGTCCGGGGCTGTCGGCAATGCCGCTCTGCCGCGGCACGCCGAACTTCTCCGCAAAGGGCGTCTCTATCCGCGCGATGATGTCCAGCCCGGAGCCGTTCACAGCGGGGCCTCCTCCAACACGGGCTGCTCCTTCTCCTCGGGATCGGCCAGAGCCAACGAGATGACCCGGTCGCCCTCCTCCTTGAAGCGCATGACGATGACGCCCTGGGTGGCACGTCCCGCCACGCGGATGTTTTCCACAGGGGTGCGGATCAGGATGCCCGCCGCCGTTACCAGCAGCAGGTCCTCGGTACCGTCCACCACCTTCATGCCCACCACCGGGCCGGTCTTGTCCGTGACCATATAGTTGCGGATACCCATGCCGCCGCGGTTGGTGATGCGGTACTCCTCAATAGGCGTCCGCTTGCCGTAGCCGTTCTCGGTGATGGACAGCACGGTCTTGCCCGCGTCGGCGCGGGCGGCGCCAATGACATAGTCGCCCTCCCGCAGGCGAATGCCCCGGACGCCCACGGCGGTACGTCCCATGGCGCGCACATCCGCCTCGTCGAAGCACACCGCCTGTCCGTCGTGGGTGGCGATAAGCATACGGTCATGCCCCCGCGTCTCCGTCACGGAGATCAGCTGGTCGCCCTCGTCCAGCGTCAGGGCGCGGATGCCGTTGTTCCGCAGGTTCTTCAGGGCGCTGACCTCCAGACGCTTCACCGTGCCGTTCCGGGTGGTCATGAACAGGTACAGCTCCTCGTCGCCCGTCTCGCGGAAGTGGAGCATGGCCTGTACGCGCTCGCCCGTCTCCACCTGAATGATGTTGACGATGTTCACACCCTTGGCTGCCTTGCCGCTTTCCGGGATCTGATAGCCCTTCTTGCGGTAGACCTTGCCGGTGTCGGTAAAGAACAGGA
>ERZ825137.4622-NODE-4622-length-13548-cov-5.473949_pt1 | contig 13548 bp, 9 predicted proteins | sample MGYA00519873_ERZ825137 | MGnify/ENA primary metagenome ERZ825137 (study PRJEB31778, sample SAMEA3449190) | human gut metagenome | biome: human gut; feature: human-associated habitat; material: faeces | place: United Kingdom | collected 2010/2012 ...
TCGCCGACATCGTGGCCGTCTCGCAGATCACGCCCGGCCCCATCGCCATCAACTCCGCGACCTACGTCGGCTATACCGTCGGCGCACAGGCCGGAAACGAGTGGTGCGGCATTCTGGGGGCGGCGCTGGCGACATTCGCCGTATGCCTGCCCTCGCTGACGCTGATGCTGCTCATCACGCGCTTCTTCCTGCGGCTCAAGCAAAATCCGCTCGTCGAAGGAGCCATGAAAGGCATGCGGCCCGTGGTGATCGGCATGATCGCGTCGGCGGCGCTGCTGCTGATGTTCCCCCATAGCAAAGCCCCCGACGAGCAGAATTTCATCGACGGCTGGAGCTGGGCGCTGTTCGGCGGCGTCTTCATCTCTTCGGTCAAAAAAGTGAATCCCATTCTGTTGATCGCCCTCTCGGCCGCGGCGGGAATCCTGATCTATTACGTATTCTGACCCCGTCCCTCTCCTATAAAAACGGCCGGAGCGCATACGCCCCGGCCGATGTTTTCCCAACAGTCGCCGATCACACCACGGCGACGACCGCCGCACCCGCCAGCAGCAGGAACAGGAAGACTCCGAGACACAACAGCCCCAGAACGGCTATGAACGTGCCGATACAGCCCCAGCGCTGATCGCCGCCCGACAGCGGATCGGTCAGCAGGGTGATGATCAGACCGACGAGCGGCGTGAAGATCAGGCTCAGCAGGAAAGCCAGCCCGAAGCCGATGCGCCGGCGGCTGCCGATGATACCCACCAGAACAGCCAGCAGGCAGCCGCTCAACAAACCGAACAACAGAGTCAGAATAGCCATAATCGAAATCTTTTAGCGGATGAAACGGTAATAGGTCCCCAACGGCAGCTGCTTGCCTGCGCGGTCGGTGAAACAGAGTTCGCCGTACTGCTCTTCGAGCGGCGCGCCGAAGGCCTGCCGCACGGCGGTACGGGCCAGCGTGGACGAAAGGCCCATCGAGTAGAGGTTCAACACGAGAAACGCCCCCTGCGGCTCCAGCAGCTGCGCGCAGCAGGCGAGCATCTCGCAGATATTCTCCTCCAGAATCCACTTCTCGCCGTTGGCGCCGCGGCCGTAGGCCGGGGGATCGAGGATGATGCCGTTGTAGCGGCTGCCGCGCCGCACTTCGCGCCGGACGAATTTGAGCGCGTCTTCGACGATCCACCGGATGCCGTCCAGCCCGCTCAGTTCCATATTCTCGCGCGACCACGTCACCACCTGCTTCACCGAATCGACATGGGTCGTCTCCGCCCCGGCGGCGCGCGCTGCAAGGCTCGCGCCGCCCGTATAGGCGAAAAGGTTCAGCACGCGGGGCGTAACCGGTTTTCGCGGCGCAGTCCGGCCCTTCGGCGCAGCACCGGACAGGACGCCCTCGGATGCGGTTGTGGCCGGAGCGCCCGCAGGAGCGGTAGTGTCCGGCATCGCATCCGGTGCCTTTCCGCCCGCAATCCCCATCGCAGCGGCCCCGCCCGAAGCCAGCGCCCGGCAGTTGTCGTAGATGAAATTCCAGTTGGCGGCCTGCTCCGGGAAGATGCCGACGTGCTTGAACGAGGTGAGTCCCAGCCGCATGCGCAGCCGCATCCCCTTATAGACGTAATCCACCGTCCAGCGCGAGGGCATTTCGGGACCGAGACGCCACTCGCCGCGCTCCTCGCTGCGCGTATCGCGCAGAAAGGAGGCATCGGCCGCGCGACGCCACTCCTCCTCGGAGAGCGTCCGCCGCCAGATGGCCTGCGGTTCGGGACGCCGCGTAACGTAACGCCCGAAGCGTTCGAGTTTCTCGAAATCGCCCGTATCGATCAATTCGTAATCCCCGAAAGCGGGTGTCAGCTGTTCTTGCATAAAAAATCTTCTTTATTTTACCGTCGGCCGAAGCAGGAAGCGGAACGTATAGTCGCCGTAAGGCACCCGGAACCGCTCCTCCGGCAGCTGTCCCCAGCTATCGATACAGCCCAGTCCGGACTGCCGCAGATCGAAGTTCACGAACGTCGCGTCGCGCGCCGTGAGCGTTCCCGAATGCTGCTGGGGCGGGAAGTTCGACACATCGAGATCGGCCGTCGCATAGGGCAGCGCCGATGCCGAGAAAGGAGCGTCGGAGAGGATCGTCAACCCCGTGCCCGAACTGTCGGCCACGGTCCACCAGCGCACGTCGCTCTTGGTGCCCGACTCCTGCGGACGCACATATTCGTCGTGATACTGGTCGGCGACACGCTGTTCGTAAAGCCCCAGATCGGCCGACGAGAGCCGGTCGGCATAGTTTTCATGTTCGCCGCGGCCGTAGTAGATCACGCGGTCGTAACGCGCCGGCATCGTGAGCGTCATGCCGTAGCGCAGCAGGTTGGGAACTTCGGCCGACTTGTCGGCGGTCATACGTTCCGTCACCTCCATTTCCCCCGCGCCGTTGATCCGGTAGGTCAGCGCCAGCGTCGCTTTCACGGCGGGAAGCTCGTAAAGCGCTTCGACGACCGCCACGCCGTCCTTCACGCCGGCGTCGAATTTCGTGAGTTTCAGTTCGGGATTCTTCCAGACCGCGAGTTTGCGGTCGAGCTTTGCGCCGAGGTCGTTCTCGGTCGGAGCGCGCCAGAACTGCGGACGCAGCTCGGCGCCTTCGGCCATCAGTGCGCGGCCATCGACGTCGTAGGCGCTGAGGAAGCCGTCGCGCGAGAAGAACATCTCCCACGTCTGGCCTGCAACCCGCGTGCCGCGCTCCCATACAGTCACCTCGACGGGACGTTCCGACGCAGCAAGGCCGAACCCGGCTTTGCAGTCGTACTCACGCACGACGAACTGCTGCTGCGCCGCCGTATGGCCGATGTCCAACAGCGGCCGTTTGTTTTTCAGTTTGTAGGCCACGTTCACCAGCAGCTCCTTGGCCTGCGGGCAGAAATCGGCGGAAGTAAAGCCCAGCGTATAGGTGCGGCGCTGCCGGGGCGCGACATCGAGTTCGCCGATACGGCCGGCCTTCACAACCCGGCCGTCGGCGACCAGTTCCCACGTCAGTTCGTAATCGTCCAGCCCCACGAAGAAGTTCTCGTTGTACACCTCCACGCGGCCCTGCGCCGGATCGAGAAGCTCGGTCCAGATATTCTGGTACTGCCGCTTCACCTCATAGGCGTGCGGATGCCACGTGCGGTCGGGCGCGATGATGCCGTTGCAGTTGAACGAATTGTCGGTCGCGTCGTAGTTGTTGAAATCGCCGCCGTAGAGGAACGACACGCGGCCGTTCTTTTCGTAGCGGGCGAGTCCCTGATCGACGAAGTCCCAGATGAATCCGCCCTGATACGACGGATATTGGCGCACCAGCTTCCAATAGTGGTCCAGACCGCCCATCGAGTTGCCCATGGCATGCGCGTATTCGCACTGGATCAGCGGTTTGGAGGGGTTGTTCTTCAGGTATTTCTCGCACTGCGCATAGTCCCAGTACATCGGGCAGATGATGTCGGTAAACGCACCGTCCCGATCGTACACGGCGCGTTCGTAATGCACCGGACGCGACGCGTCGTAATCCTTGATCCAGCGGTAGCAGGCCTCGAAGTTTGGCCCCATGCCCGCCTCGTTGCCCATCGACCAGATGATGACCGAGGGGTGGTTCTTGTCGCGCAGCACCATGCGCTGGTTGCGCTCCATATGCGCCTGCGCGAAGGCGGGCACCTTGGCCAGCGTCTCTTCGCCGTAACCCATGCCGTGCGATTCGACGTTCGCCTCGTCCACGACATAGATACCGTACTCGTCGCAGAGTTCGTACCACTGCGGGTCGTTGGGATAGTGGCTCGTACGCACGGCGTTGATGTTCATCTCCTTCATGATGCGGATATCCTCGATCATCCGCTCGCGGCTCACCACATAGCCCCCGATCGGGTCCATCTCGTGGCGGTCGGCGCCCTTGATCAGCACGGGCTGCCCGTTCACGAGCAACTGTGCGTCCCTGATCTCCACGGAACGGAAGCCCACGGGCTGCGTCACGGTCTCGGTCACGCCCCTGCCGTCCGACACGGCGATCTCGAGCGTATAGAGGTTCGGGGTCTCGGCCGACCATTTGGCCGGGTCGGCGACCTCGAAGACATACCCGCCCTTGCCGCCGGCAGGCTGCAATCGATGTTCCGCCACGACACCGCCCGCCGCATCGCGCAGCGTCAGACCGACCGACTTCACGCGGGGCGTGGTTTCCACCTCGACGCGCAGCGTGGCGTCCTTATATTCCGAATCCAGCACGGGCGTGATACGCACGTCTTCGAGGTGCGCCTTGTCGCGGGCAGTCAGCTCCACGCCGCGGGCAATGCCCGCGAAGCGCCAGAAGTCCTGGTCTTCGAGGTAGGTGCCGTCCGACCAGCGGAACATCTGCAGGGCAATGAGGTTTTCGCCCGGCTTCACGAACTTCGTGATGTCGAACTGCGCGGCCAGCTTGCTGTCCTCGCTGTAACCGACGAAACGTCCGTTGACCCAGACATAGACGTTCGACGTGGCGGAACCGATCGAAAGGAAGATGTCCTTGCCGCCCCACGATGCCGGGATGTCGAACGTGCGCCGGTAGGAACCCACATGGTTCTCGGCATCGGGCACATAGGGCGGATCGTTCCTGAAATTACCGCGCCAGGCATAGCCGATATTCACATAGACGGGGTCGCCGTAACCGTTCAGCTCCCACATCCCCGGCACGGGCATGCTGCCCCACGCCGCATCGTCGTAGTCGACGGCCCCGATGCCGGACGGACGCTCCGAAGCGTTGCGTACCCAGTGGAATTTCCATACGCCGTCGAGCGACAGGCGCTCGCCCGCGGCGAACGACGAGCGCATCGGCAGGCGGTTGATTTCATTGACGGCAGGATCCTGCCATTCACGCCCGGTCTGGGCGCCGGCAGCCAACACGCCCGAAAGCGCTGCCGCAAGGATCAAAAGAGTTTTTTTCATCATGGAGTTATCGTTTAGGTTTCATAATTTCGTCTTGGTACAGTCCACCAGGCTCATCTCGCACCGGTCGCAGTCGAACTCCAGCCGATAGCGCGAACCGCCGCGTTCGAGCCACAGTTCGCCCCGCAGGCGGGGATGCTCCTTCAGGCACTCGCCGATCTCGCGGCGGATGCAGTAGGCCGAACGCATCACGCGGCGCCCCGCCGTCGAAGCCGCGAGATCCAGCCCCCGTTCGATCCGCCCGACCCCGTGGTCGCGGTAAAACGCCTCAGCGAGGCGGTTGGTGACATTTTCCTCCGCCGAAAGGCATTCCGCTGGATATTCCGCCCTGCCTTCGGGCAATATCCGGTGTCCGATGCCGCGCTCCGACCGGGCCTTCGACAATGCATCGAGCCCCTCGCGGCGCAACTCCGCGGCCAGCGACGCCGGGACGAACCAGTCGCCGCCCCGCACTTCGGCCCCGCGCACGGCAAAAACCGTATCGCCGCCCTTCACCGCCTGCGTCCGCAATGCCGCGGTATTGGCCGCGGCATTTTTAGCCCTTTCCAGGGCGACGCTGCGTGCGGCCGAAGCCGTCACCCCCTCACAGTCGGTATAGCTGAACCTGACACCCCCTGCCATCGCTTCGACCAGCACCGAGGCGGGGATCACGCGGCGCGTACGGCTGCGGGCGAGGAGCTGGTTGAAACGGTGGTCGTAATTGCGGTAGACCTCCGTCCCGGGCACAATACCTTCCATGCGGTTGGGCGTCACACAGTCGCCGTCGGCGGCGTTGACATTGGTGCCTGCGAACCCCCGGTCGGTGAGGAAACAGATGCCGTCGCCCGCGGCGAGCAAACCGCCCCGATCGAGACGGAACCTGTTCTTTTCGACCCGCACCACACGGCCCACATACTCGCCCACCGCCTTCGGCGTATCGAACGACGCCACGCCCGGCCGCTTGCCCGCGAAGAAATATTCCGACTCCCCGCGCGTGAAGCTCTTGGCCGTATCGGGCGTGAAATCCGGGATGCTCTCCCCGGCTGAAGCCCGCCGCAGATGCGGCCTTACGGCCAGCGCCGCGTCGACCTCGCGACGGTAGTAGGCCACAATGTTCTTTATATAACCGACATCCTTGAGCCGCCCTTCGATTTTGAACGAAGTGACGCCCGCGTCGAGCAACTCGCCGATATGCGCCGAAAGGTTCAGGTCGCGCACCGACAACAGGTGTTTCCCGGCAATATAGGTACGTCCCCGGCCGTCGGTCAGGTCGTAAGTCAGGCGGCACGGCTGGCTGCACGCCCCGCGGTTGCCGCTGCGGTCGGACACCGACCGCGAGAGGAAACAGCGGCCGCTGTAACCGACACAGATCGCCCCGTGGACGAAACATTCCACCTCGGCCGCGGTCGCAGCGCAGATGTCCCGTATTTCGCCGAGCGAAAGCGCCCGTTCGAGGATCACCCGGGCGAACCCGCACTCGCCCAGGAAACGCGCCTGGGCAGGTGTCATATTGCACATCTGCGTCGAAGCATGCAACTCGACCGGCAGGTTCATGCGCCGCAGCGCCATGTCCTGCACGATCAGCGCATCGACCCCGGCCGCGATCAGTTCGCGGGCCTGCCGCTCGGCGGCCTCCAGCTCGTCGTCGTAGATCAGCGTGTTGAGCGTGGCATGCACCCGCACTCCGTAGCGGTGGGCATATTCCACCACACGGGCGATCTCGCCGGCGCTGTTGCCCGCCGCATAACGGGCTCCGAACTTAGCCCCGCCGATATACACGGCATCTGCACCGTAGTCCACGGCGGCGACGGCCGACTGCAAATCTTTGGCGGGAGCGAGTAGTTCGACGGATTTCAACGCATTATTTTTTGCAAAATTAACAAAATCCGCGACAAATGCGGACTTGTGCCCCCGGAAAAATGTCATTCGGGCTCCCGCACGCGGTGAAACTCCGTTTTTTTATGAAACAGGCAAAAAACGGAGCGACAGGAGTGCAAGTTGGCGTGTTTTTTATAATTTTGCAATTTGTAAACACGAATACACACAAAAACACAGGATACCATGCTTACGATAAAGCAAATTCGCGATGACAAGCAGGCCGCGATCCGCAAGCTCGCCAAGAAGGGAGTGGACGCCGCACCGGTCATCGCCAGGATCGAAACGCTGGACGACCGCCGCAAGGCCATCCAGACCGAACTGGACAATACGCTGGCAGCGCAGAACAAAGCCGCCAAGGAGATCGGGGCGCTGATGGGACAGGGACGCCGCGACGAAGCCGAGGAGCGCAAGCGCTTCGTCGCCGACCTCAAGGAAAAATCCAACCGCCTGCAGGCCGAATCGCACAACGTGCAGGAGGAGTTGCAGGCAGCGATCGTCTCGCTGCCCAATTTCCCGGCCGACATCGTGCCCGAAGGCAAGACCGCCGAGGACAACCTCGTCGTAAAACTGGTCGAAAGCTACACCCAACTACCTGAAAACCCGCTGCCCCACTGGGAACTGGCGCGCAAATACGACATCATCGACTTCGACCTGGGCGTCAAGCTCACGGGCGCAGGATTCCCCGTCTACAAAGGCAAGGGAGCCCGTCTGCAGCGTGCGCTGATCAACTATTTCCTCGACTGCAACACCCGGGCCGGCTACCTCGAAGTGGAACCGCCGATCATGGTCAACGAAGCCTCGGGCTTCGGCACGGGCCAGCTGCCCGACAAGGAAGGGCAGATGTACCACGCCACGGCCGACAATTTCTACATGATCCCGACGGCCGAAGTGCCTGTGACGAACATCTACCGCGACGTCATTTTAGACGAAAAGGATCTGCCCGTCAAGAATTGTGCCTATACGCAATGTTTCCGTCGTGAAGCCGGTTCCTACGGTAAGGATGTGCGTGGCCTGAACCGCTTGCACGAATTTTCGAAAGTGGAACTAGTACGCATCGACAAACCTGAACATTCGGAACAGTCCCACCAGGAAATGCTGGCACACGTAGAAGGCTTGCTCCAGAAACTGGAACTTCCTTATCGTATCCTTCGGCTTTGCGGAGGCGACATGAGCTTTACTTCTTCCATTTGCTACGACTTCGAAGTATATTCCGAAGCACAAAAACGTTGGCTGGAGGTCAGCTCGGTGTCTAACTTCGACACTTACCAGGCCAATCGCCTGAAATGCCGTTACCGCCGCACGGAGGACAAGAAGACGGAACTGTGTCATACGCTGAACGGTTCGGCCCTTGCCCTGCCGCGCATCGTAGCCGCCATCATGGAGAACAACCAGACGCCCGAAGGCATCCGCATGCCGAAATGCCTCGTGCCTTATTGCGGTTTTGAAATGCTGGACGACCAACCGTGCTGAGCCATACCTATTATTATAAATCCAAACGAATAGAGCAATGAACAGAATCGTATCCAAAAGCCGCTTTTCCGAAAAGGTCTTCAAGTTTGAAATCGAAGCCCCGCTGATAGCCAAAGCCCGGAAGGCCGGTCATTTCGTAATTGTCCGCGTTGGAGAAAAGGGGGAACGTATGCCTCTGACCATAGCCGGTGCCGATCCGGTCAAAGGCACTATCACACTGGTAGTACAAGAAGTGGGACTTTCTTCCACCCGTCTGTGCCACCTGAATGAGGGGGACTATATCACCGACGTGGTCGGTCCGTTGGGCAAAGCCACGCATATCGAAAAATTCGGCACGGTGGTATGTGCAGGAGGAGGAGTAGGCGTAGCCCCCATGCTTCCCATCATCGAAGCCCTGAAGGCAGCGGGCAACCGCGTGATTTCCGTGTTGGCCGGACGAAGCAAAGAGCTGATTATCCTCGAAGATGAAGTACGCAAGAGTTCGGACGAGGTCATCATCATGACCGACGACGGCAGTTATGGCCGCAAAGGACTGGTGACCGAAGGCATAGAAAGCGTCATCCAGCGTGAAAAGGTGGACAAATGTTTCGCCATCGGCCCGGCGGTCATGATGAAATTCTGCTGCCTGCTCACTAAGAAATACGGTATCCCGACTGATGTGTCCCTGAATACCATCATGGTAGACGGCACGGGTATGTGTGGTGCCTGCCGCATCTCCGTGGGCGGAAAGACACGCTTTGTTTGCGTGGACGGCCCCGAATTCGACGGTCATCAGGTCGATTTCGACGAGATGCTCAAGCGTATGGGTGCCTTTAAAAAGGAAGAGACGGAAGAGATGCAACGGTTTGCACAAGCATCCGGAAGCACGTCCGAAAATACGGACTGCCAAGCTGAAAAAGCCTGTGCGGCCGATGCTTCCCGAATGGATACCACGACTCCGCTCAGCGAGCTGACCGACCGTAATGCACCGTGGCGGCAAGAAATCCGGAAGGCCATGAAGCCGAAAGAACGCACGGCCATCCCGCGTGTCGTCATGCCGGAACTCGATCCCGTGTACCGCGCCACCACGCGCACGGAAGAAGTGAATATCGGCCTCAGTGCCGAGCAGGCCATGACCGAGGCCCGACGCTGTCTGGACTGCGCCAACCCGACCTGTATGCAAGGATGCCCGGTAAGCATCAACATCCCGTCGTTCATCAAGAACATCGAACGGGGCGAATTCCTCAATGCCGCCCGCGTGTTGAAGAGCACTTCCGCGCTCCCGGCTGTCTGCGGACGAGTTTGTCCGCAAGAGAAACAATGCGAAAGCCAGTGCATCCACCTGAAGATGAACGAACCAGCCGTGGCCATCGGCTATCTGGAACGCTTTGCTGCCGACTTCGAACGCGAGAGCGGCATGACGTCCGTCCCCGAATGTGCTCCGGCAAACGGCATCAAAGTGGCCGTCATCGGCTCCGGACCCGCCGGACTTTCATTCGCCGGCGACATGGCCAAATACGGGTATGACGTGACGGTGTTCGAAGCCTTACATGAAATCGGCGGCGTATTGAAATACGGCATTCCGGAGTTCCGTTTGCCCAACAAGATTGTGGACGTGGAGATTCAGAACCTGGAGAAAATCGGCGTGAAGTTCGAAAAAGACTGTCTCGTGGGCAAAACCATCAGCGTACAGGAATTGGAGGACGAGGGCTTCAAAGGCATCTTCGTAGGTTCCGGCGCAGGACTGCCTAACTTCATGGGTATTCCGGGCGAGAACAGTATCAACATCATGTCGAGCAACGAATACCTGACGCGCGTCAACCTCATGGACGCCTCTGATCCGGATACGGACACCCCTATCCATTTGGCCAAGAATGTCATGGTAGTGGGCGGTGGCAACACGGCCATGGATTCCTGCCGCACGGCCAAACGTCTGGGTGCGGAACGGGTGATGATTGTCTATCGCCGTTCGGAAGCCGAGATGCCGGCCCGCCTCGAAGAGGTGAAGCACGCCAAGGAAGAGGGTATCGAGTTCCTCACCCTGCACAACCCGTTGGAATACATAGCCGACGAAAAGGGCGCAGTGAAGCAGGTGGTCTTGCAAAAGATGCAACTGGGCGAACCGGATGCCAGCGGTCGCCGCAGTCCGGAACCGATACCGGGTGCCACGGAAACGCTGGACATAGACATGGCCATTGTAGCCGTGGGCGTATCCCCCAACCCGATTGTCCCCACTTCCATCCAAGGTTTGGAGTTGGGTCGCAAGAACACTATCGTGGTGAACGAGGGCATGCAGACCAACATCCCCTGCATCTTTGCCGGAGGAGATATCGTACGCGGCGGTGCCACCGTCATCCTCGCCATGGGCGACGGACGGAAGGCAGCCAGCAGCATGCATGAGTATTTGCAGAAATAACCTGCATCACATCACATACATCAGCCCGTATGGACCGCACGGTCCATACGGGCTGATTCGTTAGCGCACCGTGTACAACACCCTCCTTCCCCAGTTTGGCATTACAAACCCAGTTCCCGCCTCAACCATTCCTCCATCACCGGATCCGGAATGACGACCTGACGTTTTTCCATCTCGATAAGTTCTTTCTTCAACAATGCCCGTTTTACGATACTCACATTGGCCGACGAGCCCAATTTGTACTTCTGCAAAACGGCACGCGTAGTGAATTCCCTGTGCACACCCTCCAGTACGGCCCGCAAAAAATTCATCTGATATGCAGTGAGGCTCTCTGTCTGCTTTTCGAACAGCGGCGTATTCTGGTCGATGATATCCTGATATGCTCCCTCGAAATCCTGTTCCGTGGCCGTCTCGTCTGTATGAATCCACACCAACCACGCCAACTGCTGCACATACGAAGAATGGTTGTCTACGGCCCGGCATATCTTCCCGGCCAACTCGGCGGAAATATGTTTGCCCGTAGCCTCAAAGCGTCCGCAAATGTAATCGACCCAATCCTCCGTCCCGATCTTGGGCAAATATACCGTATCGCCGAACTTGTAAAAAGGAAGGCTCTTTTTCTCAAAAAGTTCATTCATAAGATGCTTCTTGCTGCCAAACAGGCAATACGACACCGATTTCTGTAATTGCCAAACCGAACGCAAGCGTTTCTGAAAAGCCTTTGAATCTTTAAACTCGGCTATCTGTTGGAACTCGTCGATGCACACGACGACATCGATACCTTTTTTTTGCGCAATCTTTTCCGGAAGTTGCAGGATATCGTCCACATCGTCTGCCTTGGGATTGAGTTCCAACGAGATGGAAAAATCCGTCATAGGCTCCGTGCCCAACGAAATCTTGGGGCTGATCCGCGAAAGGAACAACCGAGCATTTTCCATCCACTCCTCCAGTTTGGAAGAAGTCTGTTTGAGCACAGCCGACGCGAAAGCATCGTAAAATTCCCGTTCGCTACGACAAGAAAAAATATCCAGATAGACTACTTTCAACGTATCGGACTGAGCCAAACGGCACACTTTACGGACCAAAGATGTCTTCCCCCAACGGCGCGGAGAAATCAACACCGTATTCACACCGTGCCGGAAGTTGGACAACAAACGGGCTGTTTCTTTCTTGCGGTCGGTAAAATTGTCACCCGAAGTGGCCACACCAAAAACAAATGGCTTATTTTACATAATCATCCTCTGTTTAACCCATCGCGAAGATAGTGATTTTCCCGTTTAGTAACAACTTTATTACTAATAACCTTATTACAAATTGCGCAACTAGCTGCCTCAACCTCCTTTTTTCTGCCCGCGCGGCACAAGCAACGACTTTATTTTCGTAACTTTGCGCCCGAAAAAAAACGTATACATGAATGCAGTCTACACCATCTTGCTGCTCATCAGCAGCAACATTTTCATGACGTTGGCCTGGTACGGCCATCTGAAGTTGCAGCAAACGGGCGTATCGTCCCATTGGCCTCTTATCGGCGTCATCCTTTTCTCGTGGATGATAGCTTTCGCAGAATACTGTTGCCAAGTACCGGCCAACCGGCTTGGCTTCGAAGGCAACGGCGGCCCTTTCAACCTGATGCAGCTTAAAGTGATTCAGGAAGTCATTTCGCTCATCGTCTTCACGGTCATCGCCACCGTGATGTTCCAAGGACAGGCCCTGCACTGGAACCATCTGGCCGCCTTCTTCTGCCTCGTGCTGGCCGTATATTTCGTATTCCTTTAACCACAAGCTCCCATAAAAGCATGCAACCCACGGAAGCACAACTCCTGGAACGCCGTATCTGGCGGCATTTCAGCAAAGGACTGACCCAATACCATTTGCTGGACGATGGCGACCACATCCTGCTCGGCCTGTCCGGCGGCAAAGACTCGCTCGCCCTGCTCGACTTCATGTCGCGCCGCGCCCGCATCCACCGCCCGAAGCTCACGCTCACGGCCCTGCACGTGCGCATGGCCAACATCGACTACGAAAGCGACACGGCCTACTTGGAGGACTTCGCCGCCGCACGCGGCGTGCGCCTCATCGTGCGCGAGACCTCGTTCGACCCGAGTACCGACACGCGCAAAAGCCCCTGCTTCCTCTGTTCGTGGAACCGCCGGAAGATGCTCTTCACCGTGGCCCAGGAACTGGGTTGCCACAAGATTGCGTTGGGCCACCATCAGGACGACATCCTGCACACGCTGCTGCTCAACCTTTCTTTCCAAGGCCAGTTCGGCACGATGCCCGCCCGGTTGCAAATGCGCAAGTTCCCCATGACGATCATCCGTCCGCTGTGCATGGTGCACGAGCGCGACCTCGCAGTCTGGGCGGCACTGCAAGGCTACCGCAAGCAAAAGAAGCTCTGCCCCTACGAAACGGACTCCCACCGTTCGGACATCAAGCAAATATTCGGACAGTTGGAACAACTCAACCCCGAAGCCCGTTACTCCCTATGGAACGCATTGGAGCAGGAAGGCAAACTCGTAGAATAAGACACTGAAAAACAACACGATAAACAGCCGTCCCCGATTATCCGGAGACGGCTTTTTCAATCTCAGCCAAACGATTTTCAAATCTCAGCCAAACGATTTTCCGTTCTGCGCCAAACGATTTTCAAATCTAAGGCGAACGATATTCCACCTCGTTTTCCACCTCATTCCCCTTGCGTTTTCCGCAAAATGCACTATCACAAAACAAGACAAAGCCTCCACGTCAACGCTGCTCCACCATTCGGATGGTACCGTCCGCATTGTGGTAGAGCCGGTCCACACAGACGGAACGCAGCCACGGGTCTCCGGAAAGTGCGCTATTATGGTAAAAGGCGAACCACTGGCCTTTGTACTGCACGATGGAGCCGTGGTTGGTGACACCCGTTTCCGGACGGG
>ERZ825137.4623-NODE-4623-length-13548-cov-3.214037_pt1 | contig 13548 bp, 7 predicted proteins | sample MGYA00519873_ERZ825137 | MGnify/ENA primary metagenome ERZ825137 (study PRJEB31778, sample SAMEA3449190) | human gut metagenome | biome: human gut; feature: human-associated habitat; material: faeces | place: United Kingdom | collected 2010/2012 ...
CAGGCATTGAAAGATTTACTTGCAAAAGCAAATGGTCAAATGACATCGTTTAAAGATGAATATATGTCTGTAGAACATGTCATTATGGCTTTATTTGAAATAAATGAAAATTGGGTCAAAGATTTATTGAACCAAGAAGGTATGAATAAAAAGGATACAAAAAAGGTAATTTTAGAAATGCGGGGTGATCATATGGTAGACAATCCAAATCCAGAAAATACTTATGAAGTATTAGAAAAATATGGACGTGACTTAACAAAAGATGTGGAAAATGGAAAATTAGATCCAGTTATTGGACGTGATGATGAAATTCGTCGTGTAATTCAAATCTTGTCACGTAAAACAAAAAATAATCCAATTTTAATTGGTGAACCAGGTGTTGGTAAAACAGCCATCGTTGAAGGATTGGCATGGCGTATTTATAAAAATGATGTACCAATTTCTTTACAAAATAAAACTTTATATGAACTTGATTTAGGTTCACTTGTAGCTGGTGCTAAATACCGTGGTGAATTTGAAGAAAGATTGAAAGCAGTTTTAGGTGAAATTAAAAAAGCAAATGGAAATATCATCTTATTTATTGATGAAATCCATCAATTAGTTGGTGCTGGTAAAACAGATGGTGCGATGGATGCTGCTAACTTATTAAAACCAATGTTGGCTCGTGGTGAACTTCATTGTATTGGAGCAACGACTTTAGATGAATATAGACAATATATTGAAAAAGATGCAGCTCTTGAAAGACGTTTCCAAAAGGTACAAGTTGATGAACCAACAATTGATGATAGTATTGCTATCTTACGTGGTTTAAAAGATTCTTTTGAAAGACATCATGGGGTTAAAATCAATGATAGTGCTATTATTGGGGCTGTTAATTTATCACAAAGATATATTACGGATCGTTTCTTACCAGATAAAGCCATCGATTTAATCGATGAAGCGTGTGCTTCAATTCGTATGGAAATTGATTCTTTACCAGAAGAATTAGATGGTATTACACGTGAAAAGAATCGATTAGAAATGGAAAGAATTTCGATTGAAAAAGAAGATAGTAATGAAGATAATGTAAAACGTTTAAATGATATTAAAGAACGTATTGCTTCTTTAACTGAACAAGAAACAGCATTAAAAGCAAAATGGAAAGAAGAAAAGTCTTCATTAGATCATATTAAAGAATTAAAGAATCAAAAAAATAAACTTGTAGCTTTACAAGATAAATATATGCAAGAAGGTAATTTACAAGAAGCTTCTAAACTTCAATATGGTGATATTCCAAAAATCACCAAAGAAATTGCTGATCTTGAAGCAAAAGAATCGGATGATGCTTTACTTCAAGAAAAAGTAACTGTTGATAATGTCTCAGAAGTTATTTCAAGATGGACAGGTATTCCAATGAATAAATTAATGGCTTCTGAAAGAGAAAAACTTTTAGCCTTAGATGATACATTAAAAGTACGTGTTATTGGTCAAGATGATGCAATCACTAAAGTAACAGATGCTATCTTACGTAGCCGTGCTGGTATCAATGATGAAGAAAAACCAATTGGTTCCTTCTTATTCTTAGGTCCAACTGGGGTTGGTAAAACAGAAGTGGCTAAAGCTTTAGCAGAACAATTATTTGATACTGAAAAGAATATTGTGCGTATTGATATGTCTGAATATATGGAAAAATTCAGTGTCTCTCGTTTAGTAGGAGCTCCACCAGGATATGTTGGTTATGAAGAAGGTGGACAATTAACAGAAGCAGTAAGACGTCATCCTTATAGTATTGTATTATTGGATGAAATTGAAAAAGCCCATCCTGATGTTTTCAATATCTTACTTCAAGTCTTAGATGATGGACGTATTACAGATAGTAAAGGAAATACAGTAAGCTTTAAAAATACAATTATTATTATGACAAGTAATATTGGTTCTCAATATTTATTAGAAGGAAATAATGAAGAAAATAGAAAACTTGTCAAAGAAGAATTAAAAGCGCACTTTAAACCAGAATTCTTAAATCGTATTGATGAAATTGTTATGTTTAATTCATTAGATAGTTCAGTAGTAAGAAAAATTATTGATAAATTTATTGGTCAATTAGTTCATCGTTTACAAGATAAAAAGATTACGATTTCTTTAACTGATCAAGCTTATCAAATGATTCAAGAAGAAGGATTTGATCCAATCTATGGAGCAAGACCATTAAAGAGATTTATTCAATCTCAAATTGAAACAAAACTTGCTAAAGAAATTATTAAAGGAACAGTTCATCAAGGACAACATGTAGAAGTTGATTATCAAGATGGATTTGTTTTAAAAGCTCAATAAGGAAGTAGTATAAAAGCTACTTCTTTTTTTATAAAACTATTTTGTATTTAGAAAGAAAATAATAGCTAATTAAGTACGAGAAATCGTACTTTTCTTTTTGAAATTGTAGGAATATAAATAAAAATGTAAAATTGTTTTTTCTTGGGGAAATATTATGCTAGAATATGTTGGGGTGAAAGACGATGCAAAAATATTTTATAAATGAAAATATCGAATTAAATAAATCTTTCAAAATAGAAAGTAGTGATCAACATCATATAGAAAAAGTAATGCGTAATAAAAATGGTGATCAAATTATTTGTGTAGACTTAAAACATATTCAATATTTATGTTTAATTGAAAATGTTCAAGAAGGTACAATTTTACCAATTGAAAAATTAGATATTAATAATGAATTAGATGTAGAAGTTACACTTGTTTATGCTTTACCTAAAGGAGATAAATTTGAATTTGTTTTACAAAAAGCTTGTGAGTTAGGAGTTCATCACATTATTCCATTAAGTTCTAAAAGATGTGTTGTTAAACTTACTAAAGACAAATTCAATAAAAAACTGCCCCGCTATCAAAAAATATTAAAAGAAGCAAGTGAACAATCAGGAAGAAATAGAATACCTTCAATAGAAGAAGTAAAAACAATTAAAGAATTAAAACCCTATTTAAAAGATTATAATTTAGTGGCTTATGAAGAAACTGCTAAACAACATGAACATGGTGAATTATTTCATACTTTACAACAATTAAAAGCAGGAGATCAATTATTGATTATTGTTGGTTGTGAAGGTGGCTTTGATGAAAGTGAAATTCAAGAATTAAATGAGATGGGTGTTAAATGTTGTTCATTAGGTAACCGTATTTTAAGAAGTGAAACAGCACCACTTTATTTAATGAGTGTCATTGGTTATTCAAGGGAGCTTATAAAATGATTAAATTATTAAAGAAATATGGGGTAGAGTTAAAATTAAAAAAATGTGATTTGTTTCGTCTTATTGAAGGACAAAAAGATACTTTTCTTGAAGATGGTTTTGCTTTTAAAATGACAAATGAAGAAGAAATGTTTAAATATGAAGTGATTTTAAATGGTATTTATAATAAGACAAAAATAGAAGGGGAATATAAGCGATTTGTTTATGAGACACAAGATGCTATTCAATATTTAAATTATGAAGAAAAACAAAAAATGTTTAATAGTATTATTAGTGAAACGTTAAAAAATTTAAAACTCATGAAAGCTGATCAACAAATTATTTTAATTCCTTATTTAGAACCTTTTATAAATGAAAGATATTTAAATAATTATATGTTATTAACATTAAAACAACATCAATTGTATGTTAAAAATTATCAAAGAAATATAGAAATTCCTTATCAACTTTATGGTTTAAAAATATTACGTTCTGCTTTTTCTTCTTTAAAAGGAATAGCTGAAGATGAAAATTATGAATATTATTATTATGATGGTTTAAAGAAAATCTATATTTTTGATAAGAAAGAATATGGTTTAGTAGATAGTTTTCCAATAATTGATAAATATTTCCAAGGAAATACATCTTTAGATGATATAAGAGAAGTTATGACTTATTATAAACAACCTCAACAATTTATAAATCAATTACATGAATTAAATTATTTAAGTGATAAAGTACATAAAAAAATTATGAAAAAATTAAAGTAGGTGAAAGAATGAAAGTTGCATTCCATACATTAGGATGTAAAGTTAATTCCTATGAATCTCAAGCAATGCTAAATATGTTTGAAGAATCTGGATATGAAGAAGTTGATTTTAAAGAAGTGGCAGATGTTTATGTTGTTAATACATGTACTGTCACAAATACAGGAGATAGTAAATCTCGTCAAATGATACGCAAAGCAATTCGTAAAAATCCTCAAGCAACTGTTTGTGTTGTTGGATGTTATAGTCAAGTAGCACCTCAAGATATTGAAGCAATTGAAGGTGTAAGTATCATTTTAGGGACACAATTTAGAAATGAAATTGTTGATTTAGTAGAAAAGTATCAACAAACACATGAAAGAATTGTGAAAGTTTCTGAAGTTAAACAATTAAGAAAATTTGAAGATTTAAATATTGATCGTTTTTTACATACAAGAGCTTATTTAAAGATTCAAGATGGATGTAATAATTTTTGTACATACTGTATTATTCCTTATGCTAGAGGAAGAGTGCGATCTAGAAAACCAGAAAGTGTTATTAAACAAGCAAAGGAATTAGTAGCTAAAGGATATGTAGAAATTGTTTTAACAGGGATTCATACAGCAGGATATGGTGAAGATTTAGAAAATTATAGTTTTTATGATTTATTAGTAGATTTAACAAAAATAGAAGGATTAAAGAGACTTCGTATTTCTTCTATTGAAACAAGTCAAATTACTGATGATATTATTGATTTAATTTCAAAATCTAAAATTATTGTGGATCATTTACATGTACCGCTTCAAGCTGGGTGTGATGAAACACTTAAACGTATGAATAGAAAATATAATTGTGAACAATATTATGAAAAATTATCAAAAATTAGAAGATTGATTCCTGATATTGTTTTTACAACAGATGTCATTGTTGGTTTTCCTGGAGAAAGCGAAGAAGAGTTTGAAAAAACTTATGAATTTATTAAAAAAGTGGGATATACACAACTTCATGTTTTCCCTTATTCTATGCGTAAAGGAACGCCAGCAGCACGTATGGTACAAGTTGATGAAAAAATTAAACATGAAAGAGTTAATCGATTGATTGCATTATCTCATGAGTTAAATGAAAATTATGCAAAATCTCAAATTGGTAAAACATTAAGAGTTCTTTTTGAAAAAGAAGATCATGGATATTATGTGGGACATGGAGATAATTATTTACTTATAAAAGTACAAAGTGATGAACAATTGATAGGTCAATTGAAGAATGTTATAATTGATTCATATGATGAAATGTTAATTGGAAGAGTGGTATAATGAAACGATTAAATGAGTTGTTTAATATTGATAATGATATGAAAATATACTCAATTCATAGTGATTCAAGATATGTAAAACCCTATTCTATATTCTTTTGTATTGAAGGATTGAGTGTAGATGGACATCGTTATGTGGATGATGCTATTTTTCAAGGAGCAAAAGTTATTGTTCATAGCAAGGATATAGAAAAACAACCAGGCATTATTTATATTAAGGTAGCAGATGCTTTAGATGAATTAAATAGAGTTTCTAATGTATTCTATGATTATCCAAGTAAGAAAATGCGTGTTGTTGGAGTGACTGGAACAAGTGGTAAAACAGTTGTTGCTTCAATGGTTAAAAGTGTGATGGATCATTATTGTAAAGCAGCTTACATGGGAACAATTTCTTTAGAGTATGATGGGGTAGAAGAACAGTGCCCTTATACGACGCCAGAAACTTTATATGTACAAAAGAAATTGTTTGATATGGCAAGACGTGGTGTTAAGGTTGTTGCCATGGAAGCAAGTAGTCATGGTTTGGCACTTAAAAGAATTGATGCAGTCGATTTTAATATTGCTGTTTTAACAAATATTTCTGATGAACATTTAGATTTTCATGGAACTAGAAGACAATATATTGAAAGTAAGAAAAAATTATTTTCAATGTTATCTACAAATTCGATTGCTGTTTTAAATAAAGATGAAGAAGTTTTTGCTGAATTTAAAGCAGCTACGAAAGCAAGAATTATGACTTATGGTATTAAAAATGAAAGTGAAATTATGGCTAAAAATATAGAACTTTATATTGATCATAGTGAATTTGATCTTTCATTAAAAGGAAATCTATATCATATTGTTTGTCCAACAATTGCTGATTTTAATATTTATAATGTTCTAGCAACGGTAGGAGTACTTGTTGGTTTAGGATTTGATGATCGCATGATCATTGAAGCCATTAGTGATTTAAAACCAGTTAATGGAAGAATGGAGCTTATTCCTAATAAACATAAAATTACGATTATTGTCGATTATTGTTGTCATACAAAAGATTTTGAAAATGTTTTTAAATTTGCAGATCGTGTTTCTAGAGGAAATATTATTGCTGTTTTAGGAGCACCAAGTAAAAGACATATGGCAAGAAGAAAGAAAATAGGAGCATTGGCCAATAGATATTTAGATCATGTGATTTTGACTGAATTAGATGATCGAGGAGAAAATATTGAGGAAATTTGTAAAGAAATTCAAAGTGAGATTACAGATATTCCAAGCATTATTATTCCTAATCGTGCAGTAGCTGTTGAACAAGCCATTGAACAAGCAAGTCCAGGAGATGTTGTTTTATTATTAGGAAAAGGTCATGAAAAATTTATTGCCTTAGAAGTTGGTCAAAGAGAGTATGAAGGAGATAAAGCGATAGCATTAAAAGCTATTAAAAGAGTATACGAAGGAGAAGAAGAAAATGAACTACAACAAAATGATTGATCATACTGTTTTAAAAGCAGATACACCTTTAGAAACAGTTAAAAGAATTTGTGATGAAGCAATGGAATATGGTTTTGCAAGTGTTTGTATTAATCCATGCCATGTTGCTTATTGTGCAGACTATCTAAAAGATAGTGATGTCAATGTATGTACAGTTATTGGTTTTCCATTAGGGGCTAATACAAGTGCAGTGAAAGCATTTGAAACAAAGGATGCGATTGCTAATGGGGCTGATGAAATTGATATGGTAATGAATATCGGAGCTTTAAAAGATAAAAATTATGATTTAGTAAGAGATGATGTTAAAGCGGTAGTTGAAGCTGCTAATGGAACATTAGTAAAAGTTATTTTAGAAACTTGTTTACTTACAGAAGATGAAATTAAAAAAGCATGTGAATTATGCGTAGAAGCAAAAGCTGATTATGTAAAAACAAGTACTGGTTTTTCAACAAGAGGGGCTACAATTGAAGATGTTAGAATCATGAAAGAAGCTGTTCATGGAAAAGCAAAAGTAAAAGCTGCAGGTGGTGTTAGAACACCTGAAGATATGGTGAAAATCGTTGCTGCTGGAGCTGATCGTATTGGAACAAGTGCAGGATGTTCTTTAGTTAAAAAATAAGTTGGATGTAATTTTAATTTTTTAATGTTATTTACAAAATACAGGTATAAAATGAAAAATATGTAAATGGTATTCGAAATGAATATCATTTACTTTTTTTATTACAAAAATAATATATAACTAAAGAAGAAATGAGGGATTATATGGGAAATACACCAGAGAAAATAAAAGTAAGAGGTGCAAAAGTACATAACTTAAAAAATATCAATGTTGATATACCATTAAATCAAATAGTTGCTATTACAGGTGTTTCAGGGTCAGGAAAATCATCACTAGCCATGGGTGTTCTTTATAGTGAGGGGTCAAGAAGATACTTAGAATCTTTATCAACTTATACAAGAAGGCGTATGACGAGTGCTACGAAGGCACAAGTAGATGAAGTTCTTTATGTTCCTGCGGCTTTAGCACTTCACCAACGACCAGCTGTTCCAGGTATTCGTAGTACGTTTGGAACAGGGACAGAACTTTTAAATAGTTTAAGACTCATGTATTCACGTCTTGCTAAGCATTGTTGTAAAAATGGTCATTATATTGAACCAACTTTAAATGTGGCTGCTGAAAAAGAAATCATCTGTCCAATTTGTAAAGAAAAAATACATGCACCAAGTGCTGAAGAGTTAGCTTTTAATAGTCAAGGAGCTTGTCTTAAATGTGGTGGAACAGGAATTGTTAGAACTGTTGATATTGATTCGCTTGTTCCTGATAAAACACTTACCATAGATGAAGGAGCAGTCGCTCCATGGAACTCATTAATGTGGACTTTGATGACAGATGTTTGTCGTGCTATGGGAGTAAGAACAGATGTGCCTTTTAATCAATTAACTGATGAAGAAAAAAATATTGTTTATTATGGACCGGCGGAAAAGAAACATATTTTTTATAAGGCTAAAAATACAGATCATGCAGGAGAAATGGATTTTACTTATTTTAATGCAACTTATACAGTAGAAAATGCTTTATCAAAAGTTAAAGATGATAAAGGAATGAAAAGAGTTGAAAAGTTTTTAAAAGAAGAAATTTGTCCAGAATGTCAGGGAACACGTTTATCAAAAGAAGCAAGAAAACCTTTGATTAGAGGAATTGGTTTAGATAAAGCTTGTCAAATGCCATTAAATGATTTAGTAGAATGGGTAAGAGGTATTCCAGATTCAATGCCTGATGAAATGAAGCCAATGGCTCGTGAAATCTGTGATTCGTTTTTAGATGTTTCTAAAAGGCTGTTAGATTTAGGATTGGGCTATCTTTCTTTAGATAGAGCTGCTTCTACACTTTCAACAGGAGAAAGACAACGTATGCAACTTGCTAGAGCAGTAAGAAATCGTACAACAGGTATTCTCTATGTTTTAGATGAACCTTCTATTGGATTACATCCTTCTAATATTTATGGACTTATAGGAGTCATGAATGATTTAATTCATGATGGAAATTCTATTTTATTAGTAGATCATGATACTGAAATTATTAAAGAAGCGAATTGGCTCATTGAAATGGGACCAGAAGCAGGAAAAAATGGAGGTTATGTTTTTACGGAAGGAACAATAGAACAAATTAAAAATGATAAAAAGTCAATGATTGGGCCATTCCTTACAAATCATTATGATGAAAAAATGCGTCCAATATCTCCAATTGAACAACTATTTGAATTTGGAAAAATTCATCTTTCAACAAATCAAATACATACAGTCCATCCTTTAGAAGTAGATATTCCTAAAGGGAAATTAACGGTTGTTACAGGAGTGTCAGGTTCTGGAAAAACAACGATGATTCTAGAAAGCTTGTTACCAGCGATTCAAACTAAAATCAATGACGCATCATTACCTGATCATGTTAAAGATGTTCAAATGGAAGGAATAGAACATATCAAACTGATTGATGCTTCACCTATTGGTATTAATATTCGTTCGACTGTTGCTACTTATATTAATGTTCATGATGAACTTAGAAAAAGATTTGCCAAAACAGAAAGCGCTAAGTCTAAGGGGTATAAAGCAGGAGATTTTTCTTATAATACAGGAAAGCTTAGATGTCCAACTTGTGATGGAACAGGGACATTAAGTTTGGATGTACAATTCTTGCCAGATGTTCATGTGACTTGTCCTGATTGTCATGGTTCTAGATATAATAAAGAAAGTTATTTTATTAAATATAAAACGTCAAAAGAGAAAGAGTATTCTTTACCTGAATTGATGGAAATGGATGTGAGTTTTGCTAAAGAAGCTTGTCAAGGTTTAAAAGGTGTTTATCGAAAACTGGAAGTATTAGAAAACTTAGGTTTAGGATATTTGACATTGGGTGAGGAAACACCAAGTTTATCTGGTGGAGAGGCACAACGTTTAAAACTTGCAAGTGAAATGAGTAAGTCTCAAAATGATTCAATTTTTATCTTTGATGAACCTACGATTGGATTACATCCTTTAGATGTTCAAATATTAGTTAAAGTTTTTCAATCACTTGTAGATCAAGGTGCGACAGTCGTCGTCATTGAACATGATCGTGATGTGATGAAAAATGCGGATTATATAATTGATATGGGGCCAGGTGGTGGTCAAGATGGTGGAATGATTGTAGCTACTGGTAGTGTTGAAGAAATAAAAAATAATATAAAGAGTATTACAGGTAAATATTTATAAAAAAATAGAAGTTCAATGTGAACTTCTATTTTTGTCTTGCTGAAACAATAAAGTGTAATGCAAAATAAGCCACTTCATCTTCAGTAAATCTTTTATGATAAATAGATTCAATAGCGTCATTTAAGATTTCTGCCATTGCAAATTCTTTAGGATGTCTTTCTTTAATCTTTGCAGTTAAAGGATTTTCGATTTGACTATCATCTAATAATCGATCAAGTGCAGGTGTTAAATGTAATCCTAAAGAAACAAGTAATTTTTCATTATTTCTTAAATCTATACCTTTTTGTTTAAATAAAGAATCTAAAGTGTTTTGTAGAACATCAATAATTTCATCATCTAATAAATTAACACCAGCATTAAATTCAACATCTAATACGTTATTTTTAGATAGGTACATTGAAATAAGTGCTAATTCTGATTCTGGAAATTCAATATCAAATTTTTTACTAAGAATATTACAAATTTCAACTGCTGAATCATAGTTAGTGTTTGCTTTATATGATGTGATTTGTCCTTGACTTAAAGGAATGTAATTGTTTGTTTTGATTCTAAGTATTGCAATTGCAAGATGTACAACGAGATTTTGCGTAAATTGTGGAGATAATGTTAAATGATTTTTCTCGATTACTTCATTTACTGCTTCGCGACATACTTGTTTTGATAATTCTAAATCTTTATCAGCAGCGCTTGATAAAGCTTGGTTTGTTAATGTCATAAAAAAGCCTCCTAAAATGTCTACGTAAACTATATACTAAATCAATTAGAAAAGCTAGGAAAAAATAAATATTCTTTATAAGAGCATATGATTGGATTTTAGGAATGATTCCTGTTATACTAAACTTGTAAAATAATTATGTAAGCGCTCATCATTTTCTTTAAGTTTTTGTTGTCTATGCAAAATGTAAGTGCTATAATTATGAAGGAATTTTGATTTAGGAGGAAATAAACAAAATGGCTTTAACAGATAAATTCAATGAAGAATGGAACGGATTTAAAGGAAGACTTTGGAAAGAAGAAGTAAACACTCGTCAATTCATTCAAGATAACTATAAACCTTATGATGGAGATGAATCATTTTTAGCTGGTCCTACAGAAGCTACTAATAAACTTTGGGGAAAACTTCAAAAGTTACAAAAAGAAGAAAGAGCTAAAGGTGGAGTATTAGAATGTGAAACTAAAGTAGTAAGTGGACTTACTGCTTATGGTCCTGGATATATCGATGAAGAAATGAAAGATTTAGAAAAAGTTGTTGGTTTACAAACTGACAAACCTTTAAAAAGAGCTTTCATGCCTTATGGTGGTATCAAAATGGCAGAACAAGCTGCTGCAACTTATGGATATGAACCAGATGAAAAATTACATGAAATTTTCACAAAATATCATAAAACACATAACCAAGCAGTATTCGATGTTTATACACCAGAAATTAAAAAAGCTCGTCATAATAAAGTAATTACAGGTTTACCTGATACATACGGACGTGGACGTATTGTTGGTGACTACCGTCGTGTTGCTTTATATGGTATTGATTTCTTAATTGAACAAAAAGTAAATGATTTCAATCATTGTGGTAGTGGATCAATGACTGAAGACATCATTCGTAAAAGAGAAGAAATTGCTGAACAAGTAAAAGCATTAAAAGGTATGAAAGAAATGGCTGCTATCTACGGATATGACATTTCTAAACCAGCTAAAAATGCTCATGAAGCATTCCAATGGTTATACTTTGGTTACTTAGCTGCAATCAAAACTCAAAATGGTGCTGCAATGTCAGTTGGACGTATTTCTACTTTCTTAGATATCTATGTAGAAAGAGATTTAGCTAACGGAACATTAACAGAAGAAGAAGCACAAGAATTAGTAGACCATTTCGTTATGAAATGTAGAATGGTTAAATTTGCTCGTATTCCTTCTTACAACCAATTATTCTCTGGTGACCCAGTATGGGCTACACTTGAAGTTGCAGGTTTAGGAACTGATGGACGTTCAATGGTTACTAAAAACTGTTTCCGTTTCTTACACACATTAGAAAATATGGGTCCTTCACCAGAACCAAACTTAACAGTTTTATATACAAAAGCATTACCAGAAAACTTCAAACGTTTTGCTGCTAAAATCTCAGTAGATACTAGCTCAATCCAATATGAAAATGATGATGTAATGCGTCCTGTATGGGGAGATGATTACTCAATTTGTTGTTGTGTATCAGCTACTCAAACTGGTAAAGAAATGCAATTCTTTGGTGCACGTGCAAACTTAGCTAAATGTTTAACATATGCTATCAATGGTGGTATTGATGAAAAATCAGGTAAACAAGTTGGACCAGAATATAAGGGAATAACTTCTGAATATCTTAATTATGATGAAGTTATTGCAAAGATAAAAGAAAAAGCAGGTAAATTCTCACGTGTGTTCATAATCGGGCTTGGAGCTTATACGCTTGAGCAGAAAGCATATTTTGAAAAACTTTTTTCTCAAGTGCCGGATGATGTCTTAATTGTGTCGCTTTCATACTGTATACAGCGCGATAATATCATTTGTCTGAATGCGTGTTTTGACTCATATGCCGTGACAAGGCTTACTGAAGCATTAAGCAAAGAGCTGGCTCTTCCGGTGACTGTATTTTTCCCGAAATGTGACAGACATACAATTTCACAGATGGTTTATCTCACAAAGACAGAAAATGTAGATTTATATGTAGGAAAATGTACGCCTATTATGCTGAATCCAAATATGATTACAACATTCCAAAAAGCTTTTGGGATAAAAGGCCTGACCTCCGTTAAGAAAGATTTGGATGAGATCTTAAAAAAATAGCTCATTGTTCTTATAAGTAATTTGCTGTATAAATAATATAGAAAGACGAGAGGTTATGCATGCAAAATTCTACTGTGTTTGTTCTGGATAGAAATGAGAACTCAAGAGAGATTATAAAATCATTTATAGAAAATCTTGATTTCGTAAGCGAGGTTAAGCTTTATGGAGATTATAATAAAGGTTATGAAGATATAAAGCTTGCCGAAAATCCTCTTGTAATTCTGGATATTTCTGAGGATTTTGCAGGGCTTGACGAGATTGCAGGAAAGCTGAAACTTGTTACTTCAAAAATAATCATTACTTCTATTAACTATTCAACAAATACTATAATAAAAGCATTGCGTCTTGGAGCAAAGGAGTTTTTGCCAAAACCTGTTTTAAGAGAAGATTTAGTAAGAGTGCTTTCAATGCTTGCAAGTATTTCTCCGGAAAACGAAGTTTCGCAGTCAAAGATTATAACTGTTTATTCTAATAAAGGCGGTATAGGCAAAACGACTATTGCTGTTAATCTTGCAGCAGAGCTTGCAAAGGTTACAAAAGATAAGGTGGCACTTGTGGATTTGAACCTCCAGCTCGGAGATATTTCAACTTTCTTAAACCTTAATCCGCCTTTTGATGTCAATTATGTTATAAGAAGGCTGATTGATAAGGAAGAAAACATTCTTATTAAGGGGTTTGAAAAGTATAAAGACTTGTCTTTATACGTACTTTCGGATCCGAGCTATATTGAGCAGTCGGAAAG
>ERZ825137.4624-NODE-4624-length-13545-cov-4.022165_pt1 | contig 13545 bp, 9 predicted proteins | sample MGYA00519873_ERZ825137 | MGnify/ENA primary metagenome ERZ825137 (study PRJEB31778, sample SAMEA3449190) | human gut metagenome | biome: human gut; feature: human-associated habitat; material: faeces | place: United Kingdom | collected 2010/2012 ...
TGACAAGAACAACGTAGAGATGTACGATTGTTACACCGGTTTCAAGTGGATTGCCAGTGTTATTCGCGAAAACGAAGGCAAGAAACAGTATATCGGCGGAGGAGAGGAGTCATACGGATTCTTGGCCGAAGACTTCGTGCGCGACAAGGATGCTGTGTCCGCTTGTTCGCTCTTGGCAGAAATTTGCGCTTGGGCCAAAGACCAGGGGAAGACGCTGTTCGATGTCTTGATGGACATTTACGTGGAGTACGGTTTCTCTCTCAACCATACGGTTAATGTCGTGAAGCCGGGCAAGACGGGAGCTGACGAAATCAAACAAATGATGGTGAACTTCCGTACGAATCCGCCGAAGGAACTGGCCGGTTCGGAAGTCGTACTGACGAAGGATTATCAGAGTCTGAAGGCTACGGATAATAAGGGTAACGTGACGGACATTGCGCAACCCGCTACCTCCAATGTGCTGCAATGGTATACCGCAGATGGAACAAAGGTGAGTGTCCGTCCATCCGGAACAGAACCTAAAATCAAGTTCTATGTGGAAGCAAAAGGGGAAATGGGTTGTCCGAAATGTTATGAATCTGCTAATGCAGCTGCATTAGAGAAGATTGAAGGCATTAAGAAGTCCTTAGGTATTTGATAAATTAGAAATTGCATGGCAAATGAGGTGAGAATCTCATCTTCAAGCTATCTTGTTTAGGAATATTCTTTAAATTAATCAGTAAAAAAAAGCTGTCTCGAAATAAAAAATGAGACAGCTTTTTTATGGCTTGTAAGTATATATAATGCTTTTAATTTTTCTCTAACCAATCATCGATAAGCATACGTGCCATGCTCATCTTTCCGGGGATATCGGGGAGATTCTCTTTAGTAAAAAATTTGCCGGCACTTAGTTCCGAAGTTTGCAATTTGATTTCTCCACTGGCATAATCAGCTGTGAAACCTACCATTAAGCCACAAGGATACGGCCAGGGTTGACTTCCGAAATAACGAATGTTTTGCACACGCAATCCTGTTTCCTCCAAAACTTCCCGTTGTACACATTCCTCCAGTGTTTCACCGGTTTCTACAAAACCGGCAACTAAACCGTAATAATCACCCCGGAAGTTGCGGGCATGAACCAATAGTATTTCATTACCTTTTCGCACTAATACAATGATTGCCGTGGAAACTATAGGCCAGATTTCTTTACCGCAGCCGGAACAACGTTTGCTAATGGTGGTATGGAATTTCATAGGCATGCCACAAACCGGACAATAACGGTTGTTCTTATCCCAAAAAATAATTTCTTGTGCTTTACCGGCCATCAGATACATATTCCGTGGAAGAATATCAAAAGAAGCTCTTAGTCCGACGGTTGTATAACGATCGTTTTCTGTAATAGGATTGTCGATAGAATAAGCATGAAATACTTGTCCATCGAAAAGAGATAATTCATGGATACGTGTCCATTCAGAAACAGGAACAGGAGCCTCTTCTTGATAAGGAACCCTGCCTCCCTTTTTTGTTTTCTCTAATAATAATTGGTCGTTGCAAAAAACAAACCAGTATTTATTTTTTTCACTATTCATTTGCACCCTGCTTTTTACCGGCTGCAAAAGTACATTTTTTATTCGATATCCCGATAAAAGCGTAATTCATTTTGCAATAATCTGATTTCGTGCTGTAGATGCTTCATTCGTTTTAGGAGGTGATGAATGGCATCCAAGCCTGCTATATTAATGGACAGATCATAATAAAGACGTGCATATTGTTCCAAATCGGACAATTGAGACATAGGAATGTATTGTTCATCCTCTATTCTCGTCACTTCTATCAAACCATCATCTTCTAGGAGGCTGATAAATGAAGGTTCTATATGGCTTTTATCACAGTATTCACTGATTATAATTAAATCGCTCTGCATATCTCAATGATTTAAAGGTTACTAACTGTTTTGTAATTCACGGAACAACTCTTTCTGTTTTTCTGTCAGTCCGGTTGGTATTTGAACAGAGTATGTTATAATCAGATCTCCGAATTGTCCTTCCTTTTTATATACAGGGAATCCCTTGCCTTTCAGTCTGACTTTCGTTCCGTTTTGAGTTGACGGTTTTACTTTTAGTTTTACTTTTCCGTTAAGCGTGTCGACCGTTTCTTCTCCACCCAATACAGCCGTATAAAGATTTAGCGGTGCGGTGACATATAAATCATCGCCTTTCCGTTTAAATGTACTGTCGTCCGGAATCACAAAGGTTATATATAAATCGCCGGCCGGTCCGCCGTTGATACCCGGAGCACCATATCCTTTGAGCTTGATTACCTGCCCGTTGGCTACACCTGCCGGGACTGTAATTCGTACGTTCTTTCCGTTTACATTCAGAATTTGTTTATGAGTTTCCGCAGCTTCTCTTAAAGAGAGTTGTAATTCGGCATTATAATCCTGTCCTTTGAATCCTGTACTCCGTGATCTTCTTCCTGCTCCTCCAAATAGTTCCTCAAAGAAATCAGAGAAACCACTTGCATTACCACTATGGAAACCACCGCCAAATTGAGAAAAGTCGCCTTCGTCAAATCCGTTTCCCGATGCTGAATACCAGTGTGTTCCTCCACCACCGGTTTGTTGATAAGCTCTTTTTTGTGCTTCAAACTCATCGGCATGTTTCCAATGTTCTCCGTATTCATCGTATTTTTTCCGCTTTTCCGGATCACTCAATACTTCATTCGCCTCGTTTATTTCCTGAAATTTATCCTTAGCTGTGGGATCATTCGGATTTAAATCGGGGTGGTATTTTCGTGCTAATTTGCGGAATGCTTTTTTTATTTCATCCTGTGTAGCATTTTTGTCTACGCCCAGAATCTTGTAATAATCGATATAGGCCATACTTATGTCTCCTTTTTATTGCATTATGAAGAGAACAAAAAAAGTGCCGGATTGGTTGTTGGCAGATTCTTTTAAAAAATATTATGCCTTTTCTTTTTACTAAAAAGCTACTGATACTTGTTAATTTACAAAATAAGTTCGTAACTTTGCATAAATTAATTTTATAAATCTATGTGGCTGAAATTGATTGGTAAAAAAATGTGCTTGTTAATACTTTTAAGCATGATTACTTTATTTGTATCAGCTCAAGACAAATCTTTAGCCTCTTCTTCTAATTATGCAAATATTCTTATCATAAGTTCTTACAATCCGGGCATAAGTTCTACATCAGCTAATATTTCCGCCTTTATGGACGAATATAAGGCCAATGGTGGACATAATAATGTGTTTATTGAAAACATGAATTGTAAAAGTCTGATAGAGGCACCATTGTGGAAGGGTCGGATGAAAAGGATTTTAGAGAAATATGCTTCTGAAAAGAACTCTCCGTCATTAATCGTATTGTTAGGGCAGGAAGCATGGGCGGCTTATTTGTCACAAGATGTAAAGGATTTGCCGGAAATTCCTGTATTAGGTGGTATGGTGAGCCGGAATTTTGTGGAAATGCCCGATAGTAATTGTGTTGTAGCCGAATGGAACCCGGAAAGTTTGGATGTATATGACCGGGCAAAGGATTATCATGTAGTAGGCGGATATGTTTATGAATATAATATTGATAAAAATATTGAGTTGATAAAACGTTATTATCCCGATACAAAAAATATAGCTTTGCTTTCGGACAACAGTTACGGAGGAATTTCGATGCTGGCCCATGTACAGGAAAAGATGAAAAAATATCCTGAATACACAATGATTAGTTTGGATGGACGTACACATACTCTTTATTCAATGGTTGACACAATAACCAATCTTCCTGAAAAGACTGTCCTGTTGTTAGGAACTTGGAGGGTGGATAAGAATGAAGGATATTTTATGCAAAATTCAATGTATGTATTGAAAGATGCTAATCCGAATATTCCGGTTTTCACCCTTTCTACGATAGGCTTGGGTTATTGGGCTATAGGCGGTTACATGCCAAATTATCATATTTTAGGTGCGGAACTTGCAAAACAAGCAGTTAATTATTTAAAACACAAAGATTTAAATCAAGTAGGGCTGCAAGTGATTGATGGGAAATACCGATTCGATATCAAATGTTTAGAGGGAAAGGGATTGGATTCTATCGCTTTACCACCTAATACGATACTGGTAAATCGCACACCGACTTTTTGGGAACAGTATCGAAATGAAGTTCTCATTGTCAGTATAGTTTTTATTGTATTGTTTCTGATATTATTGATGGTTTTTTATTTTTTAATGCGGACCAGACGATTGAAAAAGGCATTGGAGAAATCTCAAATAGCATTGATAGAAGCCAAAGACAGAGCGGAAGAAAGCAATAGATTGAAAACAGCCTTTTTAGCTAATATGAGTCATGAGATACGAACTCCTTTAAATGCGATTGTCGGATTCTCGAATGTGATAGCTGATAAAGATTTGGAACTCGAGGAACAAGAAAACTTTGCTGCCATCATTCGAAAGAATTCGGATTTATTGTTGAACTTGATTAATGATATATTAGATATTTCCCGTTTGGAATCAGGACGTACTAAATTTGTTATGGAACCATGCGATTTGGTGGAATTGTGTCAAAGTACTCTTACTACTGTACAATTTGCCCGTCCATCAAATTTGGCTTATGTGTTTGATTCCAATTTGGACGAATGTATTTTAAATATAGATATGCAACGTATACAACAAGTACTTATTAATTTGCTTTCCAATGCGGGTAAATTTACGGAAAAAGGAAGCATTACCCTTTCGTTGCATAAAGATGAGATAAAGAAAGAAGTACGGATTATGGTAAGTGATACGGGAGTAGGGGTTCCTGAAGATAAACAGACTAAGGTATTCGAACGTTTTGAGAAGTTGAACGAATATTCTCAAGGTACAGGGTTAGGCCTATCAATCTGTCGGCTGATTATAGAAAATTTTGGCGGAAAAATATGGGTGGATAGCAACTATAAAAAAGGGGCTCGCTTTGTATTTACAATTCCCTATGAAACAAAGAATATTAAAGAATAATAGTATATATGAGAGGAATAATTATAAAAATATTTGTGTTGTTACTGTTAACAAGTGGAACCGGGGCGATGGCGCAAATGAAAGAGATCCGGTTGAAAATTGTAGAGACAAGTGATATACATGGAAATTTTTATCCGTATGATTTTAAGCAAAATACGGAACATGCAGGAAGTTTGGCGCGTGTGCACGCTTTTCTACAAAAAAAGAGAGAGTTGTATGGCAACCGTTTAATTTATGTGGACAATGGAGATATACTTCAGGGACAACCTACGGCTTATTATTATAATTTTATTAATACGGCAGATACCCATTTAGCGGCGGATATGTTAAATTACATGGGGTGTAGCGTAGGAAATATGGGAAATCATGACGTGGAAACGGGTCATGCTGTTTATGATCGTTGGATAAAAGATTGTAATTTCCCGATACTGGGGGCAAACATCATTGAAAATAAAACCGGTAAACCTTATTTGAAACCTTATGTGGTGATAGAACGTGAGGGGGCGAAAATTGCGGTATTGGGTATGATTACCCCTCTTGTACCTACATGGCTTCCTGAAAATTTGTGGGCGGGACTTCATTTTGAGGATATGATCTCATGTGCTGAGAAATGGGTAAAGGTTATTCGTGAAAAAGAAAAGCCACATATTATAATAGGCCTATTTCATTCCGGATTAAAATCATTACAGAGTGTTCCTCCTCTTGAGGATGCTTCAGAAGAAATAGCAAGGAAGGTGCCGGGATTTGATATATTAATGATTGGGCATGATCATAGAAAGTGTTGTAAGAAAGTTGCTAATATAGAAGGTGATTCAGTTTTGATTGTTGATCCCGCAAGTAATGGATTACTTGTTGCTAATGTAGATGTAAAACTGACAATGAAGGGGCAGGAATTAGTGAAAAAAGAAATTTCCGGATGCTTGTCCAACGTTAAAAAGTATGGATTAAGTGAGAGCTTTCTAGAACGCTTTAGACCTCAATTTGAGGAGGTGAAGACTTTTGTTTCCCGTAAGATCGGAACTTTTGAAAATACCATTACTTCCGAAGATGCTTATTTTGGCTCATCAGCTTTTATTGATTTTATCCATTCTTTACAAATGCAGTTGGGAGAAGCTGATATCTCTTTTTGCGCACCTCTATCTTTTAATGCAAAAATAGAGAAAGGAGACGCTTATGTACGGGATATGTTTAGCTTATATCGTTATGAAAATATGCTTTATACAATTCGTATGACGGGGAAAGAAATTAAGAATTATCTGGAAATGTCGTATGCGTTGTGGACTAACCGTATGACTTCCCCGGAAGATCATATCATGTTATTGGATAATACGAAAGAGGATAACCAACGCAGTGGTTTTAAGAATTTCAGTTTTAATTTTGATTCGGCAGCCGGTATTTGCTATACGGTAGATGTAACAAAACCGGAAGGGGAGAAAATCACAATTCTAAGCATGGCTGACGGTACTCCTTTCGACATGAATAAGGAATATAAGGTTGCGGTGAATTCTTATCGTGGAAATGGCGGGGGGGAATTATTAACCAAAGGCGCGGGTATTCCTGCAGATCAATTAAAAAACCGGATAATAAAAGCGACAGATAAAGATTTACGTTATTATATGATGCAATATATTGAAAAACATGGTAAAGTGAATCCTCAGCCAATGAATCAATGGAAATTTATTCCTGAGGAATGGACTGTGCCTGCTATTGCAAGAGATCGCAAACTTCTTTTCGATTAGCTGTCTATTCGGGTGTGTAAAGTATGAGTATCTTATTGGCTTGCTGATACTGTTTAGGGACATTCAGAAAATAATATAAAAATAGCCAATTAATTCATTGAGAGTTAGTTGGGGGATTTACTGAATATCCCTGTTTAACTTACATACTTGTTATTCTTTTTGAAGTTGATTGGTAGTATCCGAAAAGACTTCATCTTTTCCCTGACTTTAAAACATACTCTTTTCCATTTTTACATGGATAGCGCAATGTTCTTTACAGGAAAAAGATGAAGTCTTTTATATTCCTTTTCTTGAAAGTGGAAATTTATTTCTCTTTATTTTCTACTCCTTTGTTGCCAACATTTAATTTGATCAACTATTTTTCTTTAATAATACCTTTTCTATAAGCGGTTAACAGGTTTGAAAGATCGTGTATCTGTTGTTCCAACTCTTTTCCTTTATCCGTATCCCGTACCATCACCCGTTTGCTGCTTAACTCAACCAATTGTGTAGTGGAAATGATGTCTTTACCATATAGAATCGCTTCTTGAGTAGAATTAAACGGTTCATGCTGTACAAGCTGTAAACCTCTGGAATGATATACTAGCGTATAACCTGCGATTCCGGTTTCAGGTTGATAAGCTTTGGAAAATCCTCCATCGATAACCAATAGTTTTCCATTGGCTTTGATAGGATTCTCACCTTTCTTTGTTTTTACGGGAACGTGTCCGCTTATGATATGCCGATGTTCTCCCGTTACTCCGAATTCATCAAGCAGCATGTCACACATAGCTTCGCTGTCGCGTAAAGCATAGTAGGCTCCTTTTTCTTCCGTGTAAAGTGATTTGTCTTTTAAGAAATACCGCTCAAACGTAGCCATTTTATCTTTATCGAAGAGAGGAGAATCTTTTCCACACCATAAATACCACATATAATCGAGTGCATATTGTTTTTCTTCCGACATACGGTCGTCATTGTATGCAATACGTACCAGGTTATCTACTTTGTCGAGGAAAGCTTTTCCTTTATATAGTTTGTCCTGAAGCTTGATTTCTTTTAAAGAACCATCTTTGTTTAGAGGCACCGAAGCATGGTATAATAAATTGGAATTAGTTACCAGATACATGCTTCCATGTGTATATAGACATTGGATATGCTTTTTCAATTTTTCGCTCAATATAAATGAACGATGCATTTTTTTGACTATTTCCCGTTCTTCTTCTGTAAGTTTCGTAGGATTCTTGGGGTCGATAGTCGGGAAAAATGTGTCACATAATTCGTATTCTTTTCCTTTATAAGTAAGAATACCCTTCTCGAAATCTATCATTTCAAGTAACTTACGATCATTCATTTCAAATTCCGGACGACGGTTAATAACCTCTGCTTCTAATTTAAATTGGATGACACTGATAGCCTTATGCATTTGGGCGATCAGCTTACGTGTGCGTTCATTGTGGGTCTTGTCGTTTTCATCTATTTTGGGATAGAAAACGGTACAAGGGTCTTTTCCATATGTATCCATAGCGAAAGTGGCCAGCGGTAACAGGTTTATACCATAACCGTCTTCTAATGTGGCAAGGTTGGCATAACGCATAGACATGCGCAATACGTTTGCTATACAACAGTCGTTCCCCGCGGCGGCTCCCATCCATAAAATATCATGATTGCCCCATTGTATATCAAAATTGTGATAGTTGCAAAGTATATCCATGATGAGGTGAGCGCCCGGACCACGGTCAAATACATCTCCGATGATATGCAATGAATCAATAACCAATCTTTGTATTAGATTGCACATTGCTTCAATAAATTGGTCGGCTCTGTGGGTAGAAATAATTGTTTTGATAATTACATTCACATAATCATGCTTGTTAGGTTCCACAGAGGTTTCATGCAACAATTCTTGAATAATGTAGGAGAATTCGGCAGGCAAGGCCTTTCTTACTTTGGAACGGGTATATTTGGAAGAGACGCTCCGGCAAACTTTAATAAGATGATTTAAAGTGATTACATACCAGTCTTCCAACTCAGTTTCTGTTGATTTAATTAATTCCAGTTTTTGTTTGGGATAATAAATAAGTGTGCAAAGCTCTTTCTTATCAGCCTCTCTCAAAGTGTTTCCGAATATTTCGTTGACTTTGCGTTTTACATCTCCGGAAGCATTTTTCAGCACATGTTGGAATGCCTCATATTCTCCATGTATATCACTCAAAAAGTGTTCTGTGCCTTTGGGCAGGTTGAGTATAGCCTCTAGATTTATAATTTCAGTACTGGCAGAAGCTATGGTTGGGAATTTGCTGCCTAACAGCTGCAAATATTTTAGATGATTGTTAATTTCTTCCTGTGACGTTGAAGGTTTCATATCCATAATTTATACTGATATTAGTGTTTAAAGTCGTTTTTGCAAAGATAGTAACTTTTGTAAATTAAGTTGTATATAACTAAAAAATCAATCTACTTTTATTTATAGTAGCTTCTTAAAAAGTTGAGTTTGACATATTGTGAGTGAATTGATTAATCTTTTCATTCCTATTAACAGTAAAAACAGTTATCGGAGATAGATTGTTCTTACTAATGTAACAGATTGCTTGTGAGTACAGGCATACCATAACCGAGCATGTTGTTGTAAATTGGAAATGATAGTGAGGAGTGGATTAAGTGATGTTTTTTAAAGAATCGAATAAAAAATTACGGTAAGATTTGCACAGTTGAAACAGAATCCGTATTTTTGCAGCCGAATTAAGAAGTATATGGCGCTTTCGTCTAGCGGCTAGGACACATGCCTCTCACGCATGTAACACGGGTTCGATTCCCGTAGGCGCTACAAGGTAAAAGGGAGTTATTATATAGCTCCCCTTTTTATTTATTCTCCTTTTTAAGTATTGAGCCGATATAGGGGACAATGTAAAAGCGGGTCAGTGAATTTTCCCAGTAAGCGGCGAAAGTGGGCATGCCTACATAAACTGTGTTCGGTCAAAAATAAGACCGATTCGGGATAGAAAGAATTGGCGTATAGTAATATATAGAATTATGTGAATAAATAAATTATTAAAGAAATATGAATATACCCGCCCTTCGTTTATTGAACCAACAATTATTGAATCCTCAGTTTAGAACTCCAAAAGAATTAGTTTCATGGATGGGAGCTGTGCAGGCGCAAGATTATACAATGGCTAAGTGGGCTGTGGGCATGCGCTTAAAGAAGGCGGCTCTTCAGTTTATAGAGAAAGCCTTGCATGAGGGCGAGATTTTCAGGATTCATGTTATGCGCCCTACTTGGCATTTGGTTGCAGCCGAAGATGTTCGTTGGATGTTGAAACTTTCCGCTCCGCGTATCAGGCAAGCTAATGATTCATATGCAAAAGGGTATGGATTGGAAATCGCAGAGTCTCTTTATGCAAAAAGTAACGATCTGTTAGAAAAGATTCTTTGTGGAGGCAGGAGTATGACGAAGCCGGAAATTACAGAATTCTTTAACGAAGCTGGTATGCCGGCGGATAAATTTCATATGACCCGGTTCTTGGAACGTGCAGAAACGGAAGGAGTGGTCTGCAGTGGACATATTAGAGGTAGACAACATACTTATGCGCTTTTGGAAGAACGTGTGCCTTACATGCCTGATTTAACGAAAGAAGAGTCGTTGGCTCGTTTGGCGAAAAGTTATTTCCGAAGCCATGCCCCGGCTGTTTTGCAGGATTTTATCTGGTGGTCGGGTTTATCTGTAACGGATGCCAAGGATGCTATTGCTTTAATAGATACGGAATTGGTAAAAGAACAATGGAGGGAACGGCTTTGGTATGTTCATGATTCCTGCCGTAGAAGTGGAACGGTATCCGGAAATTTACATTTGCTTCCTCCTTATGATGAGCTTCTATTAGGATATAAAGATAGGTCGGATGTCTTACCAAAAGAATACTATCGGAGAGCTTTTACTAATAACGGTCTGTTTTATCCGGTTGTACTTCATGAAGGACAAATTATTGGAAATTGGAATAAAGTTGAAAAGAAGAAAATATTGGAATTCAGTTATTCTTTCTTTCAGGATAAAATTTCTCCAGATGAAAATTTATTAAGCCGGGCCCAGCAAAAATATATTCAGTTTATTAGGGGATAAGATTACGAGTGGAATTTGTACGGTTTACAATTCGTAGCTTTCACGGATTGTCTAACGCAATCCGTGAAGGCTGATTCAAGGGAAAAGGAGGATATGACTATGCTTTAAGCCGTATCCCCAGTTTCGACAACATATCCTGCGTCATAGCGTCCAAATCGAATTCGGGTCTCCATCCCCATTCTTCACGTGCACAAGTATCATCTAATGAGTTCGGCCATGAGTCGGCTATGGCTTGACGTAGCGGATCGACCTTGTATTTCATTTGAAATCCGGGTACGTATTTCTGTATGTTATGGTAAATGATTTCCGGATCGAAACTCATGGATGCGATATTGAAAGAATTGCGATGAACTAGTTTATCGGGGTTAGCTTCCATAATTTCGATGGCAGCCCGCAATCCGTCAGGCATATACATCATATCCATGAATGTGCCGGCAGCAATCGGACATTCAAAGGCTTCACCTTTTACGGCAGAGTAATAGATGTCTACGGCATAGTCTGTTGTGCCTCCTCCCGGAGGGGTGACATACGAAATCAATCCCGGGAAACGTACTGAACGGGTATCCACACCGAAGCGAATATGATAATAATTGCTCAGCAGTTCGCCTGAAACTTTGGTTACGCCGTAGATTGTACGCGGTTCCCGAATAGTATCTTGGGGAGTCTTGTCTTTCGGAGTCGAATCGCCGAAAGAACCGATAGAACTAGGAGTGAATACGGCGCAATGTTTTTCGCGGGCAACTTCCAATACATTGAACAAACCGTCGACACCTATTTTCCAGGCGAGTTGAGGCTTCATTTCGGCCACAGCCGACAGTAAGGCGGCTAGATTGTAAATGGTATCGATATTGTATTGGGACACAGCTTCAGCTATCTGTTGCGGATTGGTAATATCTACTATGGCAGCCGGGCCCGATTCTTTCAGTTCGCCTTTCGGTTCTGCTCCGGGAATATATCCGGCTACAATATTCCCGTTATAAATGCCGCGTAATTTCATAGTTAGCTCTGAACCAATCTGACCGGTAGAGCCAATGATCAATACATTTTTCATAGTTAGTTTTTTGATTAAGGTTTCCTTTTGTTAACAAAGATAGGTAGAAAAGGCTATATTTTACCAAACTTTTCCTTGATTTTTTATCGAAATTCGAAAAAAAATAAGAACTTTGTCAAATGAGAAGAATTTGAATCTTAAATTATATACTTAAAAAACAAACTTATGTACGGTAAAATGAAAGAGTTCCTAGCACAGGAACTAGCCGGTATCGAAGCTGCCGGATTGTATAAAAACGAACGAATCATTACCACTCCTCAACGGGCGGATATTAAAGTGAACGGCGGGGATGAGGTATTAAACTTCTGTGCCAATAATTATTTGGGTTTGTCGGATAATACTCGTTTGATTGAAGCGGCTAAAAAAGCGATGGACACGCATGGATTCGGTATGTCGTCAGTTCGCTTTATCTGTGGCACACAGGATTTGCATAAGCAATTGGAAGCAGCTATATCGGATTATTTTAAGACGGAAGATACGATACTTTATGCGGCTTGTTTCGATGCTAATGGGGGCTTGTTCGAACCTCTGTTTACGGAAGAGGACGCTATCATTTCGGATGCGTTGAACCATGCTTCCATTATTGACGGGGTGCGTTTGTGTAAGGCAAAACGTTATCGTTATGCTAATGCCGACATGGCCGATTTGGAGCGTTGTTTGCAGGAAGCGCAGGCGCAACGCTACCGCATTATCGCTACGGACGGAGTGTTCTCTATGGACGGAAATGTGGCCCCGTTGGATAAAATTTGTGACTTAGCCGAGAAATACGACGCGTTAGTGATGGTGGACGAATCGCATTCGGCAGGTGTGGTCGGTCCTACCGGACATGGCGTAGCAGAGCAGTTTGGTGTTTATGGCCGTATAGATGTGTTTACCGGCACGTTGGGTAAAGCTTTTGGCGGTGCAATGGGCGGGTTCACTACCGGAAAGAAAGAAATCATAGACATGTTGCGTCAACGTTCACGTCCCTATCTATTCTCCAATTCGGTGGCACCTGCTATTGTGGGTGCAAGCCTGGAAATGTTCAGTATGTTGAAGGAAAGCGATGCATTGCATACCAAATTGATGAATAATGTAAATTACTTCCGCGATAAGATGATGGCTGCCGGCTTCGATATCAAACCAACCCAGAGCGCCATTTGTGCCGTGATGTTGTATGATGCCAAGCTGTCTCAAGATTTTGCCACCAAGATGCAGGAAGAAGGCATTTATGTAACTGGATTCTATTATCCGGTAGTTCCGAAAGGGCAAGCGCGTATTCGTGTACAGTTATCGGCCGGACACGAACAGGCTCATTTGGATAAAGCCATAGCCGCTTTTATTAAGGTAGGTAAGGAGCTGGGTGTGATAGGATAGGACTCTGTTGATTAGATATACTAGAATAAGGCTGTCTCAAAATAAAAAAATGAGGCGGCCTTATATGTAAATAGATTTGTATGAATCTGATGATTTCTTTGTAGGAGTGACAGATTCTTGTTTTTATTTTTTGCTATGGAAATTTTTTGCATGAGTTTAACAGGTAAGACAAAGAATTTTCAACCCATGCGTTGGCAATATCGGCTAATCTTTTGAGGCTATACTAAGCACATAAAAAAAGATGCTTCACAATTAATGAAGCATCTTTTTAATTTTCTTTGCGGAAGCTGGGGGATTCGAACCCCCGGTACGGTTACCCGTA
>ERZ825137.4625-NODE-4625-length-13539-cov-9.029739_pt1 | contig 13539 bp, 9 predicted proteins | sample MGYA00519873_ERZ825137 | MGnify/ENA primary metagenome ERZ825137 (study PRJEB31778, sample SAMEA3449190) | human gut metagenome | biome: human gut; feature: human-associated habitat; material: faeces | place: United Kingdom | collected 2010/2012 ...
AATCGTTGGAAATGGTTGTGGTGGTCTCTTTCAGGCTGCTGACTTCCGTTTTGATTTCATCTGCTGATTGGGAAATCAGGCTTTTGGCGCTTTTCTCTGTTATGTAGTCCCCGCTGCTAGCTGTCCACGCGGTCGGCGCATTGCCGTATTGCAGCATGGGGTGAAGCATCGAAAACTTGTTGGTGTAGCTGCCGCCAACCCCCGCCTTTATGCTGCCGCAGCCAAGCTCGACCGTTTTCAGAATACCGGTGCTGCTGGGTGTCCAGGTGCCATACCGCAGCACCCAGCCGTCTGTCTGCTGAATTTCAATCTGGTTTTCGGTTGTTATGCTGGTATAGTAAGAATTTCCGTTGTCGGCGGCATATATAAGGCTCAGGCACAACCCGTCGGTGCCGGAAATTGGCTTGTACATGACGGACAGGCATAATGTGACGCCTTTTGTAATGCGAGCGCCAACGGTGTTGAAAACAAAATACCGATTGGAGTTTGCGTTTGTTACGGTCGCGCTGCCGGTATCGTTGTACGTGGCCGAACTGCCGCCGATCGCGTTACCTCCCAATTTAGCGTTTTTGAAGCTCTCACTGCCCAGGATCAGGTTGCCGCCGCCGGTGATTTTGGTGTCTTTTTTCACCTCAGAGGAAAGCCCGTCTACCGTTGCTTTCAGGTCGGTGTACTTGCCGGTCAGGTCGCTGGCCTTTACTTCCAGGCCGTCCACGCTGGTCTTGATCTCCAGCATTTTGCCGGTCAGGTTTTTGTAGCTCTGGCTGTTCACGGCGCTGGAACTTTCCCGGCTGGCGCTGCCCACGCTCTCAAAGCTGGCTTTGCCGGAGGAGATTGTGGCGCTCATCAAGTAGGTGTCGAACTCCCGCCCGCGTGCGTCCTTAATGTGCACGATCTGCCCGCAGGCAAGGCCGGAACTGCTGGGCACCGATACTTTGCAGGGGGTGTAGGTCACGTTTTTCAGCACGTTGTACAGGTTTTGGACAACGCTTTTCAGGTTGGCTTCGGTGCCGGTTGTCAGCAGCAGGTTGCCCTGCACTGCATAGGTGTTGGTGGCGGTGGTGCTGTCGGGGTAGATGACCCCCACGTCACTGTCCGACTGCCGGATCTGGACTTTCTCAATGGCCTTGACCGTGTAGTCCTCGTAGCTCAGGCTGTCAGCATAATAGGCGGTGCTGTTGCTGGCACCGTCCGGGGTGATTTTGGCCGTGCTGCGCTTATCGGCGTAGGTCAAAAATTGCAGCTTGCCGTCTGCATTCATGTGGGCGTAGCAGCCTGCCGCTTCCGCCGCCCAGGAGATGATCTGGCGGCAGGTCAGGTCGTCCGCGTAGAACGCCTGCACGCTGTAGCTGCCGTTGATGGGCAGGCTGCTGCTGGCCAGCGTGACCCCTGCCCGCTGGCAGGCCAGCTGTACCAGCTGCCAGATGGTCTTGGGGAACTGCGCCTGATTGGCCCGCAGCCAGCCGGAAAAGTCTGCATCCAGCTTGGACATGGTGTCATAGGCCGTGACCTTGTAGCTGTTGCGCTTGGTGCGGGTGGGCTTTTCAGCATAGAAAACGCCTACCTTGGTTCGGTTCCCGGCATCATCCTGCCGGTAGTAGGTCAGGGCGTCCCCGGCAGTGATCTGCAGGCTGCCGCCCGGGTCCGCCCAGATTTCGGCTTCGATGTAGTCCGAGAACGCAGAGCCAATAGTGAACTCTTGCCCGGCGTTTACCGCGGTGTGCAGGGTAAGACTCTTCACCGCGCTGCCGGGGGAGCCGCCCTTTAATTCGGTGCCGCTTGGGAGAGTGAGAATTGGTTGGAGCAAATATACACCTCCTTTGGTTTTAGTTAGGAGGTAGGAGTGAGGAGTTGGAAGGTGTGCGCGTGCGCGCACGGGTTGAAAATTGGGCCGCAATCCCGTAGGAGCGCACATTGTGCGCCCGTCGCCTTGCGGCAAATCCCATTGCGGAATATGTGGCAAAGTTTTGGAACGGTCAAGACCGTTCCCTACAGAGCTGGACCTTAGGCCCGTTTTAACTCCTAACTCCTACTTCCTACCTCCTAACTCTCAATCAGCATTCAATAATGTTAAATTTAAGGTTCTTCCACTGTTTCGTCTTGGCATTGTGCCAGGCGATGCCGTATTTGCTGCAGTAGCAGGTGGTGGTTTCGGTCTCGGTGGAAGAGCCGGCTTTGGGATGGGTGAACTGAAACGTTGCCTTGCCTGCAAACAGCCCGATGATGTACTTGTATTCGTCGTCCGTCAGGCAGCTGTAGGCGATGGGCCAGGTGGAAACCTTTTCCCGCACCACTTCCCGGTGCATGTACCCGGCTTCGTCGCGGCCGGAATCGCTGGAATCCAGGTCGGAATAGCTCGGTTCAATGTCGCAGTCCGGTGCGTACAGGGATTTGCCATCGATCTGGAACAGATTGGTCAGGGTCACGTTACACACCTCCTGTGGCAATGGCCTGTTTGCGCTGCCAGCGCTGTACGGCGCGGCCTACGTCCTCGTCGGTCAGCTCAATGCCGTACACGGCGGAGAGGATCTCCCGCAGCACGGAAACCACGGCTTCAAAGCCCGCCATCTGGCCTGCCTGCAAATCTTCCATGACTTCGGCCACAGCCTGCTTGATGGTGTCCAGCGGAGCTTCTACGTTGGTGCCGTGGTTCTGGTCGCCCAGCACGGCCAGAAACTCCCGGTTGGCCGGGATGACCGCGCCCTGCGCCAGGTAGGGAATTTGCGGGGCGGTCAGGGTGCTGATATTAAACCCAACATGCCCGCCGCCGAATATGTCCGGCAGGTCGAACGAAAGGCCGTTCAGCGCGTTGATGACCGCATTGATGCCGGTGACAACGGCGGAGATCATCCGATTGATGAAGCCGATGATGCCATTGACGGCGTTTTTGATGGCGTTTGTCATCTTATCCCAGACGGTGTTGACCGTGTTGCCGATGGCCTGCCAGGCAGCATCCCAGTTGCCGCGGAACACGGCGCTTAAAAAGTCCGTCAGCCCGCGCAGCACAACAACGGCCAGATCGATGGCATCCGCAATAGCCCCAACGGCCACGCCAACAACGTCCGCAATGGCGTTGAATACCTCAGCAAACGCGGGGCCGAATGTGGCGATAATCCACTTGGCCACCGGGGCCAGCAGGTTGTTCCACAGGTCCAGCAGGCAGTTGGCAACGCTTGCTACCAGCAAAAGAATGTCGTCCCACAGAGGTTTGAGGTGGGAGGACCAGAGGGTAGATAAAATCTGCATCAGGTTAGTAAGGATCGGCTGCAAAACGTTCTGCCACAGGGTGGTAAAAATGCCTTGCAGGTTTTCCAGCGCCAGGGCGGCACTCTGGGCAATGGGCTGGCCGTACTCGGCCCAGGTCAGCTGAACGCCGCCCAAAAGATCCTGCCAAACGGTCAGGGCAGCGGTTTTCATCTGCTGCCAGGCTGCATCCCACAGCGCGGCGGCGGGGGCAAGCACAGCCTGTAATGTAGCCCAGAAATTTTGCAGCTGATGGTTTAATAGAGCCGGCGGACTTAACTGTGGCGGTTCGGCATCTGCGGCTTTGATTGTTGCAGCGCTGCTGCTTTTGCGGGTGGTGGAAGCCGCCGCAGCTCCGGCACTTTCGGCAAGAGAAGCCTGCAGCCGGTCCAGCTCATCAAATTCCGCAACGCTGCGTTTGGCGGCCTTGGCTGCTTTGGTGGTGCCACTGGCAAGTTTGGCCTGGGCTTTGGCGGCTTTGTTGGCGCTGACTGCTGCTGCGGCGGTCTGCTGCTCAAACTTTGCCACCGGCACGGCGGAGAACGCAGCGTTTACACTGCGGCTTATTTTTTTCAGGGCAGTGCGCAGGCCGTTCAGCGGCTGCTGCGCGGTGTGGGGAGTTGTTTGTGTAGACAGGGCAACCTGAAGGCTGCCTGCATAGGATTTTGGCAAAAGCATCTACCTCCTTATGAGGACTTAATTGGCCAACAGGCGCTGCAGCCGCTGGCGTTCCGCTATCTCTGCCGGATTCAGGCGGGGGCGCAGGTCAACCATGGCTTTGTTTTTGCGGTAGTAGTCCTGTTCCCACGGCTGCAATTTTTGGCCGTGGCGCAGCTTGCTGCGCACCCGCAGCAGGGTAGCCAGCTGGCCGTCCCCAATGCTGTTGAACCAGGCCATAAAGGTCCACCAGTGCAGATAAGGCAGGGCGCGCACTTCGCACCCGGCGGCTTTGTTGATGTCGGCGGCAATCAGCGGGGCGTCCTGTTCCCAGTCCAACAGCGGCGGGGCAGGGGAGCGGGGCAGCGTTTGCCCGCAGTTCAAAAAATCTGCCAGCTTCTGCATGGCCTCCGGATAGTCGCTGCGCGGCAGATCGCCCTCATAAAATAGGGCCAGGGCCACCCGCCAGCGGATGAATTCCGGCTCGCTGGCATCGTTCAACCGATGCAGAATATCCAGAATATCGCGGTAATCCGAATGAATCGGATATGCTTTTCCGCCAACCTCCAGCCGGGTGGGCAACCGCCAGCTGCTCATACCTGCACCCCGCGCGCGGCGCGCGCTGCCTGGGCCTGCTGCACGGCCAGCGTGGCTTTGGCATCCGCGCACTGGCGGGCACCGGCTTCCAGAATGGGCTGCAATGCCGCAAACAGATTGGTGATGACCCGCTCGCCGTTGCCGGCAACCGCCAGCAGATTGGTTCCGCCCAGCATGGCGTCAAAATCATTGCCGGGGCCAAATACTTCCGCCAGCAGCCCCTTGGCGCGCTGATCCGCCTGGGCCAGCAGCTGTATGGCATCGGTCCCAGTGGGGCTTTGCGCCTGCACCTGCTGTTCCAGCTCTTGCAGTTGATTTTGCAGGGTGCAAAAACGGCTGTAAACATTGGGGTCGCTGGGGTTAAAGCGCAGCACTCCGCCGCCATGCTCCGGCCCGCCATTGACCGCGTATTCGCGCAGGCCGGTATCAATCGTAAGTTGTTCCATAAAACCTCCTTTAATGTAACAGAAATCTGTAATTGCAATAGCTAAAAAATGGTGAAGCGCTGCTGCACACTTCACGAAGAAAAAAGGTGAACAAGAGAATTTTGGTGTACCCTCTGCCAAGGGAACGCCAAACAAAACTTACAGCGGAAATACCGGAATCCTAGGGTGTATCTGAAAAGTCAAAAATTTAGTCTATTTCTACAAACATAGTGGGATTTTGCCTTAAAAAGCCTTGGAATCCACAAAGGATTCCTGTGGCTCTTTGCCTTAAATCCTGCTTGTGTTTGCGAAATATCCATCTTTTTCTTGTTTTCAAATACACTTTAAGGCAGGTGAACGATATTGGGAAAAGAAATCCTAAACGTAAAACGCAGCCCGGCAGCCGCCGATTTGGGCATTATACAGAACAATAAAAAGATAGCGAAAAACCTATCATTCCAGTATTCTGTAAAATCCTGGACCTTGTGGCTATCATAACGCAATATTACAGAAATGTCAACAACAAAATTCAGAAAACCGAAATCGCGATGGAATACCGGTACCGTCATACTCCACAAAAGCCCGCAAACATAAAAACTCTCCGCCGCACAGTGCAATGTTGTGGGCGGAGGGAGAGCCGTGTTTAGAGTGATTTGCTGCGTTAGTGCGCGGCAGCAAAACAAAAATGATGCAGACAAAAGTAAACGAGAGGAGATAAGCAGACCGGAAACATCCGGCACAACACAACAAAAAAGCTCCAGCGCCTTCTACCCTTATGGCGCTGGAGCGAACTTACTTGATTGGAGTCATAGCCTCATACCCGATTGTATTATTTTTCGGACCGTTTGCACATTTTCATGGCAACCTCATCCTTTAACTTTGATCGAATGTTTTTAAACCTGGTTTTCTTTGTTTTGCAAATCGGAAACGGGTTTCATTCGCTGTTGTTCGATGATTTTGCGTTTGCTTGAAATTTCTGATTCCCTTTGGTTCGTTATTTGCTGCCTGGAAACATTTTGCAAGGAAAACGATTCTTGGTGCATCTGTGGAACGGGGAAGTGAACTTCAATAATTTTGTGCAGGGTACCTGAATTTGATGCCAGAGGTTGATTCCTCTTTGCTCTAGTACATCGGAGTTTCTCCTTTTGGGGGGCGGTGCGCTTGCACCAGCCAGATCAGGTGAAGCATTATTTGTTCGGCGGAGTTAGATCTTTCATAACAATCACCGGTGATTCTGGGTTTCTATTTACGCTTTTGCGTACCAGGTTTTGAACCTGTAATTTTCTATTTAGAATCCTGTCGTCAGTTCTTCATCTAATCTATGTAAACGCGGGGAACTTTTTCTGACGGGATTTCCTGAGCACTGCATTTTAAGCAAGCTACGAACCTTGCATCTTAACTTTTATATCTTTTACAGGTAATGACCTGCGGCTGTTAATGAGGTTCGTTTGCTTTCAGCAGGCCCAGGCCCGCCGGTGATGAATGGGATCTTTGAAATTAGCCATTGGACTTGAGCCTCCTTCCTTACGAATCCTGCCGGCTTTGCCATCTTACTTTCAAGTCCTTCGGTAGCCTCCCGGTCCCTGCTTTCCCGGAGTTCTTCAAGTGTTCCCATTTAGACCTCTTACTGGAAGCCTTTGCGAAATCTGCTTGAAGCTGTCGGGAAAACCGCCGTGCCTTGTTCCGATGCTATTGAAAGTGGCTTTTGCTTGGAGCTTTTAGCTCCTTATCTCCGGCTGTTTTCTTTCTGTGACTATACTATACAATACCCTAAGGAATTTGTCTATTCGCAGATATCCCAAACAAAATATGAATTATTCGTGCATGTTATGGATAGATATTGCCTTGACGAATGTGGTATAATAAATATGTTGGGTGTGCAAAAGCGTGGGCCTGTCGGTTGGCAGGCCCACGCTTTTTAGTTTGTATTAGAGAAAAGAAGCTAAAAGAAGTCAGCCCCAGAAATCATCACAATAAGCATTTAGTAATCAGGCAGCCCCAATTCCTAATTGCTCATTCCTAATTTCTAATTCAACTCCTAACTCCTAACGAATTCACATGCTCTCCGGCACCGTAACCTTGAACATGGTCAGCACGTTGCGGATCACGCTGCGCACGGCCAGGCACAGGGCCATGCGGCACTGGCGAACGGCAGGGTCAGCTTCCAGAATGCGGCAGGCATTGTAGAAGCGGTGGAACGCCGTGGCAATGTCGATAACATAACGGGTAATGCGGGCCGGGTCATACTTTTCTGCTGCGGCAGCAATCTCAGCCGGGAAAGCGGAAAGCAGACGCAGCAGAGCCTGCTCGCTGGGGTCAGTCAGCAGGCTGGCATCCAGGGCATCGGCACCCTCAAAGGTCACACCGGCGGCTTCCAGCTTTTTCAGCACGGAGCAGATGCGGGCGTGGGCGTACTGGACATAGTAGACCGGGTTTTCGCTGTCGTTGCGCACAGCCAGGTCAAGGTCGAAATCCAGAGTGGAGGAGCTTTCGCGCTGGTTGAAGAAGAAACGTGCGGAATCAATGGGTACTTCGTCCAGCAGGTCGGTCAGGGTGATGGCCTTGCCGGTACGCTTGCTCATACGCACCGGTTTGCCGTCGCGCATCAGGTTGACCATCTGCATCAGCACAACATCCAACTTGGTGCCGTCCAGGCCAACGGCGTCCATGGCACCCTTCATGCGGGCTACATGGCCGTGATGGTCGGCACCCCAAATGTCGATGGCACGGTCAAAACCGCGCACGGCCAGCTTGTTGTAATGGTAGGCGATGTCGGCGGCAAAATAGGTGGGAATGCCGTTGGCGCGTACCAGAACTTCGTCTTTGGCTTCCTCTTCGCCGTCGGCGTTTTCGTCCTTCTTGCGGTTTACAACGCCGTACTTGGAAGCATACTGGGCGCTGCGGTACATGATGGCACCGTCCTCGGCCTTGTAGCAGGCACCCTTGTCCATCAAGATTTTGATGACATCATCCACAGCGCCGCTCTTGTGCAGGTCGCTTTCGTGGAACCAGACATCATAGGTGATGCGGTACTTGCCCAGGTCGCGCTGCAGCCCGGCAATGTTCTTGGGCAGGGCATCGGCAATCAGGGCATCTTTCAGCTCTTCAAAGTCCTTATCGACATAGGAATCGCCGTGAATTTCGGCAAACTCTTTGGCGCGAGCAATAATGTCAGCGCCCTGGTAGCATTCTTCCGGCAGGGGAACGGCCTCTTCGCCTTTGTACAGCTGCAGGTAGCGGATGGCCAGGCTCTTGCCGAACTTCTGGATCTGGTTGCCTGCATCGTTGATGTAGAACTCGCGGGTCACATCATAACCGGCCCAGTCCAGGCAGGCAGCCAGGCAGTCGCCCAGAGCACCGCCGCGGGCGTTGCCCATGTGCATGGGGCCGGTGGGGTTAGCGGAAACAAATTCAACGTTGTAGCGCTTGCCTGCACCGCCGTCCGTGCGGCCGTATTCCGGCTCAGTGGCAGCAGCCTGCAGCACGCTGGTAAACCAGTGGGCACCCAGGAACAGGTTGATGAAGCCGGGGCCTGCGATCTCTACACGGTCGAACAGGCTGCCCTCCAGGTTCAGGTGGTCCACAATGGCCTGTGCAATCTGGCGCGGAGCCTTGTGGAACGCACGGGCACCGGCCATGGCGGCGTTGGATGCAATATCGCCGTTTTTGACATCGGCGGGAATCTCAACAATAAATTCCGGCAGCGGGGCTTCCGGAAGGGAACCGTCCGCCACAGCAGCATTCAGCGCGCCGGTCAGCAGCTCACGCGCCGTATCCAGCGCAGCCTTGCGGGGGTTATAGTATTTGTAATTCACGTTGTACCTCCAGTTTGGAAGTTAGGAGGGAGGAGTTAGGAGTTAGGAGTTTAAGGTGCGGCCTGCGCCGCAATTTTGAAAAACAGCCGCACAGCTGATCGTTAAAATTTGTGCGCGTCAGCGCACACCAAAAACTCCTAACTCCTACTTCCTAACTCCTAACTAAAAATTTATTCAACTTCAGTTTCCTGCTTTTTCAGCGGCTCTACTGTGATAAGCACGGAATTGCGGCTGATTAAGGTTTCGGCGCCGGAATCCAGCGTGTAGCTGAACTGCAGCTCGCCGCCATCCGGCAGCAGGTTGTGCTCAATCACATCAGCGGCCACGCCAAGGCTGATGGAACCGTACCCGGTTTCGTAATGGCACAGGTGGCGGATGCCTTTTTCAATAATCAGCTGGCTGGATGTTTTGCCAAAGCGGGTCATGCTGACCAGCCGGGCATCCTGGCTGACGCGCACCGTGGTGGTACATCCGGCGTAACCGGTGGCTTCGGTTTCAGCATACACGATGTAGTAGCTGTTGCCGCGCTGCACAAAGTTGCCGCGGGTCATCAGCTCCACGGTGTCGTTTTCGCCGTTCTGCTCCATGGTGCCTTTGATGGTGATGAGGTAATTTTCTTCAACAGGTTTTGCCATAATAGTTTAATTCCTTAATACGTTTCAATGGCGATCTGTTCCACCGGGCCGCCCGCTTCGCTGCCCATGAACAGCCGCTCCTGCTTGGCAAAGCCGTCCGGGGTATCGCTGACAAAAAAGCGGGTGGTGCCGCCGGTGCTGCGCCCGCTGGAAATCCCAAGGTCATCCAGCGCGGTGGCGGTAGCAATGGCGGTCAGCTTGCCGGGGTCAATCAGCGTTACGCTGTCGCCCACAAAATCGCCGATCATTTTTTTCAGCAGCGGGTAGTGGGTGCAGCCAAGGATCAGGGTGTCAATGCCGGAATCCCGCACGGGGGTCAGGTATTCCTCAATCATCAGCTGGGTCACTTTGTCGCCGTTCACATAACCGTTTTCAACCAGCGGTACAAACAGGGGGCAGGCGCGGGCAAAAATCTGAACCCCCGGCACCAGATCTTTCAGCTGGGTGGCATAAGAATCGCTGCGGATGGTGGCCGCTGTGCCGATCACGCCGATGCGTTTGTTTTTGGTGGCGGCAGCAGCTGCGCGGGCTGCCGCACCGATCACGCCGGTGTAGGGTACCGGCAGCTGGGCAGCTTCCGCCGAAGGATAGGTGGAAGATACTGTGCCGCAGGCCGCCATAATGAACTTGACATTCTGGGAAAGCAGGAACCGGATATCCTGCTGGGCGTACCGCACGATCACATCGTGCCCGCGGGAACCGTAAGGCACGCGGCCGGTATCGCCAAAATACACAATATCTTCGCCCGGCAGCAGGCGGCGCAGCTGGCGCACGGCGGTCAGCCCGCCAAGGCCGCTGTCAAATACGCCGATGGGACGAGTATCCATCAGTAAGCACCTCGCTTTTTGCTCAGTGCAAGGCCGATTAGCTTATCAACCAGGGCGGCAAAGCTGTAGCCCTCGTTTTCCATCAGCTTGGGGTACATGCTGATGGGGGTAAAGCCCGGCAGGGTGTTCAGCTCATTGCAAAGCACGCGTCCTGTGCCGTGCTCTACAAAGAAATCGCACCGGGCAAGACCAGCGCAGCCCAAAGCCAGGTAAGCGCGGGCGGCCAGCGTTTTGACTTCGTCCAGCTTCTGGTCCGGCAGGTGGGCGGGAATCACCGTCTTGGATATACCGTTTTTATACTTGTCGTCATAGGTATAAAACTCTGCGCCGGCCAAAATCTCGCCGGGGCGGGTGGTGCGCACTTCCTGCGGGTTATCCGGGTTGCCAATGGCGGCACATTCCACTTCCTGCCCATCAATAAACTCTTCAAACACCACTTTGTCATCTTCCCGCAGGGCGGTGTCAATGGCGGTGTTCAGCTCTTCACGGTTGTGGGCCTTGGTGATGCCCACGCTGGAACCCGCATTGGCCGGTTTGACAAAGATCGGGTAGGGCAGGCGGTTTTCCACGCGGGTCAACAGGGCGCTGCGCTGGGTTTCCGCTTCGGCTCGGACGGCGCTGCACCAGTGGCAGTGGGGCACATGATAGGCGTCCATGATGGTATTGGCAACGGCTTTGTCCATGCAGGCAGCGGATGCCAGAACGCCGCAGCCCACATAGGGGATGGCAGCCAGCTCCAGCAGGCCCTGAATCGTGCCGTCCTCGCCGTTTTTGCCGTGCAGGATGGGGGCGACCACATCCACCGGCAGCAGTTCATAGCCGTTGGCGCTGTGCACCAGCAGACCATGGTCGCTGCGGTCCGGGCTGAGCACGCAGGGCACGCAGGAAGCATCCTGCTCCCAGCTGCCGCTACGCATGCCCTCGGTAGAGCCGCTGTATTTCAGCCAGCGGCCCTGTTTGGTAATGCCCACCAGAATCACTTCATATCGGTCCGGCATGGTGGCAAGGGCATCCGCCCATGCCGCAGCCGAAACACAGCTGACCTCATGCTCGCTTGAACAGCTGCCAAACAGCAGGGCCACGCGGATCTTGTTTGCTTGTTGTTTCATATTGTCAGGTATGCTCCCTTTTTGTTTTCGGCCGGTTCCGGGGCAGTTTGCCGCCGGAACCGGCCTGTATGGCATAACACTACACTTTAATACTATATCATATTTATGCGGTTTATGCCAGTGGTTGTCCGCTATTTCCGGGATTTTTTGCGCAAAACAAAATCCCCGCAGCCTGCCGGTGCAAAACCGGGGCCGCGGGGGATACGATACTTTAAGCCGGATTTTCCACAATTTTTAAGGCAACACCGCACAATTCCCGCCTTGCGGCTTAAGCACCGCTCCGGCAGCTGCGGCACGGCATCTGCGTTGCCAAAATGCTCGATAAGACATCCAGTATTATCTGCGCTTTTGGCTTAGCATCTGCCGTACCTCGCTCGCCGTATCGGCACTTAGAATTATGCGGTATTGCCTTAAGGAACTTGTGGAGAACAAAAGGCTTCGGGAGCAGCGGTTATACGTACTTGGCAATAATGGAGTTCACCGCATCAGGGTCAGCTGCGCTCCAGGTCTGCCAGTTCTGGCCTGCGGCTGCAGCAGCCTGGCCCAGCTCCACCAGCAGGGCGGGGAGCTGCTCTTCATATACGGTGCCGATGGTATCGCCAAAGTGGGCATGGCCCAAAGCATCAGACCCGCCCAGGAAGATGGCAAACGCCGGGGCAGGCTTGCCGCCCGGCACCGCTTTAACCGTGCCCTGGAAGCCGATGGCTGCGGCCTGGTGGCCGGAGCAGCTGGACGTGCAGCCGGAAATGCAGACTTTGGGCAGGGCACCGTCCGGAATGTTAGCCTCCCGCACGGCCTGCACAGCGCGCTGCAAAACGGACTGGCTGTCCCGCACGCCCTGCTGGCAGATGGAAGCGCCGATGCAGGCAACGCTGGTCTCAAACAGCGTTTTGGCACCATCTGCGGTGGCATCCAGCACAGCAGCAGCTTCGTCTGCCGTCAGGTTGATGATGTACAGCGTTTCATTGGGGGCAACGCGGCATTCGCAGCCGGGGATGGTGCTGAGCAGGTTGTCCAGCTGCACCAGCTTTTCCGGGATCAGGCGGCCGCCGATGGGGTGGTACGCCACAGCGTACAGCCCCGGCTGTTTTTGGGCAATGGCGCGCGGGTCATCCAGCGTGCCGGTGCCGGTTTTGGTAATGGCGGCGGGGGTCAGGTGCAGTTTCAGGCTTTCGTCCGCCTTGGCAGCGGCGACGTTCTCCAAAAAGACGCGGCGCAGCTCGTCCGGGCCAAGGGTCTCCTGCATAAAGCGGGTGCGGGCCTTGGCACGGTTCTGGTAATTGCCGTGCTGGCAGAAGGTGGTGATCATGCCGCGGATATAGTACAGCACATCCTCTGCGGGCAGAGATTCTGCCGCCAGAATGCCCATGCGCCAGCCGCCGCCCAGGCCGCCGGCAATGTACAGCTTAAAGGTGCCGTCCGGCTGCGCCACAAAGCCCATATCGCGGAACGCGGTGTGCACACAGTCATCCACGCCGTTGCAGAACGCAACCTTCAGCTTGCGCGGCATGTGGATGTCACGGCAGATGGAAAGCAGATACTCCGTTGCGGCCTCGGCCCAGGGCATAACGTCAAAAGCTTCGCCGGGCTGCACGCCGGTCAGGGGGCTGGCCTGAATGTTGCGGGGGTTATCACCGCCGCCGCCGCGGGTGATAATGCCGCAGGGGATGGCGGCCTCCATGATGGCAGGCACCTCGTCCGGGGTCAAATCGTGCATCTGGATCGCTTCGCAGGTGGTCAGCTTCAGGAATGGCACATGGTACTGCTGAACAGCCTGTGCCATAAAGTGCAGGCGCTCCGGCGTGACCCGGCCGCCCGGCAGGCGCAGCCGCAGCATGTGCTTGGCGGCATCGCGCTGGGCATAACTGCCAAACCCGCCGGAAATGCCTTTGTAGTCCTTGCGGGCAATTTCGCCTTGGGCAAAGGAGTGGATCGTGTTGGAAAAGCCGCCGATTTCTTCGCGGTAAGTGTTGAGCCATTGCTGGTCCATGGTTGGAACCCCCATTACATCCTAGTTATTTTTTCATAAAATAATAAATAATAATGAATAAAGAATAATGTCAGTGCGCCGCCCGCGGCGGCGCGAATAAAATAGGTTGACTGCTTTGGTCGGAGTGCTTTTTGCCGGAGCAGTTGACCTAACTAAAATGTGACGCCGTGGGTGTCACACAACCATTATTCATTATTCTTTATTCTCTTTTAATTACATCACTAAGTATAGTGGATAAAAA
>ERZ825137.4626-NODE-4626-length-13539-cov-7.746218_pt1 | contig 13539 bp, 10 predicted proteins | sample MGYA00519873_ERZ825137 | MGnify/ENA primary metagenome ERZ825137 (study PRJEB31778, sample SAMEA3449190) | human gut metagenome | biome: human gut; feature: human-associated habitat; material: faeces | place: United Kingdom | collected 2010/2012 ...
CCACCCAATCTATGAGAGTGGAATACAGTTGGTAGATATGGTGTATTTGCAAAGACCTTTATAATCCAACTTCCGGCTTATCGAACCGATCAAACCCCTTTAGAAATAAAGGAACGCATTTCCAAGCGCCGAGTGGGGACGGCATGCACCCTGCGGCGTTTCGTTCTTTGTCAGCCCAAAAGGCCAAAAAAACCGACCGAATGACCATCGGTCGGTTTTGCTGTTTTATCGCGCCGCCAATTCCTCCGGCGTATAGCGCGGCCGGATTTTCTTTTTCCAAAGCACCGCGAAGATCACCACCAGCACGAGGAAGGTCAGCGCCCACGAAACGGGGTAGGAAATCATCAGGCAATCCATCGTGCGGTTGGCCGCGAATATCGTCATCACCCAGAAAATGCGGAACACGCACGCGCCCATCAGCGAGACGATCATCGGCAGCAGCGAATAGCCGACGCCGCGCAGAACGCCGGTCATCACATCCATGATGCCGCAGAGGAAATACGGGCCGCAGACGATGTACATGCGGTTCAGGCCGACCTGAATCACCGCCGGGTCTGGCGAATAAAGCCCCAGAAGCTGCGTGCCGAAGACACAGGAGAGCACGCCGAAGACCACGCCGAAGGAAAGCGCCCAGAACAGGCTGACATACATCGAGCTGAGCACGCGGCGCGGCTTGCGCGCGCCGATGTTCTGCCCGGCAAAGCAGGTGACGGCCTGCTGAAATGTGTTCATCGCCTGATAGACGAAGTTGCCGACGTTCGCGCCCGCGGCGTTGCCCGCGATGACGATAGAGCCGAAGCTGTTCACCGAGGACTGGATGACGACGTTGGAGAGGGAGAACATGCAGCTCTGAATCCCTGCCGGAAGGCCGATCTGGATAATCATGCGCATGATGTGCGGCTTGATGGCGAGGCGGTCGAGGTGAAGCTGCGTCGGGCCGTCCATCAGCATCAGCGAGCGCGTGACCAGCGCGGCTGAGACCGCCTGCGAAATGATCGTCGCCAGCGCGACGCCCGCTACGCTCATCTTGAACCCGATGACGAACACCAGATTCAGTCCGGCGTTGATGACGCCCGCAATCGTCAGGAAATACAACGGGCGCTTGGTGTCGCCGACCGCGCGGAGCACCGCCGCGCAGAAGTTATAGAGCATCTGCACCGGCATGCCGATAAAGATGATGCGGATATACAGCTCGGCAAGGTCGATCACGTCCTCCGGCGAACCCATGATTTCAAGCAGCGGGCGCGCGGCCGCAAAGCCGACGACCGCCAGCACCGCGCCGCCTACGAGGGAGAGCAGCACCGCGGTGTGAACCGTTTCACAGACGCGCTCCGCGTCCTTCGCGCCGGTGAAGCGCGCGACCAGCACGTTGACGCCGATGGAAAGACCGACAAACAGGCTGATAATCATGTTGTTCAGCGAGCCGACCGAGCCGACCGCCGCCAGCGCTTCGTTGCCCGCAAAGCGGCCGACCACGATGGTATCCGCCGCGTTGAAGAGGAGCTGCAAAATGCCGGACAGCATGATCGGCAGCGAAAAAAACAGCACCTTGGTCAGAAGGGAGCCTTCCGTCATATCCATGGTGCGGTGTGCGTGTGATTTGAACATAAGCGTCTCCTGTACATCAAAGCCCAAAAAGAAAAAACATACACAGTCTATTATAGCACAGATTCGGAAAAAGTTAAGAGAAGTTTGGATAATTGTAAAAAATACGAAAAAAAAAAAGCCCCGCGCAGACAGTAGATAAAAAAGCGATTCTTCCCCGAAGTGAGGGAGAATCGCCCAGACTGTAGACAAAAAGCTATTCTCCCCCCGAAGGGGGAGAATAGCCCTTTCTATGAGTTGAAAGAATACGAAAGGCCGGAGAAAATCAGCCGATGAAGCCGGGGATGAAGAGCGGCAGATACACAATCGCGAGGAAGACGACGATCAAGCCGATGAGGTAGGGGACGACGGCCTTGGATATCTTTTCCAGCGACAGCCCCGTAATGCCCGAGGCCACGAACAGATTGATGGCGACCGGCGGGGTAATCATGCCGATGGCGATGCCGACCACAAAGAGGATGCCGAAGTGCAGGGTGGAAATGCCCAGCGCACGCACCAGCGGCAGGAAAACCGGGGTCAGGATAATGATTGCGGAGGACGTCTCCATGAACACGCCCGCAACCAGAATAATCAGGGAAATCAGGAAGAGAATGACGTACTTGTTGGTGGAAACGCTCAGCACGGCGGAGGAGATGGCTTCCGGAATCTTCCAGTTGGCCAGCGCCCAGCCGAACGGGCCGCTGCACGCGATGATAATCATAATGACGGCGCTGGTCTTCGCGGAGCCGAGCATCGTCGTATAGAGCTTTTTGAGGCTCATGTCGCGATAGACGAACGTGGACACCAGCAGCGCGTAGACCACGGCCACGGCCGCCGCCTCGGAGGGGGTGAAGTAGCCGGAGAAGATGCCGCCCAGAATGATCGCGGGCATCAGGATGCCGGGGATGGCCTTCAAAAAGGTTTTGCCCACGTTTTTGAGGGAGAACGGCGCGCCCTTGGGATAGTCGTTTTGATACGCCTGATAGAGGGCGATGGCGATAAGCATCATGCCCATGATGACGCCCGGCAGGAAACCGGCGCTGAACAGACGGCTGACGCTTTCCTCCGCGATGACGGCGTAGAGAACCATCGGCACGGACGGCGGAATGACGACGCCGATCGTACCGGCGGCGGCGACGAGTGCGGCGGCGGAATCCTCGCGGTAGCCGCGCTTTTTCAGCTCGGGCACGAGCGTCGCGCCGACGGCGGCGGTGGTCGCCGCGCCCGAACCGGAGATGGCGGCGAAGAACATGCCCGCCAGCACGGAGACGACGGACAGACCGCCCTTAATCATGCCCAGCAGGGACTCGCAGAACTCGACGAGCACCTTGGAGATTCTGCCGCCCGCGAGCAGGTCGCCCGCGAAGATGAAGAACGGCACGGCGATCAGGCTGAAGGAATCGCAGCTGGCGAACATGCGCTGCACCACGATCATCATTTTGGCGTCGCCGAAGCCCGCGAACATCGTCGTCGCGGCGGCGGAGCAGATGGCAAACGCAACCGGTACGCCCAGCAGCAGAAGGGCGATAAACACGCCGAAGAGAATGACTGCCATTAGCCCTTGACCTCCTTCGTGGTTTCAACCTCGCCCAGCGCCATGACCAGCGCGTGGAGCATCAGCACGCCCATGCTGATGGGGATGCACAGGTAGATGTATTTCATCTTGATGGGCAGCGCGGTGGCCGTCTTGACCAGCTTGCCGCAGTATTTGCAGCTGTAAAACAGCAGCACGGCGAAGAGCGCGCAGCAGATCGCATGCACCGCGATGCGCATGACGGAGCCGAGCTTTTTGGGCACCATATCCTGAATGAAGGTGATGGCGATGTTGCCGCCGTGGCGATAGACGCAGGTTGCGCCCAGAAAGGTGGACCAGATGAGCAGGTAGCGTGTCACCTCGTCCGACCAGCTCAGGGAGGTGAAGAACGTGCGGCAGACGATCTGCGCGGTGGTGATGACGACCATCAGGCCGAGCATCACCACGATGAGCACGCTGCACACCCGATCGAGCGCGTCGCTGACGGGCGAAAGAATTTTCTTGAGTATCATGGGGGTGCCTCCGTTTTTTCCCGTAATTTCAAAGGGTAAAAAAACGTTTCCTCCCCTCGCGGGAGAGGAAACGCGGGAGCGGCTGAATTACTCGGCCAGCAGCGCCTGAATCCGGGCGATGTAGTCCGCGTACTGCGGATAAGCGTCGTAGACACTCTGCACCGCAGCGCGGAGAGAATCGACGTCCGGGTTCTCGACGACTTCAACGCCGTGGCTCTTGATGGTCGCGAGCTGATCGGCTTCCTGCTCGGCGACCCAGGCGCGCTCATACTCGGCGGCTTCCTGCGCGCTCTGCAGGAAGATCGCCTGCGTGGCCTCGTCCAGGCTGTTGAACACATCCAGACTCATGGTGATGATGGCGGTGGAGTAGCTGTGGCGGTCGAGGGTCACGTACTTCTGGCCGTAATCCCACAGGCTGTAGGAATAGATGACGTTGATCGGGTTTTCCTCGCCCTCGATGGTGCCCTGCTGCATGGCGGTCAGCGCCTCAGCCCAAGCCATCGGAACGGCGTTGACCTTGAGCGCCTTGAAGGTCGCGGTGTAAACCTCGTTTTCCATCACGCGCAGCTTGAGGCCGGCGAGATCGTCGGCGCACGTCACCGGGCGAACGGAGTTGGTCACGTTGCGGAAGCCGCGCTCGGCATAGGCCAGACCCTTCAGCCCCGCGTCCTCCAGCGTATCCAGCAGCTCGCGGCCGATTTCGCCGTCAAGCACCTTATAGGCTTCATCGTTGTTGGCGAACAGGTACGGCATATCCAGAACGCCCATCATCTCCGAAAAGTTGACGAACGGGCCGCTGGTGATGATGCCCATATCCAGCATGCCGGTGCTCATGGAATCGAGCATGTCGCTCTCGCCGCCCAGCGTGCCGTTCGGATAAATCTCAATCTTATATTCGCCGTTCGTGCGCTCGTCCACAAGCTCGGCGAATTTTACGGCCGCCACGTGGAAGCTGTCCTGCTCGTTGACCGTGGTGCCCAACTGCAAAGTCGTTTCGGCCAGCGCGCCAGCGCCGGTCATCGCCAGCGCCAAAGCGGCGGCGGCAAGGGTCGTCAATTTCTTCATGGTTTTCTCCTCCGAAAAAAGTGTTGCTCTCGGTCGCCGCAACGGGCGATAGAACACATTGTACTCGCTTTGAAAAGAATGTCAACACTTTTCATGCGTCAGATGAAAAACGTTCATGTTTCAAAAAGAACAAAACGAAAACGCACACCCCCGACTTCATAAAAAAAGGCAGAGAGCCGCGTATCCTGCCGATAACGCGACCCTCCGCTTATCAAAGAGAGGAGGCGGTGCTTGGCGCATCACGCCCGATGGGTCTTCCTTCCGGGCGGATGCGCGGCCATGACGACGGCGAATCTCGCGGCGGCGGACAGACGGTTCGGGTCTGAGCTGCTTGCTCAGCTCCTCGCCCTCTATGATGTCCGGCGCGCGGCGATTTATGCGCGCGGAAGAGAAAAAATGCGGTGAAACGGTCAGAAGGCCGGTTCGGCGCAGGACAGCGCGCGGGAAAGCGCCTCGTCCGAGAGCGTCGCGCCCGCGGTTTGAACCACCTGCGCGCTGACGCGATTGCCCAGCGCGACCGCATCCGGAAGCGAAAGGCCGCGCGAGAGCCCCAGCAAAACGGCGCCTGCGTGCGCGTCCCCCGCGCCGATGGTATCCGCCACGCGCTCGACCGGCTGACCCGGCACGGTGAGCAGCGCGCCGTCTTCGGCCAAAACCCGCGCGCCGTGCCTGCCCAGCGTGGCGATAACCGGCGCCTGCGTCCTTTGATGCAGGGCGCGCATCGCCTCATCCAGATCGGAGTGCCCGGAAAGCGCGCGCGCCTCCGAGGCGTTCAGATGGAGCATCGGGTGCAGGGCGAAGAGCGCCGCCGTCCTTCCCGGCGCGATTTGCGCGCCGCGCGGCCCCGGCGCGTACAGGATTCGATCAATCGGGGCGGTTTTGAGATAATCCGCCAGCAGACCGCCGGTCTTTTCCTCGATTTCAAGCCCGCAGACATAGCCGTAGGCGTAGCGCTCGGCGGCGTAACGCGCCATCCACGCGGGATCAAAGCTGTATTCCGCGCCGTGGATGGATAGGAACGTCCGCTCGCCCCCGGCCTCGACGAGGCAGTAGCAGCAGCCGTTCGCCGCGTCCGGCAGATAGACGGGCTGCGCGAAGGGGAGCGTTTGGAGTCGATCCCTGACGAAAGCGCCGAACACGCCCTGAAGACCGACCGGGGTGACGAACGTGACCGGCGCGCCGCCGCGCCCCAGAATGTTGGCGGCGTTGTAGGCGCAGCCGCCGATGGCGAACTGCTGGCCGTCGGGATGCAGGTTTTCCTCGGTATGGGGAAGGTGATCGACGCGGATGATGACGTCCACGCAGGTCGAGCCGATGACGAGCACTTGATTTTCCATAATGTCCTCCGCTGGCAGCAAGAATAATATCAGTATACGCCCCTTGAAGCCGCGCGTCAATTATGATATATTTTGAGTATGGAAGCGCGAGAAGAGGAACGTTTGGGGCGCCGCCCCAAACCCCGGCAGGAACCTGAGGTTCCTGCACCTCCCAATTGGGGAACGGAGGAATATGAAGATGAGAACCGGTTTTACGGAAGTTCGGAAAGAGATCGACGCGATGCAGCCGGAGCTGGTGCGCATCCGCCGCGATCTGCACCGCTTCCCGGAGACGGGCTGGCTGGAAATGCGGACGACGGCGATTCTGGCGAAGGCGCTTCGGGCGATGGGGTATGAAACATACACGGGGCGCGCGGTCTGCAGGGAGGGCGCGCGGCTGGGTCTGCCGGACGAGGCGATTTTGGCGGCGCACGCGGAGCGGGCGCTCGCGCAGGGCGCGCCGGAGGACGAGCTGACGCAGGACGTCCGCGCGGGCTACACGGGCGTAATTGCCGTTCTGCGCTGCGGCGAAGGGGCGACGCTCGCGATGCGGTTTGACATCGACGCGCTGCCGATGGCGGAATGTCCGCAGGAGACGCACCGGCCGGCGCGGGAGGGCTTTGCGAGCGTGAACCCCGGCATGATGCACGCCTGCGGCCACGACGGCCACGCGGCCATCGGTCTGGGCGTCGCGCGCATTCTGGCGGCGCACAGGGACGCGCTGCGCGGCACGGTGAAGCTGATCTTCCAGCCGGCGGAGGAGGGCGTGCGCGGCGCGTATGCCATCGTGGAAAACGGCTGGCTCGACGACGTGGACGTGCTGCTGGCCTCGCACATCGCGCCGACGGGGCAGAAGGACGACGGCGACGTGACGGTGGGCACATGGGGCAGTCTGGCGACGACGAAATACGACGCGGTCTTCACCGGGCGCGCGGCGCACGCGGGCGGCTTCCCGGAGCAGGGGAAAAACGCGCTGCTGGCGGCGGCCTCCGCCGCGCTGGCGCTGCACGCCATTCCGCGCCACAGCGGCGGGCAGAGCTTTGTCAACGTGGGCACACTGCGCGCGGGCTCGGGGCGAAACGTCGTGCCGGATCACGCGCTGATGCAGGTGGAGGTGCGCGGCGAAACGACGGAGATCAACCGGTTTATGATGGCGCGGACGGAGGAAATCTGCCGGGGCGCGGCGGCGATGCAGGGCTGTGCGTGCAGCCTGACCGTGATGGGCACGGCGGAGGGACAGCACAGCGATTTGGCGCTGATTGGGCGCATCGGCGCGGTTATCCGCCGCGATCTGCCGGGGTTGACGCTTTCCGCCGAGCAGAACGCCAAAAACTGGGGGAGCGACGATGTTTCCGTGATGATGAACCGGGTGCAGGCGCACGGCGGGCAGGCGGCGTATATGCGCGCCATGGCCGATATGGCGGGGGCGCAGCACACGGTCACGTTTGACTTTGACGAGGCCGTGCTGGGCAAAAGCGTTGCGGTGTTCTGCGCGGCGGCGATGGCGCTGATGGGGGAAGAAGCATGAGGACAGCGATTGAAAACGCCGTCGTCCTGACGATGGACGACGACATGCGCGTGCTGGACAGGGGCTACGTGCTGACGGACGGAAAAAACATCGCCGAGGTGGGCGAGGGCGCTTTTGCGGGCGAGGCGGACGAGCGGATCGACGCGCGCGGGGGCATCCTGCTGCCGGGGTTTGTGAACACGCACTGCCATGTGTCGATGGTGCCGTTCCGCACGATGGGTGACGACTGCCCGGACAGGCTTCGGCGCTTCCTGTTCCCGCTGGAAAACGAGGCGATGACGCGCGAGCTGGTCTATCGCGGCGCGGTGTTCGGCATCGGGGAAATGCTGCTGGCGGGCGTGACGACGTTTGCGGACATGTATTATTTTGAGGACGAGGTGGCGCGCGCCTGTGTGCAGACGGGCATGCGCGGCTATCTCGGCGAAACGCTGATCTCCCAGCCGACCTGCGACAGCGCCCAGCCCGGCGGCGGGCTGGCGATTGCCAAGGCGATGTTTGACACGTGGCGCGGGGAGGCGCTGGTGCGCCCGATTGTCGCGCCGCACGGCACGACGACCTGCGACGAGGCGCTCCTGCGCGCGGGCGCGGAGCTGGCCGCCGAGCATGACACGCTGTTTACGCTGCACGCCAGCGAAATGGACTACGAGATGAAGTTCTTCGCGGAGCGCGGGGAAACGCCGACGCGCTATCTGGCAGAAATCGGCGCGGTGAACGAGCGGCTGCTGGCGGGGCACTGCATCCACATGACGCAGGCGGACATCGAGATTCTGGCGGAAGGGAACGCGGCCATCGCCCACTGCATCGGCAGCAACACGAAGGCGGGCAAGGGCGTTGCGCCGATGGCGGCGGCGGCGCGCGCGGGCGTTCGCTTCGGGCTGGGCACGGACGGGCCGTCCTCCGGCAACACGCTGAGCCTGTTTGACCAGATGCGCCTGTTTGCCGACTGCCACAAGACGGCGAACCACGACCGCGCGCTCTTTCCGGCGAAGGAGATCGTGCGGGCGGCGACGCGGGGCGGCGCGGAGGCGCTGCGCGCGGGGGGCGAATTCGGCCGGCTTCAGCCGGGCATGCGGGCGGATCTGGTGCTGGTGAGCGTGGACGCGCCGCACCTTTTCCCGGTCTACAACCCCTATTCGGCGCTGGTTTACGGCGCGAACAGTTCGGACGTGAGCCTCGTGATGGCCTCCGGCGAAACGCCGGTGCGCGGCGGAAAGCTGACGCGGCTTGACATGCGGGAGGCGAAGGCGCGGCTGCTGGAGCAGATGGGGCCGTTTATGCAGAGTGCGGCAAAATACGCGGACATCATTTGACGACCGAGAGCAAAAACACGAACATTCCGACACATAAAGCGGCGAAATGATTATTTTTTCAAAAAGAGAGAAAGAAGAATTGACACATTCCGCGCTTTATGTTAAAATGAAATGCATTTTTACCGAACATTATGTCTGCGGAAAGGGTGAAACCTTCGGTGAATCGAAAAAATCGTTGGATTGCGGCGGCGCTGGTGCTGCCCGGTGTGCTGTTTATCGTGTTTTTCATGCTCGTTCCGCTGTTTTCGCTTTGCCTGACCTCGTTTTTTCCGGGCGAGTGCTTTTCGCTCTCCTCGTATTTCTCGCTCTTTGGGGATGTGTACTTCCAGCAGGTGTTTATCCGCAGCCTGCGGCTCAGCCTGCTGAGCACGGCGCTCTGCGCGCTGCTCGGCTTCCCGACGGCGTATTACATCGCCAAACATTCCCGGCACAAGGGCATGATGATGGCGCTGGCCGTCTTCCCGATGTTCACCAGCCCGGTCATCCGCTCCTTTAGCTGGATGGTCATTCTCGGCAAAAAGGGCATTGTCAACAGCGCGCTGGTGTCGCTGGGCATTTTCGCCAAGCCGCAGAGCCTGCTGTACAACGAGTTTTCCATGACGGTCGGCTTTGTGCAGCTCTTCCTGCCGCTGATGATCCTCTCGCTCATCGGCGTGATGGATCACATCCCGGATGACCTGAGCGAGGCGGCCGGAAGCCTCGGCGCGACGAAGCTCGGCGCGTTCTTCCACGTCGTTTTCCCGCTGAGCATCTCCGGCCTGGTCACGGGCAGCGTGCTCGTGTTCACCGGCTGCATGACGGCCTACACCACCCCGCAGCTTCTCGGCGGCACAGATACCCGCGTGCTGGCGACGATGATCTATCAATACGCGATGAGCCTTCGCGACTGGGCGCAGGCCTCCGTCGTGGCGGTTGTGATGATCGTGGTGACGATGATCATCTCCGGCGTGTTCAACGCCCTGAGCCGAAAGATTAACCCGATGGCGTAAGGAGGAAAAGCAAACATGGCGCTGCTTGAATTGAAAGGGATTACCGCCGGCTACGGCCAGAACGTGATTCTGCGCGACTTCAACCTGAACGTGGAGCGCGGCGAATTTGTCAGCCTGCTCGGCTCCTCCGGCTGCGGCAAGACGACGACCCTGCGCCTGATCGCGGGCTTTTCCGAGCCGATGCAGGGAACGATCAGCTTTGACGGCAGGGATTACACCCATGTGCCGCTGCACAAGCGCAACTTCGGCTTTGTCTTCCAGAGCTACGCGCTCTTTCCGCACATGACCGTGTTTGACAACGTGGCCTTCGGCCTCAAGATGCGCAAGCTGGATAAGGCGACCATCGAGCGCGACGTGATGCAGATGCTGAAGCTCGTCGATCTGGAGGGGTTTGAAAACCGCTATCCGCGCGAGATGAGCGGCGGCCAGCGTCAGCGCGTGGCGCTTGCGCGCGCCATGGTCATCAAGCCGGATCTGATGCTCTTTGACGAGCCGCTCTCCAACCTCGACGCGAAGCTGCGCGTCAAGATGCGCGTGGAGATCCGCCGGATTCAGCAGGAGCTGGGCTTCACGGCGATTTACGTCACGCACGATCAGGAAGAGTGCTTCGCCATCAGCGATAAGGTGGCCATTATGAACAAGGGCGTCATCGAGCAGATGGACGCGCCGAGCACGATTTACAACAGCCCGAACACCGAGTTCATCGCCCGGTTCGTCGGATTTGAAAACTTCTTTGAGCTCACGCGCGCGCAGGGCGGCGATTTCGCCGCGGCGGACGGCACGGTCATCCGCGCGGCGGATCGGAAGCCGGGCGAGCGCTTCAAGGGCTGCATCCGCCCGGAGGACGTGCAGGTTCGACCGGCGGGGGAGAAGGGGAACAACGCCATCCCCGGCGAGGTGATGGTCAGCACGTTCCTTGGCCGCCACAACCAGCTCAACGTCAAGACCGCGATCGGCGAATTTGTCGTCAGCGCGGATCAAACTCAGGTCTTCCCGGTCGGCACGGCGGTGACGCTCGTGCTGACGGAGAATAAAATCAAACTCATTGGCTAACAGGAGAGGAGAAAAATCATGAAAAAGTTTGTCACCCTGCTTGTTACCCTGCTCGTGATCGCGAGCCTGTCGTTCTGCGCCGTCGCTGAGGAAAAGCCCTTTGCCGGCCAGACGCTGACCATCAGCACCTTCAGCTTCAACGCTGAGCTGCTCCAGAAGAACGTTTACGATCCGTTCGAGGCGGCTACCGGCGCGAAGCTCGTCGTGGACACGGGCCGCAACCCGGAGCGCGTGACCAAGATCGTCGAATCCCCGGAGGATTACGACGTGGTGATCATCGGCGATATGTTCGTCGATCAGCTCCGTGAGGCGGGCGTGCTGGAGACCTTCGATTCCAGCAAGCTCAGCAACATCAGCGGCATCTACGAGAACGCCCGCGCGCCGATGGGCGAGGGTTACGGCCCGGCCTACACCTTCAACCGCCTCGGCATCGTCTATGACAGCGCGTTCTGCGACGTGGAGATCAAGAGCATTGCCGACCTGTGGAACCCGGAGCTGGCGGGCAGCATCGCCGTGCCGGAAATGACCACGACCTCCGGCCCGCTGTTCTACTACGCGACTGCCGCTGCCTTCGGCCTTGAGCCGGGCAAGGACGACGAGGCCATCTTCGCCAAGCTGGCCGAGCTGAAGCCGAACGTCGTCAAGACCTGGACGAGCGCCAACGACACCATCAACATGCTCAACCAGGGCGAGATCAGCGTCGCCGTTCTGCTGGATTACAGCTACACCACCGCCAAGAACGCCAACCCGGATTACATCTGGGTCGATCCGACCGAAGGCTCCTTCTCCGGCTACAACATGCTCAACATCGTCAAGGGCTGCGAGAACAAGGAACTGGCCGAGGCGTTCATCGACTACTACCTCAGCTACGATGTGCAGCTCGCCGAGGCGCTGGACGGCGTGGACGCGCCGGTTCGCCCGGACGTTGAGCTGACCGCCGAGCAGGCTGCCAACTTCACCTATGGTGAGGACATGATCGCGAACCTCAAGCTGCCGGACTGGAACGTGATCGCCGCCAATCAGGCGAACTGGATTGCAAGCTGGAACGCCATCTTCTCTGTGAAGTAAGCGAAAACTCTTTGGATCGCGAAGGAGGCTTTTCCCCCGATGAAAAAGAACAAACTGCTGTTTCTGGTGACGATACTGGTCTATCTGTTTTTGATCGGGCCGCTGGTGGTCATCATGGCGGCCTCCTTCAGCGATACCAACTATCTGAAATTTCCGGGCGAGGGCTTTACGCTGCGGTGGTATCAGCAGGTGTTCACGATGAGCGCCTTTGCCAAGGCTGCCCGACTGAGCCTGTTCATCGCGCTGGGCGGCACCGCGATTGCGCTGCTGTTCGGCCTGCCCGCGGCTTACGCGCTGAATCGGTACGATTTCAAGGGCAAGGACACGATCAAGACGGTCTTCCTCTCCCCGGTGCTGATTCCGTGCATCGTGCTCGGCTTCATCATGCTGCGCTATGTGGTCAATCAGTATGATCTGGCGGTCATCCCCAGCCTGCTGATCGGCCATACGCTGCTGTCGATTCCCTACATCATGCGCGTGATTACCTCCAGCCTCGCGAATTTCGATTTCGCGGTGGAGGAGGCGGCTTGCAGCCTCGGCGCGACGCGGCAATACACGTTCTTCCACATCGTTCTGCCCAACATCAAATCCGGCATTGCCTCGGCCTGCATCATGGCGGTCATCAACTCGTTCAACAACGTGTCGCTGTCCGCCTTCCTGACCGGCCCCGGCGTGAACATGCTCCCGATTGAGATCATGGGCTATGTCGAGTATCATTTCGACCCGACCATCGCGGCGCTGGCGACCATTATGATGGTGGCGACGCTGGGCGTGATGCTGCTGATTGAAAAGACGCTCGGCTTGCAGAGCGTGGTGTAAGTCCAAAGCCCAAAGAGACGACAAACGCATACATAAAGACCAGAGCGAAGGCGGAAACGGCCTTGCAGCTCTGGTCTTTTCGTTTTTGCAAATAAGCCGGGGTTATCAAGCTAACAACACCAATATTTCAAGAATAAAATGAAGTATTTGCACCCGAAGGTTTCCAAAGGGCGACCGGAAAGCCCTTTGGTGGGGCGATGGGGCAAAGCCCCATATCTCGAAATGCTTAGATATTGTTTCTTGAAATGTTTGGTTTAAGCATGACAGTCCCGGCTTTTTTGTTTGGAAAGCCCAAACCTGTCACTTGACGCGGTGGCAGGCGACGAAGTGATCCGGCGCGACCTCGCGCAGCTCCGGACGCTCCTGAGCGCACTGTTCGGTCGCATACGGGCAGCGCGCGCGGAAGCGGCAGCCGCTCGGCGGATCAATCGGGGTCGGCACGTCGCCGGAGAGGTGGATGCGGCTGCTGGCGGCGGCGATATCCGGATCGGGAATCGGCACGGCGCTCATCAGCGCCTGCGTGTACGGGTGCAGCATGTTGGAATACAGCTCGTGCACCGGCGCGCGCTCGACCATGCAGCCCAGATACATCACGCCGACATTGTGGGAGATGTGGCGCACCATGGAGAGGTCGTGGGAGACGAACAGATACGAAAGCCCCAGCTTCTCCTGAAGCGATTCCAGCGTGTTGATGACCTGAGCCTGAATGGAGACGTCCAGCGCGGAGATCGGCTCGTCGCAGACGATGAACTCCGGGTTGC